>Ga0123353_10011731_pt1 | contig 12375 bp, 5 predicted proteins | sample TergutLab28metaG_3_FD_92763 | JGI IMG/M metagenome (GOLD analysis project Ga0123353, IMG submission 92763) | Labiotermes labralis P3 segment gut microbial communities from Petit-Saut dam, French Guiana - Lab288 P3 | ecosystem: Host-associated > Arthropoda: Insects > Digestive system > Gut ... | reverse complement strand
TACAGGCAACCAGATGCTTGTGAGTGCGGTAATGAACCTTCAGGTTCCGTGAAATGCGGGGAATTTCTTGACTAGCTGCAAACCAGTTAGCTTCTCAAGAAGGACTCTGCACCATGGAGTAAGTAAGTACAGGCAACCGGTGTGTAAGGCTGACAACCTACCACTGTCCTGTGCCGTTGTCACAAGGGAAGCCCTAACTTTCTGGAACCCTCTGGGCCTGTCCAGGACTGTAATGGGACTGCTTTACCTTTACCTTTAGTCATTTCTGTTAGAGGCTGTGTCAACCCCAGGCCACAGTGCAGCCGGAAGGATTATATCAATGAAAAATTCCAATGACACCATTGGGAACTGAACCCGCGACTTTCCAGTTTGTAGCGCAGTGCCTCAACCAACTGCGCCACTGTGTGCCCTGGTTCAGGCAGTTAGTCACTGCATTCTCACAGTGGAGACATAATTTCAATCCCAGGCCAGTCCATATAGGATTTGTGGTGGAAAAAGTGGCAGTGGGACAGACTTTTCTACCAGTACTTCAATTTTCCCATAAGTATCATTCCACCAAAGCTCCATACCCATTCATTCATCTATCACTGATGCTACACGATCTAAACAACTAACAGAGGCATTTAACAACACAATTAATAAATTATAAGCATGCAATAATTTCATTTGTACATTAACCTTCTCATATTCTTTTTAAACAGTGAGCTTGTCTCACAGGTAGAAGTAAGGGCTGAATCCCAATGGTTCATAACTGTGCTCATAACATCCTGCCATTTGTCCTGGGCCACATTAATCCAGTCCACACCCTTCGTGCCTGTATCTTTTAAGTTCCACTTTAATATTATTCTACCACTTATACATTGGTTTTACAAGGAGTCTCCTTCCTCCAGATTTTCTCACCAAAACCATGTATGCATTTCTCTTCCTCCCTCCAATACATTCTGCATGCCCTGCCCATCCCACCCTCCTTGATCTGATCACCCTAGCAGTATTTTGTGAGCAGTACAATCAATTAAGCATCTCATTTTATAATTTTCTCTAGCCTCTTCATATTTCTTCCTCATTGAAACCAAGACTCTTTCTCAGCACTCTATTTTCATGCACTCGTGGCCTAAGATACTGCCTTAATGTGAGGGACAGTGCTGTTTTTGAAACACGCCAAAAAATATTTCCACTCCTCTGCTCCACAGTTAAGAAGTCTGGACAACAAAGGAATGGTCACACTAAAATTATTACATTTTAACCTGTATAGCAAACTGAAAACACAAACTGCAAATTGAAAATGTGAAAACAACAAACTCAAAGAGGTCACTTCTGAACACTAACACCATGAACAAAAATTCCTTCTTGAGATGCCAGCAGTCAACTAATAAAATAATTCAAGTTGTAAAGAACTTAACAGCTCATTACTATGTTCAGAAGACTGTGATGCTGGAAGCTACCCTCAAAATCCAGTCAACACTTCCCACCCTCTTTCATTAAAGTCCACTTTACGCCCTCCAGAATATAACACCACACATACTGCTATACAGCCTGCTGACATTTTGAAAGAGCTTGCTGCCACCATCTTCTGGTTCAAAGTCCAAGATTTCCAATAACATCTAATGATCTGACCTATGCAATTACTTTTTATTCAAATGTTTTATCTTAATTCTGGGAACACAGAATTAACTGTATGTCAAAAGGTCATACATTGTCAGCTGGTGAATCTCATATCTGATACGCGTCACATCTTCCCATTCCAAAGATATCAAGGTAAATGGAAAAGTTCACACTTACATATAAAACCCTTCGGACCTTGCTGAGTTATCTTCATGCAAAATGTTCCTGGAGTGTGTGACTCATCACTGCTACATTCGACAGCAATATGTCGACTTTTGTCAAATTTCTTATATGCTCCACAAGTGTCTTCTCCCTTGGTATCTTGCCCTGAAGAACACTGGTAACACTGAATAGCTTCACCTGCAACAATTTCCGACAGCATACTCTAACACGTGCTTCGTGCTGGACCATCAAAACAAAACTGCGTGTAGTAAATGACGCAGTTATAAAACCAGTACACAGATAACAAAACGAGTCATGAACAGTGCTAATATAGGTTATTTTACAATTCCTATGTCAAAGCAAACCGAGTCCATCAAGTCTCGACCGAAATTTAAACGCGTGACTTACCTAACGGTATCAGACACGAGAGTAGGGATAATACACTCAATAATACAGCAAAGATAAAAATGTGCCCCATTTCTTCATTTAAACAACATATTACTATACTTTCCTACAACGGGCTCCTCCCTATTGCTACGGTAACGATGTCACAGCTATGCATTCTGGGATAGGAATGGTTGGCCAGTGAGCCTCAGATTTCAGTTATCAAAAGAAGTAACAGTGCCGACCAATGCTAACACAATTTTGAGAGCAATGAAAGAGCTCTCCATAATTATGCCGTTGGATTGTTAGTCGTAGATCAATATATGTTAGGTATTATCACAACGTATTATTAAATTGGAGAGAACGTCGTTAAATGCGAGGTAGTACGTTGCCTGAACATTTTTAGTATTTCGCACGAAACAAAATATGAAAAATCGGGCACAACTCCAGTTTCCCACCCTCGTCTCTATATGAGCGTGCTTATTTTCATGACCTTGCCGCTTTTGCCCTGGCGAAAAAGCAGCCCTGTACCCACTCAATTAGTGGCTGGTTGGAAACCAAACCTGGTCTGGTGGATTTTGAATAGCAAAATAGCTCCTGCCGGGAAACTTACGATTCCTTGCACGTCCAGTGTATAGCTCATTCTTTACCGTCTTTTCTAACCTATAACACTGAGATCCGCACAACTGCTGCTGATGAATCGTGGGGTATTTTTAAGTGACATCCCACTCATTACATACAAATGTAAGGAGAGTACCGTCAAATCACAACTATATTCATACAAGAAGTAGAATATTGTGTGTCCTAAAACGTATTTGAAACTTCTCTCATTTTACTTCATTGGGCAAAAGTGGAAATGATACACAAATTTATAAGGGTTTTATATTGCATTTCATCAGGTGTATTTAGTACAAAAAAAAAAAGCTAACATAACTTTTCTAAAACATTTCATTCAAAAAATCACACCATCAACTGTACTGAAAGATTTTCTTACTACTGTAAATAAATGAAACATGTATGAAAATAAGTAATGAGCAATAATCATACAGTCAGCATTATGCTGGTATAAGTTTTCTGTTCGTTTACGGCATTACTATCACACACACTTCAAATCTTACACTCATTTTCATCATCCATAGCAGAATTATCAAAATGTAGCAGCTGCTGACAACACCCTCATCCCCACCCCCCAAAAAGAATACAAAACCTGAAAATAAGTAAAAAAAGTACAAAATATGTATTTTTAATCTTACAAAACAGTGGTGCATCACTCACACAGAATTACAATGTAACATCAGAGATTCTGATAGCAGTATCCAGGTACCTAGCAAAAAAGTACATGGCAACACATCCCATACAACAGCGATCAGAAAATAACAGACTATATATAACATAGCTCTGCACCTATCACCGGAATTCACTGTGCAACTTGGACTGTCTAATTTCTCTTAGATGTGCTTGCTGAACCTCTCCTATCTATAGGACTCCATACTATAAAACTGCGTGAACCAAATGAATTTTACAATCTTAATGAAATTTATGAATCAAATATTTAATTCAGTGCAGTACATACCACTTCTCAAAGTACAAACACTGCTGTTAACAAATTTGAGAAAAGAATTTTATGTTCATGTGACCCTGACAAATCCTTATAATAAAATCAACTAGATGCACTAATTTCTCAAATTTAAACCCCACCAGCAACAGAAATAAACTAGTTCCATTCTTATCCTGCTCAAAAGCTGTGTACAAACCTGCATGACATATACCATTGCTGTGTGTACAGTGAAAAACTCCTGATGATGGACAGAGGAATTGTCCGAAACATGTAGAGTTTTATTCCAAAATCAGTTTTTGTAATTAGTACATCTAGTTGGTTTTATTATTAAGAATTGTGAAGAGAAATAAAAATTCAGAGTACATAATGTAAATAATACAAAAATAACATTCACTTCAATGTATATACACACACACACATACATATACAAAACACACTATATGCACCATTCAAACCCATATACATATTAGGTTTATGAAAGATACAGGACAGAATAACTGTGATGAAATTTCCTGACACAGTACACCTGGTATAGTCAGGTACCCTGCCTGTAATGCTTATAGTGCAAGGAAATATGAGTACCTGCATGATCACATGTTGGTACTTTCTGTATCAAAGTCTCTATCAGCTATTTATCTGATAACTTTTACATACATTCTATACATCCATTAACACTTCCTACAATTAAACAAAATTTAATTTCAGGCTTGTACATTTCATGTAATACAAAGAGCCAGAGTTCAGAAAAAATACAGCAATTACAATGCATACATGATGGAAATAACTGTTTCTTACATCAGGATGCAGAACTGAGACAAACTTAAATGTTTATTATCTATGCCAGAACATGATACATTTTCCACATTAAATACACTGAAATTCAAAGTATGGCCAACCACATAAAAAATTATTTAATTCAAGTCTCAAACATACACATATATAAAAACTCTGAAACACACTTGAGGGTCAATATGCCAAATCCTCTAACATGTCAGTGTGAATATAAAATTATATCAAAATATGCAATGTAATTAATCAGTCTTCGTATTAAACATACAATGAATGGCTTATGTGCAAAACTACACTGAATGAGTAGCCATTTGGACGGAGTGACATACGAAGTCTATCATTTCTGTGACCCATAAAGGGGTTATACATTTGATGACAGAAAATTTATAACAGTAAGTCATTAACTGAACAGCTTCCTCAACAAGGGTACAACCATTTTGTTACTGACACCCATGCAACAGGATCTACTTTTAAGTAAGCGTGACTGGTAGGACAGTATTCCATTTCATATATCAATAAGCTCAGTTGTGAACTTGTAATTACTACTCTAACAACCAATGTTTGTGAAAAGGTGTAGAAATTGTGCTAATGAATATGTGTACCTGAATCTTACCAGCATAATCCATGGTAGCCTATGACTTTTGTCATTTCAATTTAAAATGTGTGAAACCCCAATTGAGTACTATTTTTCTGTGGTGCTACAGCCCAAATAAGGCCTGGACCACCTAACTTTGAGATTTCTAAATCACACACAATTACAAACAAACAAACAAAAACACACACACACACATGGTAGGACTCCCCTGAAAAAGCCCACTGCTACCCACATAACACACAACACCAGAGACAAACATCCATGCTCTTAGCATGATTCGAACCAGCGATAATGGCAATTAAGCGGCCACATACCTACACCTTTAACCACACAGGCACTTAGATCAGCCCAATTTAATATAATCCACCCGAACACAGATTCTGTACTGTTCAAAGAAATGAAAATTCACTTGCAGAACATAAATAATAATTAGGGTGAACTGCAGAATTTGAACAGATGACACAAAAACAGTCTTTCCCACATTATTTTGCTTGTGGACCCCTTCTGGCTTCAAAAAGTAGCCAAGTATCCTCACATCCTTGCTCACGCATATATAGTGGATCTGGATACTATCAAAATTAAATATTTATATCTCAGAATTAAAGATGGATAGCTACGAATACATACCAGTAGCATAAGTAACAATGTAATGCATGATTTGACCTTAATTAAAATGACTGTCACTCTCGCTGCCTGGTTACATTAAGTTTCATAATAAGATATTCTAATGGTCACACAAAATAAACATACTGACAATTAAAGAAGTTCTGCAAGTAGTTTTAATAAAGATTATTCCTTTAGTTAAACGATACGTAAACTTCAAAGTAGCCATTACAGAAATGTATCCATGGATCCATACAAACGGGTCGTAGAGCCCATGTTTAATTATGTCATTTCTGATTGCTTAAAACCTAGAATTCCATTATTACTCAAGACTCAAGTTTTCTAGGATTAAGTCTGTAAAATGTAAGTTATCTCCCTACTTTTAATTAGGCCCCATGCCATGAAGGATTATGAAGGCCCGGAAATAAAGCTCCACTCATTCTTAGTGTTGAAAATAGCTGGAAATTAGTGGTATGTGGGGAAGGAACACTCATGGTACAATACTTGACAGCAACGCATGCCACAGTGACATGAATGACTATGAAAGCAGACGGAAGTGGTCAAAGAATGTACACGGCATTTAATCTCCTCCTGACTTATTCGATAACCTGACATGAGACTGTTAGAACAAACAGGAATGTCATACCACAGGATCTTGGATCCTAAAATATAAAAATGGAATGGGTCAGCATTCAAGTAAGGACCACAGGTAACATGACAGCAATTCTGTGCAGAGGCAAGAGATATTCACATGCTGATGAATATTCATAATGCACCAACCAAAGGTAATTTCTGCAATCAACAGGGAAACATCATGAAACCACGCATTGTGGAGGATTATAACTGTCACATGGACTATGTGGATAAGGGAGATGGGATAACTAACAGCCACACCATCAGCACTCCAGCACATGGCAATGGACAAATTATTTTTCCATGTGTAAGATTTATTCCTAATAGTTGCATAGCCATGCGGTGAAAAGAAATTTCACATGGGTGATTTTTAACTTGCCCTTCTAACGAATATGCTGGCACATAATTGAGTGCAGAGGCCATTAGGGATGGCACCATTTAGTGCCAGAAAATGTTGGTAGACTGGACTCTAGTGGCAACATCTCTAGCCCGTTCCATGTGAACTGCAATGCCATATGTGACTGGCCACAGATGTAATGTGGACAGAACTTCTTTTGTGGAATTTCACACCAAGGCACAGCAGCTCCAGAACTCCTTCAAGTGCAACCCCCATATGCAAAATTGAAGCCTCAAACTAAAATCCAGGTAACAGAAACTGGAAATTCAGAAAGTTCTAGAACTATGTGATATATTCAGACAATAAGTAACAATACATACTGCAGTTTTAAAGACACACGCTGCTCTTTAATTTCCCCCAAAATGCTGTTTATTTCAAAACTGTATTGTTTTGATTCAAACAATATTCAGATTTTTCAGAAACCAAGCCTAAAATTTAAATACCACAACAAGAAAGCTTGATACTACTGATCCAATTATTTCAATTTAAAGCCTTTCATTGACAGAATAATCTCTTGCTTGAAACTCAGTATGGATGCGATACAGTGGAAACTGGGACAGCAAAATGAATAAGTATTTTTATCAATGTTTTTGAACGTCTAAGCATGTCAGCCTCAACGATTTTTTTTTATCTTAGCCAGAATGAAACCCAAGTTTTAATAAAATCAAGTGACACTAGTTTACTTCATGCTTATTCACACAAATTCATGTTCTTACTGCAAAATACTGAGATCTGAATTACTGTAGTAAAAGAGAGAGTATTTTATGTTAGAAAAGAAATATCAATCCACATAAACTGGTCTAAGGACACAGAACTTTACTGACATCACAAGCAAATTTTTAGTGACAACTATGACAAAGCAAAGAAAGTAAAGTTCATGAACATTATAAATACTTCCCAACACACAACTGCTGCACCCTGATAACAGTCAACATTCACAGGCATAAATGAACTTAATTCACATGCTTTGAAAAAACACAAAGAGTAATAACACTAAATTGAAGAAAAATTAAGTCCTGTAGGATTTTGAGCAAGGACTCCATAAAACAGGCTGAAACGTGACGCAATACAAATTGAGGTTTCACTGCAATTGACAATTTTATGTTCTGTTTGGTTTCTACACCATGTAGTGAGTGTGTTTTGGAGGAAACAGAGGAGAAATTTGTTTGTCCTGCATTTCCTCTGTATCACTTGAGAACAGCCACCTAAACCAACTCAGCCAGCCTTAATATGATGGCAGTATGTTCCTCTGAAACGTAAGAACTTGTGGACACTACACGATGTGGAAACTAAAAAAGATCACCACCAGATCAACAACCACCACAAAAAACTAAAAACTTATTCTAGTATATTATCATCAACAATGTAAAAATATTAAGTGGCATAAATATCAGAATTTCATCCAGTGATAACAATAATACTGCCAGCAGGTGCCCAAAATTATCGCACAACTCTGAGCATGTCAGGCAGCTGCCAAGCTGCTGCACACAGGAACAATGCAACCCACAATGATGCTGACCAACCAGCAGCAGAATTACAGCCATCTTTAGCTTTACAAGTGCAGTACTCCATGAAGATATTGTAAGTCCCAGTTCGCATTAAGCAGAATCGTTCATCTCCTTCTATCCCTGGTTCACCCACATAGGCACAGCTTCGAAAATAACGCCACTCTCCATTCACTGAAATAAGTATATTCCATTAACATTTATAAGGCAATGAATGGCAATACCAATACATAACCTCATTTCTAACGCACAATACACTCAACCCTTTACCCAATTAGCACATCATAACTAACTACACTAATAGCTGCAATATCCAGCACTAGATATCTGGAAAGCTCCATTAACCAGAAACTGACTAACAGACCAATTACCTTTCACAATTTCATCAACCAGCTAAAGTGCTAGGAATATGATACCTAAAAACAGTACACTTTTTGTGTATTGTTATACAATAGACATCACACTGCATAGGTAGCAATGACAAGGGAACAAAATGTGCAGCACAAAAAACAGGATATAAAGTGACAAATTAGATGGATAAGTCTATCCGTGATGTTGCTATGTATAAGATGAACATCAGGTATAACTTTTAACACATGACATCAATATGCCTTCACTGTCATTATAGAAATCCAACCACTCAACACTGGAGATAAGAGCCTAAAAGTTCGTCAAAAATATGTTATCAGCATAGTGAAGATACCACTTACCGAGTGCAACATTACTGCATAGTTTTTTAAATGTTTTTAACGTTTTAACGCTTATATACATATTTTGTAATTAGCAACAATATATATAACAATACCCAAAGTTCTATAACACATCGCAAATACATGTAACCTCCTTCATATGTACCGGTTAAAGTTTCAGAAATAAGTATCCCGATTGTATAACATGAACATAATGACACGTGAGTTTCATACATAGTTATATCAAGAATGTAAGCGTTTGGGATCCCACAGCACATTTTAAACATTGCTAAGTAAGGATCTGTATCTTAGAAGGGCCAGAAGATGATTCTATAAGAACTTAAACATGTTGCCCTAATACAATAATAAACATAATAGTTTTTTTGTGTTTGACTGATACATCACTGTATATTTATCACATGTAACATCCCAATATCAGAAAAATTGCCCTTTAGGCCTGGGCATAATGGATATCACAAATTTTACTATACATCTGTGGCCAGAAGTATGAGTATAGCTTCATTCCTTCTTAACTTTAACACTACATGGAGGTGAGTGGTCACCTTCCTGCCCTGGCCACTTTACTCCTGGGGAAGGAACCTCCAATACCCAATGAATAAGATGCTGGGTGGGCTCCCCAGCTGGTCTGGTGGTTTTTCGAGAAAAACCATTGCCCATGACACGAATTTAAACAATGTTAACAGCTGTCCCTGTGCTTAATTAAGCAGCACACTATGAAAGCATACAGGAAATGGAGCTCTGGCTCTATGCATTAACCCAAGCAAGCACTTGTGGTCTAAATTAATCTACCACAGGTACACTGCTGATTATTTTTCTGGAAACCTCTACAGCAGGATGAATATATGGAATGAAATGTGGGCAAGTGACTGGCTTATTTCAGTACCCTGTCTGCTTCTGTGAGGAAATGACAAAAACTACAGACCTCCAACTCAATACTGGCACTCATTGTGTTCTGAATGAGGTACTTTCTGAATATGTATCAAATTTCTTACTGTGGACATAAAATGGCTTAACTAATGCAGAAAAGCCATCTGAAGATGGGTATCCTAGCATACAAACCTTTCTGGCGTATTTTTCTGCACATTTCTGGTCTTACTCCAGGGAGATGCTGCAAATCTGGTTCCTGCCGACAGTCACTAATTGGGACTGTTGAATTGTCAAAAGGGTCTGCACATTTTGGATCAGAATCTGAGCGACACACCCAACACTTTATACAGAAACCTAAAAAATGTGAGTGATAAAAATTGAAATCAACTCAGGTTATTAATATGTATGTATAGGTCATGTAATCTAGCAAAACTCATCTCGTCTAGGGACAAAGAAAAAACAACAAATTCTATTAAAACAGAGTCCCTCTTAAGCAGTTAACAGTTGCTCACGAAGTCAAGAAATTTCCCGCACTTTATACAACTAGAGCATCGTCACAATTACCATGATCACAAGAATGCACCACAGGTCCCAATCTTGAACCATGTGAATCCACTTCGCATCCTCTCATCCAATTTCTTTGAAAGCCACACAAGTATTATTATTATGTGTGTGTGTGTGTGTATATATATATATATATATATATACACACACACACACACACATATATACTTACATCTTTCAAGTCTTCCAACAAGAAATCTTTCTGCATTTTGCTTCTCCCCACACGTGCCATGTACCCCATATATCTCACGAATCAGTCATGAAAATAATACTTCATATGGAAAACTTCATTAAGCTCCCCTCTGTGCTACTGTCCCTAAAATCCTGTTACTTCTTTCCTCTGAGGTCTGTGATCCAAAATGCAATTAAACCCTCAAACCTCCTACAAAAGGCCCTCCTGCAAACCATTAAACTTTCAAGAAAGAAAGAAATTGCAAGATCACATTGCAGATACATGATACGCATAGATTTTGGACTTAAACTGCACGATCAAAACAGGGCACTTTCACACAGCGGGAGAAATGTGTGGAAGTAAATATACAAACACAATTTTTTACGGAACGGCAAAGAAGAAAGGGGCTCTTGAACACATCTGATAAAAGAAACGTGGTATTCATACACCACGCTTCCCTAAACACAAACCTACGCCGACCATGTAATAACCAGTACTGTTATTAGAGCACGTAGGCCAGGTATATCCTAACCTCAACCTAACTTCGCCAAATGTCATGTCGAAGCTTCTGGAATCAACACGTGGCCATAATGTGTGCCCAAGTAATTCATTATTAACAAAAGTAACAACTTTGAATACAAATAACAACACCACATACATTTAAGAGATCCAGCCATTAATTTTAACATCAACACCTCTACTTCACCAGTTCATGTACCTTACAAGGCCTAACCCATTACTTACCTTCTTCTACTGACAATAATAATACCACTGTAACAAAAGCTAGCAAAGAGCACGAGTTAGCTGCCATTTTTATTTACGTACTAGAAACTGAATTTTACAAGGCACTTGTCTACGTCCTGTTGTTCAAAACCATCAGCCATTACTTGTACTGATCACGTGACCACGACGCCCATAGATTGTGCCGCGCCCCAGCGTTGTAGACTCGCGTGATACGCAACAAAGGCAACAGTGGTTACGGGTGTAACTGTACTTGTTTTAATTGCCCTAAATGTACAGAGTGCATATTGGTAATGACGAAAGGTAATTGCCCCTCTGACGCAAAGTTGGTTTTAGTTTTAGGTGTGGCACTTCAAGGCGGTAATAATCCACTTGGTGATTCAAAGCAAAATTGCTAACAATAATCAGCAATGTCACCTGTAAATGTGCCAAATTTCCAGAAATACACATTTGACATTCGCTTCTTCTAGTGTTGCGCCACTCACGTTTCTTGAACTTAAATTTAAAAAATGCCACATTTAACTGAATTCGCAGTGCGTTAGGAATTCTACTGCTCCGGGATGGGCGACTCATGCATGAGCTTTCCCTGACAGTTTTTAGGAGCGTTCGTATAGTCGCAAAAAGTGTGTTTTATCTTCGTCTGCTTGTCCGTCTGTCCGTTCGTTTGTGCTCATATGTCTCTTGATGGACGGATTTTCGTGAATTTTGATGCTGAAAACGTTTATTAAACTGTGTCGTTATAACCTAAGTTTGGTTAACATCGGACAAAATGTCAGGCACTTTACATAAGGACCCAAGTGGGTTTACATTTTTAAAATATTTTGCAGTTCCAAAACACTAAAACAAATGAGATTCCATGGAAAGGATTTCAGTGTTCATATTGTTGACAGAGACGTACAACTCGCCAATTAGAATCACTTTAATTATTAACCAACAATTGCACTATATAAAATGTCATATTAAAACACTGAAAATCGCTCCGACATGTTTCGATCCTAAGATCATCCTCAGGGAGCTACGTTGTTCCTTGCTAACGTCATTTTAAAAACATTCACAAAATAATTCCATTATATTAACAAGGTGTTGTGGCAGC
>Ga0123353_10011729_pt1 | contig 12375 bp, 7 predicted proteins | sample TergutLab28metaG_3_FD_92763 | JGI IMG/M metagenome (GOLD analysis project Ga0123353, IMG submission 92763) | Labiotermes labralis P3 segment gut microbial communities from Petit-Saut dam, French Guiana - Lab288 P3 | ecosystem: Host-associated > Arthropoda: Insects > Digestive system > Gut ... | reverse complement strand
ATCATCAGGGAGTAAGTGTTCCTATTTATGAAGTTATTGAATGTTTCTTATTTTTGTTGATATTATTGGTGTGGTGGCGGCATGCATGTAGATGTGTAGGTTATGTTATGTTTGGCTGGTCTGACCGTTACTTGTCCTGTGCAGGACAGGCAACGGTCAGACCAGGCGGCACTGTCGGTACTGCAGTAGTCGGCGTGGCAACACACATCAATGAATGAGCATAAATAAGTGTGGGCTATAATACATCACTATTCAAAAAAGGTGTTATGAACATGGGAATTACATTGTACTAAAAAAAGGCCAGCTAGAATAAAGCAATTAAATAGTTTTAGGGATTTTTAAAGAAAATTAATGTTATTTTACTGGATCACCCTTATTACTCATTAAACGAAATTTTCATATTTGAAGAAAATTGTGGGAACACCCACATGGCAGCAATCGCTTTACCACAAAGCACATCTCCTTCCTCTGTCACCCCACATAACCAGCAACCGCTTTTCCTCACAGCAGCTCGTTTTTCTTCCGCTCTATGCTCAATATACTGTTTCCAACAGCAAGCCAGGCAACAGCTTGCTCCAACACAAGCGACGAGAGTCTATAACCTGCTCTCTTCACGCCCCGATCCAGCATCGGCCCTTTCATACCATAACATCTGGTAGTGTTTCAACTAACCAAGAACACAATTCCGCCTGCTAACCAGTGGCAGAAAAGGAGGAGCAGTGGGAGCACAGTATAAAAGAAGACCTCCAAACCAACAGAGAGATTCATTCGATTTTTGGGGTTTCGGACAATGATTGGGTCTGGTGGTGTTTGGCTTGGAGAGAAAATCCTGATTCCCACCTGCCTAGGTTAAATGGTCAGACAGGTTATTGATTGGGTTGGTTTCTGTACATCGTATACAGCAGAACTACACCAGAGGAGCGACAGGAGGATATTTCGGAGTGCTCCTGCCTAAGAGTCATGATGAGGTAGGAAGAGTTAGCCCTTATTAAGGCTGTTTCTACTTTATTGATTTCGCCAGCGCACCTCAAGGAAATGAGGGTAGCTGTAACATCACACACGAAGAAGTCAGCGACGTCTGCCGCGAGCCGCAGCACTGCGCTCGGAGGTGGGCTCGAAGCCACCCTCCAAGCATGTAGCCAGCACGCGGGCAAGCCCAAAGCCAACGAACTGGCAAGCTCGGGCGACTCGATAGAGCCTGCCAATAGGCGCACAGAACATGACGCTGGGTCCGCACCATTGCCCGCGTTCCCATCAGTCACGGAAGAACTAGCTCCTGTCGGCAGCCGACAACACGGGCCATCCGAGTGAGGGGTGAGTTACGCAGCTGTACTCGTCGAGACCCGTCGCTCAAGCCCACGGCCATGGATTCGGACCCGTCCGAAACCAGTCTCTCTTCCGAGACAACCAATGGGCGCATGTCTAATGACATGTCCGGGCGTCTGAGTGACAAGCCAGGTGGCACCACGCACAGGTGGCCAACACCTGCCTACCAGCAGGACAGCATCCTAATTAGACGCACATTTCTATTTCAGGTTTGGTGACGCCCATAACTTCTTCGCTTGGTTGAGGGCATCCTGATATGCAGGTCTGACGGCCGAACTAAAGGACGAGAATTTGATGGTCGTCCCATCAACCGCCGACGGGTTCAGAGCCGAGGTCAGTGCGCTAAGGTTCCTTGACGGAAAAAAGGATGTGGGTATACACACCTTCAAATTACCGAAGTAATGCCATGCGAAAATTATTTTGAAGAACATGGGAAGGTGTATGTCAGAGAGGAGCTTGGATCCCTGAACATTCGTTTCCATTACGTCGAGCAGCTGCAATCGGCGCGTAGCCACAAGGCCCCCACCAAGGACAGCGTTCCCACCAAACTTCATTGTATTAGTGGCGCGAGGCCCCGAGGTGTCGAACGTATGATCACTAAACGAACTCGTGGGCTTGCAAACGTCTGTGGAGTCGTACGTGGCTCCAAAAGACTCACTACACTGCAAGCTTCGCCAGCGCTTTGGACACACGCAGCATAACTGCGACTTCGCACCCCTGTGCGTCGCATGTCGGGACTCCCACACCTCCGGTGGATGCTCTATCTAGCGGGAACAGCTTCATTGCTGTGGCTACGCGGGAAATTACACAGCGAAATACCGTGGCTCTGTGAGGAGGAAAGACGGGAAGACGGTTCTGTAAAACCAGGCGCCCGAGCTTGGCCGAAAGAGTGTCGCAACAGGCCAACATGGCGCTCCAAAAGCTCAGCGGGCCGGACACTCTGCCGAGTAGACCTACACTTCACACCCTAGTACTAATCCCTCTCCAGAACCGTCCACAGAGGCGCCTGAGCAGCCTCAAATGACCGCCACCATGAAGATGGCCAGACCTGAGAGGACTGTGCCAAAACTCACAGGATTCCCTAAGGCAGCTACTGGGAAGCCCAAGAAGAAAACAGCCGCGAGTGGCAATACCACGTCCGCCAAATCCACAACACCCAATATGGTGCTCGAAAACCGAAAATCCCACCTCCCCCCGCGAGGAACTCTGATCTCTTCGATCACCTTCCCCTCTAAGCATGTGTGGAGCTTACTCGTCGCCTCCTCACGTCCATCTCATCCCTCACCACAGGGGAAGCTCGCCCTCGGGCTCTCCTGAAACCCATTATTCTGCGTGCAGCCGCATATGCAGCAGGCCGTAGAAGGACGGAGCGATGTAAAACACTACGCATCGCCTGCTGAAATTCGGACGTAATGCACAACAGGAAGCTTGAATTGCAGTATTTTCTCAGCCTTCACGGTGTCAATATTTGTAGTTTAAACGAGACATTCCTTAACTCTGACCAGGCATTCCGGTTTGCCAATTAGGTCTGCCACCACACAGATAGACTAAGAGCGGGGGCGGCCGGCCTTCCTTACCCAATTGGAAGCTAATGCTATTGAAGTCAAATTGGCCAGGAAACCGGTGATAATCCTTGCTGTTTACGTTTCGCCTTCCAACATATGGGAGTGGACATAGCCGACTGTTTCGGTGAAGGATTTCCGATCTTGATGGTTGGCAACTTCAACGCCAAACACATGGATTAGGACTCGCGGCTGAGCAGGAGGTGGGGTAAACTCTTACGTGATTATGCCGACGAGGACTCCTGTCCGATCTTTGGAACGGAATCCCCAACTACAAACCCACACAACCCCTCTGCTACTCCCGATGTCTTGGACATCGTCATAATCAAGAAACTCTCACTCCCGGTTCATCGGAATTCGTGCTCTGCACTAAGCTCGAATCAATTCCCAGTTTTCATTGACACTTCCTGTTGCTAAAATTTTCACCACCCACCGCATCGTCCCCAATTCAGGCGCACTGAATGGGCGAACTTTCACACTCACCTGTAAGATCTAATTCCGTTCGATCCCCATTTGCACAAAGTGTTAGCAGTCGACACGTGCGTTAAGAACTTCCCTGGCAGCGTCTATTAACAAGCGTCGCCCGCCTGCCGACCCAGGGCCTCCGATAACGGCTGGCATTCAGGACGAGTTAGCCTGAAACCCGGCTGCGGAGGCTGTGACAGATTACCAGGGAAGCCAAGGTCAAACGCCCGCAGAGGTTGGTGAACCGCCGGTTCAACGAGTGTAGAAACGACCGGTGTAGCGCGACACTCGACTCCCTCGTTCGCGAAAGCCAATAAATGTGTAGGAACACCAACTGGGTGATGAGAGTTCCTACTGCATATCCACCTGGTCATCCCGGAGGGAATCGCTGTCTCAGACTCTGAGAAAGCCGAAGCCATTAGTCTCGAGACCTAGTTTCAGCCGGTGTCCGATCATTCCAGGCAGTTATTGAGATGGTTGACGTGGCGCTGAAGTTTACGTCCGGTACCCTGCCAGCGAACCCAAGTTAACAAACCCAGGGGAGGTTCACGAAGCCATAAGGTGTCTCAAGATCTTCAAGCCTCCGGGCACGAAGAAGATTCCGAACAGGGCCTTGAATCACCTTACCAAACGCGCGGTTTCCCTTTTGGCCTTGAACTTCAATGCGGTTCTCCGCAACAATCACTTTTCCGAAGTGTTGAAGAACGCTCGGGTGGTCTTTATCCTTAAACCGGCGACGGATCCAATACTGCCCTGTTCCTATCGGCCCATTAGCATATTGGACACGTTAGGCAAGTTATTTGAAAAAAATCCTACTAGCTAGGATCTTACATGTAGTAAGCGAACGCGGAGAGATGCGAGACGAGCAGTTTGTGTTTAGACCAAGGAATAGCACGTCCTTTAAACTGACCCGCCTCGTTGTAAGAATAACCAAGAATTTAGGATAAAAGGGGCTCGCCGGCGAAGGTTTTCCCAGACGTGGCCAAAGCTTTCGTTGCTATCTCGATCGATGGCCTCCTTTACAAGATAACGCTCCTAAACTTCCCATCTTACATAATCCATACAATTCCATCCTACCCCTGGAGTAGGACGATCGAATGGTCCTTCCAGACGACCACGTCATCTCGTCGAGGCATGCGGGTTGGGGTAGCTCAGGGCGGATGGATCTCCCATGTCCTTTTCAATCTGTATTTAACGGCATGCTCTCAACCTCGCATCATGCTCATTTGGCCCTCTACGCGGACGACACGTCCCGCAAACCGACGCTGCTCGTCAGCTACCTGGAGTAATAGCTCTACCATCTTCAACGGTGGTTGAGTGAATGTATAATCGTCAATAATGTTCTAAGAGGACCGCGATAATCTTCCCGCGTGCCGGACGGCGCTTCATCCAACCCCGACCAGTAACACTTTTCGGGTAACCAATCCAATGGTTCGCCTCACATCGATCAGTTCAGGAAGAGGCTATACAAAGGACGGGTATGCTGGCCCCCTCCTGAATAGGAAGAGTGAGCCTGACGTCAGGACCGGGTTCCTGATCTATAAGCACCTCATCCGCCCCATGATGGACTATGTGTGCCCCGCGCCGAGGTCCTCTGCCGCACCAATGTCCGGAGGCTACAGGTGTTACAATCCAAGTGTTTTCGCCTCGCTACTGGTACCCCTGGTACGTAAGTAACATGTAGATACACGAGTATCTGGATGTTCCGCTGTTTGCCGACCACAACAGAGCCATGACTGAGAACTTTGACTTAATGTTGCCTGATGTGGGGGAACCCCCTAGAATGGTAACTCGGCAGATACTTACGCAGACCGAGGGTTGACCCGTCGCCTGACGCGAAAGCCAAGGACGGTAGAGGCCAGCAGGCCAGTTGAGGCAATCGCCCGCGGTGATGAAGTCGCCTAAACGAACCGCGTTCGACGCTGTTCACCCGAGCGCCCTTCTGTTACCCCGACTGATGTTTTCCATGAGTTTTCCTACGTTTTAAGGCAAATGCCACTTTTTACGATCCAAAGTCTGGGCACAGCCCGCACTGCCTTCCCCCTATTGCGGCGGCTTCACTTAAGTGCCTTCCTGTTTGGGACTGGACCAGTCGGCTCAAAACCCAGACAGTCAATCAACCAAAGTTTATCCCTTCCATAACTTGTTCCGTGCCACCTAGGCACTAGTCTTTGGTCAGTTGAGTCAAGTCCCTGAGCCCGACTTCAAATCGTTAGCGTAAGCTTCTTTCCCAGTTAGAGCTAAGGTTTCTGTTATAGAGCCAAGCGATGCGGTAAACGCAGGTATGAATAACAGACGGGGATGTCGAGTTGCGCTTCACGTTAGTTTCCGCCCTCCGTTAGGTGTTTCGTTTGGCTGGCTTGGCACAGTCGGCATTTATTTGCTCACTACTAAAAGGAGTAATTAGTCTGCGACTAAAAAAGGAGTAACAACGTTTAACCAAGATCATATTTCGGCGCCTAAGAAGCAACGCTGAACGAAGCAGCGATACACCACTCAGGCTAGGACCCTAGCTCTAAAGTTTCCAGCCAGCAATTGGGCTAGGCAGCGAAAGTCACTTCTCAACACAGTCATCTGCCCAGTTCTCCACGCGCATATTCGCTGTGCATTCATCGTGCTGGCAACCGAACAGACCACATCGCTGGTGCGAGGCCATTAACAGACTCACTTGTAATCTCTGCTTTACTGCCGCTACTCATATTGCAGTACTGTCAAACTTACCAAACCCAGTTGCAATGCAATCAGTGTTACAGTGAACTAAGTATCATAATCACTGCACAAGGCAGTAATTTACATTGAAATTATGAAGGCAGAATTGAAGCTTATTTTGCACATGATTCAAGACAAACAAGTGTGTGAAAAATTTTGTAGTCTAAAGGAAATCCGGAATAACACAGAGAGTGAAGCGCTACTAAACAAACAATATCAAGCACAAGCAATTAATCACAATTATTGTTGAATTCATTTAACATAATTATGTGTGTACTAAACAAATTATATTTTAATAAAGTGATCCATTATCCTTGTTAACCGGCAGTAATGGTGTTAGTTGGTGAACCTCTTAGCAAGCGTCTGTGTTCCTTGAACCAAAGCGAGGCAACATAAACACGCCAGGGGAGAGAATTTTTGTTTCATAAATTGCTTATTAAATTTGTCTTCAGTTGTTATTTTAATTAGTTACAAGTGATTGCATAACCTTGCACCACAGTGCCTGGGTTAGTGATTAAAGACGTGAATGTAACATAATTGGCGTCTGTTCTTGTATTATACGTAGCGTGAGGTTATTACCGTGCGTGACTCCGAGCTAACGACTCGTAAAAATTTGCGCTCTACACCGGCAGACAGTGTTGAATACAGTTGTAATGTAATCAGTGTTATAGTTAACTAAGTATCATAATCACTTCACAATGCAGTAATCTGCACGTGAGATTATCAAGGGAGAATTCAAGCTCATTTTGTACATGACTCAAGCCAAGCAAGTATGTAAACAGTGTTGTGTTCTAAAGGAAAAACAGAATGACAAAGAGAGTGAAGTGCTAATAAACAAACAATATCAAGCACAAGCAATTAATAACAATTATTGTTGAATTCATTTAACGTAATTACGTGTGTACTAACCAACTTATATTTTGGTAAAGTGAACCATTATCTTTGTTAACCGGCATTAACTGTGTTAGTTGGTCAACCTCCTAACAAGCGTTTATGTTCTTAGAACCAGAGCGAGGCAACAATACATATGTTGGTACTGTAGTTGCTACTCCATAACAACCGTAGAGTACTCCACAAGATAACAGAACCAATAAGTAACAACACAACTAAAAGATGTAAATAGGACTTCATTTATTGTAAAAGTTGCTATTATGTAATTAGACTAGTTTCTTGGATAATTAATCACACGCGCGTAGATGACTGAACTTACGTAATTCTGGTAAAATGTTTGTATCTGATGGTAATGTATTTATAGTAACTTACATTAAAACGTTGTATTCTATTGCCTACTATTAGTGCATTACTATTATATTATTTATAAATTTATTTTTTCCTGTATATGAATTTCTGCATATTAACGAGTCTGATGTTACCATGCAACTGTATTAACGTAAATAAATTAATTAGGTTGTTGCTAAATACATTACAAATTTGTACTAACTGCACATTTATGAAATAACATAAACTTCACACATTGCCCCATGTCTTAAATTGTATAAAACCAATAAAAAAATCCAATTATTATATATTACAATATAGTATATTACTAAATGCACAGTGTGCATGACAGAAACTTCAATACTCCGTCCCTGTTTTTCCTTGTATCAAGCCAATTAATGGGGCATTTACAAATATTATTCACTGTTTTAAAGCAACCTTGTTGCCACTGAATTAAAAAAAATACTCTCATACAATTTTTAACTAAGAATATCTCACATATTCCCATTAGTGTTGGTCGTGATGACAATATGCAAGCCAATTCCTACATCATATTTTAAGATTAATGATTGATAAAATATTAATGTAGAAAAGCCATATAGAAATGATTATACTGAACACAAATTTGGTTTGTTTTGCGGTTAGACCCATTAAAACGTATGGACTTTGTTGGTATAGTCTTGTGTGTATACTATCACCGTGGTTTTGCCTTTGTCTTTTCTGGTGATCTTTGCGTTCTGGTTAGTGATTTTTTTTTATCACCTTTAGGATATATAATTGTCTCTTATGTGTAGTGTTGTGGTGGTTGGTGTTGTGTATGTGTCTCAGTTTTTTTGGCTGCTATGATGCAGAAGGAGTTCTGGATCCTGTGGTCTAGTAGCTTTATCGCTTATACCGGTTCCAGGGTGAGGTTTGTCCATGTGGTTGTGGGTGGCTTCTGCAAGCTGTATTGTAGTCCTAGGTCCAGCAGTGCCTTTTCTTCACTGGTGAAATGTATGTTGGTGAGGTTGACGGTGCGTGGGTAAGTTTGCTGTTGTTGTCTGTGGGTTGCCTGCGTGGTAGTTTTCTTCTGTCGTTCTTGTAATCTGTCCAGCTTTTTGTTTAATTTGTCATAATGGGATTCCATTTCCATTTGCAAGTTGTAGTCAATTGTGTCATGGATGGAGTGCCAGCAGCTGGGCCATAAGGCCGTGCACTCCATGTGTTTTGCGTATAGTTGTTCATTCCAACGTAAAAGTCGCATTTAAATGCAACAACACAATCTCACAACTTACCAAACCAGCCAACAAAACACCTCCCCTCACTCCCTATGACAGAAGCAGAATCTACTCGCTAACATGCAACATTTGCAAACAGTCATATATGGGTCAAACGAGCCAGAGCCTCAGACTACGCTTCTAGGAGCATTGCACAATACATAAAATACAACAATCCGCAATCAGCATATCCTTCACAACCAGCACGTGTATGGACCCATGGGCAAAACAATGACTCTTCTTAAGCCTCTCAACAACACCTCCCTACTCACCCCCTATGAACAGTTCTTTATCCATTCTCTCCATAAAGAAGGGAAGCTCAGCTCAGAACAAAACCCAGGCGAGCCGAACCCAACACTCCAGTTGGCCATTGACCCTTCCCAACCCCCAGTATGACCAAACTAGTCAAATAACAGCCTCAACACAGTGCACATGACCTGCCTCCTGGCTTCCCAAGACTCCAGCCAGCACATTAGGGTATGTACTATTTCATTCTATAAATAAAAAACCCTCACTCACTGACCCACATAACACCTGCCCTCCCTACACCTGTAACCATTCTGAACATACATTAAACCATAGATAACCAATAACTGCCAACCATGTCACACACATTTCTAACATGATAACACCTCCACATCACACCCTCTCCCACGATAATACCTTAACCGGTCAAGATAACACAAAACACACCCTATGGCGTATCTAACACAGGATACCTCCCATCAGTTTACACAACAATCGATCACGATGCTAACACCTTATTCTGACTTATCTTTTACAGTGCTGAAAACCATATGCAGTAATATACGGCTTTGCGCTCCTGAAGATGGGCATAGTGGTGCCCGAAACATGTTGAGCTAATGGTTGATTAATAAATCACAATTGTTGCATCAAGTTGGTCTCACAAATCATTTCATATTAAGGATGCAGGGTCACACAAACATCAAACTCGATACTTTCTTAAGTTGGCATCCCTTTATCCTCCATGGACAGATCTTCAGGTAAACCTAATGAGCATAAATTTTATCTGCATTCACTCTGTTTTTGGTGAAGGTGTGATAGCAAATTGCATAAGGATTGTGAGTCTCTTGCTAGTAATGTGGCATAAATATTCTGTTGGTGGATGGTAAGAGTTTTGAGAGACAATAGTAGACTGTCTAAGACAAAAACATTCCTGTGTTTATGTCACAGGGGCATAAGTGTGTGGAGGTAGTTTTCATATTCTTGTAGAATTCTTGCTTCAGCAGTTTTACCAATGAGGTAAGAACCAAAGCTACCTGCTATGTAGGAGGTAGGGTTGGTCTCCAAAGCTTTTTGATTGTTGTATCATAGAGAAATATCATTCTTATACCAGAAATGAAACAATCTTACTATGGAAGTACATTTCCATATATTATGAATTTCATTCCAGTTGTAGACCTTTAGGCTGCTCAATGGACAGATCTTACCAGAAACCAAACCATATTTTCTTGCCTCTGGTGGTGTGATGTGAGCTATCCAGCCAGATGCCCAACATAACAGTACTAAAATAAACTTTATATAGATATATAATAGTGAAATATATATTCCAGAGTGTGGCTGGAACCTCAAAATAAATGTGAATGTGACTCATATCACCCAAAAGAAATGTGAATGTGACTCATATCACCCTGAAATAAATGTGATTAACAATTACAATACTCTTTTTGCAAAAATGCTTGGTAATCATAAAATAACCAAAATGTGTATGATTTATGTGCAAGGGTGATTCATTTAAAACCTGTCTGATGGGTCTTATTTTCATTTAAGAACTGCACTGAATTAATAATGCTGTTGCTACTGCTGATACTACTACTACTACTACTACAGATAATAATAATAATTTACACTACCATAAATTTGAATCTACCAATTTATGATACATGACAATTTATGTCTGTGATGAAACATACATCCTGACCCTCTTTCAAGCACTTTTATGTAAAATGTTAATTTAACTAACATTAAAATACTGTAAAGAGAAGGCACTAATACTTTATACTACCATTTGGGCCAGATTTTATGGTACTTGGTCCACACTGTAGCTAAAATTCTTGTGTTGCAGGCAATTAAAGAGGCCTGTGATCTACTTAAGAATTTGGAGAAACAGCAACAACAATGATGTGTCACATTTGGGTGCAGTGGTTGTGGTCTTATGTGCAATAAATCATTCGCATGTTAACTTATCCACTTATTTTAATACATGTGACTTTGCTATGCATTCAAAAATTTGTGAATACTGACACATTTATATAATAAATTTACTTTAATATTTGTTTAAATTCTTCAGTTGGTTTTATCTGTTTAATGAGTGTTTTACACGTGTTGATTTGAGGGTGTAAGCAAACTAGCAAATTCCACATTTTAGGGCAGATGTGTTTGTACGTTAGTGATTAGTCTGGTACATGTAAAAGATAACTGTGTAATCTGTTCATTTCAAAACCATTATTATGTGAATGTGGATCAAAAAATAAAGTGAATCTGCGTAGAGAAGCCTGTAAGATACAAACAAACTGATGGCTTCATGCCACTTCACTCTTCGGGGAGGGGAGTTGGGACAAATGAGTCATAGTACTTTGAAATTCTTTACAAGGTCATGATTCAGAAATATCTAAAATCATCTGAGAGAAAGGGTAATTCATTTTGTTCCTAAACGTCAAAAATGAAGCTTTACCAGACTCAGTGACCTGCAGTGGAGCTGAAAACCCATGTGTTGGATCTGTCAGATTTATTTCACCTGTTTGCCACAATTTATCTTGAATATAAATTTGGCCAATGTATATTTAGAATCATGATACAGTAGGAAATTTTTATGGTGTTGAGAACTTCCTCTGTTAAAAAATTGGGCATAATAATTTTATAAACCAGTTAAATTCGACTTCCTAAGCCTAAATGAAAGTTTAAAATCTAAGATGACTCTTAGTTTTTTGTTTAAAAAAACTGTCACATAACACTCCTAGCACTTCAAATTTTAAGTGATGTAGTGCTACGCCACTTCTGTTCTCAGGATTACTGCTTGCTGTTGGAAAATGCAATGTGACAACTATAACTTTCAAACAAAATACTTTTCTTTCACGTATCATGGTTTTCCTATGAAATGTCCCGCAAGAAATTCTCATTGGCACGTTGGAAAATTGTCACCTTATTAGGTTGTTGGGCAAAGTAGGTTTGTTCTTTTATCAGTCCAGACTTAATATTTTTGGTTCTGAGACATAAATTCTAACAAGAGTTGAGATCACGGCGGTGAATATTACTCCTCTAATCTGCGAAATGCAACGCCTGTAGTCTGGCAAATGGCTATAAACATTGTGGGTTAACATGCCCCCTCCAATTTTATCCTGAAGATTTTGGAATTGCATTGGTATGAAACTTTTGTACCCATGTACAAATGAATTCGGTTTCACATCCCGTAGCATTAATGCCTTCAACACCCGCACTTTCTCGCCGCCATAACACAGTTCACTACTTGCCTTAACGTCGTATTCTTCTGCACATTAATGCCTCTGATCCACGGTTACCGAGATTTCATTGCAGGGAGATGAACAGTGGCTGTGAGAAGATAGGACAGCAATGATGAAAAGATAGGAAGGGTACCAAATGACTGCTAAGGAGCAGCATGTCACAAATTTTAGGGAAGCAGAAGCATTGGAAGACATAGAATATGTGGTATAATCGACGGTGACTCGAAACAGATCCTACCCATATATACAGGGTGGTGCACGAAAGTCATACCATTGATTGTACATATAACACATTTTTTATTATTACAAAAGCATTTGACATCTGGTACAGAATTAATCCTCATAGGCTGGAAAATT
>Ga0123353_10011728_pt1 | contig 12376 bp, 8 predicted proteins | sample TergutLab28metaG_3_FD_92763 | JGI IMG/M metagenome (GOLD analysis project Ga0123353, IMG submission 92763) | Labiotermes labralis P3 segment gut microbial communities from Petit-Saut dam, French Guiana - Lab288 P3 | ecosystem: Host-associated > Arthropoda: Insects > Digestive system > Gut ... | reverse complement strand
GGAGGGCTACATGAGAAGCATGTAGTGGCAACTTGGAATGTTGGGAACCGTCTCAGCATTTCCTTATAGACACAGGGAAACCAAGAAAAACCTGTGTCGAGGTGGCCGGTTGCAGGACCTTCCGAATACCGACTTCTAGCCAGCAGTCCAGCATCTAAAGTTCTGATCACAGACTCAGCACTCTCACAACTGTAGCTGAATTACTTGAATGATAATAAAATCTGAAATTATTTAACTGCAACACACCAATAAATATACATTATTATGAAGAATGAACTCCAAAACATTGAGAAATGACTACCACACTAATTGTATACTGTCACAACCCAAAAGCATTTTGTACATGTCACATGGCTATTATGAGATATACTATCATTCCAGTCCACTGCCTTGTTCTAATGCAATTATGACTTTTGGCAGAGTAACACTGAAATGCCAACATACGCACATGTTAGCATCAAGAGCAAGGCACTCAAACGAAACAATACTGCAAAGACTACAACCCAAATCTTACCTTCACGAAAATAAAAAATCTCAATGACGACCAAACCCAACTTCCACGTTCATAATTTATATTCTGTGGGCCGAGACTGACTGTGTTAATTCTAAAAAAAGACCTGCCAAGGACTAAGATACATGAGTCCAAATACATAACAATATTTATGCCTTATACAATAAATTTTGTTTCTTGAACCTAATATAATAAATAATGAGGTTAACTTTTACATAATGAACTACTGTTATTTAACCAATAAAAAAACCTTTTTATTGCCTGTGCAAGAAAAAAAAAAGTTGCTCTTTTTCATTACAGATATTACGAAATTCTCATTTACTATTTGTGAAGAGCCTATTCTCTGAAATAACTAACTGACCAATGGACCAATGGACCAACCAACCAACCAACCAACCAACCACTAAGACTTCAGTCCCATATGACCAATAAACAAACCGTACAATACATAACCAATATTGGTGGATGTTTCAAAATTTGGTTGAAAATTTTCCAGTTGTTAATGGCACAATATACGATGTACGATGATGACGGGAACAATTCAAATATCATAAATAACCACATTTTTATATTTCCAAGTACCATTATACAGAACAAACATTTTAAATTTTGTAATCTATACCACACTCCATTCTAAGAGGACAGACATCAATTCACAGGCAGTTCAGAAAACACAATAATAATAGATACATTGTGGAAAGTTCTGCAAGGGGCAGAATTACTGAAGAACATTATTTCAGAATCCAGGTTTTACCAAGCAAGTTGTAAATCACCCAAGACACAACAACCAGTGCTTACAGTCATTCTTTTACATTGCTAAACTGTTTGTTGATCACAGTGACTCCTGAATGAACTTCACAATAAACACCAAAATGCTCCAATCATTCTACAAGCGTGTAGAATAGAAGTCTTAATGAACTCAGTTAAGATGCTCTGTAATATGACAAAGCTTCTAATGTAATCAGCTGATCAGACTACTGGCACATAGATTCACCTGAACAAACAATGATTTTCATTTCAATTCTTACTTTTAAAAATGCAAAATTATTTAATTTTAAAATTAATAAAAATAATTCTTACAAAGTAAATCACCACAAGAAAAATGTCAGCAGCAGGGGTACACAAATTTTCCAAAAACCTAGAAGGCACCTTCAAATTATAGGTGCCAGAAGGGTGACACGAGGCAAGTTCCACACTGAGGACCTACAGATATATGGCACTATTGAACAAAATTCATTGCCATGGTGAGCTGGTGCTCGGGATTTGTGCACCCCTGGTCAGCAAAAACCAAATAACCCTTGACTACACTCGTATAAAATATCATAACTGTACGGGCGTGCAGTTTCCAAGACAAATGCATATAATTTGGTAAACTGCTAAGACGTAAACTTGCCGTCACACCTCAATATATCTGACGTTAAGTGTAATACTTGTTCTCCTTTGACCGATTCATGTTTCGCAGGGGACCCACATCATTTTGTTGTTGCACAGCAGAGTCTCAATGTCTGTCATTAATTCAGACTCATACAACTGTCTCAAACATCAGAATCACAGAAGATGCAATCCATTTTCATTGTGAAGCACCCATATAGTTCCAAAGAACTTACCAAATACAAATGATGACAACATTAAAAACTAAACCCCAACAGACATTGAAAGCAAGAAACTTTATTGTCAATAAAATATAAAAACTTTTTTGGAAGCAAAAAATACTTTAACCCTTATCCTGCTAATGTGGAGAATATGGTGATCTCCTAATAATGCCAGCAGATGGCGGACTGGATTTAACTCGGCGTTTAAAGGGTTAAACAACTGAAAGAAAATCCTATTGCAAAAGACACAAAAGTAAACTACCTAATTTAACAAATACAGAGCTTGACTGAAATGTTCATGACCTGCACAATAGGAGGATATCAGGAATGCTCGCCTGTGACATCATCTCTCTCTCTCTCTCTCATTAACTGGAACTGGTCAGGAACAGTCAAGACAGTGGTATTAAAATGGGCGATCATGAAATATCGAAATCCTGAACACTGGTGATAATCAAGACTCTACTGCATTTAGCCACTTCCTATATTTCTTACAACAGTATCTGAGTGATGTTAAGAATCCAAAAACATTTTTTTAACATACAAACCCACTCAAATAATTTTAAAATTGTATAAACACCCATAAAATGAAATACATAAGAAGCCCCCCTGGAGGAACAAATTAAAACTACAATTCCTTTTATCATTTTCCAATCAAGACACAAAATAATTTACAGTTTTTCATCACAATTGTGTTTTTATATTTGTGAAAACTTAAAACTGCACATAATAGAAATTTATGGTGACTAATACAATGGGAGTAAAAAGGTTCATTCACATTAAACACTATAAAACTATAATACACTTGTTAGAAAGGTTAAAATATTAAAAATTAGAACAATTAGGATGTAGTAATACATGTTATTACACTAGCTGTAATAGCAGACAATTTTATTCACCACAACAACCCAATCTGAACATTAACTATAATCTCTTAACCATTTTCCTCCCTGTCACATGTAACAAATACAAAACCACTCTGTTGAAGAGGACACAAACAGTTAGGTATTATAACACCACAAAGTACAGTCGATCAAAGCTTATAATAACAAGAACAACTGAAAATGTTGCTCATATCATTCATTTGCGAAAAGAGCGTCACAACTCAAAATTTGGCATTTTTGAGTTATCGGTATAGAAAGAAACGTTTGCAGATGCACTTTTAACAGGTATAGTGTCATGATGCAGTCTGCAAAACTCGCCACTGGAGAGCAGTTGTGTCGTCGTTGCGCTCATGGAAAATTATAGCACTTCAAAACCTTTAAATGTTTCTCCTCAAAATTCACTAATTTTGAGTTGTGACACTGTTGTCGCAAATGAGCGATATGTTGATTAGCTTTATGTCATTGTTTAAGAGGTAACAGTTAACGGTCCTGATTTCAACACACAGACACCTACGATTTTTTAAATTCTTTGTCCAGAGTCATCATGTTGAGACAATGTTTTCACACTACTGTTATCTATCAAAGCTACTGACGAGTGTTGCGATGTCACAAGTGTTAGCAGGTGTTGTGGTTCCCATAAGCAAATGGATACACACTACAAAGGCATAGTGTTGGCATGCATACATAAGAAAGGATACACGGTAGACAATGGTGACTGCTGCATTACAAGGTACACTGTCTACAGGACATTTGACAGCCAACCTGGCAGTAAATGTATTAAACAAAGAAAAATGACGCATGTTCAAGCTGATCCACACTACATACTGTACGTGTAACTGTAACACTGTCAAGGCTTGTATATTTCTCTTTTGATGTGCTGTTACAATACATTATATACATTTTACAAATGGACAATTGCAATCTGGAAAACCATGTGCCCTGACAGACACCGGTGTTTCATGCAAAATGCTGGTACTCTTTTACCAGGCTAATGTCCAATTGCATACTAAAAGCAGACAGTAGCTTCCCCCACTCAACTTACAAGCATATCCAAACCAGCACAAAAGCTTCATTCTTCCATCTCCACCAACGCCTGCGTTCTCTACTCAGTCAGACAGCATATGGTGTCCTATCCCCAAAGACACTCATGTACAGAGAAACCACAGATAGAGGGAGGACCAGAGGGTACAGACAAGACAATGATAAAGAATGGGCAGTACAAATAGGGACTGTGGAATACACCACAAAATGGATCCTTCACTGTATATGTAGGAATGGCGATTCAAACCAATGGTGGGTAATATGTGCATTTCTATTATACAGACTGGCTGTAGCATAACACATGACATAATTTCTACAGGTCCACACACTGATCAGAATCTATGACCTTATTTACTATTTTCTTAGAGAATATGAGGAAGAACACATTCCAGACATCTTTTCCGCAAAGTGCATGAAGATAAGTGGCTTTAGCTGACAAATGCAGTGTGTTAGTTGTATCTCCTACCTGGTAAGTATCAAGGACAATTCAACAGGATTCTAATGATAGTATGTCACACTTGGAATCGTTCACTGTGTAAGCTTTTTTCATCAGACCACGTTTAAAACATAGATTAAAACACCATGTTCTGGGGACCGGATTTGTCCCCATCTTAGGCAAATGGCAAGCAGAAACAACTACTGAGCTGGGTCCAATGGAAAAATCTATGAGTAGGTGTCTCCTGACTCTCCTATCTGAGGAGTGGAACAATTTTATTCCTGATATGTTTAAATTTTGATTTTAAACATGGAAAAACAAACAAGGTCCAAAGAGTGAACAATACCAATTAAATATGTTAAGTTTATGGGTCTCCGTTGGAATGTTCAGTCATTCTGGGTTCAGCTGCTGACTGGAGCAGATGTGGTGATATCACAAACTGAACATAACTTTAGTTACAGTTACCTACTGTCAGTTTACTAATTTACTACGGTTAAAAGAGGAATGTGACTATGGCTACGTTGCACTGTTTGCCGCATGTCGACAGCATCATATCAAAGAGTGATACAGTGGCGCAGATAGGCCCCTGCAGATCCAATGGCATGGAGCCATTCTTCTGAAAGAAGGCGGTATTCTGCATTCATGGGTTGTGAGATCTGGGAGTAACTCTCCTAGGGTAACCACTGGAGAGATATGATCAGTTGACAATAAGTGAACCATCTGAGCAAGATGATGTAGCTAGGTGGGAGAAAGTGACAGTTGGTTTCAGTGTCACTTCAGACATCTATGAAACCTATTTTAGAAAGTGTAAAGTAAATCAGCCCCATTACAGGCCCGAGGTGCGCAGAGTGTTCCAGGAAGTTAAGGTTCCCAGATTACGTGACAATGGCCCAGGATGGTGGTAAGGTTGTCAGCCTTACGGACCGGCTGCTTTTACCCCCAGGATATACTCCTGGTACTCATTTCTGTTAGAGGCTGAGTTGAACCCAGGGCCATGGTGTGATCGGAAGGATTATGTCAATGAAAAATTCCAATGACACTATTTGCAATCGAACCAGTGAGTGACCTTCCGATATGTGGCAAAGCACTTTAATCAATGTGCTACCGCGGTCCCCATTTTAGAAAGTGTATCGTATATTTTTAGCTAATTCTTGTACTTTAGTGTCATGAGTGAAAGGGTCACAGCACACAGAACAGACACAGACACGCACAGACAGACACACACTTAAATGGCCATTGGGTTAAAATGAATGCACCTGTAACACTTAACAGAAATGATTTGGAGGCTCTGTTCTAGACGACAGCAGTTAAAGTGCAAAAAAAAGTTGTCATCTGTTATTACAACACTATCATACACAATCAGCATGTAAATGAAAAGTGTATATTCCTCTTTATGGGTTCCACAAACGAGCTACAACGCTACCTTGATGTAATATTAAAACACCATTATTTAACAAGACAAAGGTAAACTTACTGACAGCACAGGAAAAACATCTGACATTTCTAATAAATGTTACATTCATTATAGAAAATCCTGATTCCTCCATTTCTGGCATCTGTCAGTCTCACAAAAGTTTCCCATCATTTTGAAACAATGTTCAAATCATTTGTAACACAGGTTTTTACAATTTTTGTTTAAAACTTAATGTCATGTTATGGCAATGCCGTAGAAGGGCCATGAAACGAGCAGTCTACGTGACCATTCATGAAAATTCATATGTACGTGCAGATATTGTCTACTATGTGGAATTCTATCATTTTTTATTAGCTCAAAAACTGTCTAACTCACATAAGGTGTGCATTGGACATATGTGTGTGCACCATCCTTTTGCTACAACTTTTGTCTGAACCATTTTTCACTCTATAAATGCTGTGAGTTATGCTCAGGGTATGTGCAGGGATGCATGTAGTCAGTGGCATACCCAGGAATTTTGTTCGGGGGGGAGTTCAACAAATTCAGTTGAGGGCAGAGAGAATGGGGATCTGGGGGGCAGTAGCCCCATAGTCAGGGGTTCTGCAGGCAGCTGTAATTTGGTACAAGAAATTTCATTTAATATAGTAAAATTTTCTTAATTTTTGGTACTTTAAGACTATTTATGATTACAACCAATTTATTTGTCATTGCTAATGTAAAACAATTGTGAACCGGCGGTAGTTTTAGAATTTTACTGCTTTTTTTCCGAACATCTTGGGGTGTTGGCGTCCCAAATTCAGCAATTTTTGACAGTTTTCACAATCGGGTTGAGTTCGGCATGATTTTGGAGGGCCTTCCGAATTTCGGGGGGGTTTAACACCCCAAATCCCCCCACCCCCCCACCCTCGGTATGCCACTGCATGTAGTCACACAGTAAAGTATCTGTTACTTTTGTCTAATCTTAATACACATTGGAAAGTACAACTTAAAACTGTGAACATGCCAGAAGGGCATCAAATCCCATCCATCAGTTCATAAAAGATTACATATAAACATAAAAGTCTGTTCCAATCTAAGACCAAGTTCAACAAGATGAAATAAAACAATATGATTGATGCCTACGGCATGTGGCGGCGGACATTTTAAAGCACAGAATTTATAGGGGATCATAATGGGGTTAGATAAAGGTAAAGCAGTCCCGTTACATGCCTGGAGTGGCCCAGAGGGTTCCAGGAAGTTAAGGTTACCAGATTTCATGACAATGGCGCAGGACAATAGTAAGGTTGTCAGCCTTATGCACCGGCTGCCTTTACCCCCAGGAAATGCTCCTGGTACTCATTCCTGTTGCAGGGTGAGTCGACCCCAGGGCCATAGTGTGAATGGAAGGATTTTATGTCAATGAAAAATTTGAATGACACCAGCAACCTTCTGATTTGTAGCACAGCACCTTAACCACCGTGCCACCGCGGCCCCCATTGGGGTTAGACAATGATCACATATGTTAAGTAGGATACATGAAGGCAGTCATGGCCTATCCTGGCATGCATTCACTAACACTCAGCAGCATTAAACAATTATTTTATTTACAATTCTGAAAATGTAAATACAGTGTGTCCTGTGTAAGAAGTTTCCCAGCGGAGGAGAATAAATTAATTTCCTAAGGGTGGAGACTACTTATATGGGAAATGTAAATATTACATTCATTTTGTGGGATCCATTTCCGTATTCCCAAGCAATTATTTCATAATCCTTCAATTATAAAAGGTCACAAATATGCATTAACAGGATAATGTGACTACACAGTTACCTTAGCGGTACAGAACATTTCATAGACGGAAAGTTATACAGGACCAGCCACACAACGTGAGTCCAGAGTCATTTGTTATTGGAACAGGTGCATATTCTTCATTTACCCCAGTTTCTCATTACACAGGTCTTCAAATGTCCATTAATTCATAGCACAGTATGATCTACTGTGTCAAAATCTTCAAAACTACGAGGGTCGTACTGAAAGTCATGAGCAACCATTTTTTGCATGCAAACCGGGAACAGCAGATGAAGGAGAGTATGGTGGTCTGTTGTGTTATCCTTGAGTGTCTCGTGACGTCAATAGCTTGCATCACGTGACCAGTATCACTCCTAACAAAATGGCTGACAACGATACGTTGTTTCGCTAGCGTGCTGTCATCAAATTTCTCGTTAAAGAGGAAATCCCTGCTGCAGAAATTCACCAGAGACTTCAGCGTGCTTATGGAAATGTGTGCATGGGTGCGAGCAGTGTTCGAAGATGGGTGAAACATTTTAAAGATGGAAACACGAGCATCCAAGATCAGCCTCGGAGCGGTCGCCCTTGAACAGCCTCAACTGAACGCAACAAGGAGAGAGTAGATGAGATCATTCAAGACGACCATCTTTTCGGATTTGTGAAGGATCAGCTGCGCTGACGTTATGAGACAACGGAGGCAATTCAGAAAGCAGTGCGTCAGTGTCTTTGGATGGCTGGAACGGAATTTTACAGAAGGGGAATTTTCAAACTCCCAGAACGCTGGGAGAAATGTGTACAAAGAAGTGGCGATTAGGTTGAAAAATAAAGAAAGGTCTGTAGATTAAGGTGGTGTATTTTGTTTGCCAATAATAAAGCATGTTATTTTACAAAAAATTGTTGCTCATGACTTTTGGTACGACCCTCGTACATATGAATTTCAAACCTTGCTTGCAACATCTCCATAGGATGTTTCAGTTGGTGAAAAATGAGTAACAAAAACCATGGAACTGTAAAACAAAGAGCTGTAGGTTGTGCACAGGCAATTCAGTGTTCTGCACTCAGGTACTGGCTATGCTACAGTTCGGCCATCAAGAAATGAATAATGGTTGTAAAGACTTGAACATCTTAAATGGGAGATTTTTGTACAAAAATCTGCAAAAACAAGTTTCTAAAGTCAAAAAACTTTGCACGCTACAATCTTATTAATGGGAAAAATTTAACATTATTCTTATTGGGGTTTTTCCAAGGATTCAATAATCTACCTTCTTATGAGGGAAATCTTTGTATTCAGGAAACACTATATTTTACTTACACACAATACTATGGTAGTTATAAGTACAGACGGTCTTTGTGCACAAGCACTGCACATAATGGAGAAGATGGGGAATGAGAGCTAAATCTCTGCACTTTCTTACCTTGACACCAGATGGGAGTGGTCAGTTGCATGGTCTGGGACATTTAGCACTAGGGAAAGAGCCCGTGGTACTCACAGGATTGGAGGACCTATCTCCTGGTCTATGCATATGCATAGTATTGGTGACCTCATAGTTAGTCTAAGCACAGTGTAGTATTCAATGGGTTGAAAAACCCACAGCTGATCAGGGCATTACATCACTCAATCCACTGGAGGCGCCAGGGCTGATCACAGCATGTTGACACTCGCTGGACTGGAGGCCAAGGGCTGATCTAATCAAGTTGGTTAAGAAAAGAACCCTAATCCCTGATCTTGCAGCCCAAAGGCTTTACGTACTAACGAGCCTGTTTTTTTTTTTAAGTTTTGTTGACCGTGCATCTCGATATAATTGTGTAAAGAAAAACCAACTTGATGCACACTTTATTCTTAGTATATTTTGTCAACCTCTACATGTTTCGAGTGTATCTAGGCCCATCATCAGGAGGTAGAAGCCAGTTGAAATGTGATGGCACACATGCAGAAACCAGATTTCGTCTTTCGCTGAAACAGATGAGTTCATTTAAATCAGTGGGGGCATCAGTTCAGTCAACTACTGGCAGCCGAGGTGTGCGCATCAGTGGTAGTGATGCTGGACACAACATGTTCCGAGGTAGTGTGAAGGGTACTGGTTACCTGCTGCATTCGCCAGTTTCCCCTTCACTTCCCCTCCCATGCGTCACCATGTGCCATCACATTTCAACTGGAGTCTTGGAGTCTACAACCATATGTATGCAACAATTGGCACTTATTATTCTTTTTAGATGACAGTTCCAATCCAACCAGGACAACAGACAGTCATCTAAAAAGAATAATACGTATCAACTCTTATATACATATGGTTGTACCTCCTAATGATGGGCCTAGATACGCCCGAAACATGTAGAGGTTGTTGAAATATACTAAGAATAAGTTGCACATCAAGTTGGTTTTTCTTTACACAATTAACTGGCCTGTCCTTCTGAGTAACTTGATACTCTGCTCCCAGTACTTTCATTTAAACACCACTTGTGGGACAGTTCTCTAATATAATCATTCAGTAACACTCCAGTTTGACTATTTCCACCTAGCATTCTGGAGCACACCATCACATTTTTTCAAGACGTCTTTTCTTGATGCGTTTGCGATAACCCTTTCCATACCAGCCAGGATTAATATTAGGAACTTTACTAACCTTTGCAACATCGGCATTTCCTTTGCATTCACCGCTGTCATGGGCATCACCACCTTCTGATTTACACATTTCAAAATCAACATCATCAATGTCATTATCCTCATCCATATCACAGCATTCACAGACTGGAATTTGAGATCCAAATTTGGAAATCCTCTGAGGGTAAAACAGGCAACTATTTGAACCATAATTTGACTTGCAGAATGAACACAATGTGGTATCACCAAAGTCATATTCATCATCACAGATCTGCTTTTCATCCTTAGTTTTTTGTGTTCCTGTAGATTTTTTTGTACTCTGAGGTAAAGTTGACTGGGACGAACGTGTGGAAGATGTACCTCGCAGTTTAGACCTGTCATTTTTCAATCGTTTACATTGTTTGTTCTCACTGTCACTTTCAAGTGAATGTGCGGACCCTGTAATTACACTAATCTTGGAATTCATTTCCTCAGGACACCGACTCTCCACACTCATTGTACAACTGCTAGGCTTCTTACTGTAGTTATGCTCTATTTTCAGAATTTGAACCAAAGACTGCAATGACAAAGATGAACTACTACAGAGTGGTGATGGTTCATTTGCATGTAAACTTGAATCTATAATGGAACTTGTACCTTCATCACAACCTGTACGTTTAATACTGCCATTCGAATGACAATCATTGCCCATTAAATGACTGCATTTTTGAGGGTTCGTTGATGTACTATAAGCTACAATATCTTTAACATGGAGGGAATTCTGATCACAAGAAACATGTTCAGCATTTAAAATTTCATCAAAAGACGTATCGAAATCCATTTTTAGGCCCCTTATACTAGTAACACTTTCACTGCATGATAAACCTGTGTCAAATTTTCTCTCTGATCCTGCATCCACTGTGACATTATCCAACAGGTTCTGAAAACGATCATCATCTACTAATACTGTCACAGTACTGTTCTTTCTACACACTTCCCCAAGGCTTTGCTCTTCCAATGCCCTAGAGAGATCATCAACATTTTTATCTACAGAGCAAACATTTTTGCCTGTCAGTGTCTCTGCAGTGCCCACATTTATGACATTAGATTCACCACTGTTCCTCTTGAGCATGTGCAATTCCTGAGATGGAAAATCTTCCTCATCACAAAGACTGATTTCAGCTTTACGTTTACTGCCACTACAGCTACCACTTACTTCATTATCTTCAAGTTTCAGCCCCCCGTGCAGCAGTCCATCACCAGCACAATGACAAAACATTTTCACCTTATTGTCTCCACAATCTGGACATAATTCTTGCATCACTTCTGGAGGTCGTCTAAGCAATGGTTGTGTTACGGTATGTATCTCAGCAGGATGAAGAGCTGTAGCATGGCTGAATATTGGATCACTGCTCCGAACATAGTTAGGAATTTCCAAGTTCAAATGGGACATCACCTGTCGCATTACTTCATCACATTTTCCTGGAAACCAAAGTTCTGTTAGGTGAGAGACTTCTGACTTTTGATTCCATATGGGATCGTGGACCGACACCGAAGACTGGAGGAGTGTGCTGCTTCCATCTGCAGGGTCCAGGAAGGTGATGAGGAGAACTATGAAAGGAAGTGGGTAGGTTGCAAGGAATATGGCCAATAAGAACCACAGAAGTGGAAGTGAGAGGCAGGTTTTGTTCCAGACCAATATGCCAGTCACAGTCTCTATGCATACTTAAGTCTGATGGGCCCACTGAAGTATGGTCAGTCCCACCTTCATATCTGAAGCTGGAAACAGATCCAGTGTCCAGAAGATGTGTTTACTTTTTTGTAACCATTTGTATTTTGTAATTTTGGAAAACTAGACAATGGACAAAGTGATAAGAGTAAAACTAAACTAAACTCCGTGGCCTTAGTCCGCACGCGAACTATACTGACAGAGCGGCCGCCGCTGGTCGGCGAAGTTAGTGCCAACATTTTCGGATAGAGGGGTGTCACGTGGTCAGCGCAACGGGTCCCCACAGCCGTTAATCTCTGTTTCCTAGACCTGGAGCCACTACTTTTTTCATTCAAGTAGCTCCTCAATTGACCTCACGAGGCTCACGAGGCTGAGTGGACCCCGTTCCAGACCCACTACTACTCAGAAAATCTGGTAGTGCCGGGG
>Ga0123353_10011727_pt1 | contig 12376 bp, 11 predicted proteins | sample TergutLab28metaG_3_FD_92763 | JGI IMG/M metagenome (GOLD analysis project Ga0123353, IMG submission 92763) | Labiotermes labralis P3 segment gut microbial communities from Petit-Saut dam, French Guiana - Lab288 P3 | ecosystem: Host-associated > Arthropoda: Insects > Digestive system > Gut ... | reverse complement strand
CGTGATTTTTCGGGTCATACTTCGGCAAATTACCGTAAACGCCAACGCCTTTTTGTAATCATTTTCCAACAAGGGAATGTTTGCCCGAAAGTTATCCAAAAAAACTGCTTGCTCTCGTTCAAAAAATATGCCGGTATAAAGATTTTCAATTAACGTAAAATCATTTTTGTTTGGCGACCCTTGAAATAAAACGCCTACATCGTCTTCGGTTAACTGTTCAGACGTATTTTCAATCAGGGCTTTGCCGATTTGATAATTGAAATTCAAAAAATCATTTGTGATGGTTTTGAAGCCGAGTTGTTTGAAAAGAAAACTGACAGATTGTGAGCCGCTGAAAGCATCAAGTGCGTACTTGATACCTGGCGGAATGAATTGACGAATCCAATCCAGCATCACATACTTTGCTCCCAAGTATTGCGGTTCGGGACACTTATAATCAAAGTACTTGAAATCTTCAAACAATCTTTCGGCGGGGGTTGATGCCCATCTTATCATATTTTTCACTCCAGCATAAAACTCTTCACGACTTCCGGCGGGGCGATTACAGGTTAATAACCCATGAGCAAATCCAAGTCAACTGTTTTTCATCAGTCAAGTTAACGGCACAAGATAACATGCCGCTTTGTATTTGCGCATAAATTTCGTTTGCCATTGCTTTTTCAATCGCCGCTCCGATAAAAAATGTGTGCGGATTACAATTTGTGCTGTCAAAACTTGCGCGTATTCGTTTCAATGCGGTATCAGCAGTTTTCCAATGTTCGTCTGCACCAGCAGGATCAATACCTGCCTTCAATTCGCCTAGCGCAATATATTTTTCGCGTGTTTTTAACACCGAGTGAGTACCTCGTACTGTATCCTTCATATTACCATGCAAAATGATTATGTCCACGCTCTTGCCCTCTTGCGTTACAAAAGGGATTTTCAAATTCATGTACATGGCACGTTCGTGCTCTTTAGCCCAATGAAATGCTTTGATTTGTCTTTCAATGTTTGGTCTGTCCGTGGGTTTATTCCATTTCCACGTATCACGATCCAACCACTGATATTCAATGCCGGCAAGATGGAATGCTGAAATCATCGCACGTAAAAATTTCTGCTCGCCGATTGCTCCCGCAAGATTACGAGCTTTACCTCCAAGCGTATCGCCCCTAACAATCAGAAAGCGATATACCAATTCGTCCACAAACGAAGCCCCTGCCGGTTCAAGAAAACGTTCAACCAAATTGTTGATAGCATTTTGTTTATCCATATCCGAAAGATGATTGAGTGCTTTATCTGACAGTCCAGATGCTGTCAATAACCCCTCACGCAATTCAGAAATTTGTAACAATTCCTTTGCTGTGTTTGCTTTAGACGCAAGAACTTTCAACATCTTGGCTTGTTCGACAAACGGCGAGGCCAAAACGTTCTTTTCCAGTGCCATCGAGACGAAACCTGCCCTCGTCGCTTCATACGGGGTTACTAAATCACTTGCCGATTCAATGATTTGAATTACTGTTTTTGCCATAAATATACACACTTCCGGATTTCTTCTCTGCCATAAGTTCCCATCTGCTGACTACTATTACCTTTACCTTGCGGCAACACATAAATTTGCCGGATGTTGAAACCGAGTTGCTCAGCAAAACTCGATAAAATTAAATCAACCGGAATTTCCTCGCCGCCATATCGTACATTATCGTTTACCATTACGCAATATCCGCCTTTTTTCATAAGGCGGGACATTTCTGCAATCACAAAGCACATCTCAAAAAAGTAATTGCGTACCATCCTGCTCACGGCTTTGTTGTTGAGTAAATTTTGCCGATTGAGACACTCTAATACGGTATTTACTTCGCACATTGCTGGCAAGGTATCGTAAACCTCCTGAATTTTTTGATAATCCTTTTTTTTACCAAGAGAAAGATAGAGTGACTGAATATGTTCTCGTTTATCTTTATTTTCGACAGTACAAGAGAGCAATGTTTGACGTAGTTTCTGTATTCCCGGAAAATCTATACCGAGGTACACTAATTCCAACGCATACGTTCTCGTATAATCATATCGGTTACAGTAGGGAGGCGAAGTCATCACAAAATCAAATTGGTTGCCTTCCATTTTTGGCAAAATATCAAGACATGAACCCTCAAATAACCGTATCGGCGGCTTATCTAACGTAGAAACATTATTTAGAAAAAGCGTTGGTGCGGCTTGTGTTGTTAAATCCTTTATTATCATTTCAATCTTGCTCGCCAGTGCTTCTTCAAACGTAAAAATCTTGCCTTTGTCAAACGGCTTACCTGAAAGGTTGCGGACGGAACGATAATCCCAACGTAAAAACTGCCCGTCTTTGCGAGTAAAACTAATGTCCTCTAAAATAGAAAATGCCGCAAAATGCAAAACGGTTTTCAATGATTCGTCTTTGATTCGCGAACACAAACTAACATAACGGTTGAGTTGTTCTTCCGTTTCCGGCGGGAAAGCATCTTTTGTGATTGGAATGTGCTTTATCGTTTCGTCTGCTGTCGTTTGCGGCAGTTTATGTAAAATGCTGTCGGCGGTTTTTCGCAACTCATAGGTGCAAACATTGTTTGCTGCTTGTCTTGCAGTCATTGCATAAACACCGACAGGCATCACTTCGATGCCGACACTTTCCCAACCGAGTTCTTGAGCAGTGAACAGCGATGTTCCCACTCCAGCGAACGGGTCAAGCAACTTTCCAGTTTTAGAATGGAATTTTTCGAGGAAAAAACCTACGAGGTCAGACGAAAATCCCTCTCTATATTTGAACCAGCGGTAAAAAGGCAACTCCTTGTTCGCTTGATAACTCACCAAACGGCGATTGAGTAATTCCGCCGTTATAAGGCAGTGCTTCATCTTCTTGTAAAGAAGTTGCCGATGATGTTTCGAGGTCTGAATGGAAGACATTGTATTTTCGCAATTAGGTATATTCTATCAAAAACGGGTGCTACTCCAGCATAAAACTCTTCACGACTTCCGGCGGGGCAGGACCGTAAGTCAACGGTTCCATTGAATTGCTTGCCCGACCCTGACTCAAGCCGCGGACAGCCGAAGTGTAACCGAACAAATTCGCCAGCGGTGCTTCCGCAGTAATGACCGTCACATGTCCGTGGACTGTCGTATTCGTCACCAAGCCGCGACGCTGCTGCAAGTCGCTGACTATATCCCCAACATAAGCGTCCGGCGTTGTTATCTCCAGCAGCATCACCGGCTCTAACAACACAATGCCGCCATCACGCAACCCCTTGTGAAACGCATCACTGACCGCAATGCGGAACGCCGTCTCGGTACTTTCATTCTCACTCGTCACCACATCGACAAGCGTTATCCGCACATTCATCAACGGAAATCCCAGCGAACCGCCGCCCTGACTTTCCTCACGAATTGCTTCCAGCACCGTCTGCTTGAATTGCCGGTCGAATATCTCATTTGAATATTCGCTTTTGATTTCAACTCTTCCGGCGGAAGCGGGATTCACAGAATTCCGCTCGTTAATAATTGGTTCAAACCGCAGCGTTAATTCCGCCCAATGTTTTTGACCGGCGAGGTTTCGGTTGCAAACGCCTACGCAATCAACGGCTCTCATTATGCACTCCCGATAACTCACACGAGGATTGTGAACCCGCACATTGACCTTGTATTCCCGCTCCAAACGATGTTTAATCACTTCCAAATGCAACTCGCCCATTCCGCTGATGAGCATCTGACTCGTCTCCTCATTTTCTGTCACACGAAAAGTCGGGTCTTGCCGCTTCATCATATCGAGAACTTGTTTCAACTTCTTGTATTCCTCCGCGCTGTTTGGTTCAATCGCCATCGACACCACCGTTTCGGGAAACACTATGTTTTCCAACAAAATCGGATGTTTCACATCGCAAAGAGTATCGCCGGTCACTGAAAACCGCAAACCGATAACACCGCAGATGTCGCCAGCCGATACCTCTTGAATCTGTTCACGCCGGTCTGCTTGAATCCGCCAAATTTGCGGCACGTTTTCCTTTTGATTTTCACGCGGATTCAGTACCCGGCTGTTTTGTTTCAATGTGCCGGAATACACGCGGATATAATTCAGGTCGCCGTGCTTATCCGATTGAATCTTGAAAATCAAGCCGCAAAACGGTTCTTGAGCGTTAGGTTCACGGGACAGTTCAGGACAATCCGGTCTCGTCGGGTCTTGCCCTTGCACCGGTGGAACATCGGCAGGAGACGGCAGATAATGATTCACGGCATCCATCACGGTTTGCACCCCGATACCGTCCAATGCTGAACCGCACAGCACGGGAACAACCATGTCGTTAATTGTTGCTTCCCGCAGAACTCCGCGAATCATTTCTTCGCTGACTTCCTCTTCGGCAAGCAAAATTTCAGTCAGCGCATCGCTGTAATTGGACAAGTCGTCTAGCAACTGACTGCGCCAGACAATCGCATCGTCTTCCAACTCGGCAGGGATTTCAGCGGTATTAACCTGCGAACCGTTTTCGCCGGTGAAAGTGAGCATCTTCATTGTTACCAAATCGATGACTGCTTTGAATGCTCCGCTGGTATGCGGCGGACCGGCACCGACAGGCAGCGAAACAACAACCGGATTTGCGCCGAGCCGGTTCTTGATTTGATTGAGTGTCCGGTAGAAGTCCGCTCCTTCTCTGTCCATTTTGTTGATGAACGCAACGCGGGGAACGTGATATTTGTTTGCTTGTCTCCAAACGGTTTCGCTTTGTGCCTCGACTCCTTCGCGGGCGGAGAAGACGACAACGCCGCCGTCGAGAACACGGAGAGAACGTTCAACTTCGGCGGTGAAGTCAACGTGACCGGGTGTATCGATGAGATTGAATCTATATCCTTTCCAATCGAAGGTAACGCCGGCGGCTTGAATCGTGATGCCGCGTTCTTGTTCTTCGGGGTCGAAATCTGTGACGGTGTTGCCTTGGTCAACTTTGCCGACTTTGTGAACGAAGTGGGAAAAGTAGAGCATCCGTTCAGTAACGGTGGTCTTGCCGGCATCGATGTGAGCAATGATGCCGATGTTGCGTATCTGTTTAATATCGTGTGACATATTGTTTTCGGGGTATTTCTCCTATCATATTATAAAGCGTGTATTATAGCGGAAAATGAACGAAATTTAAGTACCGTTGAAATTATCATCCATGTATGTAAAATAATGTGAGTGCTTTGACAACAACAATTTTCAACAACATATTTTACTAACAGCACGATGCAAATTGACCAAATAGATGCTTACCTTGTCCGCTTTCCGTTGAAGAAACCTTATACGATGGCGGATAATCCGCTCACTCACATTGATACCGTTATGCTCCGTATGCAGAAAGACGGTGTCAGCGGCTGGGCAGAAGTATTTCCAGGCAACGAACCGACTTTGACCGCTGCATGGTCAGCCGCCGCTTTCGATTGTCTCGAACATTCTATTCTGCCGCGCCTTTCGTTGCAGCAGGGAATTGATTCCGGCGAACACTTAGCGGAAACATTGAAGGCAATTCGAGGCAATCGCAATTCCAAAGCAATAGTTGATATGGCGTGGTGGGATTTATCGTCCCGCCTCAAAAATGAACCGCTGTATAAAACATTGGGCGGCGCAAAAAAAGATATTGAAATCGGTGTATCTTTCGACCGCTATGAAAAACCGGAAGAGTTTCTTGCCGACATCAAGCAGGCGATAACCGAAGGATTCAAACGCATCACACTTAAAATCAGACCGGGCTGGGACTTACAAGTCCTCGGTGCTGTCCGCAGTGAATTTCCCCTAGCGGATATTCAATGCGATGTCGAAGGGGCACTTCGCCTTGATGCTCACACTGATACCCTTTATCGGTTCGATGATTTTATGCCTTCGCTGCTGGAGCAGCCGCTTTCGGACAGCGAATTTGTCGGACACGCCATGTTGCAGGAATCAATGAGAACGCCCATCGCGCTTGATGAATCAATTACCAGCACTCATCATGCTGATATTGCTCTTGATTTACACAGTTGCGCCGCCTTCTGTTTGAAACCGGGAAATGCCGGCGGTTTAACCGAAGCGAAGGCAATTTATGAATTGGCAAAACGGGGAGAGTGCGATTGTTATATCGGAACGGAAATTATCACATCCGTCGGATACCGCTTTGTTGCCGCTCTTGCTTCACTTGCAGGTACATTGCCGACCGATTATGTCCGTATCGAAGATTATCTCGAAAACGACCCCGGTGTTCCGTTGAAGCCGATCTTGAAACCAACGCCGGAAAATGAAAACGAGAGTCGTCTCGTTCTTGAACTGTGGAACGAATCGGGCATCGGCTTTGAACCGGACGAAGAATTGATTAAACGCAATGCGTTGAAACACTGCTGCCTGAAACGATAACATGACACCGCAAGATGAACGGCAGAAGATTTTAATCACATCGGGACCAACGCGGGAATATCTCGACCAGGTTCGTTATATCAGCAATGGTTCCAGCGGCAAGATGGGAGCGGCATTGGCAGCGGCGGTTATTAAAAACGGTGCTGTACCTATCGTAATTAGCGGCTGTGTTTCGGTTGAATATCCAGCCGGTGCAGAAGTTCATTATGTTGAAACGACAGAGGAAATGCTTGCCGCTTGTCTGGAACATTTTCCGCATTGCGCCGGTGTTATCGGCGCGGCTGCGCCTTGCGATTTCAAGCCGCTGCAATTTTCGCCGCAGAAAATTTCCAAGCAAAATATGGAAGACGGCGTTTTAACAATCCGGTTTTGTAAAACACCGGATATTCTTGCGGCATTGGGAAAAATAAAACGGGCTGACCAGTTTATTATCTGTTTCGCGCTTGAAACGGCGGACGATAAAGCCGGCGAAAAAAATGCATTGCGGAAACTGAAAGAAAAAAACGGTGATTACGTTGTACTCAACAAAGCGGAGTCGATTCACAGTGATATTTCAACGGTAAAGATTTTCGACCGCAGCGGGGAGATGTGTTCAACATTTGTCGGCAAAAAACTATATGTTGCGGAAAAGATAGTTGAGATAATTTGCGGGACAGTCCGGTTGCAAGTTCCTCGGCGACCCGCCAATGTGTTATAATCAACACAGAAAATCCTTGTTAGTTATGGACCAAACCTGATGAATTCTATGAAATCAACATTCTGTTTTTTATTGGCTGCGTTATGTTGTTTGGGAGCGAATGTATTTTCGCAATCCGAATTTACGGATCCGCTCATTACACCCTTTGCGGACGATGAGATACAAACCGTCCCTCTTTTCAACAGTTGCAGTTATTATTTCCGCCCGTCCGATGGTGCTGTGTTTCGCACGGAATATAAACGCACAGACGAAACCGGCTGGCACGCCGCGCACAACACCGTTTGCGACCAGCCCGAAAAAATACACAAAGGCAGTATTTTCAATCTCGCCGAGGATACCGAATACCAAATTCGCATACTGACCGCACAATCGAACATCGGAAAACTTGTTGCGCAAACCACTTTCCGTACCTGGAACAGTACCCCGCGCATTGCCAAGACCATTGATATCAGCACGCTTCCCGATACCGGCAAGGACGGTATTATTATTACTGAACAAGGTTCGCCTGATGCATGGATAAAATACACCGCTCCTGCCGATTGGATAGTCCGGCGCGCACTCCGTGACAACGACAAATTGGATGCCGCCATCGTTCTGAATGGTGCGAAATACATTATACTCGAAAACCTCACTGTCGAAGGCGGCAAACGCCACGGCATTCTCGTCGATAACTGCGATTTTGTGCGCATTCTCAACTGCGACATTTCCGGTTGGGGACGCACCGGCAAGCAGCGATTCGATAACGCTGACCGGTGCGGTCAATACCTCGATGATGCCGGAAAAACCATCAACCTTGACGGCGGTGTTCAAATCCGTAAAAGTGCCGCTACTGTTGTTGAACGCTGTTATATCCATGACCCGCGCGGCAGGGCAAATTCTTGGGTATTTTCGCACCCCACTGGTCCAGAAGCCGTCGTTGTCGAATACACACGCGGCGGGAACGTCATCCGCTGGAACGACTTTGTCGGCAGCGACGAACACCGCTGGAACGATGTCATCGAATGTGTCAGCAATTCTTCTCCCATAGGCGGGTTCTACCGCGACAGCGACATCATTGGAAACTTCCTCGCCTTTGCCAACGATGACGGCATCGAACTTGAAGGCGGCGGCATTAACCTTCGTTTCGTCGGCAACAAAGTCGAGGGGGTCTTATGCGGTATCAGTTTTGGTGCCAATATGGTTGGTCCTCAATACGCCGTCGGAAATCTCATCGTGAATCTCAGCGACGAAGGCGCGCGCCGTTTTGCCTTCCTCAAAAACGGTCACGGGGAAACGCAAAAAGGGAAACGCTTTGTCTATAACAACACCTTCCATGGATTCGGACCCAGTGCCGCCTCTTACGGTGCATACGGCAGTGCCACTCCTGTAGATGCCGGTCTCGGTACGATGCGTAACAATATCTTCGTTTGCAATGATTCTTTGACCCAATCGGCTTGGCTGCGGGCGGAGAACTTCGATAACGACCTCTTTTGGGTCGACCGCTCGTCCGAAGCATCCGAGCGGCTTGTTGCCGCTTTCCGCCACTACGGACAGGAAAAAAATGCTATCACCGGCGACCCGCGTTTCATAGACCCGGTTATTGCTGATTTCCGTCTTGCGCCGGATAGTCCGGCTCGCGGCAAAGCCGTCCCCGTTGCAGGAATTATCCGCGCCGGTGATGACCTCGGTGCTTTTTTTGGCGGTGCTGCTGATATTCCACTTCGTCCTCTTGCCCTCGCAACCGTCCCAGCTGAAGTCAACTTCCGTGACATCGGCGGCAGCGATACCGTAACGCTTACCCTTCCCGCAAACGCTGAAGCACCGGTTGAATTCAAAATCCGTCAGAATACCGTTTTCGATTGGTTCACCGTTACGCCTGCCAGCGGTACGATTGCTCCCGGCGGTACTATGAAACTCACGGTTACCGCCGCCCCGAATAAACTCACCGGACGACCTGCTTTCCGCGGTGCATTTCTTGTGCGAACTCAAAGCGGTCTGTCGAGACCCGTCAGCGTTTATGCCAAGGGTGTTTATACCGAGGAGAAACATCCCGCCTCCGCCGGACCGAACACAGTTTATATCGATGGCAAGGGCGGCATGATTGACACGTCCGTCAACATTCCAAAGGATGGAGGTTATTCTCTCCTTGCCCGCATTCCGCGGCGGAAATCGCCGAGATTTGATATTTCGATTAACGGCGAAACTTCCACCGCTGTCGTTCAATCCGGCTATCAGTGGCCCGCGGGAACGACGGAAGAACGGGTTGTTTGGCTCCACCTGCTCGGACAACTCAAGGCAGGTACAAACCGCATCAAGGTAAAATACGCCGGTTCGGACTTAACAACTGTCGAATATGTCATCACGGACAATCCGGCGGCGTTCTTTATTCAGGAAAGAAACGCAAGACGATGACGAGGATATTGCTCTGTGACAACTCCAAAACAAACGCCGCCTGCCATGCTGCGGATTGATGTGAATCGTCCGCCGGACGCAGCCGTCTACTCGCTGCTCACAACTTAATCTGTACTGTTTTTTGAAGTGCCTTTTACTTTCCTGTGAAATAAATTATAATTAACGTTTTCCAAAATAGTTATTCGATTTTCCGATTATTTATATGTCCCTCATTAAAGAATTAGACGCTGTTAGTTTTCAAACTGTTATTCAATCCGAAACACCCGCACTGGTCGACTTTTGGTCTCCCGGCTGTAAACCCTGCGGTATGCTGCTGCCGGTTCTTGAAGGACTTGCCGAAGAAAATGACGGATACGCCGTTGTCGCTAAAATCAATGCTGCCGAATTTCCGCAGATTGCCGCGCAGTTCGGCATTGATTTGCTGCCGACTCTGCTCTTTTTTCACAAAGGAAAAGTTGTCGAGCGCATGAGCGGTGTGCAGTCCAAACATAAACTTCAGAACGCACTGGACGAAATCGAATAAAGGAATTTTTGACAGAATTTCCCACTACCTCAAATCTTGCTTATTGTGCCAAAAAATAAAATCCTACAAATCCTGTCTGAAAAATATCCCTAAAATCCTGTAAATCCTGTCTAAATAATTATGGAAACGATTTGTTCAAAAAATGCTCCCGCTGCTATTGGTCCGTATTCACAAGGTATCATAAGCGGCGGTTTCCTGTTCACTTCCGGACAGATTCCCATAGTGCCGGAAGACGGCGGTCTCATCAACGGAACGATTGAAGAACAAACGGAGCGTGTATTGAAAAACCTTGATGCCGTTCTTACAGAAGCGGGAACTTCTTGGCAAAGAGTTGTCAAGACAACGGTTTTTCTGACGGACTTGGCGGATTTCGGCAAGATGAACGAAATCTACGGCAAACATCTCGGTGACGCAAGACCGGCACGCAGCACGGTACAAGTTGCCGCTCTGCCCCGCGGCGCAAAAGTTGAAATCGAATTGGTTGCAGAGATACCGGAAATATAATTTAGTCCTTCACTATACGCAACAGCCATGCTGCAATGCTGCGGGCGCGAAACAAAATGAGTGCCGCAACGGCAAGATAAAATAACAGCATCGAGAAAATAGCAAGACCTTTAATGCCAACGAAAAGTCCCTGCTCATAAAAACAAAACACAACCACTTGCGTTCCTGCGAGAAACACGAACAGAAACAGCACGAAGGCATAAAGAATACAAGGAACAGCAAGGATTTCGCCCAGAAGCCAACTGCGTTTCGACCGAATTTTCTCTCCCGTTGCAATGTAACCGACCATTTGAACAATACGGGCAAAGAAAACAATCAACAGGCATCCGGCAATGATATACAGAGGAATTCCAATCTGGTACGGAAGTTCACGAAATGCCGGAAACCAACCGTGCTGAATTTGGACGATAATGCTCATATCTGTCGGTATAATCAGCCGCAAGCCGTACATAATAATGAGCAGTGACAGAACAATTTCGACAAGCCGATTTTCCAAAGGTAATTTCATGACAATTCGTCCTCCTCTTTTTCTGCCGGACTTTCGAGTGATTTGTCGATTGCCTTACCGATGCATATTCCGATTCTACCAGCACCGATAACGAAAACAAGTCCAAGAAAGAGCGGATAAACTATCGGTGTGTACCACGATGGATTCGCGTCTGAGTACCGATGAGGAGGGATAGGCATTTTGTTGTCGATTTCAAGAATCCGCATCATGACCAGATGTTCATTGCAAAACGCATTAAGTGCGCCGGATATGAGGAACAGTCCGAGCAAACCGACAAGGAGTATTGCCGGCGAAGCGGAGTTGTGCCAACCATCGGGTTCTTCATTTTCCGGCAAGACACAATCGTAGAACCAGCGGACGATAGACCGATGCTGTTGAAAAAGTACGATACCGATTGTAAGCGGCAATGTCTTCCAGAGGACAAGCAAGCAAACAGTAGTCACTGTAAGCGTTACACCTTCGAAACTATTCGGCAGGTCCCAAATCAGGAAAATGAGTCCGAGTGCATTAAAAACGCCCTGCACAATCAGCCAAAGGGCAATGAGCAGAACACCGAGCGATGCCGTTTTTACAGGAGTAATGGTTTGATTCATATAAAATTCTCCAAGGATTATTATCACCACCAGTAATCAACGAAGCAATCCTGCAGTTCTTTTGCATTATAGACGAGAATAGCAAAAGAAATCAATGCTGCCGTAATACCGCAGGAGAACCAGAAGAAAAAGCAGCGTTTCGGCGTTTCGTAATACTCTGTTGTTTCCGTCGGCAGATTCTCCGATGAAAAGCAATGCGCCAATTCATTTTTGAGTGCGTATTCAAATGCCGTCCAGACCGCTTCGTCCTGTTTCGGGTTCGTTGCGGTCAATACGGTGAAGCCGCCGCTGACATTGCCGGTGATGCAGCATTGTAGTTGACTGACGGGCAGATAAAATACGTTTCCTTGCAGCGTACTTTTCGGGTCGAGTTGTTTTCCCTGTCTTTCGAGAATGGAAATTAGCATTTTTTGCTGACACCCGTAAATAACAATGCGTTTCGGCAGAAAGTGTCTTGCGATAATGTAAGCGAGCAGGAAATAGAACAAAAACCAGAAAGCCCAGACGCTGATTCCCCAAAAGGAATAAAGCCGCATGGGTATGAGCAGTTTTCCAGGTCCGAAGGCGAACAGACCGGCAATACCGCCGCAGAGCAACATCCAGTCCTGCATACCGTTCAATACTGTTGGACGTTCACGCAAAGACAGACCGGCTAGAACAAAGAAATATATGAACAGCGGAATAAGGGCAAAAGACATCATAATACGCTATTATATCAAAAAAATCAAAAAAATTAGCGTAGGCGTATTTCGGAGATATAGTAATCCTGCGTTTTTATGGTACAATTACAGCATGGTCACTGAGTCCT
>Ga0123353_10011726_pt1 | contig 12377 bp, 8 predicted proteins | sample TergutLab28metaG_3_FD_92763 | JGI IMG/M metagenome (GOLD analysis project Ga0123353, IMG submission 92763) | Labiotermes labralis P3 segment gut microbial communities from Petit-Saut dam, French Guiana - Lab288 P3 | ecosystem: Host-associated > Arthropoda: Insects > Digestive system > Gut ... | reverse complement strand
TCAACAGGCGTCTCTCCGTCGAGCGCTTGATGGGTTCGGGTGTTGTTGTAAAACTCAACATACTCGGCGAGCAGCCTCTCCAGGTGCCGTTGATTCAGCGGGATAATGTGATCGAGCAGGTCTCTCCTGACGATGCCGACCAGCCGTTCACAAATGCCGTTTTGCCAAGGACTGTAGGGCGTGATGCTCTTTGATTTGATGTTGCTGTGCGACAGGAATTGCTGGAAGCCCTGATCTTTGAACGCTGCGTCGTTGTCGTGCAGCAAATATTCGGGTTGATCGCCGAACGACGTGGCGTTGCGCACTTGCTGGGTTACCCAGGCGGCAGTCGGGTGGTCGGTGACTGCAAAATGTTTGATTTCGCGGCGGTTGTGGTGTTTGGCGCGAACGCCTCAGTGATCGCTGAACAGGATGAGCTTGTCCTCGCCGGAAAGGGACACATGGATCGCGGCCTGGTCACCCGTGAACAGAGTCATTGTGTCGTCGGGGCGGACAAAGCCCAGCACGACGGACTTGTTGTCGCCGGGGGAGGCGCGGTAGACCGCCCGGATCAGCTCGGCCGCGGTGCACGGCTCCGGGACCGCGCTGAAGAATTCCGACGCCTTTTTGATATACAGCTCCTTGGAGGCGACCGGTTCCTCGCCCGGCTCGTCGAAGGTCAGGATATCCTCATAGAAATCGAACAGGGCGTCTTTTTCGCCGATCTGCATGATGATTTTGCTGATATATCGGTTGCTGATCACGATGTTGTTCGTGCTGTAATTGTTCGCGATGTCGTAATTCTTGGGCTCCAGGAGCTCCACGATCAGGTCTACGCTGCTTTGATCGAAGCCGGGGTCGCTCGCGGAGCGCTTGCAGAGGATGTCCTGCACCAGGATGAGATAGGTCAGCGCGTCGGCGTCGATCTCCTCGTCCGGCACAGTGTCGTCCGAAAGAATCATGACGCACTGGTCCCCACCGCCGCCGGAGCCGATGAACGCGCCCACCGCGTCGCAGATGAGATCCTTATCGAAGATATCGGCGGCGATGGCCTGCTTGACGAAGGGATACTGCTTGTAGTACCCCTGCTGCGCCAGATTCGCCTCGTCGTCGATCACGACGATATCCAGGACCTCCGCGCCGTCCTTTTTCCATTCCTCGCGGAAGGCCTCGAAGCCCTCCATAATCGCGGCGCTTTTGCTGTTGTGCCCCAGGATGAGGATATGCTTGTCCCTGATTTCAAAGTCGGGGTTGAGGGAAACCTGGAACGCGCGGCTTTGGGGCGCGGGCCCGCCGCTTTGAATATTTTGTTCCCTGTCGGTCATGAAATAGCAATAGAGCTTGCCGTCGCCGCCGTCCATGATGGTGAGCGGCACGGCTTTGTGGTGGCTGTCCAGGTATCCGGTGACGAACTGCGCCTCGGTAAGCGGCTGCGCGGCGGCCTGCGTATAGAAGGCGGCGCCCCCGTTGGAAAACAGATCACTGTAAGCGATGTTGAGCTCGGGCATAATAGAGAATGCGGAAAAAATCTGCCCCAAAATCCGGTTGACGGCCACGGGCACGATGCTGCAGCTGCCCTTGCGCGATTTATGCTGGATGACTGTATCGACCAAATCGAGGGTCCAGTCGTCCTCGGCTTCGACGATCACCCGCTGATTGCCCGCGGCGTCCCCCTCCGAGAGCAGCTGCGCGACCTGGATGAGCGTCTTGATCGTGTGGCAATTCCCCTTGTCGCCGGGCGCGAGCAGGCCGCTGTCGCTGAGGATGATCACGCTTTTGGCGCGCTGGATCGAAATGTCGCCCAGCTGCTTGGCGGAGCTGGGGTCCCCCTGGCGCACGATGACGGTCAATTTATTCTTTAGGCCGGTCTCGAGGGTATCCGCCAGCCGCTCGTCTATGTCGCCGAGGATGTCGTCTCGGCCGTCCCCCGCGAGGACGACGACCTTCTCCCTCGTGCCCTTATAGAGCAGCTCGTTGACGATCTCGGCCGCGCGGGTGTTCCAGTTCAAAATGACGACATGGTCCGAGATGTGCAGCTTGCGGGAGCTGGAATCCGCGTCCTCGATGAAGCCTGAGATAAAATCGGTCATATAGCCGATGATCGCTCCGGTAAACACGATCATGCCGACGATGATGGCTGCGATGCAGCAAAGTACATAAATCACGTTGGCCTCGCCAATGTCCTCGATCACACTTTCGACGCCGCCGACGCCCAGGACCATGGTGGTGGTATTGTACACGGAGCTCCAAAAGCCGCTGTTCTCCAGCGAGGGCGGCGCCAGGGACGAGATGACGAAGCCCGACAGGCCGATGATCGCCAGGTTAGCGACCAGGATGCCCAGCAGGACCATCTTGCCGGGCGCCTTTACGATTTTGACGCTGACCCATTCACGGATTCGGTTCATGACGCCACTCCTTCTCTCCCACATATTCTGTTGAACGCAGCTCTATTCTAGCACGTTTCACGGAAAAATGTCAAGAAAAGTTTCGGGGGGCTGTTGTCTTTTCCGCCGCGCTGTGCTATACTGTATGAAACAAAATAAGCAGAGGTGGAATGTGTATGGCCAAGCAACCAAAGGGCCCGCCTAAGGGGCGGCGCTACATAGGCGGCAAGGAGACCGTGGGTTACATCCTGTTCGACTGGGCGGGCGGCTTCGATATCGGGGACATGGGCGAAGTGTTCCTGAGCCGCGTGCTCAACCTGGACCTGGGGATGCGCGCGCTCATCGACACCTTCATCAAGGGTCCCTGGGACGTCATAAACGACCTGTGGTTCTCCGCGGTGATCGATAAAACCCGCACGCGCTTTGGCAAATTCCGGCCTTACCTGCTCATGAGCCTGCTGGCCGGGGTACCCTTCAAGCTGTTTTACTACATCATGCCCTTCCTGTTCTGGGGCACCCCGCCGGCCTATACGCCCAAGCTCGTCGCCTACGCGGTCCTCGCCGTGCTCAGCGAGGCGTCGGGCACCTTCAACCAGTTTTCCACCGCCGGCATGCTCGCCACCATCACCCCCGATATGTATGAGCGCACGCGGCTGATCACCCTGAACAATTTCGTTCAGAATTTTACGATGAAAAAGCTGCCCGCCTACATCTTCGACGCCGTTGTCACTTACCTGAATTTCTCCGGGATGGAGGACAGCGCCACCCTGCTCCAGCTGCGCAACATCTGCCTGGTTTTCGGCGTGGGCACCGCTTCGCTGGCGGCCCTGGCGGCAATTTATTTCGCCCTGGTGGCCAGGGAGCGCGTACCGCAGTCCATCGAACAACCCAAGCTGCGCGACAGCGTCAAGGCCATCATGCAGAACAAGCCATTGCTGCTGCTCTCCCTGACGCGGCTGTTCGGTACCTTCAACATCGGCGGCGACGGCGAGTACACCTACTACCAGGCGGTGTTGAAGTTCCCCCTGGGCGTCACCCTCGTGGGCATCCCCGGCGTGTTGACCGGCTTCCTGGTTTACCCCTATATCCCCTGGGCCCGGGAGCGCTTCTCCACCAGGGCCCTGTGGATCGTGGGTAGCCACGTCCGGCCGATGCTGGGCATCGCCGTGTATTTCCTGGGGCTGATCAACAACAATTTTGCCAACATGTGGGTCATATTGCCCATCATCGCCATATGGGAGGCCACCTGGACGCCGCTGCTGAAAATGCGCGACATCGTCGAGCGGGATTTGCTCAACGAGTGCATGGACTACGGCGAGTGGAAAACCGGCCTGCGCGACGAGGCGAAGATCAATGCCTTGGCGGGGATCGCAGGTAAAATATCGAATTACGCCTTCAACGGGCTCAACATTTGGCTGCGCTCCAAGATCGGATTTAAAACCGGCATCGATTATACCAACCAGCCCATCCATGTGCAGCGCTTTGTTTGGGGCATGTTCACCTTCTTCCCGGCTGTCACCGGCAACATTTTCAGCATGATCCCCAAGTTCTTCTACAACATCTCCAGGCAGGACCGCGAGCAGATGTATGAGGACCTGAAGGTGCGCCGCGCCACGCTGAGCAGGGAGATCACCGAGGCGGTGAAGGAGGCGGAGCCGGCCCATGCGCCGTAAAAGGCCAATATCCTTTAAATGGTGTTAGATACTATCATTCTGATAACCTCATTCCATCCAGAGATGAGACATATAACGTATTAGGAAGGTTTTACAAAAAGCACAAGGGAGCGATTGATATGAGATAACCTTGTTTTCGTTTCCCTGACTCCAAACTCTAATGAAAGGAGGTCACTCTTATGCAATGGTTGTTATTGCCATTCGCGATTCCCTACGGTATTGTATCTTTTTTTATCGTTGAAGTTGGCGGGTGGTTCAGAATAATTTTCCGTAATTGGGGAATTATACCATGGTAGTTATCGGCTCAATCTTTGTGTGTTGCCACCAGCGTTTTTGCGCTGGTGGCAACAAGGCATGGGAATACAAATTTCAACTCAGGGTATTGGGGTTTCGCACTATTTTGGGATATCAACAGCACGCACATCGTATGTCCTGATACGAGAGATATCAACGCATATGTAACCCTCGTCGATCTTGTGTATAAGCATAAATACTTTGAGGACGCAGAAACAAATTATGGTAAAGGCGGCTTATATTATAAGTACATAGCCAATGAACTTCTTGAGAAAGGCTTATTTCAATTGGGTTTAGCAACGCATCCGTTGCAAGATAAACATGGGCATAGTGATTATTACCAGACACAGAAAAACTGGCCATTTAGCGAAGCTTATCAGGTCGGCAAAGACGAAGATGATGTCACACACACATACAGTATAGGCCTTATTGAGTACGAACATTTTGACGATGTTATCAAATCAAGAGATGAGACATATAACGTATTAGGGAGGTTTTATAAAAAGTACAAAACGACTATTGATAAAAGATAAGTGCTCTATTATCGTTTTCAAAAATTTTAGCGAGAGGAGGTAAACCCATGCAATTTTTAGCATATCTAGTAGCAGTCCCCTTCGCATTCTTTTCTTTTATTGGCGTTGGTATCAGTAATCTGTTTAGGTATTTTTTTGGCGGCAATTGGGATATACCATCCTGGATGTAAAGTGTGAGCATCAATAGGTGTAGGCTTCAATAAGTCATCCGAGGCAGATTGCGACGTATTGTTGAGCGTGACCATGCTCGCCTTCAGCGCAGAATGTTCGCTGGAGGCGAGCGGAAGCAGGTTCATCACGGTGGAGTAGCGTCACTCCACCAGCCCGTACTTCATCTTGATCCTGTCCAGCTTTTCCAGCATGGGCCGTGCCATAATTGCCAGAAAAATAACCGTGGCCAGGGTGTGCACCAGGTCGAGGGGCAGGCCCTGCAGGCAGTAGGTCAGATACATAGTGAGTGTGGGGTTGCTCTGATAGGTCAGCATGGCGGAGGCGTTCATCAGCCCGCCGTAGACGGCCAGGGCGGCCAGCCCGCCGAACGTGCACAGCGCCGGCCTTCCGCGCAGGAGCAGCCCCTTTTGGAACAGGACGCCCGCCAAAAAGCCGATGATCCCGAACGCGAACATCTGCCAGGGCGTCCACGGCCCCTGGCCAAAGAACATATTGCTGACAAAGCCCGTCACCGCGCCCACCAGAAAGCCCGCCTCCCCGCCGAAGGCGATGCCCGCGATGATCACCAGGGCCGTCACGGGCTTGAACTGCGGCAGCATGAAAAAAGCCGCGCGGCCCGCCACGGCGATGGCGCTGAGCACCGCGATGACGACGAGCTCCCGCGCCTGGGGGCGGCGGCGCTCGAACAGCAGCGCGAAGGGCAGCATGCTCTCCAGGATGACCAATAGGGATATGAAGTAATATTTGCGGCCCTCGAAGAAGAACACGCCCACGGCGATGGTCAGGGGGATCGCGAGCAAAAGCATGGCCGCCGCGATGATAGTTCGTCGCGGCAGCTTTTGCTTTTGCAGGGGAGGCTGCTGCCACGCAGGGCGTCCCCGCCTCCATGAGAGCGCGGCAACACATATTATGGCCTGTGCCGCAAGCGCCAGTATCATGCCGACATAGCGCCACGCGGCAGCGGGGTCTCCCGCGGCCCGAATCGCCTCCTCCCCACCGGAGAGAAAGGCGGAGAAGCCCTCCCGGTGCGCGGCCGCAAAAAAGACAGTCGCGGTGAACGCGGCCGCCGCCGTACACAGCACGGCAATGCGCGGCGCGGTCAGCTTTTTTTTCGCGGGGGGCGGCCTGTCCAGTGGATTGTTTTCCAAGGGAATGCCCCCGGGGTCGTCAGGCAAGTCGGGCGGTTCCGGCGGCGCGCCGCCCAGGGCGAGGATGATATCCTGCGCCGTTATGGCCTGTGGCAGGACATGCCGCGCCATGCGGTTCGCGGCGGAGGTGTAGAAGCTGTTGCCGGAGAAGAACGCCCGGGGCGGGTTTTCGGTGACGATGCCGCCGTCGAAGAACAGGGCGCAGCGGTCGGCGTACTGTGCGCAGAACTCGATGTCGTGGCTCACCAGGACGAGCGTAGCCCCCGCTTGGGCGAGCCTGCGCAGAATCGCCGCGAACACGGCCTTATATTCCGCGTCGAGGCCCTTGGTGGGCTCGTCCAGCAACAGGATGTCGGGCCGCGGTAGCAGTACTTTCGCCAGCGCCGCCCGCTGCTGTTCGCCCCCTGAAAGATCGTAGGGATGGAAATCCAGCAGGCCCTCCAGTCTGCATAGCGCTGTCATCTCATGCAGGCGATCCTGCTTTTCCTGTTTGGATAGCCCGCTTTCCGAGAGCATCTCGAGGAGGTCCTCCCGCACGGTTTTGGCCGCAAACAGCAGCTGCGGGTTCTGCGGCAGCATGGCGATCGAGCCACGCGTCTTCACCTGCCCGCGGTAGGCCTTATGGAGCCCCGCGATGACTGAAAGCGCGGTGGTCTTGCCCGTGCCATTCCCGCCCAGGATGCACGCCAGCTCCCCGGGATAGGCCTTGAAGTCCAGGCCCTTGAGTACATCGGAGCCGTTTTTGTCATATTTGAACCAGACGTTCTCAAGTACAACTGAAGGATTGCCGATGTGCCGCGTCTCCTCAATTGTTAATTGTTCATTGTCAATTGTCAACCGCGAAAGCCACGCCCGCCCCTCACGCATCGTGACGGGGCAGGGGAGCGGGTTCTCCACCGTAGCCCAGACCCGCATGGGTACGGGCATGGCGGAGAACATCCCGTGGCCGCGCAGCGCCTGCCCAACTTCAGATGCGCTGCCTTGGGCGATGACTTTCCCTTTGTCCATTGCGATCACAAACGTAGCGAGGGGGAATGCCTCCTCCAGCCGGTGCTCCGTGAGGAGTACCGTCACGCCCAGCTCCCGGTTGAGCTTGCCCACGGCGGCCAGGAAATCCGCCGCCGCGATGGGGTCGAGCTGGGCGGTGGGCTCGTCCAGGATCAGCAGCGAGGGCTGTAGCGCCATAACGCTGGCCAAGGCGAGCAGCTGCTTCTGCCCGCCGGAGAGCGACTGTACGTCGCTGTGGAACCAGCTTTGTATACCGAAAAAGCTGGCCATCTCCGCCACGCGCAGCTGGATGGCCGGCGTATCGAATCCCAGGCTCTCCAGCCCGAAGGCGAGCTCGTGCCAGACCTTGTCGGTGACGATCTGGTTGTCGGGGTTTTGCAGCACAAAGCCGATCTTCGCCGCCGCGTCGCGCCTGTCCAGCGCAGAGAGCGGCTTGCCCTCGAACAGAATCTCCCCGCTGAGAGCCCCGTGGGGCGCAAGGGCGGGCTTCAGCTGCCGCAGGAGCGTGGTCTTCCCGCAGCCGGAGGGTCCGCACAGCACCGCGAATTCCCCCGGCTGTATCGTCAGGTTGATATCGCGCAGAGCGGGCGCTTCCCGCTCGGGGTAGGTGAATGTCAGGTTTCTGCAGGCAATGCACGCCTCCATTGCAGCGCCTCCCTTCCGCGCGCCCACAGCGGCAAGCCGCACAGGGCAAAATAGATAGTGAACAGACCGGCCTGCCACGCAGAAAAGTCAGCGTAGCCGATTGATGGGTAGAAGTGGAACTCCAGCTGACCCATGAAAGTGCCCGCAATGACAAGGCCGCCGCACACAGCCAGGAACAGCAGGGCAAGCTTATCGCGTTTTTCAAAGCGGTAGATAGAGAAGGCGCTGCGCCCTGGCAGGCCATAGCCCCGGCTTTTCATGCTGTCAGCGGTGTCGATGGCGTTCTCAAGAGCCCAGGTGACGAGAATGGACAGGATTTTTATGCCATGCTTTGCGCGCCTGAACACGTTGCCGTCGGAGACGCCGCGCCCGAGGCATTTTTGTGCGTCGGCGATGGCCTTCGCCTGCGCCGTGAAGCGCGGGACAAAGCGCAGCGCCATGGACAGCACCAGGGAGAGCGCCGGGACGGCCCGCCCGAAGAGGTACACGAGCTTGTCACCGCTCATCACGGCGTTGAAGCAGGAGAACCACGTGATTACCGTAGCCAACAAGAATGCCGCCCATATGCCGTATAGGATGGACTCTAGGGTCAGGGGGTTGCCGCTTGGGAGATAGGCCAGGGTCGTCACGCCAGCGTGGCTGAACAGGGGGTTGGCGATCGTGGTGACAAGCAGCAGGGGCAGCATATAGAGCCGAACCGCCCGCCTGCCTAGCAGGGCGAAAGAGTACCCCAGGGCGCAGGTAAGCGAAAGTACTAGGCAGACCGGGTGCGTCAGCACCATGGCGCACCCGATTGTTAGCACGAAATAGAGAAAGTTTATGGCGGGGTGATACCCCGAAAAGGCGTCATTTCTCATCCTACCGCTGTGTCACTCCCCCGCCGCCAATGTCCCATCCTAGGTCGCAGGTGTAGAGCCACTCCACAATATCGCCTGCCTTCAGAGCGTATTTGCCGCAGCCATAGCCGGGGAACGTCCCGTTGACCCGGTACATCCAGCCGGAAAGCTCCCCGCAGTCGCGCTCGTAGAGGTTGCCGATGGCCGCAATGTAGGCGCTGCTGTACATGGGGTTGTTGTCAAAAACCATGTGGATTTTTTCGCTCTGCGTGACGCGTTTGAGCACGTCGAAGACGCTTTCGCCCTCGGTGAAGCTGATAGTCCTCGTCTGTAAGATTACCCCGTTCGAAGGCACGATGCTTTGCTTTGCCTGCGAGAGCTTTTCCAGGTTGTTACTGGACAGGAGGGTATCACATCGAATGGCTATGGTGCAGGTCAGCTGCGCCTTCGTGGTGGTTTGCGTGATGGGTGTCGTCGTCGAAGGCGCAGTGGTCGCGGCCTTTGTGGTTGTGGTTGTGGGCACCGATGTGCCGCCGGGGCTTTTTGTAGTTGTCATCATGGCGGCGCTCGCCTGTGGCCGCGCTGTTGTTGTGACGGCTTGGGCGGTTGGCGGGGAACCCGGTTGCGTCTGTGCCGCGTGGGATTCCGGGAAAACTACCGGGGATGTGGCCGCCGCTGTATTCTCCGTAACAGGCGCGTTCGACTGCGCCAGCGCCTGCCGGAGAACCGCATCGACATCGATGAGGGATAGCAGGCCCTGCGCCTGCTCTGAAACCTGCACGCTTTCTTCTTGCGCAAGGCTTGTGGCGTCGGCGGGCAGCTCGCGCTTTCCCGGCCCCGGCTGCAAGAAAAACACCGCCGTCAGCACGGCCAAAACAGCGCACGCGGCCATTGCGATGATAGCCGCTCTCGTTTTCAGCAAGCTCTTGATTCGATCCATGTTGATCACTCCATCCAAATCCATCCGAAGAATACGATAAACTTCACCCAGTCCCACCAGGTGAAGCCCTGGGTGCGCGGAATCTTGTCTGTGAGGCTGTCGGCGTAGCTGCGGCCGCAGCGGGCGCAGGTGTGCGTGGTATGCCCCCCGGCCTGCTTGGTCGGCGGCACGACCGTGCTCACATAGTCGTGTCCCGGCGCTTCGATCACCCGGACCTCCTCCACCGTGAGGCACTGGCCGCAGGCCCGGTATTCCAGCCCCGGGGATGTGCAGGACGCGGCCATACGGACGGCCCATTCGCCATAGGCGTGCGTGTGGGGCGCGTACAGGTTGGCGTAGAGGGGGACCGTGCCGTTCAGGAAGCGGTCATAGGCTACCAGGGCGCGGGCCGCCTGGTCGGTGGCCATGCCATCGGCCGCGGTATCCGCAGGCTTGTGCCTGAAGCCGCCATTGCTCAGCTGATACGCCAGGAGCGCGCTGACGGGGTTGCCGCCCGATTTGACGAACCGCGCGTCCGCCGTGGGGTCGATGCCCAGCGCCGCAAGCGCGATAATCACCTGGGAGGTGCTCTCCGTATTTGCCCCCTCCTCCTCAAAACCGAAGCTGCCGCTGGCGAGCTGCAGGCCGGAGAGCACAGGGATGGCCCTGTCGATGGCGGCGGAGACCATCGCGTCATCCCTGTAAGCGGCAAGGGCTTGCAGCGCCATGGCGGTGTAGTCCGGGCTGGCGGGCAGGCGCTGAGCCGCCGCCCAGCCGCCCGCGTCCGATTCATTGTCAAGGATGTACTCCAGCAGTTCGTCTCGCGTCTGTGCCGTGCCGTAGCCGCCGCAGTCCAGGGCCAGCAGGGCGTTGAACGCGCCGTTGTTCCCCTGCCGGGTCACCCAGGCTATGTCCGACAGCGGCGCGGTGATGTCAATGCCACCCACGTCCGCCGCGTCCTTGCCGATGGCGGAGAGCGCGAGGATCAGCCTGGAGTTCTCCGTGGAGCGCTGGTTTTCCGGCGGGCGGTTTACGTCGAGCACCGCGCCCTTGCCGCGCACATGGGCCTCCACCCGCGTGTAATAGCCGTTGTAGTACGGCGGGTTTTTCACGCCCCCCTGCGCCTGGGACAGCACGAACCATTCCGCGCCGAAGTTGGGCGGCGGAAAAGAGCGCGCGATATAGCCCAGCACGGCGTCCTTCGCCTCCGACGCTACTGTCTGTGCGAAGGAGGGAATTGCCGGCGGCGCCGCGAGGAGCAGCGCCGCCAGCAGGGCGGCAAGCGTTCGTTTCATGCATTTCATGGTGCTACCCTCCCATTCCCTATGTGATTAGAACAAGAACCAGACCCAGCCAAAGAACACGAAGATGAAGATATACTCGATCCAGTCCCAGAACCAGGCGATGCCTTTCAGGCCAGCCGGGAGCTTCGCGTGCCATTTGTCGAGAAGGGTCATCGCGTCCGGGTCATCTTCGGTGGGGTCGGTCACGGTCACCTCAAGCCAGGGGGCGAAGATGGCGTCATAGGCGTCGCCCGGCTCGGGAAGGGTTGCGGAGACAAAATAGGTCCCCGCTGTCTCGAACGCGATCTCCGCGATGCCATCCCCGTTTGTTGTCGCCAGCACCGCGGCATCTTCGAACATAGCCGTGCAGTAAGAATCGTCTCCCGCGCCTTCAATCGTAAGCAAAACGATATCGCCTCCTCTAACGGGGCCCATGGGATAGCCGAACATGCTGCTTTCCAGCGTGAGTTCCAGGGGTTCATCGATCATGACCGTCACGGCGCCGGTTTTCTGACCGTCCACCTCGAACCAGGTGTAGACATCTGTCCAGAGGGAGGTGTCGAAAAGCGAGAAGAAATTGATGGTATCGCCATCGTTGATTTCCACCGAGAACGCGCCAAGTTCGGGGTCGATACCGTTCACGAAAGAAAGGAACGCGCCCATGCCGTCGCCCATAAAGTTGGTGATCATGGTGCTGTCGTAGGCCGCGTAGTAAAAGGTGTCCAGGAAGCCGTGCACCTCGCCCAGCAGCAGGAGATGCAGGTAGACGATGGCGTCCATGACGGAGACCTTCTCCCCGCCGAAGTCGTCGTCAAAGCCGTATGCCTCGGAGAGATCCGCGGGGATGGTGAATTGCATCATTGGTATGAGCTTGAAGCCGGTGACATCCGCGTAGGACAACGCGACGGTGGCCTCCGGCACATCCGCCGCCGACACCGCCGCCATGCCCGGGCCCAGGCACAGCAGCAGCGCCAGCGCGCATGACAGGATACGTTTGGGTAGGTGCTTCATTGCTTTTCCCCTTTCGGCGCTATGCGCCAATCAATTTTATTCATAAAACCGGGCTAGCACCGGTATTATGTAGCCGCTGGGTGATGTAGCCGTAGTTCTCCTTTGCGTGGGGGAGCGCGCAGAGGGAACAGTCCTTGCGTCCGCCGTCCAAATAGGTGAATGTGCCGCCACAGTCCTCCTGCGCGTACAGCGGGCAGAAGCAGAACAGGCAGTTGAAACCGCCGGTCCCCGCTTCGCAGTCTCTATGGCAGGGGAAATATTCGCAGCCGGTATGCTGGAAAAACGAGTAATCCCTGTCTCTCCAGTCGGTAAAGACTTCCATGGCCACTTCCTTACTACAAAAAATAAAAAGAGCCTTACCGCTCGTTCGGCAAGGCCCATATGCGCACCACAAAGCCCCTGTGCTTTCAGCCACAGAGAACCTGTCGGTACCGCACCGCTCTCACCGAAAGAGGCATACCTGTACCATGGCAAGTCTCCTGACTCAAAGCAT
>Ga0123353_10011725_pt1 | contig 12377 bp, 15 predicted proteins | sample TergutLab28metaG_3_FD_92763 | JGI IMG/M metagenome (GOLD analysis project Ga0123353, IMG submission 92763) | Labiotermes labralis P3 segment gut microbial communities from Petit-Saut dam, French Guiana - Lab288 P3 | ecosystem: Host-associated > Arthropoda: Insects > Digestive system > Gut ... | reverse complement strand
CTGACCTTCGGTGATAGTCACTTCTTTCCCTTCGTAGCTGACAGAGTAACCTTCTCCGCTTACTTCTTCTATTTCGTACGTATGGCCTACCCATAAATTAGTTATAGTCGTCGGACGATCGGCGGTGATATTGATTATTCCCGCCGTACTTGTGTCAAGGCTGCCGTTGTTTCCTATGTGGCATAATTTTATGATGTTACCGAATGTTTGGAACGGTTTGCGAAGTTTAATGGTTGTACAAATATAAAAAAGGCGTCTGATTAGACGCCTTTTTTCAATTGAAAGAATCTATCAACGCATCAAGTTCGCTCTGAGCTTTTGTGATATTTGCTTCATACTGCGACATGAACGGTGTTTTCGCGTATATGATGTATGTGCGGAGCATAACGCCGATATTGTTAAAATTGTATATGCCGTTGAGGTCGAATATAATATCTTCATAAATTATATCGAGCATTTTCGCCGAATCGTCGTCACGCGAAATTTTTTCTTTAATCGTAACGTTGTACATTTCCGGTCCGACAGTATTGTAAGAAATGTAAGCCATTACTTCCATCAAAAGCCCTGTCATGTCAACATCTTTATTGGTAATCGGTATCGCGGCTCCGCATGGTCCGAACGCGCTTCCGTATGTCAAAAATTTATCCTGCGTTTCGTTCCATTTCGGAAGCGGGAGTATGCCGTAAGCATCTTCCATAGAGCGTAAATCGGCGATGACACCGCTCATGTTATAACCCATAAACAACGCCATTCCCTCAATGAACGGTTTGGTTTTAAATTCAACGCCGCCAAGAGGTTCCGTGGGCAGTACCCTTTCTTTATCGACAATTATTGAGACAAGTTTATCTATTATATTTATGTTTTTCGGCGAAGCCATGCTGAATTGCGGAATACCGTCGCTGTCATATTCAATCTGCGTGCCGCCTGATGAAATATAAAATGCCTGACCCATCAAATCATCCAAAGACAACGCGAACTGATCTTCATAAGCTTTCATCGCGCCGTCGCCGTTAAGGTCAGCCCATGTATCTTTCAATAAACCCGAAAACTTATCAAGCGTCCATGAACCGTCGAAAACATATTTATATAAATTCCCGAGATTATAAGCATCCGCAATTTTCTTATTAAATGTAAGAACGCAAGGAGCATAATAATAATTCAACGCGATCGACCCGCTTAACGTGTACAAATTGTTGTTGATCTGCGTGTAATTGTACATAGCCTGCGACCACCAAGGAGCGCGCAAATCCAAATTGGGTATGTCTTTTAGATTCAACAAAATTCCTTGAGGCATCAGAATTCTGTAGTGATGCGCCGGCGACGCGATGATAAGGTCATACAGGTCTTCTGCGGCTAAACAAACTTTTTGAACTTCGTTCATGAGTTGGGTTCCTGCGGCAAGAGATTCATATTTATAGTATTTGAATTCGATACCGTAGCGCTCAGAGATGAAAGCGTCGCGTTCATACAGCGCGTCGTTTACAGGCTCGCCGTTTATTTCTTCGGCAACGTTAGGATGGCGGTCATATGTCTGAACTATCACCCGAAATTCTTTACCGCCGTAATTTTTTGCCGGAAGCGTGGATAAATAATCCCTTGTAGTTTCAGCTTCATTGTTATTTGAGTCTCCGGATATTGTATCCTGCGGCCCGCTTGATTGCTCCCCGCCGCAAGCGGACAATAATACAATAAACGTGATTGCAAGAAAAACCGCAAAAACTTTATTCATTTTCATATCCCTGCTCTCCTTTTATCAAATTAGGATGATTTTCTTCGAACCATTTTTCACGGAACGGGTTTATAACGCCGACTTTCTCATCTTTTTTGTGCGATAATAACCATTGCGGTTTTTTGTAGAAAGGATTTTTAAATGTGTTTTTTATTTTATTATTCTTCTCAAGGTTGTCCATGCAAGCGCGAATACAGCCGCGCGCGCCGCATAAAGCGTAGTAACCGCCGTGACCACGTACGTAACTGGGATATTTCATAGTAGCGCTGCTGTATTCGTCGTACAACGCCATTCCCCATTGCCCGCCGGTAGCGGGATACGCGAGACGGTATGCTTCTTCCTCGGTCATTTCGGCTTTGGAAACGTCAAACTCGAAGTTGGGAAAATCTTTTTTGAGGAACGGCGAAATAGTGTTGTTCAATCCGTGGTGAGTTAAAACGCATTTGCCCATATCGACGTCAGCCCACGAAATTTCTATACCGCCGATCCGGATTTTAATTAATTTATCCGTTTCCTTTACGCCCGGAATCGCGTCGGCAGGGCAGTCTTTAACGCATCGCCCGCACTTATTGCACAGCGTCCCGGGCTTAATCATCGGATCGGGTTCGAGTTCCGCGTCGGTCATGATACTGTCAAGACGTACACGCGGACCGAATTTGGGATTTAAGAACACTTTTGAGTGACCCATTTCGCCGACCCCTGCGCCGACCGCCATAAGACGGATACTGGTCGCGATGTTCGCGGGGAGTTTGCCGGGAGCGACGGGCGGTCTGGTAGGTTCTCTCTCGGAAACGGCGGGGTAATGCGGTACAGCTTCCCAGCCGTGATCTTCGATGAAACACGCCAGAGAGTATGTAAGTTTAGGACGGAAAATCATGTTCAACCTGTTGTAGGCGTAGAACGTGTAGTTATGCCAATGCGTACCCTCTTCGATGCCGCGGTATGTACCGCGCGGAATACGCTGGACTATCACTATAACCGATTTCGCGTTCGGGAAATAATTCTTAGGGTTCATTAAGGGCGGAGCCTCGGAATAACGTTCGATGTTGGCAATACCGATGTCGTCGATGCCGAGTTCGGCGGCTTTCGCTTTAATCATTTCTGAAGTGAGTTTCATTTAATTACTCCTCCTCGTTTACTGTAACGATTCTCTCTAAAACGTCTTTTCCCCAAGGAGGCGATGTCCGGAACGGATTCTCAAACGTGTTGTCGATGAGATTCTTTTCCTCCAGATTGATTATGCAAGTCCTGTTGCACAGAGCGGCATGCCTGTCCGGTTTTGCCGAACCTATAAGGCGGTTTCCGCCCGCTCCGTTCCGGCAGCGGCGGCACATTGAGTAATCGATCTGCGCGGTTTCCATCGTTTTGCCGCAGATCGTTATTTCTTTTGTGGTGTTAGGATCAATAGCGTTCAGCGGACATATTTTCGCGCATCTGCCGCATTTGTCGCAGATTTTACGGTCGCTTAACGGATCGCTTTCAAGCGGCGCGTCGGTGATTATCATCTGGAAACGCTGACGCGGTCCGAAACGGTACGAAAGGAAAACATCGTTTAAACTGATTTCGCCTAATCCGCACGCAACGGCAGCATAATCGAAATCAGGCGCGACGTTCGGAGCGGGACGGTCGGGAGCGACCGGAACGCCCATGCCGTAACTTTCTTTTGGATTCGGGAAAATCGGCACGGCTTCGTAACCGGCGTTTTCAATAAAGCACGTCAGATCATAGCAGACTTGCGAGATGAAAATATCCTCAAGCCACGAATAGCCCCACATCGGGTAATCTGTAAAATTACTGCCTTCCTCGATTCCGCGCAACGTTCCGCGCGTGATACGCCTTCCGAGAAGTATAACGGTTTCGGCTTCGGGGAAGATTGAAAAAGGATTGTAACGTTTGTCAAGTCCGTCGAAACGCTCTTTCGCGGCGAATCCGATCAGATCGATTCCGGCTTTTTCCGCGAATTCTTTGATTTGTTGTTTAAAATTTACTTCGCTCATTCAAACATCTCCTTATATTTTTTCATTTCTTTAAACGCTGCCGCCATCGTAGGCTCGTATTCGCCCTGTATTCCCGCTTCGACGGAACAACGCGCGTTATATCCGGCTTTTTTGAGTTCGCCGAAGAAAGCTGTGTAATCCGCGCCGTCGTTTTCGCAAGGCATAACGCGCCCAACCGGATTCGCAATGTGCGCGTGAACGATATAATCGCCGAACGTGCTGAATTTCGTCATATCTTCGTTTTCGATGAAGATGTGAAAATAATCCGTCATGACTTTTATATTGTCTTTGCCGGATTTCTTCGCCGTCATAACCGCCTGTTCGGTCAGGTTGAACGTCGGCGATTCCCTTTTCTGCAATCCTTCAAGCGCGGCGGTCAAGCCGAATTCCGCGCAAACCGGCGAAATTACTTCCGCGCAGATTTGAGCGAGCTGATCGTATACGTTGTTGATGTCATAGCCCTGATCGACAGGATAGTTGCGCACGCCACCCGCTCCTACCACCAGAATTTCGTTTTCCATATAACGCGTCTTGCTTATAACGTCATAGAATTTTTCTAATGCGATTTTAATGTCTTCCGCTGTCTGCTTCCCCGCAGGATTGTAAACGCCCGGAAACGCGTATGCCGACGCTTCGCATTTCAAGCCGGCTTTCGCAAGCGCGTTCAGATACTCATCTTTTTTAGCGTCGTCCGCCGAGTATGCCTCCCATAAACCCGTTTCAACATACTCATACCCGATATTTTTCAGCACCATAATGTTTTGTGCTCCGCCCATTCCCATACATGCGCCAATTTTCATAATTTTTTACTCCTTAAAATATTTTATTTTGTAGTTCATTAATAATTATATTTACATCATACGGCTTCGTTTTAATTTCTTTTATAAATTTCCTGTCCTTTTCAATTTCTTTCGCGTATTTGATGCTCGCGGGAATCCAAACGTGATTCCACCAAGCTGTATCCGCGAGTAGATGTACGTAATAACCGAGGAAGAATGATTTTAGTTCAGGGTCTTCTTCATATTTTACGTAGGTATCATAAAATTCCTGACTTCGGATAGCGTCCTTCTCACCCGTTGATGTGTAATGCGATACTTGCGGTGCTCCGCCGCAATCCGGAACGATAGTTCCCATCATAAATTGAGAAGGAGAAATGTCTTTGAGAATATCGATAAAATGATTTGCTATTTGAATGTGTATGTCAAGTGCAGCCATTTTATATTTTCTTCAAACATCTCAAAGTTTCAACTACCGCGGCTTCAAAATTTCCGCCGTCATTGCCTTCAATCGAAACCAATCCTTCGCCGTAACCTGTTTTCCGCAGCATATCGAAGAACAGTTTATAATCCTCGCCATCGCCGTCGCGCGGGAACGCGCCGTTATTCTTCGGGCTTGAGATATGCACGTGCGCGATGTACCCCTTGTAATCCGCCAAACTTTCAACCGGCTCGTTTTCCATTCCGATGTGGAACAAATCCGCGAGCAGTTTTATACTCGGTTTGTTGACTTTGTAAACAACATCCATAGCTTCCTTACAATTGTTCAAAATATTACAACTGCGTTTCAGCAATTCCTCTATCCCGCATACGACGTCATACTTCTCCATTACGGGCGAGATATAATCCGAGCACAGTTCGACAAGCTGTTCAGTTGCGGCTTCGATTGAGAATCCCTCAGGAACGCGCCGAGCTCCCCCGCTTCCGAAAACAATTACTTTTATGCCAACCTTTTTCACATTTTCGAAAGTTCGGTACAGATAATCCTCTGCTTTTTTGAAATCCGCTTCCGGTCCAGTGAGCCTCATATCGCCCGGAAACATTAAATTCGCCGCCGGACATTTGAAATCGATTTCATGCAAAAACTCCGCGAACTGTGCTATCTCTTCACTATTTGCTTGCGATAAACTTACCAACGCCGTTTCCATAAACTCTAAACCGAGAGCTTTTCCGAGTTTGATTCTTTCTTCATCTTTAAAAGATAAGCAGCATCCGATTTTCATTTTATAACTTTTCACCCCTTTTGTAAATTATACTATATTGCCGGCAAAATTTAAAGCATTATGTTAAATTTTAATATATTAGAAATTACAAATTGTTATTGACATATTAAAATACCTGTGATATACTTAATATTTATATAAAGTATTTTGAAGGGAGAATGATATCTTATGGGCACTATTCAAACAAACGAAAAGTTTGTAAAAGAAGGGTTGACTTTTGACGACGTCTTATTAGTTCCGGCAAAAAGCGATGTCTTGCCTAATACTGTAAACCTCGAAACGGGGTTAACCGGTAAAATCAAATTGAATATCCCTCTTATGTCTGCGGCTATGGATACTGTGACTGAAGCGAATCTCGCGATCGCAATCGCAAGAGAGGGAGGAATCGGCATAATTCACAAAAACATGCCTGTTGAAATGCAGGTTGATCAGGTGGAACGTGTAAAAAGGAGCGAACATGGCGTTATTAAAAATCCTTTTTATCTGTCACCTGATAATTTTGTTTATGAGGCTGACGAATTAATGGGGAAATATAAGATATCGGGCGTTCCGATTTGCGACTCCAACCGTAAACTCGTCGGTATTATCACCAACAGGGACATGCGGTTTTTAAAAGATTACAGCATGAAAATTAAAGAAGTGATGACTAAGGATAACCTTGTCACCGCGTCTGAGGGTACGACTTTGGCGCAAGCGGAAGAAATTCTCAGCAAACATAAAATCGAAAAATTACCGATAGTGGATGCAAATTTTACTCTCAAAGGTTTAATTACGATCAAAGACATAGAAAAAGCTACCAAATTCCCCAATTCCGCGAAAGATAACGGCGGCAGATTGTTATGCGGAGCTGCTATCGGCGTTACCGCAGACGTTGTGGAACGCGCGGGAGCTTTATTGCATATCGGCGCGGACGTTCTGGTTTTAGATTCCGCGCACGGTCATTCCAACAATATTATAAACTGCGTTAAAAAAATAAAGAATTCATACCCGAATTCACAAATTATCGCGGGTAATATCGCGACAGCCGAAGCGGCTCAGGATTTGATAGAAGCGGGCGCGGACGCTGTCAAAGTCGGCATGGGTCCCGGCGCGATTTGTACGACACGCGTCGTAGCGGGGATAGGCGTTCCGCAAATCACCGCGATCTACGACGTTGCGGAAGTTGCTAAAAAATATAACATTCCTGTTATAGCAGACGGCGGCGTAAAATACAGCGGCGATTTGACGAAAGCTATCGGAGCGGGTGCAGATGTTGTTATGATCGGTTCGCTGTTCGCGGGTTGTGAGGAAAGTCCGGGCGAAAGCGAAATCTATCAAGGACGACGTTTCAAAACTTACCGCGGTATGGGTTCGATTGCAGCGATGGAAAGAGGTTCAAAAGACCGTTACTTCCAGGAAAGCAACACGAAATTCGTGCCCGAAGGCGTTGAAGGGCGCGTGCCGTATAAAGGTCCGCTGTGTGATACCGTGTATCAATTGATCGGTGGTTTGAGATCGGGTATGGGTTATTGCGGTTGCGGGACGGTCAAAGATTTGAAAGAAAACAGCACGTTCGTGCGTATCACCGGCAGTGGATTGCGCGAATCTCATCCGCATGACATCAACATCACCAAAGAAGCGCCGAACTACAGCGTGCAGATTGATTAAAATGATAAAGGCTTTATTATTTGACTTAGACGGTACGCTGTTAAACGACGATAAAAAAATCTCGCGGCAAACGAGATTGACGCTTGAGAAATGCAAAGAAAACGGAATCAAACTTTTCATCGCAACCGGACGTCCGCCGTTGCTTGATTTAATGCTGGGCTGGGATAACCAAACCCTGTCGCTTTTTGATGGAGGATTATATCACAACGGCGGTTGCATTGAAATCGGCGAGTGGAAGGAATATAGTCCGATAGACGACAAGATCGTGGGCGGTGCCGTGAAAATTGTTAACGGATGCGAATCGTTAAATATCGCTTTGCAATTGGAAAATGAATTGCACGCGTTCCGATTCCCTCTTGACGAAAGAGCTTACAAGTTGTGGGGATTGAATCCCGCGATGTGCTTTGGATTAAACCATGTAAACAATTTAAGAACGATTAAAATTCTCATTTTCTATGGGAATTTTATTGATACGGTCAAAAATATCGAAAATGATCTTGTTTCATCTATTGAAACTCTGTGTAAAAACAAAGCATGGTATTATGTTGACAGAGGCTTGTTTATCGTGATAACGTCTGTTAATAAATTTTATGGAGTTGAAAAAATCCGAAAGAAATTAAATCTTGCGAAAGATGAGATAGCCGTTTTCGGTGACGATGTGAACGATATTGAAATGCTATCGGCATATCCGAACAGTTTCGCTATGAGAAATGCCGAAGATCATATAAAAGCGGTTGCGAAATATGTTACACTCGACAACAATCACGACGGCGTTCATCACGCTATAATGAAACTTATGGAGGTAACTATATGAAAACAATAATCGTTTCGCATGGCGGTACTTTATTCGTGTTACACCAAATTTGGCTTGGCGCGGAGATTCACGAATGTAAGTTCAATCGTTCCGGAACTGTAGCATTTTTAAATATTGACGAAAACGGCGAGAAAGTTTTACAATTTACAAATTGATTTTATTATCGAAATTTGGTATAATAAAATAATCTTTTTTATTTTATGGAGGAACTTATAATATGTTAAAAGTAGCTATACTCATGGGTAGCGACAGTGATTTGCCCGTTTTGAAACCCTGCATGGAACATTTGAAAAAATTCGGAATCCCTTATGAAGTCAGAGTTATGTCCGCGCACCGTACTCCACATGTCGCTTGCGATTTCGCAACGAACGCGAAAGCAAACGGGTTCGGCGTTATAATCGCCGCCGCCGGTAAAGCCGCGCACCTCGCGGGGGTTATCGCCGCTCATACGATTCTGCCGGTAATAGGCATACCAGTTAAATCTTCGACGATGGACGGCTTGGATTCGCTGCTGTCTGTAGTGCAGATGCCGTCGGGAATCCCGGTTGCGACCGTTGCGATCGACGGTGCAGCTAACGCCGCAATTCTTGCTGCGCAGATTCTTGCGCTATCGGACGAAGCAATCGCGGACAAGTTAGTTGCGTTCAAAGAGAAAATGGCAACGGACGTCGTTGAAAAAGACAGAAATCTCCAGAACGAAATCAACGGGTAATCCGTATGAAGAATATAGCTGTACTGGTTTCGGGCGGTGGCACGAATTTGCAAGCGATTATCGACGCTATCAATAACGGCAAAATAACCGGCGGCAAAATCGCGCTTGTTATCGCAAGCAAGGACGACGCTTACGCGCTCGTCCGCGCAACGGAAAATAACATCGCGACGTGCGTTATCAGCCCGAAAAGTTACGAAACGCGCGAGGAATTTACGTGTCAAGTCGTGAAAAAACTTTTAGAGTTCAACATAGATTTAGTCGTGCTCGGCGGGTTCAATTTCATTCTTACATCAGAGTTTACGACCACGTTCAAAAACCGCATACTCAATGTGCACCCCGCGCTCATACCGAGTTTCTGCGGATTGGGATTCTACGGTTTGCGCGTTCACAAAGCCGTGCTTGAATCAGGCGTGAAAGTAACCGGCGCAACGGTGCATTTCGTCAACGAAATCGCCGACGGCGGTCCGATTATATTGCAGAAACCAATCTACGTTGGCGAAGGCGATACCCCCGAAACGCTCCAGAAGTGCGTGATGGAGGAGTGCGAGTGGGATATTCTGACGCGGGCGGTGGATTTGTTCTGCAATGACAGGATTTGGGTCGATGAGAATGGGATCGCGCGGGTGAGGGGTTGACGAGCGTAGAAAATTTGTATTTTGTACGAGGAGAAATAATCATGGAGAAAAAAGCAAACCTTCAAACGGGATATATATCAATACGCAACCCGTTTAACAAAGCACAAGTTATTGAAATTAATGCTCTTAAAATAATCCTTGGTACAACAGGGTTATTATTCCCTATTATATTATTAATAAATTTATTAAAAGGTAAAAAACCGAATAGAGGTTTTGTATTTTTATCTGGATTTTTATTTCCTCATGGAATACGTGCAATTTTTCGCTGGTAAAAACTAATTAATACTAAAATAAAAAATTTTGCATTATAAGTATTTTCTACAGTTAAGTTAACAAATACATCATCGCTGTAATTCAAATAATAAAAATATATATTAGCGGGTGATAAAATGAATTTGACAAAATACAGAAATACTCTACTCTCCAAAGCCGTGAACGATTTAAAAAATGATGTGGATGTATTAGGAATATACCTCGCGGGTTCATTGGCAAGCGGAGATTTCGACGATTACTCCGACATCGATTTGCATACGATTGTGAATAGAGAAAATTTGTCAAAATTTATCGAGCAAAAATATTCGCGTGCTCAAAATTGGGGAAATGTTTTATTTTTTGAAAACTTGAACATGAATGTTCCATATGCAGTGGTGCATTACGATAATTTTGTTAAAATTGATTCTTGGTATCATTGTATTGAAGATTTATCGCCTTCTATATGGCTGAAGAACTGTAAAATATTATATGACAAAACGGAACGTTTATCAGAAGTAATAAACATTTCAAATACTATTGAATATAAAATCACGGCGCAAGAAGTCGAGTATTGGCGTGTAAAATATTTAGCATATGCACATGAAGCATACCGTAACGCAAAACGTAACGAATTTTATGCCGCATTAGAAATGCTGAACATGGCGCGATGGCTTATTGCGTATGGATGGTATGCCGAGAGGGGAATCCATATCAATGCCGGTTGGGGTATGTGGTCGAAATTAGAGGGTGAAAGAAGTCTGCTTACTCAAAATCAAAAGGAAATGTTAGCTGATTGGTTCTGCGGAAGAGATACAAATCAAATAATATTTACAATTTCGAAATTAACCCCTGAATTTTTACGGCTGAATACCCGTCTTAGCGAAATCGTAGGAATAAATAATCAAAGCGAAATGTGTAAAACAGCATTAAGAATGGATTGACATATGAAAATAAAAACGATATTACTCGATATAGGCGGTGTTCTTGTAGATTTAACAGGCGTTAAAAGATTGCTTAACCTCATTGGAAATAAATTAACGCGCGCGGAAATTGATAAGAGGTGGGCGGATTCAGAGAATATTAAATTATATGAAACCGGTAAACTTACTACAAATGAATTTGCAAATGGTTTTGTTAAAGAATTTAATATTGATATTACTCCTGAAGATTTTATCGCTGAGTTTCCCTTATATGCAAAAGGATTTTTTCCGGGTGTTATTGAGCTTTTACAAAAATTAAAACAAAACTATACGCTTGCATGTTTATCAAATACCAACCCAGTACAGTGGAATAGCCTTTGTGAGAGAATTTCGATTGATAAATATTTTCATCATATTTTTTTATCATATGAAATGGGGATATTAAAGCCGGATATTGAAACATACACATTTGTGATCGAAAAACTTAATTGTAATCCTGACGAAATTGTTTTTTTCGATGATAATGAGGCGAATGTACAAGCCTGTATTGATTCCGGTATGAACGCGTACAGAGTTAGCGGTTTTGATAATTTAAAGAGCAATCTGGAAATACTTAATCTAATATAATTCACACATAATTCATCATTTTATGATATAATTCGATTATGGACAAAATAACAAACAGAATCTTAAATAATATAGGCGACGATGGGTTAATAGAAAAATTATTAGCCTTGTCAAAATCTGACTTAAATTCCCTGCTGCTAAAACTTTTCCATGAACAAGCGGACACCATCACGCCTGTTGACTTGCTAAAATCATTTCGACAAAACAGATTTACCGTACCGAGCGAGATTGACTCAATTGCATTTCATCTTTTGGAAGCTGAGCTTCTATCATTAGCGCAGGAAATGGAAATAAAGCCCGTACTGCTTTCACCCGCCGCGCCGTTCGCGAGTTGTTCCGCTTTCGGTTGCGTTGACCAAAACAATGTAGTGAGTGCGCTGCGCGGAACGGAAATCCTATCCGACCCCACGAATATGCTTGCAATTATCATCGCCGAACAAATCAGGAATCTAAAACTTCCGGTTCACTATTGCACGACGGCGAGAGTTTTACGTGCGCAACCGTTCCCAAAAAGAAAAGGTTACTCTTCGCATTTCGGGTTATTCTGCATCGTTTCGTGCGGTACTTGCGAAAAAGAACTGTTTATGAAACAATTGATTTACTATAAGAAACTGTTTGTAAATAAACAATTATCCATAGTTTTGCGGAAAAGAAGCGGCTATCCTGATAATTTCTTCGAAAACATGACAGAACTTGTTAAAAACGAATTCCCCGACGTTCCCGTTTCGTTCGATTTGGAACATGAGGACAATAATTACTACAAGGGAATAAATTTTAACATCCACATGGAGAAGGACGGCAACAAAATCGAAATAGTCGACGGCGGTTTTGTTGATTGGATACAAAAAATGACGGGGAATAAGAAACTCCGTTGCCTTATCAGCGGTGTCGGTCTTGACAGGTTATTATAAAAATAAAGGATTAAACTCAAATGAAAATCGGGCTTGATGTCGGTTCAACGACGCTGAAATGCGTCGTGCTGAACGATAACAATCAAATAATTTACAAGTCATACGAGCGGCATTTTTCCCAAATAAAGGAAAAT
>Ga0123353_10011724_pt1 | contig 12377 bp, 9 predicted proteins | sample TergutLab28metaG_3_FD_92763 | JGI IMG/M metagenome (GOLD analysis project Ga0123353, IMG submission 92763) | Labiotermes labralis P3 segment gut microbial communities from Petit-Saut dam, French Guiana - Lab288 P3 | ecosystem: Host-associated > Arthropoda: Insects > Digestive system > Gut ... | reverse complement strand
CCTCTATGGCCACCGCGCAAGCAACCGTGGCTCCCACCATCGGATTGTTGCCCATACCAATCAGCCCCATCATCTCCACATGAGCGGGCACGGATGAAGAGCCGGCAAACTGCGCGTCGGAGTGCATGCGTCCCATGGTGTCCGTCATGCCGTAAGAAGCGGGGCCGGCAGCCATATTATCCGGATGGAGCGTACGCCCCGTTCCGCCGCCGGAGGCGACGGAGAAATAGCGTTTGCCGTTTTCGTTTGCCCACTTCTTATATGTTCCCGCTACGGGATGCTGGAAACGCGTCGGGTTGGTGGAGTTGCCCGTAATGGACACATCCACTTTCTCGTGGCGCATGATTGCCACGCCCTCGCTGACATCATCGGCGCCATAACAGCGTACCTTGGCTTTGTCTCCGTTGGAATATGCGATTTCCTTAACAATATGAAGCTCACCCGTGGGATAGTCAAAACGCGTCTGTACATAGGTGAACCCATTAATACGGGCAATCACGTATGCGGCGTCCTTACCCAGTCCGTTGAGTATCACGCGCAGCGGTTCCGTTCGTACCTTGTTGGCTGTCCGCGTGATGCCGATGGCGCCCTCGGCGGCAGCAAAACTCTCATGGCCCGCTAAAAAGGCGAAGCACTTGGTATCCTCCCGAAGGAGCATTGCCGCCAAAGCGCCGTGCCCGTGGCCGACATCCCGTTGGTCCGCAACCGAACCCGGTATGCAAAACGCCTGCAGGCCGTCACCGATAGCCTCGGCGGCGTCCGCCGCGTTCTTTATCCCCTTTTTAACCGCGATACCGCTGCCTAAAATATAGGCCCATACGGCATTTTCAAAGGCGATGGGTTGTATACCGTGAACGATGGCCGCCACATCAATGCCCATACCCAGCAATGTATCCCGGATGCTGTCAAGCGATTCAAAGCCATAATCGTTCAGCACTTTTTCTATCTTAGCGATGCGTCTGTCATATCCTTCAAACTGTGCCATGTTTCTCACCTCTCTTCACTTGTCATTGATGCCTGGGGTCGATATACCGGTCCGCTTCCGTGAACCGGCCGTATGTTCCGGTGTTCTTCTCCAGCGCTTCCTTGGGATCCATGCCCTTTTTAATCGCTTCCATCATCTTGCCTAAGTGGACAAACTGATAACCGATGACCTCGCTTTCCTTGTCCAGCGCGAGTTTGGTAACATATCCCTCCGCCATTTCCAAGTAGCGCACGCCCTTGGCGAGCGTTCCGTACATGGTGCCGATTTGACTGCGTAAGCCCTTGCCGAGGTCTTCCATGGCGGCGCCCACCGGCAAGCCGTCCTCAGAGTAAGCCGATTGCGTTCGGCCATAGGCGATTTGTAAAAAAAGCTCGCGCATTGCCGTGTTAATGGCGTCGCATACCAAGTCGGTGTTAAGCGCCTCCAATATTGTTTTGCCCGATAGAAACTCGGCTGCCATCGCCGCTGAATGCGTCATGCCCGAGCAGCCTATGGTTTCCACCAACGCTTCTTGAATGACCCCGTCTTTTACGTTCAATGTTAGTTTACAAGCGCCCTGCTGCGGCGCGCACCAGCCTACGCCGTGCGTCAAGCCGGATATATCCTTAATTTCTTTCGCCTGTACCCAGCGGCCCTCTTCCGGTATAGGGGCGGGTCCGTGATTCGGGCCCTTCTTCACGCAGGTCATCTCTTCCACTTCACGTGAATACTGCATCTACCGACTCCTCCTGTCCGCCGCAAAATGCGGCGTCATCATTTCTCTTTTGGCAGTATACAATAAACGCGCCCCAATTTCAATGAAACGCGGAGCGCCGGTAACGGGCGCATTATACCGCGTCGACACGGTCGAAATACGCCAGCAGATTCAATCCCGCGATGGCTTCAACGTCCTTATCCCGATAGCCCCTGTTCCTTAACAGCTCCGGCAGTTTAGGGAAATCTGCGGGTGAAGCGAGTCCGTCCGGTGTGACTTCAATACCATCAAAGTCTGAGCCGAAACCCACATGCTTTGAACCGCCTAACTGGCAAATATGATCGATATGGTTCACGACATCTCCGATATCGGCGGCCCCGCCCGTTAAAAAGAGGGGGTAGAAATTCACGCCGATATAGCCGCCGTTTCGTATCATGATACGAATTTGCTCATCCGTCAGATTTCTAAAATGGGGGCATAGGGCGTCGCAGCAGCTATGGGATGCCAAAGGCGGCGCTTTTGTCTTTAAAAACAAATCTAAAAAGCCTTGCTCGTTTAAATGCGATACATCCACCGCCATGTGCAGGCGCTGCATGTGAAGGGCCACGGACAAGCCGTCCTCCGATAATCCCTCGCGGCTGCCGGATTTGGCCGGTTTGGCGAATTTGTTTTCATGGTTCCAAACAAGCGCGGCCATTCTGACGCCGCGTTCCGCGTATCGGTCCACGGCGTCAAGCCCGCTTTCAAACACTTCGCAGCCCTCTATAGACAGCATCAGCGCGGGTTTCCCTTCCATGGCTTCCCGGGGGTTCCGCACCTGCGGCAGTCCTTCCTGTAGCAGTGTTTCAAAGGCGTTCAGTTCGCGTTGAACAATCAACTCCGGCTCTCCCGCGTTTCCATCCGGCCCCGACCATAGCGCCAGCACCTGCAAGGATAGTCCTCCCGCTAAAAGGGATGCCGCGGTGATCAACGGGGAGCGGTTGCCTTTCACGCCCATTTCAAACAGTGTATCCGCGTGGGTATCGCACAGTATCATGATGACGCCTCCTTAACCATATCTACCGCCACTACTTCCGGGCGGTTAAAAAAACGCGGCCGTGTCACGCTTTGGTGCAGCCCGCGGCTGATGATCATGTGCATGCCGTTCACGCGGTATTCACCCGCGGCGTATCGCGGAAAGAAACCCTGCCCGCTTGCGTACAGCCCGCGCAGAGGAGGCGGTAGGCGAACCTGTCCGCCGTGGGTATGTCCGCAAAGCGCCAGATGATAACCCGCGCGCGCATATAACACCGCATATTCCGGCCTGTGCGTGATAAGAACGCGGGGGGATGGCCCATTCGCCGCGGACACTTCACGCAGCCGCTCTTCGTAATTAGCATCCGTGTCCTCCCATTCCCTGATGAAGGCGATAAACGGATCGTCCAGGCCGGACAGCGTTATCGTTTCATCCCGGACGCGCAGCGGAATGGATTGGTCACGAAGCGATACCACACTTTCCTTTTCCAAAGCGTGAGTGAACGCGTCGCAGTCAAATGTAAGCAGGTCATGGTTTCCGGCAACAAAAAAGACGGGTGCGAAGGATGTAAGCCCGCGCGCCAACTCAATAACCGGTTGATAGGAATGCCCCGCTTCTGTCATATCGCCCGCTAACACCACCGCGTCAGGCTGCTGCGCCCGCGCCGCGTTAAGCAAGAAACGCTGCCCTTTACCCCAGCGTTTCCCGTGCAGATCCGCCAATAAAAGCAGCCGAACAGGACGCGTCCCCTTCATGTTGGGCAGGATGACGCGATATCGCGTTATCTTTAATCTCTGCAGCAAGCCGGCAGCCGCGAAGGCTAGCAACGCTCCGGCGGCCCATGCCGTCAAAGCCATTCGATATCCGAAGTGTCGCTTGCGGCTGTAAAATCGTAGAAGATCCGTGTTACTTCCGGTATCTCCCCGGCGATACGCGCTGATACAATCTCCGGCAGTTCATGCGGGATGCGCGCCGGCAAAGCGCCCGCGCGTTCGATGCGGTTTAACGCCCGCAGGCAAATAAAGTAAGTCTTGTCAACCGGTAATAACATGGCAAAATACTGCCAAAGCTTACTCTGCTGCCCAACTTTTTCAATTTCCGCCAGCCATACGGCATCCGCCGCGCGTAAAATGCGAAGGCGCTCCGGTGTGACTTCCCCGTAAATACGCAGCGCCAAACCGGTTTCCGGAAAAGACTGCTTTTCGCGCAGCGTCTCAGGAAGCGCCAACATCTCTCCCAGGCGGCGCACCTCGTCTTTAAACAATTGGGCGATTGGCGCGGCTCCAAACTCGCCGAAACGCGCGCGACCGTCCAGCAGATCATCGGCGTTGGTGGTCAAAATGACAACGTCCGCGCAATCCCTTTCGGCCAGCTCCGTGCGTATTTGCTGATACAACGCCTTGATGGCCTTCGCCTTGGCTTGCGTGTCAGTAAGGCCTTTAAGCGCTTGCATAAAGCGTTCTTGCGTTTCAATAACTTCTATGTTCATACCCATTTCGTCCGCGAAAAAACGCAGGGTTTCCTCACGCGCCCCGTCTCTTAACAGACCGGTATCGACAAAATAGTACCGCAGCTTGTCTTGAAGGGCCATTTGTCCTAATATGGCGCATACACCGCTGTCCACGCCGCCCGTCAGTTCACAGACGGCAACGCCTCCGTCCACCTTCCCGCGGATGAGGGACAGAGCGTTATCAATGACCGTATCGGAGTTCCATCGGCGTGAACAGCCGCAAACCTCCAGCGCGAAGCGTGCCAAAACGTGTGATATATCCGGATCGTTCGTTTCCACATGCAGCTGCAGCCCGTACAGGGGGATGCTCCCATGGTAATACCCAATGCAATGGCCGTCTGTTAACGCGGCAGGCTGTAAATCTTCCGTTAAATCCAGCGGATAGACACCATGAAGGTGAAGCATATCATTGCCGGAATAACCCTGTGTAATCGGACACGCGTCCGAGAAAGCCACCGGGTGAAAACCCGTGGGCAGAGGGTCTCCCGATGGCTCCCCGCCTAAGATACGCAATAAGGAAAGGGCCGCGCCACCTATCGCCAGAAGGGGACGCTCCCCTTCCAGCCATCTGGAGTCAAAAGGCTCTTGAAGGTTTCCCGTAACGCCTCCGGATATGATGATGCCGCGAGGCGCGTAACTTTCTATTTCTTCCTGGGACATATTTCCCGGCGCGAGCCGCGCCTCAATCTGCTCCGAGCGAAGTTTACGGATTATCGATTGGGTCTGCGCGTCATTCCGGTTTATTACCAGCACGGTATCGTTCATGGACAGCCTCCTCTCAGGCGGCGTCACCCAACGGTAACTATTCGCGCAGCATTGGGTGAATCCTTCTTTGAGGCTGCCCGCTATATGCCCCGCACGGATTCCCGTTCTATGATTCGGCACGGCAGCACGAGCGCCTGTTCCTCGACCGATTCTTTTTCGATGCGCCCAATTAACAGCTCGGCGGCATGCATGCCGATATCGCGGTTGGGTAATTCCACAGTTGTCAGAGGCGGGTTGATGAACTGGGCAAACTCACGGTTGTCAAAGCCTACCACGGAGATATCGGTGGGTATGGTTAACCCGTGATCTTTAATGGAACGGTAGCATCCCGTAGCCATGACGTCGTTCATCGCGAAGATAGCCGTCGGGCGGACGCTCATTTGCAGCAGCCTGTCGCATTGCTCCCTGCCGCTTTGGTATTCCCAGTTTCCCCATCGGATGTATTCACCGGGGATATCCAGTCCCGCGTCATGCATCGCGGCCATAAAGCCATCCAAACGCAGTTTGGCGTCCGTGGAAGCGGAATGACCCGCTACCAGCGCGATGCGTACGTGTTTTTCACGTATCAGCCGCATGGTAATCTCATAGGCGCTGCGTTCGTTTTCGTATGTAACGCTGGGTGTTTCCGCCTCATCCGTAGTGGCGTACGCGTACACCATGGGGATGTGAACCGGCCTGCGGACACCCTTGATATGCCTGTCATGCATCGCAACATAGATGATGCCGTCCACACGCGCGTTTTCCATCAGGATAATGGCCTGATTAATAGGGTCGATGTACTGCGCCAGTTGATCGTACCGGTTATACAGCTTATCCAGCAGGCGAAGGTTCATCAGCAGCACTTGATAGGGGCCCTGTTCCAGATGCTCGTTAATGCCGTCAACGATTTCCGGCACGGGCATACCGCGAATATCCTCCACCAGAACGCCGATGACCTGGGTGCGTTGCATTCTCAGCGATTTGGCGATGGTATTCGGCTGATAATGCGTTTTCTGCACGATTTTCAACACCCGTTCCTCTACCTCGGGTGAAACTTTCTTCGTTCCGTTTAAAACATATGAAACGGTAGCGACGGAAACGCCGGCCAGATTTGCGATATCTTTCATGGTTGACATTCCTGCAGTCTCCCTTTAATTAAAATTCCTTATCGTGTTAAGGAGTGTGACACGTGGGTTTAATACCTGTAAAATCTGTGCGCCTTGTCAGTTCTTCATACCGGTCATGACAATGCCTTCAATAAAGTAACGCTGCCCGAAAAGATAAACGAGCACGCCCGGGATAAAGGATAGGCAAGTCGCGGCAAACATACCGGCGTAATCATTTTTAAACGACCCCATAAAGGTTGTCAGGCCTACGGAAAGGGTGAACTTGCTTCGTGAGGATAGATAAATCGTCTGCTGCAGCAAATCATTCCAGGTGGTGATAAAAATCAACAGCGCCACGACGATGATTGCAGGGCGGATGGAGGGTATGATGATGCTTGTCAGGATGCGCATGTAACCGGCTCCGTCGATGTAGGCAGCCTCGTCAAGCTCTCTGGGAATGGTTTGTATAAATTGCCGGACAAGAAAAATATTAAACGCGCCGCCGCCGCATAAATAGGGCAGCGTAAGCGGCCAAAACGTATCAACCAGGCCCATGTTCGCCCAAGAGATATACAAAGGAATAAGCGTGACCATCGTGGGCATCAGCATGGAGCCCACGCACAGTGAAAACAGAAATTTCTTCCCCTTAAACCGAAGCCGCGCGAACGCGTATCCGCAAGATAAAGCGGTAGCCGTGCCAAAAGTTACACAGGGTATGACGATGGTAAGCGTGTTTTTAAGGTACAGCCAAAAATCAAAGGTCGTCTTCTTTATGTTGTAGTTAGAGAAAAGCCAATCCGACGGAAAAAATTTCGGCGGCCATTTAAAAATTTCCATACTCTTCATCAACGATGAACGGAACATCCACCACAGCGGCAGCATGACCACGGCGGCAACAAGGATCAGAATTATCAAAGCGATGATATCCGCGGCCCGTCCACGGTTCTTTTTGCTTCTAAATGAGGATCTGCGAGGTCTGACATGTATGTTCATGCTGTTTTGCACAGTCATTCTTTTCATTCTTTTTCGTCGCCTCCCTCGCTGAATATCCAGCTCTTGGACGTGGAAAATAAAAGAGCGGCGAATATGGCGGCAACAATAAAAAACACAAAGGCAATCGCGCCTGCTTTGCCCAGTTCTCTGCCTTTAAATCCGGTTTGATACATTAAGTAGGTCATAAACATGGTGGAATTTCCCGGTCCGCCCTTTGTAACGGCTAAGGCGGGTACAATGATTTGCAAGTTGGCAACCACACTCATCATTAAATTAAAGAAGATAATCGGCGTCATACAGGGCAGGGTGATATTCCATAACCGCTGCCACGCGTTAGCGCCGTCTATTTCCGCCGCCTCATGGTAGACGCGCGGCACATTCTGCAGCCCGGCAAGGAAGATGACAATCAGGTTGCCGCAGCCCCAAACGGCAATCATGGCCAGCGTGGGTATGACCGAACTGGTCTTGCCTAAAAAATAAGACTTCTTCAGACCTAATTGCGTTAAAAGGTAATTGACGACGCCACCGTCATACCGAAGCAGAAACCACCAGGTAATCATAACCGCGGTAGCGGGCAGAATGTACGGAATATAGTATATGGCGCGCAGCAGGCCGCGGCCGGGTATCCGGCGGTTCAGCAGCAGAGCTATAATCATTGAATAGATGATGCTGCAAACGACGGCGAGTAAGGTGTAGGTTACCGTCACCCATATGGAGTTTAAAAAATTGATGCTGGGATTAACAAATATATCCAAATAGTTATGAAACCCGATGAACCGAACAGGCGGCAGTGTTCCGCCTTGTACGAAGTGGCCGGTATTCAAATTTGTAAAGCTGATAAAAAAAGCGGCCAGCAATGGCAAATACGTGATAAGCGACAGGCCGAGAAACGCGGGAATTAAAAACAGATAGGCCGCACGCTGCTCTCTTAACGCGGCTTTCCCTCTCTTCGGCTCTTTGTGCAATGCTATCATGTAAAATTGCCCCGCTTTCTTATAACCGGTAGTATAAAGGGCGCTTGCGCACCACGGCATACAAGCGCCCCTTCACGCAAAAGTTACTTTACGGCAGCGGCTTTATTGGCCGAGTAATGCCGCTTCCATCGCCGGACGAATCGACTCAATAACTTCCTTCACCGTCTTATCGCCGTTGATTGCCTCCACCATGGCAGGCCGCAGCACATTTAATACTTCCGTCGTGTTGGGCGTATAGTACCAGCTGGTGGATACGGTTACGTCACCGTTCATCGCAACGTCTACCATCGCCGTTCTGTAAGCTTCCGCCGGCAGCGGCGCGCGGACATCGCAGTCGTCTATCCACATCTTCAATAAATCTTCGTCGGTATACCAGTTTAATTTTGTGGGCATCCACCAACCCGCCAAGATGGTGCCGATGTTGTTCTCTTCGCTGTTATACCAGCGCAGGAACTCGGAGGCTTCTTGCGCGAATTCGGTCGTATTGAACACAGCCGTCGGGCCGCCTGTGCAGATATTGGCTTTCTTCACCATATAAGGAAGTACGGCCACACCATAATCGATATCATTGTCAGGCCTGAATCCCGTCGCCCATTGGCCTTCCGTGCACATCGCGACATTACCGGCGCCCAGTGACAAGGCGAAACCGGCGTCCTGCGTACCGTCAATAAAGGGCGCTACGTTTTCTACCAAGTGCAAGTCTACAACCTTCTGCATTCCCTCGATTGCCGCATCGTCAAAGACGATTTGCGTGCCGTCATCCGAGAACCACTTGCCGCCGTTGGAAAGTGCCCAAACTTCCAGCTGCCAGGTATACTGGTTTACATACGCGCCGTACTGCACAATGTTGTCCTTGTCAAACCCCTCATCATTCGGGGTCAGCCCGTTGGCGTCAAACGTCAGCAGCTTGGCAACTTCTATAAATTCTTCCCATGTCCAGGCTTCATCTAATGTGGTGGGCGGATAGGGTACGCCGGCGGCGTCAAACAGCTCGCGGTTGTACCATAGCCCGAGGACTTCATTGGCGGAAGAATAAGCGACGGTCTCGCCCATGTTCTTGAATGTGATGGAGTCGAGCGGCAGATTTTCCTGGCCGGCGTAGATATCCACGTTGCTTATCAGCCCGTCACGCGCCCAACCGATAACAGTGTCCTCAGGTACCATGCCGCAGTCGGGCATATTACCTGCAGTGGCCATGGTCTGAAGTCTTTCGATGTACTCATCGCGGCCGATTTGCATCACCGATACATGAATCCGGTCCTGAGAATTGTTAAATACGTCCAGCGCCGCCTGTGTGGTTTCCGCCTCGGCCGGGTCGCCCCAGCATGAGAACACGATTTCAACCTTTTCCGCTTCTGCGCCGGCGATGTGCATGATGCCGGCCATCATAAGAACGGACAGCAGCAAGGCGAAGATTCTCCTGGTCTTCATGGATGTTTCCCCCTCTTAATTAATATCTATCCAGCAACGCCCTCAGGCGTTGAAGATCATAGGGAAGCGGCTTCATTTACCCAAACGCACATTTCGCCTTCTCCGCGGTTGTTCCATTGGCTGTACGGGATGAAGGTCAATGTAACCGGTATGGCGGCGTACGGTTCCGTGGTGTAAGGGCCGTCACGCCCTTCCGCTGAATAACGGACCCCTTTGGTTTCCAGCGCCCGCATAGAGGGAGGCAGCCAATCTTTTGTCAATATACGGAATGACGCGTTTGCGGGCAGCGCCAGCGCGGCGAGTTTTTTTCCGTTATCGGCCTCCTCAAGGCAGTACACGGACTGTCCGTATGCCACGCATAGCTTTCCGGAGGTATGCGCAACCTCGGGCCGTGCGCGCAGGATGCGTACTTTGGCGGTCAGCCGGTATGGGTATAAAGCCAATCCGCCCGGATGCTGTATGCGTACATAGCCCTCCGACAGGGCATGCGGCGCGGCGTCGATCTCGTAGCCCGCGGGGACGCGCAGCATGATGAGGGTGGCGGGTGCGTTGACATGCAGCGTATAGTGATCCCCGTCATGCCGAAGGGATACCTTCCCGTCGGGCAGCGTTAACTCATTGTCGATGTGAGATAAAAGATACAGGCTATCGTCATCGCGTGCGTAGAGTGACCGGCCCAGCGACAGCAAGCGGCGCGCCGCGTTTGGCGGGCAGCACGCAACCCCGAACCACTCGCGCCGCGTCGTTTCAATATGCCGCAGGGAGGTGCTTTCCCGAACATGGCAGGGGTTGATGCTAAGCGGGTTTGTGTAGAAAAAATGCTTTCCGTCGCTTCCCAAACAGGCTAAAACCGTATTATATAACGCTGTTTCCCATACATCGTAACGGGAAGCGTCTTTATCTATGCGCCACATCCGCTCCGCGAACATCATCAGCCCCACGCTGGCGCAGGTCTCCGCGTAGGCGGTGTCGTTGGGCAAATCATCATCGGACGTAAAGCACTCGCCGCCCGCGGCCGAGCCGATGCCGCCCGTTACATACATGCGTTTGAAAACGGTGTTATGAAACAGCGCTTCACAGGCTTCCCTGAGCGCGGCTTCATCTGTCATGTAAGCCATGTCCGCCATGGCGCTGTAAAGGTACATGGCGCGAACGGCATGGCCCAAGGCGGCATGCTGCTCGCGAACGGGCGCATGGGCTTGCATATAGCACTCCGGCAGTTCTTTAAACAGCATGTCGCCCCAGTGCTTCACGAACCCTTCTTTTTCCAACTCCGCCTCGCGTTGGCTTCTGCCGCGGCCACGGGCGTTTATAAAGGCCGCGCTCAAACGCAGATAGGCCTCGTTGTCCGTAGCGTGGTACAAACGTATCAGAGCCGCTTCCACTTCGGGGTGGCCCGGATAAGCGCCCGCGTGCGCGGGGTCATCTAAAAAATAACGCACGAGGTAATCCGCGAAACGGGAGGCGATATCTAAAATCGCGCGCCGTCCGGTTGCTTCAAAATAAGCTGCCGCGGCCTCAAACAGATGCCCCGCGCAGTATAGTTCATGCCCGTCCGTCAGGTTGCGGAAACGCATGTCCGGCTCAACCAATGTGTAATAGGTGTTAATATAGCCGTCGGCTTGCTGAGATAAACCGATTAACTCAATAGCCTCTTCCGTTTTGGTTAAAAGCTCTGCGTTAGGTTGTATCGCTAAGGAGTATGCCGCCGCTTCCAGCCACTTGTATACGTCTGAATCCAGAAAGACCACGCCCTGACGGCGGCCTTCCTGTAAACCCGCGGCGATACGAAAGTTTTGAAGGGCGCATCCGGGCGCGTCATCTTCCACCCGGCCGTTCAATGCCTCCCATTGAAAGGGAAGAACAACATCGTGTATCAAACGCTGCATATGCGTCCAGAAAGGGTCGGTAATCTTTACGGAGTGGAGCGGTATGCTGACAATGCGACGCGTCATAGACACCTCTATCATTTTTCTTTGCTCGCCCGTAATATAAACGATTATCCTGAGTCTGTCAACAGAAAAATTTCCGCCATGCCAAACGAGGCTTTAACCTCATTATGCCTAGCGGAATAAGTAGAATAAATGTGTTAATTGCGGGTAATCACGAGAGGACTGCTCAATCATGAAACGATTAATCAGATAGCGTCCCTATATGGGGAATGGCCGTTAAAAAGGGGACAATCGGTTCGAAACGGAAATCGGTTTAATCGTTTGATACAAACTCTGCCCGATCTATGTCTTCCTGCGTCATGGTAATACCAAACCGGTCAAGCACGGCTTGATTAACATATAACCGTGATTCCACGATCTGCTCAAACGGAATGACTCCGGCATCCTCCCCCTGCAGTACCCGAGCGGCCAGTATGCCTGTTTGCCTGCCTAAAGATACATAATCCAGCCCTTCGGATGCCGCGCAGCCGTTTTTTACCTGCTCAACTTCGCTGCCGAATACCGGAATACCCGCCGTGTTGGCCTTGTCCAGCACAACGGGAAGGTAACTGACAACCGTATTGTCCGTCAAATTGCACAAGCATTCCACCTTGGGCAGCAGCGCGTCCATGGCCATGGGTATATCCGCTCCCGTCGCGATACCCATAGGTACAATCTCAAATCCGAAATCGCCCGCCTTTGCCTCATATTCTTTGATGGCCGACTCACTGTTCACCTCGGAGGTCGTGTAAAGAATCCCGATTTTCGAGGCGTCAGGTAAAAAAGATCGAATCATTTGAAGCTGCTTCTCAACGGGCAGTTTGTCACTGGTACCGGTGACGTTTTTTCCCGACAGCCTGTCGTCACGGGCCAGCATAGCCGCGATGGGGTCGGTAATCGCCGAATAGATAACGGGGATGCCGTAGGGCTCCGCGGCGTTAAAGGCCGCCATGGCGGACGGTGTGGCAATGCCTAAAATCAGCGTGACCTGCCT
>Ga0123353_10011723_pt1 | contig 12377 bp, 7 predicted proteins | sample TergutLab28metaG_3_FD_92763 | JGI IMG/M metagenome (GOLD analysis project Ga0123353, IMG submission 92763) | Labiotermes labralis P3 segment gut microbial communities from Petit-Saut dam, French Guiana - Lab288 P3 | ecosystem: Host-associated > Arthropoda: Insects > Digestive system > Gut ... | reverse complement strand
TGTCCGTCCTCAACTCTACACCGAAAGGGATTTCGAGCCTGTGCTGCCCTGGAACTGTCCAGCGATACATTTTACCACCCCATCTGCACGGAATTTCGCCAATACCGGGGAATAATGCAGATATTGTACCACAACCCGCCGCAGAAAGCTAGTGTTTCCAGTGCTTTGGCGGCACTAAAGTCGCCGTTCAGCAAGCCCTACTTAGCGTCTTGTGACGTGTTTTATGTTACTTTACAACGGCAAGCGACGAGGGGATGGAAATTTCCGCACCCTCGTCGCTTCGATATTCGCTTTTGATATTCCATAGAGTATGTGATATGGAACCAACGCTATTTCATTGCACCCTGATTGCGTCCCTGTTCATCGCTCATTCAAGCCATCACTTGAATAAGTATTTCTCCAAAACAGGGACATAGGTTTCCGCATCCCAGACGAAAACGTATGCGTACCACTCTCCGGCATATGAGCCGTCAGTGTTGTTGGGCAGGCTCAGCGTGACCTGGAAAGACGCCTTCTCGCCCGTGCCTACATTGCCGACAATGTCTTCGCCAATGTACGCCATCTTACCTTCCGGTGTGTAGACAGCGACTATCATTGTCAAATCGCGCGCGGCGCCGCTGTTGGTGTAGTTGAGCGTCGTTTTGAGCGTTGTGGCTGTGAGCGAGAGAAGGGATTTATCCCCGGCATCCGTGAATTTTGGCAATCCGTCGGGCACAAGCGAGTAATCCACGGGATTCGGACCCATGTTGTAAACGATAGTGCCGCCGTTAGCTATAATGTCGTGGGTGAACCACTTTTCGTAATAAGGCTTCCCGTTAATCGTAACGGACTGTATATACCTGTTCGCCGTCGAGAAATTTTCCGTCCGGATTTTAAACTGCTTGCCATTCTCCAGATCGAACGTTATCGACTCGTACGCCGGGCTTGTTATATAGTACTTATCCTGGCCGGCATTGGGGAAGAATCCCGACGATGAGAATACAAACCACGAACTCATGGCGCCGGAATCGTCGTTGCCATATATGTTCGTTGTGGTGAAGTTGTTGCGCATACGCAGGACCGCGTCCGCCGTGCGGCCCGGTTGGTCGGTGTAGTTGTACAGGTACGCCACAAGGTATGTCTGTTCGTTCCAGAATTGTGTCCAGTTGTTACCTATGCCGTCATTGAGCCTTCGTACGAATGTGTCATTGCCGCCCATCAATTCCATGAGTTTCCCTACGTCATGGGGTACGTACCACGAATAATCCCATGAGTTGCCTTCATAGAAATGGAATTGCCATGAGCCTCTCCTCGCAAGGGTATCGTGAGTGGGGAAGAAAGTCCCGTCGGCCTGGCGCGGCGTTATGAAGCCGGAGTAGCCGTTATTTGTCTGGTCAGGATTCCAGATATTCTGCCAGTTGGCGGAGCGCGCCATCCATTTTTCGGCGTCTGCAGTCTTACCGAGGGCTTGAGCGAGCAGGGCGGAGCAATAGTCGTTGTAGGAGTATTCAAGCACATACGAGCAACTGTTTCTCGATGCATTGGTCACGGTAAGGGTGTTCGTCGCCGGGATATAGCCTCTGACGTTGTAGTCGGAGTTGGCGTTTGGCACGAGGCTTGTGCCTGCGTGATCCCCTGTCCCGTTGTAGTTAATCATCCAGTTGTCGGAGTTGTTCTTCACGATCTGATAGGCGGCCTCCCAGTCTACGCCCTGTACGCCCTTGAGGTAGGCGTCGACGATGATGTTGTTGACGTTGTTGCCTCCCTGATTCACCGCCATGTCATTGCCCGCCACGAAGGAATCGCGGACGTACCCGTTGACTTGCTGCCGGGTTATGAAGCTGTTGATTGTGTCCGCTACAAACCCCGGGTTGAGTATCACATGGAGCGGGTAGACCGTGCGCCACGTGTCCCAAACCGCGAACTGATCGTCAATTATTTTGTTATCGCCGTATCTTGTGTGATCCCCCGTACGGTCACGCGGCATTATATGCGAGTGGAACAAAGCAGAATAGAATATTTGTCTCTGATTTGCGGTTACGCCGCCGCCTTCTATGGTTACCTTTGAAAGCACCTCGTTCCAGAGACTTCTTGTCTCGGCTTTGACGGTGTCATAGTCCCACCCGGGTATTTCCGCATCCATCCATGTCTTTGCCTGCTCCACGCTCTTAAACGACATGGCGACTTTCAGGTACACCTCTTCCCCGTCTTGCGTCGGGAAGGTAAGGTACACGCCGGTTCCGGAAAGGAAATTCGTGTGTGTGGTCAGATTCGTGTTGTATGAGTTATTCGGTACGTTGATCGGCCCGAAGGATGATGCGCCGGCATTCACCGTACCCGTGATGAAAGTCCCTTGCCCTGCGGGTTTTTTGTCGGTGACCGCATAGAAATAGATCATGTAGCTGGGACCCCATTCGCCGTAATAGAACCCCTGTCCGCTGATGGTGGTATTCCCCTCGCTGTCGGTCCCGATGTGAGCCGCCAGCCGATCCGGGTTGCGGCTGTTCCCCCACCATGTGTTGAGGAGGTTTTCACCTAAGTCAATAACGATGCTCGACTCCGATGCCTGCGGATATGTGAATTTATAGATTGTGGTATGCTCCGCAGGCGTGAATGCGGCGTTAATGCCATACCTGGTCAAATCTACGCTGTACTCATAAGGCGTCGGATTCTCGTTGGCCTTACCCGAAGCATGCCCGTCATATCGCGTCGCGAGTCCGACCTGCGGCGAGATGAGGACTTGCCCATAGGATGGGACGCCTGTTCCCGAGACATGAATTTGCGTAAAGCCGACTATATCGCGATTGGGATGATAACCCGTGTCTAAATTCCCCCTGAAATTCGTCAGGCTGGTGCCGCTTTGCGACCACGTATGGGGGCTTGGCAGTACGGATGCATTCGGCCTCGTCGGACCGATTTGCGTGTTGCCCGATCCTGTTGTCCCAATCCTCATATTTACGTATTGCGTCCGGTCTTTGCTTAAATCCAGCAGGTCAAAGCTGTAGTGAAGCGTAAACGTTCCGTCCGTGTTACGCATGACCGACGCCGTATTGTCGTTTATCTTCGCTGCCGTAAGCTTATCGGCAAACGTATTACTTCCCTCCGCCTTAACTATCACGCTTGCCCTGTAGATTTTATCCGCCTGGAAAACCGCGTCGGCGGGCGTCCATGACACGCCTCCCACCACGCTGTAGGGCGCGTCGCTTCCAACGCCGGCAATATCGCTCGGGGCGACGCCAACCGCAGGAGCGGTTACATTTACCTGTACGTCAGTTATTGGCGCTAACGAGTAATCAACGGGACTCGGACCCATGGTGTACACGATAGTGCCGCCGTTTGCAATAACGTCGTGGGTGAACCATTTTTCATAATAGGGCGTCCCGTTTATTTTCACCGACTGGATATACCTGTTGGATGACGAGAAGTTTTCCGCCAGTATCTTAAACTGCTTTCCGTCGGGGAGATGGAACGTCGTGGACTCGTACGCCGGGCTCGTTATATAGTACTTGTCCTGACCGGCATTGGGGAAGAATCCCGCCGATGAGAATATGTACCATGCGCTCATGGCGCCGGAATCGTCGTTGCCGTATATGTTGGTTTCGGTGAAATTGTTACGCATCCGCAGCACTGCGTCCGCCGTGCGGCCCGGTTGGTCGGTGTAGTTGTACAGGTACGCCACCAGGTATGTCTGTTCGTTCCAGAATTGTGTCCAGTTGTTGCCTATGCCGTCATTGAGCCTTCGGACGAATGTGTCGTTGCCCCCCATCAATTCTATGAGTTTCCCGACGTCATGGGGTACGTACCACGAATAATCCCAGGAGTTGCCTTCATAGAAATGGAATTGCCACGAGCCTACCCGTGCAAGAGTGTTATGATCCGCAAAGAAGTCCCCGTTAGCCTGGCGCGGCGTTATAAAGCCGGAGTAGCCGTTATTTGTCTGGTTCGGATTCCAGATGTTTTGCCAGTTGGCGGAACGCGCCATCCATTTTTCGGCGTCTGCGGTCTTGCCGAGGGCTTCGGCGAACAGCGCCGAGCAATAGTCGTTATAGGAGAATTCGAGTACATACGAGCAACTGTTCCTGTCCCTCGCCGCAGTGTTGACGGAATTGGAATTTACCGCCGGGATATAGCCCAAAGTGTTGTAGGGCGAGTTGGGGTCGGGAACGAGGCTCGTGCCTGCGTGGTCACCTGTCCCGTTGTAATTGATCATCCAGTTATCGGAGTTGTTCTTCACGATCTGATAGGCAGCCTCCCAGTCCACGCCCTGTACGCCCTTGAGATAGGCGTCGACGATGATGTTGTTGACGTTGTTGCCGCCCTGGTTCACCGCCATGTCGTTACCCGCCACAAAGGAATCGCGGACGTATCCGTTGACTTGCTGCCGTGTTATGAAGCTGTTTATGGTCTTTGACACAAAATCCGGTTGGAGGATCACATGGAGAGGGTAGACGGTGCGCCACGTGTCCCAAACGGCGAACTGATCGTCAATTACCGTGTTATCGCCGTACCTGACGTGATCCCCTGTGCGGTCACGCGGCATAATGTGCGCGTGGTACACGGCGGAATAGAATATCCGCCTTTGAGCTGCGGTGATGGCGCTGCCTGCTATATCAATTCTGGCAAGCACTTCATTCCAGAGCTTTTTCGTCTCGTTCTTTACGCCGTCGTAGTCCCACGCCGGTATTTCAGCATCCATCCACGCTTTTGCCTGCTGTACGCTCTTAAACGACATGGCGACTTTAAAGAGTACCTCTTCCCCGGCTTCTGTCGGGAAAGTAAGATACACGCCGGTCCCGGAAAGGAAATTCGTGTGTGTGAGCAGATTCGTGTTATATGAGTTGTTAGGTATATTGATCGGCCCGAAGGATGAGGCGCCGTCATTGACTGTACCCGTTATGAAGGTTCCTTGCCCCGTGGGCTTTTTGTCTGTGACCGCGTAGAAATGGATCATGTAACTGGGACCCCATTCGCCGTAATAGAACCCCGAACCGCTTATGAAGGTGTTTCCGTCATCATCGGTCCCGATTTGTGCCTGCAACTGATCCGGGTTGCGGCTGTTGCCCCACCATGTGTTGAGGAGGCTTTCACCCAAGTCTATCACGATGCTCGACTCAGGCGCCTGCGGATAGGTGAATTTATAAATCGTGGTATGCTCTGTGGGTGTGAATGCGACATTTATGTCATATCTGGTCAGATCGACGCTGTACTCATAGGGAGTCGGGGTCTCGTTGGCTCTTGGCGAGGTATGCCCGTCATATCGTGTCGCGAGGCCAACCTGCGGGGAGACGAGGACCTGCCCGTAGGATGGGACGCCCGTTCCCGAGACATGTATTTGCGTAAAGCCGACTATCGGGTTGGTGGTATTATAGCCAGTGTCTCTGTTGCCCCTGTTATTGCCGCTGGTAGACGTCAGGTTCCACACATGCGGGGCCGGCAAAACGGAACCCTGCGGCCTTGTCGGGCCGATATTGGTGTTGCCCGATCCGGTCGTGCCGGTCCTCATGTTTACCCACGGAGTCCGGTCTTCGATGAAATCCGGCGCAATTGACACGTTACCTTCCGGCATATCGAAGGTAATCACCGGCTTGGTCAAATCGGCGATTTCCGGCTTCCCATCCGTTATCCGCCATTTATTGAAGTCGTAGCCCGCATTCGGCACAGCCGTCAATGTGACCTTATCGCCCGCAGCGTATATACCGGCGCCCGTTACGGTTCCGTTGGGGGAATCCAAAGCGCTGACCACGTACGTGCCGGGCGCCATCAACGGTTCGACGGTAATCGCCTGAATCGCCTGACTGCCGTACTGGGTAACGACATAGTTCGGATCCCAAGCCATGTCTATGAGCAGTTCGCGCGGCGCCGAAGAGTTATAATCAATAGTTATCGTTCTGGCTATGCGTGTCTCTGAAATAACAAACACTGTGTAATTAGGTTCATTGTAAATCTGCTGGCCGTCTGCGGTTACGGTCAGGTGCGTCGTGGTGCGCAGCGAGATCGTATGCAGCGTAATCTTGAAGCTCCCCGCCGGTACACTGAGCGTGTGCCTCATCCAGTCCATAGACCAGTAGTAATACTTTGAGTTCGTTGCGGATGCGACGGGACTGCCGCCGGTCCAGGTTACCGACGGCACAGTGGCGTTTGTTTCCTGTTTGGCGTCTCTGTTGGGACCGTGTGTCAGCGTTCCGACGATATTGGTAGTGGAGTTGGCTTTGTTGGTCCTGTACCTCGTTTCGGCGGGACCCAGGCCATAGTGTGTCCACTCGGAGAAATTCTCGTTGTCAAGGTTGATTACCGTGTTTCCTGCGTTTGTAACCGTCGCGGTAGTGACAGTAATACTGTCGTCGGCGGCAAAGATGTTGCTTACGCTGACGGTGTTAATGCCTATGATCATCACAGCCGACAAAATTAGACTCACAATACGTTTCATTTATGTTTATACGCCTCCTTCAACTCTTGGTTTTTTTGATTGCCGCGAATATGATAAAACGGTTCTATATTAATCAGAAAGTATGAAAGCGTGAGCCGACGCCCCCCAGCGAGTTTTCAAGCACAAATGAATATAAGGCCTGAATACGCATAGGCACAGCTTTTGTGCCCACCAGTCACGCTGCCATCATACCGGGGGGCAAATACCGCACCCGATCTGTTCCTGAATAACATATTAAGTTAGAAACGGCTTATAGCACTATTATAACAAAAAATATTAATATTGTATCGGAAATTATCTCATTTATGGTATAATGCTCAGAAACCAGGTAACTGTTCAGGAGCCGCCGCCAAATGTGGCTCAGCCTGCGTCAATGCACTGGTACTGCTGTGAAGACTTGAAATACAGGTCAAAACTAGTGTGCAAGACTCCGGCTAATCCCTATTTTTCGGCAGCCCCTGAACAGAAACGAAAATAATCTCAATCAGGGAAGCCAATCCGTACGGAGGGTATTAGTTTATGCATATATCTATAACAGGGAGACTTGGCAGCGGAAAGTCTACTATATCCAATATTTTAAAAGCCAATTACGGCTATGAAATATATAGCACCGGGGCAATACAAAGAGAAATTGCGCTGCGGCACAAAGTCAGCACACTAGAAATGAATCAATTAATGGCCAGGGATTTGCGTTATGATCACGCGATAGATGAAGCAGTTGCGAAAATTTCCATTGACCGGGAAGATGAGACCATCATTTTTGACTCCCGCATGGCATGGAGATTTGCTGTAAAATCCTTTAAGGTGTTTATCGCTGCAGACCCGTTCGTTGCCGCTTCCAGAGTAATGGAAAACCAGCGGGGAGAAGAAGAAGCATACACCGATCGGGAAGACGCCAAATCAAAACTGATTGAGCGCAGCAGGCTTGAGAACGAACGGTTTTTGGAAATTTATGGCGTTGATTATTTCGACTATTCAAATTACAATCTGGTAGTTGACTCATCATATACAGAGCCTGTTGATATTGCGAATCTGATATATGACAAGTTTCAGGATTATTGCGGGTCAAGTATTGAAACACATGATATCATTATGTCGCCTGCTTCCCTTTATCCGCTTGGGGGAACCGGGGGGCTTGATGAGGAAACTCTGGAAAAATACATCGAAGAAAAAGAGTATCTGCATAGCTTTGCCGCAATTGCTGTTTTTGACGGATATCATTATATTGTTGACGGGCATCTTAAAGTACTGGCGGCAATTAAAAATGGTGAAAACCTGATTTCTGTTAAGCTGTATGACGCCGAGAAATATCCGTTCTTTAGATCGACACAGAATCTCATTTCAAGGATCAAGGCTGACGGCATTTCATCTGCAAAAGAATTTGAGGCAGCGGGGAAATTCCAATACAAGAGTTATCCAGGCCTTTACTTCAGCAAATAGCCAAGAGAAACGAGGATTACGGATGGTCATAGATTTTCACACGCATGTTTTTCCCGATAAGATTGCGCCGAAAGCAATCGCTGAACTCAGCGTTACCCTTAATGGCGTGTACCAACCGTATAGCGACGGTACGGTCGCCGGGCTTATAAAAAACATGGACAACTGGAATATTGACGTTTCCGTGCTTGCGCCTGTGGTGACAAAGCAGTCGCAAGTACGAAGGATAAATGAATGGACAGCCGGCCTTTGCTCTGACAGGCTGGTCTGCTTTGGCGGGATTCACCCGTATTCCGATGATTACAAAGCGGATATTGACCATGCGGTGAGCCTGGGCTTAAAAGGCTTGAAATTCCACGCGGAATACCAGCAGTTCGTTGTCGATGACGCGCACATGCTGAAAATATACGACTATGCGCTCGGCAAGGGGCTGATACTCCTGCACCACGCCGGATTTGACCCCGCGTTCCCGCCGCCGTTTAAGAGTTCGCCCCGACAATTCGCGAATGTCATAAAAGCCATGCGCGGAGGGGTCATAGTGGCGGCGCATCTGGGCGGCCACGACCAGTGGGACGATGTGGAGGAATATCTGGCAGGCAGCGAAATATACCTGGATACTTCGATGGGCTTCAAATACTTCCCGCACGAGAGCTTTATGAGAATAGTGGCTAAACACGGGGCTGATAAAATACTTTTCGGTTCGGACGCCCCGTGGAGCAGCGCCAAAACCGAGATTGAAATACTAAAGTCGCTGAATCTCCCCAAGGAAGATACGGATGCCATATTGGGCGGGAATGCAAAGAGAATATTAACGTGAGGCTTCGCCCCACAACCCATCGGGCTTTTTTCCCGTCTTGTACGCCATGTCGGGCGGCATGAACCCGCCCTGCGTACAAGGCGAAAAAGCCCTCCGCCGCTTCGCGGCGCACCGCGCATTCGCGCGGTGATTAGCGACTTAGCGACTGATAATAGCTTGTTTTTTGTTAATGCTCATGATCGCTAAGTCACTAAAACTCTGACCCCGCTGATAATCATAACGGGGTCAGAGAGCCCAAACTGTAACTATCCGTTGATGAACCTGGCTAAAAAGTCTTTTGTTTCCTGTTTTTGCGGGTTCTGAAAAATCTGCTCCGGGGGACCTTCTTCCCAAATCACGCCGTCCTGCATATACACAACATAGTTCGATACATCCCTCGCGAACGCCATCTCATGTGTGACAATAATCATCGTCAGCCCTTCGGCGGCAAGCTTCCGGATCACAGCGAGCACCTCGCCCACCATCTGCGGATCAAGCGCGGAAGTCGGTTCGTCAAACAGCAGAATCTCCGGCTCCATTGCGAGTGCGCGCGCGATCGCGACCCTTTGCTGCTGCCCGCCGGATAATTGCCTCGGCCGTGCGTTTATAAACGGCGACATGCCAACCTTATCAAGGTAATCCATAGCTTTCCTGTGAGCAGATACCGTATCCATTTTCAAGACCCGGCGCATACCGACCATACAATTGCGCAAAGCCGTCATATTGTAAAACAGGTTAAAACTCTGGAATACCATACCTACTTTTGCGCGGTACTCCGGCACAGACGACTTGCGCGAAGTTATATCCTCGCCGTGGAACAATATCTCGCCGCCGGTCGGTATCTCGAGCATGTTGATGCAGCGCAAAAGCGTTGATTTGCCGGATCCCGACGCGCCGATAACGCAAGTGACGTCACCTTTTTTTATTGAAAGGTTAACGCCTTTCAGGACCGCGTTACCGCCGAAACTCTTTTCGAGGCGGCGTACCTCGAGAATGCTGCCGCTCATCGCCGACCCTCCTTGCGATAGCTTATCATCCCGCTGGTGTGGGCAAGGGTGTCGTGAGTCGCGAGGTCATAGCTTTTATTCCCCTCCATCTTTTTTTCGACAATGCGCAGTAATCGCGAGAAGAAAAGCGTCATCGCAAGATACATCACCATCGTTATGGTATATGTCTCAAAATAACGATAGTATGCGCCGGAAATGCTTTTTGCCTGGTACATCAGTTCGACAACGGATATGGTCGACAATACGCAGGTATCCTTAATATTGATGATCAGGTTATTGCCTATCTGCGGCATTATATTGCGCAGCGCCTGCGGCAGGATTACACTGGTCATCGTCTGGAAATGCGTCATACCGATTGCTTTGGCGCCTTCGGTCTGCCCCGGGTCTATCGACAAAATGCCCCCGCGCACCGTCTCGGCCATATATGCGCCGGTGTTGATGGACACGATCAGAAACGCTGCGGGCCACGAAGTCAGAAATATTCCGAACATTCTCAGCCCGAAGTAGATAAACGCCGCCTGCGCCATCATCGGCGTACCGCGGAAAACCTCGACATATACCCCGAACACAAATCTGATGAAATAAAGTACCGATTTTTCCGCAGGGTTGCTGTTTTTCTCTATCGGGATGGTATTGATAATCCCTATAACCAGCCCAATCAGACAGCCGACAGCGGTTCCGACAAACGCGATAATCAGCGTATTACTGGCTCCCTGAAGCAGCGACGGGCCGAATTTGTTGATAATAAACCCGATCCATTCAAAAAAAGTTGAGGGTGTGTTCATGTTTTATTCGTCCATCTCCAATGGCTGCACCTTGATTGCATCGTTCATCATCCGCTCAAAATCGTCGACATTGAGGCCCTTGAGCGCGTCATTAAGTAAATTCAGCAATTCAGTATTGCCTTTTTTCAGCGAAATACCGATATTTATCTCCTCCTCGGAGACCTTGAAGTTGTCGGCGGTGTCTGTGAAATCGAGAATTTTCAACTCGGGATAAACCGTGACTGCCGCCATTGCCGTCGGCAAATCGGTCACTACGAGATCGCATGCGCCCGACACGAGCGAAACCAGCATCAAGGGCGCAGTCTCCATAGCCGGCAGAATATTGACGTTGGCTATCTGCGGAAGGCAGACGTCGTACCATACCGTGTTGAGCTGCGATGTGCTGACGGCGCCGGAAAGCCCCGACAAACCTGTCGCGCTCGCAAATGGGGTGCCATCCTTAACAACGCAGACGATTGACGCATAGTAATAGGGCGACGTGAAATCGAGGGTCATCATACGCTCGGCGGTAATCGACTGTCCGGCTATGGCACAGTCAATCGTCCCGGACTGCACAGCCATCGGTAAGCTGTCCCAATCCATCTTATGGACTTCAAGCGTGTAACCGATTTTATCCGCGAGGTATTTCGCCATCATCACGTCATAACCAAATGCAAAGTCCCTGCTGTCCTTAATCTGCACCGCACCGTTGGCGTTTGACGGCTGGGTCCAGTTATACGGCGCATAGGCGCACTCCATACCAACACGGAGTACCTTTCCGGAGTTCTGTCCGGCGCATCCGGCAAAGCAAAAAAGCGCGAGCAGCATGGCGAGTAATATTGAGACTGTTCTTTTCATCTTCATCACCTTTCGAAAAATTTAGGATTATTGGGAGCGACGAATCAGGTCCGACTCGCACCGCCCTCTCTACCACTAACTGTTATCCTACCATCAAATCTTGTCTATTTCAAGAAGGAATACTCAAGAGTACACATTTTTTGTATAAATACTGGATAAATACTCAAAAAGGGGAAAATTGGAATGAGTTTAGATGATACATTGCGTGAGGTTTATTCCCGCCAAATAATAATGAAAGAAATAGGGGAGGCGGGACAGCAAAAACTGGCGGCAGCCTCTGTATTCGTGGCAGGCTGCGGCGGATTGGGAGCGGCGGCGCTGTTCTATTTGGCAGCTATGGGTGTAGGACGCCTGGGCTTGTGCGACGGTGATGAGGTTTCGCTTTCAAATCTCAACAGGCAAGTGCTGTACACAATGGAGGATTTGGGTAAACCTAAAGCATCCACAGCCGCAAAGCGTTTGCTGGCTCTGAACCCCGGGCTTTACACCACTATTTATGATCGCTTTTTAGATGAGGAACTTGCCGGAACAATTGCACCCGAGTATGACATCGCAATAGACTGCCTGGATAATTTTAACGCCCGCTTTATCCTTAACGACGCCTGTATTGCGGCAGGAAAGCCCTTTGTACATGCGGGGGTAGGGGAGTTTTACGGGCAGTTAATGACTGTAACGCCCGGAACCGGGCCTTGCCTGCGCTGCCTGTTTCCCAACGGAAAACAAAAAAAAGAGCCTCAAAAGCCACAAGGCGTTATCGGCGCAGTTCCGGGCGTAGTAGGAGCGTTGCAGGCTCTTGAAGCGGCGAAGTTTATACTGGGTTTGCCGGTGAGCAATGATGGTATGGCCATTTATGACGGCATCAGGACGAGCCTGGAAAAAGTAACCCTGCAGCCATCACCGAAATGCATGTGCAAAACACAGGCGAACAGGAGAGGGCAGTGATTAGTGGATAGTGGTCGTATGACGATAATACAGCGGTCAACCGACAGCGTATAATAGTCAGATGAATAGCGGCAATATCTTGTTATCCGCCGCCGAATATATGGATTATTTCCACATTATCCCCGGCGGATATTGCGGCTGTTGGCCACAAATCTTCCTCAATTACC
>Ga0123353_10011722_pt1 | contig 12377 bp, 12 predicted proteins | sample TergutLab28metaG_3_FD_92763 | JGI IMG/M metagenome (GOLD analysis project Ga0123353, IMG submission 92763) | Labiotermes labralis P3 segment gut microbial communities from Petit-Saut dam, French Guiana - Lab288 P3 | ecosystem: Host-associated > Arthropoda: Insects > Digestive system > Gut ... | reverse complement strand
TGGTAAAAAATACAAAACTTTTTATTGTAAAAGTTATTGATCTTTCAGAAATGGAAGGAAAGTTACCGGTTGAATAAGTATGAGAGGGGAAAAGAAGGAGAAGATATAGCTTGCAAATATCTTGCAGAAAAGGGTTACCTTATTATAGAGAGAAACTATAGAGGTAAAAAAGGCGAGATAGATATAATTGCAAGAGATGGGAATGTTATTGTATTTATAGAGGTTAAATCCTGGAAAACCATTCCTGTTTCAGAAGCTGGGTTTAGTATGAGTAATATGAAAAAAAGAAGAATTACAAAAAGCGCAGAACAATATATCTTTGAAAATAGCAAGCAAATATCAGACCTTGATATAAGATTTGATTTTTTATTCGTAGATGTAGCAAGAAATAGTATATCCCATAATACGAATATAATTATGGAGAGCTAGCAGACTATGGTAAGAATTGCTAAAGAATCAGATCCTACCAAATTAGAAGAGCTCAAAGAAAAAATCAATGATGAAAATTATTTATCAATAGCAATTCAGCAGTTAGCCCAAATTTTATCAACAGAGATAGTTGGGATTGATGAAGAAACCAATCCGTGAGGCATTAAATGGGTAATAAAAGAGATTTTAGAAGAGATTATAGAAATAAAAAAAAAGGTAATTTTAATAATCCTCCAAAAGAAAAAAGCGAAGAAAATAAAGTCATGCTTAAATGCGAGATGTGTTTGCAGGATATCCAGGATCTGAGTTCTGCAATTGCATTACCTGAAACAGGAAATCCCGCTCACTTTGACTGTGTATTAAAAAAAATCAAAGAAAGTGAAAACCTCAAAGAAAAAGAACAAGTTGTTTATTTAGGCAGTGGTAATTTTGGTGTTGTAGAAAATGTTTCAAACAACCAAAATCCTAATTTTAAAATAGTAAAAAAAATTGATTTTGAAGACCACGAAAATATACCTGAATGGCGCAAACAGATGATCAAAGTAAAACTATAAGTTATGGGGAATAAAAATTTAAAAAGGGCTGCGATATTGCAGCCCTTTTTATTGTCTTTGCTAACCTACAGAGAGGTGGAAGCTTTTGATCTTATTATCTTTTACCTTGGATTTAATCGGTCAAGATATTTAAAATATTCCATTTCTGTAGTGATTGTCTTATTAAATTTTGGAATTGTTTTTCTGTAGCTCTCAATAGATCTCCAGAATTCAAAGAAGTCAGAATCTTTTGAATAAGAATCAGCATAAGTTTTTGCTGCTGTTGCATCAGCTCGTCCTTTGATCTCTTCTGCTGTTTTATATGCCTGGGAAAGAATGGTTTTCTGCTCATTCTGGAGTTTTCCAAGCCATTCTGCTTTTTGTCCTTCACCTGCAGATCTGTAGATCTGAGCAACCTGGTTTCTATCTTTGATCATTCTGTTATATACGCTTTCTGTGAGGTCATCAGAGTATCTTATCTGCCTTATAATAATATCTATAAGTGTAATTCCAAACTGATGGGTAACTGCGCTTACAGCGCCAAATATTTCAGTAGAAAGAACTTCTCTTCCTTTTTCAATTCTTTCCTGCTTTGTGGAATCCTGGCCCCTTTCAAGCTCTTCAAGTTCTCTTTGTATAATTGCATCTTCTGCTTCAACGGCAATTTTTGTAGTTGTTGTAAGTTCATTTATAAGATTGGAACTTCTTACAGCTTCTCTTAACATATTATTAGAAATTACTGTTCTTACCGAAGAATGAATTATTTCATTGAGCCTGTTTTGGGCATTATCCATATTTGTTACTGCAGCATAGAATTGCATTGGATCTGTGATTTTCCATCTTGCTGTTACATCTACCCATATAAAAAGTTGTTCTTTTGTAGGAATTCTATCCTGACCCTGCGCTCTTCCATCCCATGAAAGAATTCTTTTTGAATATTTTACAACATTATCAATGAAAGGAACTTTGAGTTTAAGCCCTGCTTGTTGCTGGGCATCTACGATTTTTCCAAACCTGATTACTACTGCCTGCTGCCCCTCATTAAGAATATAAAAGGGACCCATTGCAAAAAGGATTACTAATAGAACTACAATGGTAAGAAATACTGTTGTGAATTTTTTGTTCATCTTGAACCTCCTTCTAATCCTTTAAAAGGGATAAAGTTTTTAAGGCTCTTGTCTATAAGATCTGTTTCATCCTTATTGCCAAATATCTCTTCAATCGTTTCAATATATAATCTTGTTCTTGTAACGCTTCTGTTATTGCGGTATTCGTTATACACGGAATTAAATCTTGCAACATCTCCCATTGCTCTGTTTTCCCGCTCTGCAGCATATCCGCGAGCTTCCTGGATTACTTTTTCAGCCTCACCTCTTGCTCTTGGAATTTCCTTGTTATAGGCTTCCTTTCCTTCATTTATAAGTCTATTCATATCCTGCTGCGCTTTGTTTACATCCTCAAATGAATCCCATACAGCTCCTGCAGGAGGAACAATGCTTTGAAGTCTTACTGTTGTAACATTTATTCCCAAAGAATAATCACTAAATTTTGAATTTAAAAGCTCTCTGGCATTTACCTCAATAGCATCTCTCTCTTTTCCCATAATATCAAAAATACCTCTGTCACCTATAAGCATATTTATTATAGATTGAGAAATATCCCAAATTGTGCTTTCCCTGCTTTCTACATTAAAAAGCCATGCGCTTGGATCAGATATTCTGTACTGAATAATCCACTCAACATTCATGATATTGAGGTCTCCTGTAAGCATCAGAGATTCTCTTGCATTATTTAATCTTGAACGTTGAAGATTTTCTGTTTTGAAATCAAAAGACATTGTTTGAACAACTTGTGTAGGAACATTATAATTTCTTTCTATTCCAAAAGGAATTTTAATGTGAAGTCCTGGTTCTGAAATTCTGCTGAATTTTCCAAATCTTAAAATTACAGCTCTTTCTGTCTGGTCTACCATATAGAATGTAGATATTGCTATAAATCCTATCAGTAATACAACTATAAAAGTTACAACTACTTTTGGTTTAAGTTTTATCTGCGGGGGCTTAAAATTACTCATGTTAAAATCGCCCATTATTTACCTCCTAAAATTATTTATACTAGGTTACTTAAGAGTAAGTTTCTAGTCAAGGAAAAATAGCCATTCTTTGTTGGTTTTGCAGGTTTTTTATTATAAATGGAGTTTGTCCATAATGCATATCCAGCCGAGAAGTTACAAACTTTGTGGCTGGGTATGATTACTTGACATTGAAAAAGCAGAAACATATAGTAAATTATTATGAAAAAAAGACTTATCACATCTGCATTGCCTTATGTAAATAATATTCCTCACCTGGGCAATCTTATACAAGTTTTATCTGCTGATGTTTTTGCGCGATTCTGCAGATTGAAAGGTTATGACACTATATATATTTGCGGTACAGATGAATATGGTACTGCTACTGAAACAAAAGCACTTGAAGAAGGGATTTCTCCAAAAGAACTCTGCGATAAATTTTTTGTAATTCATAGAGATATTTATAAATGGTTCAATATTTCATTTGATAAATTTGGAAGAACCTCAGCTGATAAACATATTGAAATTACTCAATCACTTTTTAAGAGCCTGGATAAAAACAACTATATCTATGAAAAAACTATTGAACAGCTTTACTGCACAAAATGCCAGCGTTTTCTTGCAGACAGATATGTAATGGGTATTTGTCCTTCCTGTGGATATGAAGATGCCCGCGGTGATCAGTGTGAACATTGTGGAAAATTGCTTGACCCAACAGAGCTTGTAAAACCGCGATGTAAAGTTTGTGGTTCAGAACCTGTTGTTAAATCAACAAACCATCTTTATTTTAATCTTCCTGCTATTGTTGAAGTGCTTGAAGAGTGGATCAATAAAAGATCTGCAGAAGGGTTTTGGGCAAAGAATGCTCTTCAAATGACAAAGAGCTGGATACGAGATGGATTAAAAGAAAAGGGTATCACCCGTGATTTAAAATGGGGAATACCTGTTCCCAAAGAAGGTTTTGAAGAAAAAGTATTTTATGTATGGTTTGATGCTCCCATAGGATATATTTCGATTACCGCAACATTTACAGATGAGTGGGAAAAGTGGTGGAAAGATCCGGATAACGTTGAGCTTTATCAATTTATTGGAAAAGATAATATCCCTTTTCATACTGTAATTTTTCCATCGACACTTTTAGGGTCCGGTGAAAAATGGACAATGCTCTACCATATGTCATCAACCGAATATCTTAATTATGAGAGCGGCAAATTTTCCAAGAGCAAGGGGATAGGAGTTTTTGGAACAGACTGTAAAGATTCTGGGATAGCTGCGGATGTCTGGAGATTCTATATATTCTATAACAGACCGGAAAAATCAGATTATCTTTTTACATGGAAAGATTTTCAGGAAAAAGTTAATTCAGAACTTATAGGCAATTTGGGAAACCTTATAAACAGGACTTTAACATTTGCAGCAAGATTTTTTAACAGCGAAATAGTCGAAGGGGACGCTAACACGAGTAGCGCTTTTTGGAACGAAGTTAAAACATACGAAGAAAAAATTACAGCTCATCTGGAAAGGGCAGAACTTAAAGATGCTTACCATGTAATATTTGAACTTTCTGCTTTTGGTAATAAAATTTTCCAGGATTCAGAGCCCTGGAAAATGAAAAATGAAGATCCTGAAAAAACACACAGGCTAATTTCAGACCTTGTCTATCTTGTAAGAGATCTTGGCCTTCTTATTCAGCCATATACTCCATATACATCAGAAAAAATTCTTTCTTTTATTGATTCAAAAGATTTTACATGGGATATGCTTGGTAAACCCAGGGGAAAAATCAGCAAGATAAATCCTGAAATTCTTTTTACAAAGCTCGAAGATGACCTTATAAACAATTTAAGAGAAAAGTTCCAGGGAAGCCAGAAAGAAAGAAAAGAAAGCGAAGAAAAAGTCCTGGAAAAAGCAGAACCAAAAGAAAAAGTTTTTTCCGAAACAGTAGATCTAAGAGTTGCAAAAATAAAAGAAATAAAAAGGCATCCCGAAGCTGAAAAACTTTATATTGAAATTATTGATTTAGGCAATGGAGAAGAGAGGCAAATTGTTTCAGGGCTTGTTCCATATTATAAAGAAGAAGAACTTTTAGGACGGAACATAATTGCTGTTTATAACTTAAAACCTGCAAAACTGCGCGGTGTTGAAAGCAATGGTATGCTTCTTGCTGCAAATGATGATAATACCGTAGAAGTTCTCTTTGTACCTGATGCATCTCCGGGAGATAGAGTACTCCCTGCAGGCTATAAAGCGCCTGAAGGAGAAATAAAGAAAATTTCTATTGATAAATTTTTTGAAACAGAGCTTGAAGCCAAAGATAATATTATATACTGCGGTTGTGCGCCTCTTGTTTGCGGAAACAGTAATATAAAAACCGAAAAAGTTTCAAAAGGAAAGGTTGGCTAAGAGCTTGACCCTGAATAATCTCACACGGAGGCACAGTGGCATAAGGTTCATATAAGGGCAGGGGTGAGCCGAAAGACGAACAGCGAGCGTTTCCACAGCAAAGCGAGGCTGCGATACGGACGTCGCGCACAGCGCTAGCCAGGGACTGCGGCACGGACGCCGCGTCCTGCCCAGCGACAGGATGTCGCGATAAAGGCTGGGGCGGCGGTCAGCGCTGTGAATTAGTCTGGTCGGCTATAGGCTAACACTTGTAATGCGTATTGTGCCAGGGTAACGAACTAGTATGAGCAATTCTTTTTTACTGGAACCAACAGATGTAAAAAAAATCTCTGAAACAGAACCAGGGGATTCATTTTTTCAAACCTTATTTTGGGCTGCTTTGAAATCTGATTTTGGATGGAAACCGCTCTATTTTTTACTTGATGGAAAGAGCTTGATTGTTCTTGTCAGAAAAATTGGAAAGAGTTTTTCTATTGCGTATATACCATTTGCCCCCCATGAAAATTATCAAGATAGACTGGAAGAAATATCTCTTAGCTTAAAAAATTATCTTCCAGGAAGCACTCTTTTCATTCGTTATGATCTTCCATGGAAGAATGGTAATGCCCCTTCTTCGATATTTAAAAAAGGGAAGAGATACAACCTTCTTCAACAGTTATAATTGATCTCACTAAAAATAAAGAAAATATTTTATCTGAAATGAAAAGCAAGACAAGATACAATATAAAACTTGCGGAAAAAAAAGAAGTTCTCGTAAAAAACTGCGCTATTGAATTACTTGATGAATGGTATGATATGTATCAGGAAACAGCTTTGCGGGATAAAATAGTTCTTCATCCCTTAGAATATTACAGGAGAGTGTTTGAACTATCGCAAAATAAAGAATATAAAGTTGATATAAGATTATATATGGCAGAAGCAGAGGGTAAAAATATTGCGGGAATAGTTACCTGCTTTTATAATAGAAAAGCTACCTATCTTTATGGAGCATCGCGCAATATAGGGAGAGAAAAAATGCCTGCATACGCTCTTCAGTGGAAAGCAATTTGCGATGCAATAGATGAAGGGTGTTTAGAATATGATATGTTTGGTATACCACCTGATGATGATCCTTCGCATCCCATGCATGGGCTTTACAGATTCAAAACTGGTTTTGGAGGGGAAGTTGTCCGAAGGCCAGGGTGTTATGATTTTGTGCTTAATAAATTTGCATATAAGTTTTACTCTATTGCGGAGTCTGCAAGAACTTACTATTTCAAAAAAATTATGAAAAAGTAGTGTACCATATCCCATAGCTTTAAGAAACTGATTATCTTTGTTCCATACCGCCATATGGGATAAACTAATAATCAATTAACTTTTGTTCTTTTAAAGAGAAACATAATAAGCTAATAAAAGATTGACTTTTGCTCCATATAACCAATAATTTATTAAAGTTCGTATAGGCTGTGTCCACCAGAAAATATGCTGGACAACTGACACAATCAATCATATTATGGTACAAGTGTATGCTTGCAATAGGAGGTCTGGATTATGTTAAAATGCGCTAGTGTCTACACTTGTGAAATAGATGACGCAGCAACTGCATTTGAGGAAATTAGCGCTCAGCTTGATGAGAAAATAGTACTTCTCAAGAATTCAGTTGGAATCCTTATGTGCCATCCGGAATTTGTCGCAAGTGGTGTTGTAAAGCACATATGTGAGAAACTGCCATTTGATTTGGCAGGGATTACTACAGCTGCTCAAGCTGTTAATGAAAAAGCAGATGATCTTATCCTGACTATTTTTGTAATGACCGCAGATGATGTTTGTTTCAAAACAGGTGTAACAGGAGGATTGGAAGAAAACCTTGATGATCCAATCAAAACTGCTGTTGATGAGGTAAACACAGGTATGTCCAAACCACCAAGCCTTGCCATTATATTTTCTCCGCTCATTTTTAAGTATTCAGGAGATTTATTCGTTAGTGCAGTGCAAAAAAGCATTCCTAATGTACCAATATTTGGGGCTATTGCTACAGATGATACGCTCACTTTTGATTTAACTGAAACAATCTACAAAGGTGAAAACTCAAAAACAACAATGCCTTTTATATTGTGTTACGGAAATATTAATCCTCGCTTTGTTGTTGGGACATTTCCCGAAGACAAGATCATGCCGAACAAAGGAGAAATCACAAAATCAAATGGTGCCATTGTTTCTGAAATCAATAATATAAATGCTTATAAATATTTTCAAAATATTGGAATTTTAGAAAATGGCAGCACCCTTACTGAAATTCTTAATCTGGTACCATTTGAGCTCTACCAAGAGAAACGCGCTGATTATGACGGCATCCCCGTTATACGAGGAATTGCTTCATTTACAGAGGATGGGGCAGCGATTTTTCGCGGCGATGTTGATGAAGGTTCAACTTTTACCTTGTTAATAAGCGATGCTGATAACGTATTACTGGCAACGCGTCAAAAAATTGAGCAGCTAAATGATTTATCCGATGTCAACGGTGCTCTTTTATTTTCGTGTATTGGCCGCCGTATGATGACAATACGCAGTAATCCCCTGATGGAATTGGAAACTGTAAGAAATACAATACAAGCTGGAATTCCATTTAGTATGGGTTATGCGAGTGGAGAAATCAGTCCGACCCGTGTAAAGAATGGTATCCCAACCAATAGATTCCATAATTACTCGTTGGTTATTCTTGTTGTTTAGCATGATTGGATAAGGAAAGAATATGGCAGACATCAGTCGTGAAAGTGAACATGTCACCAGAGATGAATATAATGAACTGATAAAAAAGCTTAAAGCCACAGAAGTTGAAAAAATTAAACTAGCCCGGGAACTCAGAACTCTTCAAAAACGTCATGAGATTAATAAACTGAATGTTGATACTCAAATAAAACTTAATAAAATAGTTACCGATGAGAAGACAAGGCAGAAAATGTATGTTCATCTGCTGTTGGAGGCAAGTCCGGATATTATATTTCTTTTTGATGAGAATTTAAATTTCCTCTTGGGCTCAAAATCAGTGGCTAACATTATAGATATCAATGATGTTTCTTTGCTTCAGGGACGCGATCTCGATAATATCTTAGAAAGATATCGCCCTTCTGTTTTTACAGAAGGCTTGATTAAGGAAATAAAGGGTATAACTGCAAGCAAAGGTAATGCTAATTCAAGAAATGTTTTTGAAATATCTGCTGATACCAGCAAATATGAGGTCGACATACTGCCTCTTTATAAAAACGATAATGTATTTACCGGCATCTTTGTGATTTTGCATAATATAACGGATATTGCAAAAGCAAAGGAAGTTGCTGAGCAGGCAAGCCGCGCCAAAAGTGATTTTCTGTCGAATATGTCACATGAAATTCGTACACCAATGAACGCAATAATCGGTATGACATCTATAGGAAAGGACTCTTCCGATATGGAACGGATGAAGTACTGTTTTAAAAAAGTTGACGATGCATCCAAGCACTAGCTTGGTATAATAAATGATATTTTGGATATGTCAAAAATCGAAGCTGGTAAATTTGAACTTTCATTTGAGGAATTTGATTTTGAAAAAATGGTTCAAAGGGTTGTTAATATAGTCAACTTTCGTGTTGATGAAAAAAATCAAAAGTTTACAGTAAATATAGATAAAGCTATTCCTAATATGCTGATTGGTGATAGCCAGCGTTTGGCTCAGGTTATTGCAAATTTACTTGGAAATGCCGTTAAATTTACACCTGAACATGGTTCTATCAATTTTGATGCTCAGTTATTAAGTGCAGATAGTACTGACTGCGTTATCAAAATCATTGTGAATGACACAGGAATTGGCATAAGTCGTGAACAACAAACCCATCTGTTTAAATCATTTCAACAAGCAGAGTCAAGTACAACACGGAAATTCGGCGGTACAGGACTTGGTCTTTCGATTTCCAAAAATATAGTGGAGATGATGGGAGGAAAGATTTGGGTTGAGGCAGAGGTTCACAAGGGTTCTACATTTGCTTTCACGATTAATGTTAAACAAGATACAAAAAATAAACGTGTGCTTTTGAATTCAGATATCAATTTGGCTAACGTACGAATCCTTGCAATTGACGATGATCCTGGTGTTTTAGCATTTTTTATAAAGCAAATGGGCGAGTTTGGTGTTTCCTGCGATACTGCTGCAAATGCTGAAGATTCTCTTGCGCTTGTTGAACAAAAAGGAATATACAATATTTATTTTATTGACTGGAAAATGCCTGGCGTTGATGCAATTGAACTGACACGGAAACTGATGGAAAAGGCAGCTATACCTGGTGAGATGGTTGTGATAATGATTTCTGCTGCTGAATGGAATGCTATTGAATCTGAAGCAAGAAAGATAGGAGTTAATAAATTCATTTCAAAGCCATTATTCCCTTCTGCGATCGCTGATATTATAAACGAATGTGTTGGTAAAATACAAAATCCGACAGAGGCAACACAATCTGATGCTGATGTTTATTACGGAGGAAGCAGAATACTTCTTGCAGAAGATGTTGATATAAACAGGGAGATCGTACTGACTCTCCTTGAACCAATGCTTGTTACGATAGATTGTGCGGAAAATGGTCTTGAAGCAGTGAATAAATTTACCCAGAATCCAGATCTCTACGATATGATTTTCATGGATCTGCAGATGCCTGAAATGGATGGATATGAGGCTACGCGCCGTATACGCTCATTAGATATTCCAAAAGCAAAAACTATTCCAATTATCGCTATGACTGCAAACGTGTTTAAAGAAGATATTGAAAAGTGTTTTTCAGCAGGCATGAATGATCATATTGGAAAACCTATTGCTGTCAATGAGTTACAGGATAGACTTGATTTGTTCTTACCTAAAACTCGTTAAAAATAATTTGTTAATTTTTGATATACGCACTCTATTGTAAAATATTTAAAGCGTTGGCTGCTCTACTAATAAAATATCTTATTCCAGCCTTTGTGAAGTTATTAACTATTATTCCCTAATACTATCTACTATTATTTTAAATTTATCCCCTCTGTCAAATTCATTTTTAAACATTCCAAAAGAGGTGCAGCCTGGAGACATTATTATTACATCTCCATTTTTGCTTTCTTTAAATGCTGCTTCTGTTGCTTTTTCAAGTGAATTAAAAGGGCCTGTCCATAAAATGCCATACTTATTTAGAAAAGGTATCATTTTATCAGTTGCAGTACCTGCAAGAAGGTATATGTTTTCTGTCTTATTTTTTAATTTATCAAAAACTGAGAAGTCAAGATTTTTATCTGTGCCTCCGGATATGAGCCGTACAGGGGAAGAAAAACTTTCTGCAGCAGCTATAACTGCTTCAGGAATTGTTGCTGTTGTATCATTATAAAAATCCACATTATTTATTTTTCGCAGGAATTCCATTCTGTGAGCAATGCCTGTGAATTCAGAAAGTTTTTTTGATATTGTTTCACTTTTGATTCCAAAAAGATATAGAGCTGCTCCTGCTGCAAGAAGATTTAGCTTGTTATGCTTTCCGCTAAGTTTTATTCTATCTGATAGAATTGTTTCTTTATTTCCATTGTACTTTATGAATCCGCACCCATTTTCTTCGAGCCATGCTCCATGCATGTTTAATTCTGCTGCTTCCATCTCAGATATTTTATTTGCAGAAAAAAAGAAAGGGAGAGCTTTGGTTTCAGAAGCAAAAATATTTCCCCATTTGTCATCATAGTAACATAGAGTAAAATCATTTTTATCCTGATTTTGGTAGATTATTTTTTTATCAGCAACATACTCTTCCATACTGCTATACCTGTTAAGATGATCAGGAATAATATTTGTAATTACTGCTATTTTAGGTTTAAATATATTTTTATCTTTGATATCAGACAACTGCCAGGATGAAAGCTCGAGAACAACAGGATCATTTTCATTTAGATCATCAATAAAAGAGAGGGGAGAAGTTGTTATATTCCCGCCAAGTTTAGCATTTGGATAAACCTCTTTTATAACATGATAAATTGCAGATACTGTTGTGGATTTTCCCTTACTCCCTGTTACTGCAATTAAAGGATTTTTACAAAGACTTAAAAAAATAGAAATATCTGTTTCAATTTCTTTTGCAACTTTAAGAAAAGGTGATCTTGGATCAACTGCTGGATTTTTTATGACCAAGTCTGCATTTTCAAAATCTTTTACTTTATGTTCTCCAAGCACATACCTAATATCAAAACCAGAAAGCTTTTCTATTGTAGGAGCAAGTATTTCTTTACTGCGTAGATCTGTAACTGTTACATTGGCGCCATGCTTTGCAAAGAAAAGGGCAGAAGCAAATCCACCGCCATTAAGACCAAGTCCCATGACAGTAACTTTGAGATTATTTATTTCAAATTGCCTATTATTTTTTATTGATTCAAATAAAAACTTCATATTCCTTCATACCATGGTTGTTAAGATATCTGCTGATTTTTAAATTAGAAAAATCATCATACCAGTTTATATCAATTTTTTCTTTTATACTTTTATAAATATCCATTTCTTTGCTGAATAAAAAATCTTTAAATACTTTTTCAACTTCTCTCATAAAAGGTAAAAGAAAATTATAGGATCTGTCCAAAATTGTAATATGTTTTTTTCTGTACAAAGGTTCAAACTTAAGAGGAAAATGGGTCAAAGTTCTGTATTTACAAGTAAAAGGATAATAAGGATATGAAAGTATCTCTTTATGAAGAAAAATATTTGTAAAAAATTTTGTCAGCTCATTATCCATCCAGATTCCCTGTATAAAATATCCCCTGCCTGTTTCTCCTATCCATGTTTGGGATACTGATTGCCTGATAAAATAGTCGGTGGTATTTTTGTCTCTTTCAATTACTTTTTCAATAGGCAAGAGATCAATATCTAAAAAAATATTTTCAGTGCTGAATTTATGAGTAATATCATTGTTCCCTTTTTCAAGAAT
>Ga0123353_10011721_pt1 | contig 12377 bp, 4 predicted proteins | sample TergutLab28metaG_3_FD_92763 | JGI IMG/M metagenome (GOLD analysis project Ga0123353, IMG submission 92763) | Labiotermes labralis P3 segment gut microbial communities from Petit-Saut dam, French Guiana - Lab288 P3 | ecosystem: Host-associated > Arthropoda: Insects > Digestive system > Gut ... | reverse complement strand
TCACGTTCACCACGCATGATCTCTATAAAGTAGACGGATCCGGACTGACAAAAGACGAACTCGTCTCCGCGAATGCTCTGGTCGCGTATGAGCAGGGTGTGTCCGGTGGCGACGAATCGTCGTTGACCGGTATCAGAGACGCTGGCGGGATCGGTGTACTCAGGCTCTTTACCGATGTGGGTCAAGTCGCGCAACAATTAGCGATCATCACCGTGTCAGCGCCGACATCGCAGCCGGCTGCTGAAGAATTCGTCTTCGAGGTCACGGTCCCGGCTGGTGGCACCTTTGCCATCCCGACCAGTGGGCCGCTCAACGGTACCAACATGTCGAATCTCTATCCAACTGGAGTAGAAAGGCCTTACAACTGGAATATCAACTGGGGTGATGGGTCTGCAGAGCAAACCATTGCCAGTACGGATACGGGAGCTCCGCCGGTCAGTCTGAGCAGTGTCGGTATACCTCATACCTACACCAACGCCGGTACCTACACCATCACCATAACCCCGAACGGATCCGAAGATGCCTGGTTGGGTGCATTCGGTTTTCATAGTGGGACCACCGGCGCGAGCACGGCAGCAAACAAGGCGCTCGTCACCAAGGTCGTCAGTCCGCTGACACTTGCGATGACCAGGACCGAAGCGCAGATCTCAGGATCGGCTGCTCCTCCTAATCTAGAATGGGTAAACACATTCTATGGTTGTACGAATCTAACCATGGGACCTGATTTCAAGTTCTCTGACGAATGGGATGAGATCACCACAGTCGGCAACTTCTTTGCCAATAATACGTTTTGGGGGTGCAACTCGCCTTCCTTTACTATGAACGAAGTCTTCAACCTCCCTGCCGGTCTCACATCGGTAGGCTCGGGTTTCGGGGGTGGCATGTTCGCTTCATGCACCGGCACCACCTTCACCATGAATGAGGTATTCAATCTGCCCAGTGGGATCGACACTGTTACGGCATCGTTTGCCCAAACGATGTTCAATGGATGCAACGGTGCGGCATTCACGATGAATGATGTATTCACCTTCCCCGTAGGGATTACCGAGGTCGGTGATAGTTTTGCGGCAAGAATGTTTGCCGGTTGCAACGGTGCGGCGTTCAATATGAACGAGGTGTTCAACTTCCCCCAGACGGTGACCGCATCAGGTGGTGCATTTGCCCAATACATGTTTGAGAATTGCTGGGGTACGGCGTTCACCATGAACGACATCTTCAATCTGCCCTCGGGTATGACCTCGTTTACCGGCAGTGGTGGGTTTGCGACCAATATGTTTGCCAATTGCCGCGGTCCCGCCTTCACTATGAACGATGTGTTCACCCTTCCCACAACCGTTACCAACCCGGGCGCGAGTTTTGCTACCGCGATGTTCAGTGGCTGCAGTGGGGATGCCTTTACGATGGGAGCTGCGTTCAACCTACCGAGCAATAGCATCTTGGCGAGCACTACCTCTGGATTCGCCTCCAGTATGTTCAATGGCTGCAGCGGAGCCGCGTTCACGATGAACGACATCTTCAACCTGCCCCAAGGCATTACGACAGCAGGCGCTACATTCGCTTATCGGATGTTCTATGAGTGCACCGGCAACAGCTTCAAAGTCAATGACGTATTCACTCTCCCGACCCTTGTCAGTGCCTCTCTTGGACAGTTGAATTCCTATGTCCAGACATTTGCCAATCTCGGCAATAATTCTCTGCAGACCAGGACCGCAACCTCGATCATCGGGGGCAACGCGACTCCGACTGCACAGAAGAATACCTTTGCCAATAGCGCGTGTTTTACCGATCGTAGCTATATCCCCGTTAACTGGGGTGGGGATGGTCTTGAGCCACCAATGGTGGTCCTCGAGGTCTATGATGCGGCCGTCTCGACAACGGTCCCGGCCAAGTCCTTTACGCTGGCCGATCTTGAAGCGATCGCGACTGCCGAAGGCGGGCTTAACTACAGCTTTGCCGGCTACAATACCTTTGGTACCTATCAGGCATACGCGACCAACAGCGGACCGACGCTTGGAGGTATACTGACCGATGCGCTTGCCAAGAGCGATCTGGCCGGATGCATCAGCGATGGCTACAATGTGACGGCCACCGCCTATGACGGCTTTGCCTCGACCTTTAGCAAGACCCAGCTGACCGATGCGCGCTACTACTACCCGTCCGGGGCCACCATCACCTCCGGTGTGGCACCAAGCGCAACCCAGCTGATGGGCGCGACCCAGGTACCCTCGGTACTCTCGCTGCCACCGGTCAGTCGCCTCTTCATCGGACAGCTCGGCCCATCCGAGCAGACCCGGGCGATCTTTGCCAGCTCGATGGTGCGTACCTCGGCTGCCCAAAACATCCCCAAGATCACGGTCAACAGTTCGGCGACCGGTGTGACCGCCGAGGATCTGGTGATACTCAACAACGCTTCGAGCATACCGGCAGGGACCACCTTTGAGCTGGCCGATGCGGCCAGCCCGGCCAGCGTGCTTAACCTGCGCAGCTCCAAGATCTATTACACGACCGATGGATCGGCACCCTCTGTGGCGACCAGCGCGATGTATAACTACAACACCAACTCCAACCCGGCGGTCAACACGCCGATCAGCGCGCCTGCCACCCCGGGTAGCTACACCCTCAAGATGGTGCTTTACCGCTACGGGTATGCCGACCAATACCTCGAGATCCCCTTTGTGGTGCCCTATGCCAGCGCGCCGATCGTGACCTCTCTTAGCCCCACCGGTGCTGATGTGGCCACCTCAGGCAGTATATCCATCACCTTTGACCGGGCGATGGATACCTCAGTGGCCGGATCGGTCCAGCTCGGATCTTTGCCCGCCCTTGGTGCCGGCAGCTGGTCTGCAGAAGATACGGTCTATACCGTCTCTTATGCAGGTCTAGATAATGCGACTAGCTACACGGTTCACGTCTCCGGCTTCAAAGACAGTCTGGGCGCTGCCATGACAGCTGATAGCACCCATAGCTTTACGACCGCAGCGGCACCGGTGGTAACGTATACCATCACGATCACCAACAGCGGAGCCGAGGCGGGAGACACAGCAGTAACACTTTCCTCCGCATCCGGTGTTGTCGGAGGTCCGATCACATTGAACTACGTGCTTGGTGATGATGGCGGCAAGCCGATCAACACGTTGACCTTTACCGGTGCATCCGGACTGAGTCCTGTACTCTTCGCAGGAGCGAGTACATCTCAGACCTACTACGTGACAGCAAGCGATGCGGTAGATGGTGCGATCGCGATCATCGCGATGTTCACCCATACCGATCTTGCGTCACAGATCATATCGTTCCCCGACTCGAACGCAGGGGTCACCAAGACCTTCGGCGAGCCTCCGTTCATCAATGAAGCAATGGTCATTGGAGACGGAGGATCAGGAGCGATCACGTACCTGAGCAGCAATCCATCGGTGGCTTCAGTCGACAGCATGACCGGAGCGGTCACGATCGTTGGCGCAGGTTCTGCAACGATCAGCGCGACCAAGTCAGCCTGTGATGCCTATGCTGAGACGACCGCAAGCTATGTGCTCACGGTCAACAACGCTGCACAATCGGTGCCTGTCGGTCTGGGCAAGACCGATGAGACCGCAGTGGGTGCCAGCGATGGAACCATCACCGGTGTTGACGGATCCATGGAGTTCAGTGTTGACGGGACAAGCTTCTCGCCGATCTTCAGCTCGAGCATAACCGATCTTGCACCGGGTACGTACTTTGTACGCTATGCTGCTAAGCAGAACTACGATGCAAGCGCGAGCGTCTCACTGACCATCGCGGCATACAGTCCGCCTCCCGTATATGTTCTGACCGTTATCAGTGGCACCGGTAGCGGAACATACGAAGCAGGAACATCCGTTACTATCGTTGCTGACAGCGCGTCGGAAGGCAAGATCTTCGACCGTTGGACCGGAGGCGAAGGAGGAACGTTCTCTGACACTACCGCTTCGACGACGACCTTCACGATGCCGGCAAGTGCGGTGACGGTCACCGCAACTTACAAGGATGTCGGTGTCGTGGAGCCGATCAAGTACTCGGTCATCACCAACTTCGGCCTGTGGTCTGGAAGCGGTGATGCAAAGGGTGTTACGGACGGACCGTCCGAGAAGTTCTTCCGCCTGGTACTTCTTAACACCGGTGAGGTGATCGATCCAGGCAACTACCTCGTTGAAGAAGGAGGCGTCATATATCTGAAGGAGGCATACCTGAAGACGTTCGCTCCCGGAACCTATATGGTGCGCGCTGAGTACACCGATGGGTATGCTGAATTCAGCTTCATTATCCCGGTCGGTGATGAGGGCAACGGTAAAGGACCCGATTCGACCCCGAGAACCACCCCATCTCCCGGTGCTTCTACCGGAAACCCGAAGACCGGCGATGATACGAACGCTCACCTCTGGATCACGTTCATCGCACTGAGTGGAGCAATGATCGTTGCATCGGTGCGATGGAGCCGTAAGAGGGAGATGCTTAGCTAGAAAACTATGAGCTGAGCTCTCAATACGAGTGGAAGTTTTTCAGGAACGCCCGTTACGCAACCAGCGGGCGTTCCTGATGTTCACAAGGATAATGCTCTATTGATTTTGGCGAAGTTCGCTCCATTGTTGTTACTCCACTACTTGGATACGTCCATCGACCTGTGCGTCGATGGCCCCCTCCGATCGGGAGAGTTCCTCGATCAACACATCATGTATAGAGGTCGTCAGCACGCGCGGGTTCGCGTTCTCGAGCACCTCGTCGATGGGAAATCCGAAACAATTATCAAAGTTGGCGAAGTGGAAGTCCTGCAACCCCAGCGAATAGAGCGTCTCATCTTCAATCGGTTTGCCGTCGATCTCAAGGGTCGTGAACTCATGTTTTGTGCGGTCATACACGATACGGATATCATCGGAATACTGGTAGTACTCGGTGTGATCGCTGTTGAACATCTCATCACGGAACACATAGGTGAGCATCTTGCGCAGTTGAGCGCCGGTGACGGAGACCTGCTTGATCTTATCGTCGTAGGGGAACAGCTCACGGAATTCATGGAGCGTCAGGATCGACGGGACCTTCTCTTTACGTACCGAACCCGAGCCGATCATGATCAGATCGACACCGAGTTGCTTGCTCAGTATGTCGCAGATGAGATTACCCAGCTCGGTCTCTTGATAGCGGTCGGGATGGGTCAGATCATGGGTGAAGTGGCAGAGGATCCGCTCGTACTTCTCGTCAGTTTCGTCCTTGAAGCGCGTTATCGTATTCTCCATCGTGAGATCGCGCGGACAATTCTCATCGTTCATCGCGATGAGCTCCCATTTGAAATCATGCGTGGTGTTGGTATCGGTGTTGACGACCAGGTCGAGGCGGCCTATCTGTTTCGTACCGACGCCGGCCTGCACGATCAGTATGTCATTGACGATCTCAGGCTCATCGAGGATCGTGTGGGTGTGTCCGCCGATGATAAGATCCACACCCCAGCGTGGATCGAGCAGTGCAGCGAGCTGCTTATCCTCTTCGAATCCGATGTGGGTGAGCAGGACGGTGTAGTCGATATCGATCTTGCGATGTGCGTTACAGATGCGTCCGACCTCGCGCGCGGCGTCCTCGATATCAACGAAGCTGCCGAGCACGTCACTCTTGATGCCGAGCAAGATGTCCTCGGTCGTCACCCCGATGAACAGAATGCGCATACCGTCCATCCTGATCTTATGGTGCGACTTGAATAGACGGGTATAGGGATTCTTGATGTATAGGTTCGCATTCACGATGGGGAACTTTGCACAGCGCTCCAAAAAGAGCAGATGCGACAGCCCGTAGTCGATCTCATGATTGCCCACCGTCGCTACATCGGGTCCAAGCAGATTCATGATCTCGATGGTCGAAAGCCCTAAAAACTCGCTGTCTATGATCGAACCTTGTAGCATATCACCGGCGATCGCGTAGATCACGTTGGGAGTATCTTTGCGCACCTTGGCGACATATCCCGAAAGGTGAGAAATACCACCAAGCAGTTCGGCGTCCACCTCTTTTGCGAGGAAATCACCGTGAAGATCGTTGGAGTGAAGAATGGTGAGCTCTTTCAGAGTCGGCATGTGCCTCGTTCCTTCCTTTGGCTTGGAGCCAAGGTTATGCGGATCGTTTTACAGCGTCTTCATTGTAACTCTTTTGCCTAAGGGTTCATAAGCCCCAGGCTCGTCCAATAGGGGAGGAAGAGGGACTGAAAATCCCCCCAATCCACCTTCACCAAGAACATTGATCGATTCTTACAGAGCTCATTAATTCACTTGTGGCGGAGGGGGTGGGATTTGCGCATATGTGCGTAGCACATCTGCGAGATCTCGCTTCGCTCGAACCACATGCTCCTCGAAGTCGCATGTGCCCTCTCGGGTTCAAATCCGATCAAGACCCACTCAGATGGCGGAGGGGGTGGGATTTGAACCCACGCTACCGGGGATACCGGTAGACCGGTTTTCGAGACCGGCGCATTCAGCCGCTCTGCCACCCCTCCGTGCAGTTACTCATAATAGCAGAATCATTCCAGTGAAAAAGAGAACCATGGGCGCTACATCCCACCCGTCGGATGATATCTGAGGCTGACGGTATATGAGGTTAATGACGAGAGTTAGTAGGAAAGGGACACACGCGTACCGACCGGAACGCGATCGTACAGGTCGATGACATCGCTATTGAACATACGGATACAGCCGTGCGTCGTCGCCGTCCCTGCCAATCCTGACGCGAGTGCGCCATGGAAGAGCATCTGGGTGTCATACCCCTCGAGAGTGAAGATATGCAGTCCCCGCGCACCGAGTGCGTCATTGGGTCCGGGGATGAACTTAGGTGCTCCTCTGCCCCAACCTTCCGGGTCGGGATTGTACCAAGGAGGATCGACCTCCTTCGCCCCGATGTAGTATTCGCCCGGGAATGTCGGGTAGGCGGGTTGCCCGACCGCGCACGGATAGGTCTTTACCAGCTCGTCGCCATTCCAAAGCATGACCTGACGCGCGCCGATATTGCACGTCAGTACCGGGACCTTCAGGTCGTCACGATATACCTGGGGAGTCGTCATCGTCGAGGCGGCATAGATCTGTGTGACCTCGTTTCCGCTCAGATTCTCAAGTATTGCGTTCTCGATCTCGACCGCGGTCTGATCAGGATCGATCCAATATCCGGTCTGTGCATCGGTCAGTACCGGAGTGAACCCTTCAAAGTACATCATTGCGTCCACCGCGGCATAACTATATTGAGCTGATACATCGGCGGCGGTCGCTGCAATGGCATCGGTATCGATGAGGTGCCCGATCTCGAACGCGGCGGGGATCTGACCATCGAAATAGTCGTGCATGAGACGATCCCAGAGCGGGGTTTCGAGACGTACCTCCATGATCTGCGCGGTGATCTCTTCGGGGTCGCTACTGATGTAGTCGCCCATGATGAGCGCAACGGTGTTGTCTCCCGCTTTCAGATCGATGACCGTTGACTCGTACCCCTCGACGATCTGCGCAGCGGTCTCGGCGACTTCGCTCTTCGTCATCCCTCCTAGCGCAATGCCATCGAGCGTGATCCCGTTGGGTACGAATTGCGCGCTCTCGGTATCCCTCATATCGAGGTAGAACCATCCGGCTCCCAACAAGAGCAGAAGGGTAGCGAGGCTGACGAGTACTGCAATGAGGGCGGTCCTCTTTTTCTTGGGTTTTGGTTGTGCCATGGTCACGGGCTTCACCTGAGGGGCTGCGACACTCTTCTTTCGATCCTGACGAGTCTGTCCGACAGGAAGCGCAAGCTCTTCAGCGGCTGGCTTGAGCGCCGCAATCACTTCAGTGGGTGTTTGCAGTGCGATCGCATCGATTCGCTGGGTGGTCTCCGCAGCAGGATCCGACGCGTCTGTCGCGAGCGGCTCAGCGGGTGCTACGGACACGACAGAGTCGATAGACTCGTCAGTCGACACTGTCTTGCGTTTCTCGACTTCGCCGCGGATGTTCGGGTTCTTCTGTATGCGTTTCCTACTCTTCATCGAGCGTATTGTAGCATGGTCGTCCTATCCTCATGATACTCTTAAAATATGAACACAACCGCGGGGAATTACTCCATAACTGATCGGTCTTCGACGACCGATCTTATCGCATTGGCAGCAACGCAACGCTTCGGTTTCGAACCAGAGATCTGTCTTCTCGACGTTGAGACCACCGGTCTGAATCCCTATTCGGATGAGATCATCGAAGTCGCGATCGTGCGCATGGATGGTCCTGAGATCGTCGATGTGTTCTCCACATTCGTGAGGCCGACGGTCAAGATCTCGCCGATGATCACCAAGCTGACCTCGATCACCAACGAAGATGTGGCTGACGCACCATCCATCGCAGATGTTGCACCGCGCATTCGCGCGTTCATCGGTAAGAGCCCTATCTTGGCGCATAACGCGCCGTTCGATCGCTCGTTCATAGAGGCGGCGTGCGAACCTCTGCCCGGTCCCTGGCTTGATTCGGTCGAGATCACGCGTATCGCGTTCCCTCATCTGCGCGCGCACAATCAAGATGCGCTGGTGAGCGAGTTCTTTCCGGAGAAGGCAGAGGGGCTTCATCGTGCGATCAACGACGTGGAAGCGCTTGCGAAACTCTGGCGCTTGAGTCTGGTCGCAATCAGCCTGCTCGATCTCGACATCATCGACGCCATGGCACGATTGACGGCGCCAAAGCGCTGGCCGTTGGGTGCGTGGATCGCGATGATCGCCGAGCATCAACGAGGAGTCGCGGGAAGCGGCGCTCCCAAGTCACTTGATCTTCGCGCGTTTCGCGCTCGCCACATCAAGGAGGACAAGCGCCCCGACTTTCTCGATGCCTACGAATGCGAGGCGCTCACCTTCCCGGACTTCGCTGAGGTCGCGTGCGCGCTCTCACCCGACGGGATCGCGGGCACGATGTATCCGTATTTCGAGGAGCGTCAAGAGCAGGTCGATATGGCGGTCGAGATCAACGATGCGTTCAGCGAGTCGAAGCACCTGGCGATCGAAGCCGGCACGGGGGTGGGAAAGTCACTCGCGTATCTCATCCCGGCGGCGATGGTGGCACAGCTCAACAACATCACGATCGGCATCGGCACCAAGACGAATACGCTTACCGACCAGTTGATGAACAAGGAGTTGCCGCTGCTCAACGAGGCGTTGGGTGGCACACTTCGCTACACCGCACTCAAAGGATACGAGCATTATCTCTGTCTGCATAAGCTGGAAGCGCAACTGCAGGATTTGACACTCGAGCCCTATGAGGTATGCGTGGCACTCGCTTGGATATCGACACATCCGTGGGGAGACATCGAGAGTCTCAATTTCTACTGGAAGACCGACGCGCGCTGGACGTTGCACGCGCGTTCGCTGGAGTGCTCCAAACGCAAGTGCCGTTTCTATCCGAGCCTGTGCTATGTACATGGCGCCCGTGTTCGCGCCCGCTCATCCCATATCGTCGTCACCAATCACGCGCTCCTGTTCCGTGACGCCTCTGCGTCGGGTGCGTTGCTACCTCCGATGCGCTATCTGGTGCTCGACGAGGCGCAGGGAGTTGAAAGTGAGGCACGTCGACAGTTAGCGATCAAAGTGACGAGTGACGAGATGCGAATGGAACTCGCTCAATTCCTTCGGCCTCACGCGGGACTGATCGCACAGATCCGTCGCAACGCGGCGAAAGCGCCTGCTCACGAGGAGGAAGTGTTCGCGACGCTCGCTCGGCTTGAATCCATTCTCACCCGTATCGAGCACGCGCTCAGCGATTTTACCCAAGCGGTCAGTGCGCTCATGGTGACGAGTTCAGGCAGACAGTATACCTCGACCGATGTCTGGATCGATGCGGAGCTTCGCGCATCGGAGCAGTGGGCGGCGATCTCGAGCACCGGCCTCATCGTCGTCGAAGGGATCACCGATAGCGTACGCGCCGGCAACGAGATCATCACGCTGTTCGAACAGGTCGACGAGCCGCTTCCTCAAGCGGTCACCGACTTCTCTCGCGCGTTGATGGGGTGGAGCATGATCGCGGTCGACCTCGAGCAGGTTCTGGGCACACCTCTTGACAATGTGTACTACTCGGCCCATATCTATCGACCGCGTGACCTGCGCAAAGATCCTTCGGTCGAGCTGACCGCGGCAAACATCGAGATGGGTCCGATCATCGCACAAGGGCTGCTCGGCGAGCATAGCAGTGTGGTGTTCACCAGCGCGACACTTTCTGCCGGAGATGACTTCGAGTCATTCGATCGCTCGGTCGGGCTCGATGTGCTGCCGGATGACACCTATCACAACATCGCACTGCCTTCAAGCTTCGATCTAGAGAATCAAATGAAGATCTTCATCATCAACGATATCGCCGATCCGACCAGACCGGAATATCAAGACCAACTCAAGAGCTTTCTCTTTGATGTGCTCCTTGCACAATCCGGTGGAGTCCTGACGCTGTTCACTAATCGAAAAGACCTGCAATACTTGTATGAGGAGCTCAAAGATCCTCTTGCCGAGCACGACCTCACCCTTCTGGCACAAGACCGTCGCAGGAACCTCAAGCACATCCGTGAGCGCTTTGTAACTGAGACGAACGCAAGCCTGTTCGCCACCAAATCGTTCTGGGAGGGCTTCGATGCGATCGGCCAGACGCTTCGCTGTGTCGTGATCGCGCGTGTTCCTTTTGCGCAACCATGCGATCCGCTCGCCCTAGCGCGTCGCGAGGTCGACGCTCGATCGTGGGATCATTACGTGCTTCCCGAAGCGCTCATCGACATCAAACAGGCAGTTGGACGCCTTATTCGGAGTAGGACGGATACCGGTTTCGTTATCATCGCCGACTCGCGTGCCGCTCATGCAAGTTATGCAAGCAAGATCCAGCAGGCACTTCCGGTCGAGCCCATCGTCGCTACCAGAGATGAAATTCTTGAGATGCTCGAGCACTAAGGAAAGACCCTGATTTCCCCAGCGCCTCAGATCTGTGAGTGTTCATATAGGACCGCCTGGATATTCTTGATGAATTGCCCTCGGAGGTCATTTTATCGGCTAAGCCAGTCCCGACCCCGAAACACTGAACACGGCATTTTACCCGTTTGAGCTTATAAATCGGCCTCTTCTTTGCTACAATAGGAAGTTCAGCGAAAGGAGGCGCGATGAAGGATATCAAGGCGCCAATTACTGACGAAGTTGCCGATCAGATGGTCTGGGAGCTTCCCATTGAGAGCAAAATGGAGAAGACGCATATCAAGCTTGACGACACGACACTTCGTGACGGTGAGCAGACCGCCGGTGTCGTTTTCCGAAATGAAGAGAAGATCAACATCGCTCAGATGCTCGATGACGTCGGGATCGATCAGATCGAAGCCGGTATTCCCGCCATGGGAGGTAGCGAGCGCGAAGTGATCGAGCATATCGCGAATATGGGGCTTAACGCGAGTGTGCTCGCGTGGAACCGCGCCAACCTCGACGAGATCAAGGATTCCATCAGTCTCGGTGTCGATGCGGTCGCAATCTCTCTGGCGACAAGCGATATCCATATCGAGACCAAACTGCAGAAAGATCGCCAGTGGGTGCTCGATTCGATCCGTCGGGCGGTCGAGCTTGCGAAATCTCACGATGTATACGTTTCTGTCAACGCGGAGGACGCGTCCCGCACCGAGCTCGGTTTCCTTCTCGAGTATGCTGCGGTCGCTCAGGAAGAGGGCGCGGACCGCATCCGTTTCTGCGACACGATCGGCACGATGGAGCCGTTCCGTATCTACAGCATCGTCAAGCATCTGATCGAAGAGACCGGTCTCGAGGTCGAGATGCATACCCATAATGACTTCGGTATGGCTGTCGCCAACGCGATCGCCGGTATTCACGCAGGCGCGACCTGGGTCAATGTGACCGTCGGCGGACTGGGCGAGCGCGCAGGCAACGCCGCGCTTGAGGAAGTCGTTATGGCGCTCAAGTATCTCGAGCACGTCGATGTCGACATCGACACCAAGCAGTTCTATGAGATCACCGACTACGTCATGCGCGCAGCCGGACGCACCATCCCGGCATGGAAGCCTATCGTGGGAAGCAACATGTTCGCGCACGAGAGCGGCATTCACGCGGATGGTGTGATCAAGAACCCGAAGACATACGAGATGTTCAGTCCCGATGAGGTCGGACTGGAGCGTCAGATCGTGGTCGGCAAGCATAGCGGATCGAAGACGATCGAGATGAAGCTCTCCGAATTCGGTATCCCCATAACGCGTGAGGAAGCCGCTGAGATCCTACCGGCGGTGCGCGCCAAAGCGGTGCTCCTGAACCGATCTCTGTTCAACGAGGAATTGGTCAAGCTCTATCAGAAATTCAAAGCCGAGAAGGACGCGATGAACGTCGGTGTTGAAACGGCAGCAGATGTCGCCGTCGCAGTAAAGGAATAAAG
>Ga0123353_10011720_pt1 | contig 12378 bp, 5 predicted proteins | sample TergutLab28metaG_3_FD_92763 | JGI IMG/M metagenome (GOLD analysis project Ga0123353, IMG submission 92763) | Labiotermes labralis P3 segment gut microbial communities from Petit-Saut dam, French Guiana - Lab288 P3 | ecosystem: Host-associated > Arthropoda: Insects > Digestive system > Gut ... | reverse complement strand
CAGCACAACCGTTTTTATTACATAAGTAATTATATAGGCAACATGTTTCGACTATTGAATAGTCATCTTCAGACCTATTCTTTACAGGTTAAGTCACAGGATGCTGTGCACTGCACACATTGGGATCCCAGTGTGTTTACATCAGTGAAATATTTAAGCCAGATCATTTATCTAGGAAAGTAAATGTGCGAAATGTGTAACTAAGTGGTAAAAAATACATTTAAAATTCTTTTAAGAGTAGTATATTGGCGTTTACCAGTTAAAAAATAGTTTCCGTTATCATCTAATTCCCCCATGGGTTGTGACGTTATATTTGCTAGTGAAGTCACAGTGTATCCATTCAGTAGTCGAAACATGTAGCCTACATAATTACTTGTGTAATAAAAAGCAGTTGTGCTGACGTGCACTCTTAATATCGTAGAATGTTTCGCGGCCATATGAATTTTGACTTGTCTTTAAATATATGTGCACCCTCAGTTGTATGTGTTTGGAGCATTTATGGGGTACAACCCTATGGGTTTCTATCAGAGTTGACTCCTGCGGAAGGAAACGACGAAAACTGTCACCTGGGTAGCACGACGAACTGTGCGGTTGAAGTGACGAGCAACACCAAAGGACAGCCCATCACCGAGACACTGGAAAACGATTCCTTGTGTAAGCTGTACTCCCGCTCTGTCGCTCCATTCTTGAATGACAAAGTAAAGAACGTTGTGTGGTTCATCAGGTCCCTGCAAACAGTGTTGGATTAACAAATTGAATTATGGCCTAATCACAAATGATTGCAGCTGCATTGAAATAAAAATCAATATATAGACGCAGATAGAATACAAAGGCAGCTAGTTTCAAATTAATGGCGTGCCAGTGAAAATAGGTCCGCGTTCTTTTAAAATTAATTAATCACAATGTTCCAATTTAACCCTTTAAAGACGAAGCTCAGACCGCTTTATATAAAGCCCCAGTCCGTACCGCGCTGTAAATACTTTTCATCTCGATTATAAAAAACAATCAGTTTATGATGTGGCACAAGTTACTGTTTGTTCTGAGATTGATACAAAATGTATAAATACAGGGGTGCTGATAAGCCCTTAGCCCGACCAGGAAGGAAACAAGCTAATGTTTCTGTCAGAATGGCGTGAATTTCCTTCGGCGCCTTGCCTTGCACGAAAAGAAACTTCATGACAGCTCGCGTTTCGATTTTGTTGAAATCGTGCGCGTCCCTGACATGCTTCCGAGCTTGTTTCCTTCCTGGTCGGGCTAAGGACTTATCAGCACCCCGGTGCAGTGTGGGCAGAGCGTAGAATTGTTTAATGTTAAACCTGTTGGTGCATCACGCAACCAGTAGGCTTTAAAAGGTTAACTTATTCGTCTAATGAAAGCTTTATTTTATTGCTGAGTTATGTAGCTCTCAGCGTGAAGATGAGTTTTGGATCAAGAAAAAGTTGGGGAGAATCTGATTTTGACTCATTGTACGGCACATGCCTTTATTGACGCGGATGAACTAATGGAAACTGAAAAATTATCTCAATTCTGACATCCAGCCTGTCGGCTGGGAATTAAATCCAGTTATTTCCGGAAACGTTATACGTCTGACTTCTGATCACAACTGCACTGCGATATGTGGCGCACTATTCCAGTTTCGTTGGAGGGAATGCCTCTCTATATCGGGATAACAAATCAGTGGCTTAAGTGCTTTTCCATGAAATTCTGCATACAGATTACCAAAATTGGGCTGATGTTATTACCACTTTAGGCTTACATTAATATGAACTTCAGATAAATTAATCCGACATCATTCTCAACGTCATGAACATATTCAGGGCTCAGTGACGACAAAGAGAGTTTGTAAATTCATTCCATGATTGCAGAATAACAGTACTGATACTATGTTTTTAATGTAGAAAATATGGGAGCTGCTCTTGTGATTCTTTTATGCAGGCCTGTATTTTATAGTCCATGATTTAGGAGTTATCAGCTCTTTCCGATTGATAATTTTCGGTGACCTATTTTCAGAAGACGTCAGTATTTCTGACCATAAATCTTTGATTGGTAGAATGATCCATGAAAACGGAATGTAAGGTCTTATAAAGGAAGCGGTCGTGGCGTTTTTGAAATGCCTCCCATCGAATGATTTGTCTGGAGGAACTTGAGTAAACTACAAAATTCTCTGGAGAGGATATTCGGTGTCTCGGCGGAAATTTGAGCCGGACATGTCATGAACGCAAGCGTTACCGTTACAGCAACCTTTTGGATGTCGTAGTGATGAATTCAAACTGCCTCTTAATTGTTATTTGAGCTTTTATTTATGAAATATAATTTTAAATATACATTTCCAAAGCTTTAACGTCACTTACAAAAGTAAGCATATATGTTTCTGATCCTATTGCGACGAAAACCGTTTAATAACTTAATTTTATCTAAATATGACGTAATTACTTGCCTCCTCTTTGCAATTTTTTTAAATCTTAATTTAGAGTCAAATTTTCTCACACTGTAATTTGGCCAAGCTTATCAGTCAATTAATGATACATTATGATACTGTCTTGAAGTGAAACTAAACACAGCAATTCTTCCTTTCCTCCATTACTCTCTAGTCTAGCCCCTTCTTTTCGCTCTCAGTTCCCCCATTTTCTCCTGCCTATTTTCTTTAACTCCATTTCCACACCTCTCTATCCTTGCTTCTTTCATTTCTTGTTACTTCTGATAACAAAATCCAACCGGCTGTCTTTCTTGCCTCATCTTTCCCATACCTGTATCCTCTCGTTCCTCACCTTTCTTCCATCTCGCCGAATTCTTTTATTATTTATTTCCTATGTTTTACACTTCTTTGGAATTTTCATTTCTAATCACACGGATAATACCGTAAAATTGAAAAGGACAACTCTTCTGCCTGAGTATTAACCGTTAGTTTCGCCTGAAACAAGGCTGTATACAGTTATCAGCTGTAATTTAATGAACAGATCTAGAATGCGAGGTAGGCTGATGCTCGTTATTAGTTCGGTAGATAAAGCAATTTGTGTTCGCATACGGTTTGTGAGACGACGCATGTAAACACGTGTGGTAACACTACTGTTCTTAACATCCGGCCTGCTCCCCGGGGATACGCAACGAATAGGATAAAGTGTGTTATCATGTACTGCGGGAAAAGTGACAGAGAAGGATGATTCTTTTGCCGGAGGCTACAAGGGAAACATTTTTAAATGACACTTTTATTCTTCTCGGTATTACGTGATGAGGGGAAATTTCCGTATGCGCCAAGGAAGGAGAATGGAATACAATCTTAGCCAATTCAGAATATTGCACTGATTGCCTTACTGTCTGTCATTTTACGAAAGGATTTGTACTGTCGTGAATACTTCAATTGCGGTTATTACAGCTATACATTTTTAGTGAAATGTATTAAAAAATGAAAGCGAAATTCGTACTAACTACATAGTAATGTGGAGCGGCATCATGCCTTTTCAGGGATGGATAGTCATATAAACAAACATTTCCACTTGCCAGCCTATTTTGTGCTGCCTGAAAATTGGCTACTTTCTTCAGTACAAAGTGCCATTGGAAATTATTCTGAGCCATATGAATCTATTACAGATTTTAGAAACGAATTTGATTAAGATATATTTTATTGCTCTCCTTAAGTTGGAGACGAAAATTTATGTTAATTGAATTAATAAACAACAGGCATCCAATGCAACAATAATACATGTACTGTATGATCGGGCCACCACATTTCGGTCCCTTAGGTCGCCTTCCGAGACTTTACAGTCAGTACACTGTGCACGGAGTTTTCCTGAAAACCGAAACTAAAACACGCATTTTATAATTGCGTCTTTTCAGTCAGATGATACACACTTGGTTACATAACATTACCATTTAGTTTTACCTTCTCTGTGTGTTGTCAACAAGATTTATTTGGTCCATTTCAGTGTTTATATCCTTTTATGACAAGTTTTATTTGCATGTCTGGTGAAAAGTCTCTCTTCCCATACGCTTTACGTTTCTTTGTGCTGAAATCGTCCGTCTTATCAAAACATTTTTTTTTTATTATTTTGGGTTGCGGCGCCATCCTGTCGGTGTTGTCGACGCCGCTCCATTGGTTATGCTAAGACGACGTAAATTTCGAAATATCCAAATGTAAATGTTTTGCTGTGGCATATTGTAGTAGACTTGAGTGTTATTACGTAACCGTCCATCTTCTCAGACTAAGAATACTCACAAAACTTCGGAGATTATACCTTTAGTTAGAATTAGAAGAAGTTGGAACCTAGTCTGTAGTCTCTGTGAATGGACAGTGATAGAGAATGGGCCTTTCTGTGGAGCTAATCAGCCTATGTTCTCCCTCTCCTTACCTAACTGAAGATCCATTGTGTGACAATGTGTGAATATTTGAGTATTTGTTTAGCCCACGACGATTAACAGTATCCAGAATATCAGTTACGTGCCCTAGAAATCGAAATATATTGGACCAATTATACAAATAAATATACTGGCAGCGTTGTTGTATTGTGCGGCTGTTGACTGGTGTATTGTTATAACCCATTGACGCCTACAGCTCCCAATTTGGCAGCTATTTTAGTGATTTCAGGTACACTCGAACCAATGCGAAGTATTTTTGTAGGGTTTATTTACGATCAGATAGGGCCTATGTCAACTTGAACACCCTTGATAGAGTTATAGACAAGTGACACTGGCTGACTAGGAGAAGGTTATGGGGATCCTGGCCTTTGCTGCTTAAAAATTGGGTGCATAATCAGTTGTTTTGACAGCATGAAGATTCGACATTTATGCTTAGATTACTAATTCGTTCGATAAACAATATATTTAGAACTGAGATATAAAGACACTTCGTCGTTAGAAATTAATATTTTCAACTGACTTCAGTTGTCATGAATCAAACTCAGTGTGGTAGACACAGTTCAAGGTCTTTGCCTGCCTAGGACAACATATTAAGGCAAAACGCGGTCATGTATTCACACCCCGCCCGCCCGCCCGCCAATCGACGATCCACTGGTAAGTCAGGCCATGTGCTTTAGTTACCTAGAGGAGTGTTGTGGCGTGGTTTAGCTTGAATATTCCGTACTTAAATCCGGGCTTTGCATTTGCAGTAACGACTATAGTAACACGAGTCCGCGCGTTGCATAGTCATTTCATATAAATTCTAAACCATTTTATTTTTCGTGAATTCGAACAACTCTGTATTATAATTGTCCGCGTATGTAAACTGACGGAAATAATGATCACACGGCTTACTTAAATATGAAGTTTGTCAAAGGTCTTAAGTGCTTTCTAGGTTCTCTGTAAGCCCGTATAACCCATGCAGTAGTTACGTTTCTCACCGTCCGCTGCCAACTTTTTTAGTCACTGTTTGTCCTGTGGTCAGCACCCAGAGCTCTTCTTGCCGCAGTTGTGGAGAGTAGAAAAGCTTTGAAAGGCTCAGAACTAAGAAGAATATGTATATGTCATGTGTAGTTTTATATGAACTATATATATATCATAGAAAGCTATGGCACTCAGAAATAAGTCTTAAAGTTATTCAATTATTATACCAAATACTGCACATATATAAAATTTATAAAATTTACGCGTTAAAACATTAAAAACGCTCCTACATGTTTCGGTCCTAAGACCATAATCAGGGAGCTATATATTCCTTGCTAAAGTCACACTACGGATGTGCATTCTGTGCTTCGTTGCGTTCACGCAACGAAGCACAGAATGCACATCCGTAGCAGGGCACTCTTCGCAACACAACATTACACAACACGGCATGCTGCCACAATACCCAACTGGTACAGCGAAATTAATGTGACTTTTATGGTGTGACTTTATCAAGGACGATATGGCTCCCTGATGATGGTCCTAGGACCGAAACATGTCGGAGCGTTTTTATAGTTTTAATCTGTAAATTTTATAAATTTTATATATGTGCAGTAGTTGGTATAATAATTGAGTAACTCAACAACATGCACGGTGTAACAACGAAAATAAGTCTTAATGTATTTTGTAGAAATCTCATTTGTGTGGGAACTGTTAGAAGACAAGTTGCGCTGTCATTTATTCAGCAACTCGTTTCACTACTACGATTATCATCACAGCTAAACCCATTTATGATGTATGTAATATAGTTTTGTAGTAGTAACTTGACAGATAACGTAATCTAATACCTGTCATTTCTAACGAATTTATTTTATGGCGTATTGCACTTGGGAATCTTAAAATTCTTGACTCATATCTGTCGCCCCGTATTCACAAAAGAACAGAAGGTTTGGCTTACTGGGTTTGTTCTTGTTTTCATGTGAAAAGTCTGGGTGGCATCTACTCGGATTGCTTCGAATGCAAGCTGTTCTGGATCGTTTGATTGTAGATCACTTCTGTGGATCTCTACCACACCTTTCATCTGAGGATGGGCACAGATCCACTTTCCGTCAGGTTGTATTTTTTATACCAGATGATGGATAAAGTCTAATCCTAAATTCTTGCCGCTGTTTCCAATCGGTATATTTACTCGCATGCTTTTTCGGCCACCTCTCGTGATCTGTTCTGTCTTATTAGCGTTTCTATTCCTTCTACATATGACGTCTTCAACTATATTCTCGACCGTTTGTGGTATCCTTCAGTGTTTCCTTTCTTTTTTATGCAGACCCAACTAAGAACTCTTCTTTGTTCTGCTGTTTTTAGTCCTCTTTCTTCTTGGTCAAAATATCCAACTCTGTCTGCAAGATTTACTTGTGACTCTGTAGTTGGATTTAGGTCTACGTCTTTCCTAATCCTCTTCGTATATTCTTCTTTAGACCTCATTTCTTCATTTTGCTAGGTTACTAGTATTTTATTATGTAGCGTATTCATTATTATTGATTTATCCATCCATTCTCTTTCTATATAATCTTATTTCCTTATTGTTTCTAATTTTTCCCATGTACTTCAATTCTCTTATATCGGTTTCTCCTGTTTTTGCCTGCGACTGACAGACGGTTCCTTCAGTAACGTTGTTAGAAGTACGCACCAACAATTGATGATGAAGTTGGCAGCCTGAAGTATACAAGCTGCTAATTAAACTGAAAGTAATTTTGTTTCAGTGTGAGTGTGAAATGCATGTAAATTAACAGGCCTACCAAGAGAGGAATTGGAAGGCGCCTCAGATGTTTCAAATTTATCTAGCTTCATTATGTCTTGTGATAAGGAATTTGACGCTTCTGTGATGACGTATTTCCAGTCTCCAGAAATCGAGCTCTTTTCTCAACAAGATGTATGAAAGTAGCATGAAAGGAAAGTTTTACTTACCTCGTTCCCCCTTTTCTTCTACCACCCATTTGTTTTCTCGGTCTTTTTCGCCCCAAATTTCTTTTTCTCTTTATTTACATTGTATAATTCTCAATTGTCGTCACTGCCATTGCCATTTAATAACATCACTCGCGCAGCTGTGTGTTAAAGAATGAAATGGATGCTAACGGGACTTCGGAAAGAAACTAGCTGCCCTCAGAAATTCCAAATGCACGTGCCTAAACATAAATTACTTTTTAATTGTTTTGTGTTCAATTATTCTGACCTGTGACCATCTCTGTTGACCAACTCCTTACGAAGACGCTTCTTGAAGTCAGCCGAGTCTTCTCTGGCTCGTCCATTACTCAGCACATGGCTTTCATCCACTGGACTCGCGCACTGAACACATAAACGAATGTGAACATTTATGGGATACGGAAATCACATTTTACACCGTTATTGTTCTGTGCCTAGCAAACATCTCTAACTCTGGAAAACTTTTTACAAATGAATAATATTAGATATATCGAATGGCGTAAAAAATGATCTGTGATGCAGTACAAAAGGAAACAGCGCAGATACGAATGTTTCATGTTAGTACATCAGTACGCTTTGTGCATTCTTTGCCAAAGGTAAACATATATCTTTATTCGTGAGGCCGGGGTAGCGTGGGATGTACTGCATGTCACTACGGCCTGGACGGTTCTGAGTTCTAACCCCGCTGTTTGCAAGAATTGTCCTATTCTCCTCACTCACCAGACCGTCCGTAAAGCCCACCCAACTTCCTTTTCAGTGGGTTCCGGGTCTCTTTCCCACGCCTACAGCGGCTGAGGTGGGGCGTTGATAACCTACCCCTCAACCAACCCCAACCTCATCCCATAATACGTTTCCATTCACACAGTCAATGATAATAACGTGTCTAATATTATGCAGCAGTTTAGTGTCGCAAGTGCTTGTAAATTTGGTGGAGGCATCGTGGTCGATCCGATTGTCCTTCCAAGGTTCCTTATCAAGTACTTAATTATACAGAATTCCGTATTAGTTCCGAATTATAACAGATCAGAGGGGCTAAATAATTGACGGTTAGAAAGAAAAGCATTTGTGTCTCCGCGGTCGCATTTCAGTCACTGTATCACCTACAGCCTGCAGTTAAATTTAATGTTAGATGTGCGTATCTTTTCGTGTTAATGGTAATGGTGTTCATAACACCAGGTTATAGCTATTTGATGGTCATAGAAAGCCCGACGGACGGGTCCTCCCTTACCGCTGAATCATCATCTCCGTCCTTGTTGTCGGGAGTCGCTTCACAGCTGGCGGCCGTCTCCTCGGTCACCGTGCCGTTACGTACATCCGGCGTTGCTGGGCGGAACTACAAGCAGCAACAGACACAAATCGTTCACATGATGTTACCAAAATTCGTGGACAAACTTCAGAAGTTTACAAAAAGCAAGGCGAAAAAAAGTTCATCGAATTGTGCCATCAAATAATTTTCGATGTACATCCCAACAACATTTTGACCACAGCTAGATTTTTATAAATGGGGATACTTAAAGATTCCAGGGTATTCAGCTCAAAAGACAATGACGAGATTTTTATTATAAAACCAAATAGATGCACCTGTTTCTCAAATTTATTTTTGGAATAAAACTCTACATGTTTCGGACAGTTCCTCTGTCAATCATCAGGAGTTTTTCACTGTACACGTAGCAATGGTATAGGTCATACAGCTTTGCTGACAACTTGCGAACAGGAACAGGACGGAACTGGTTCCATCCTGATCCTGCTCGCAAGCTGTATGACGTACACAATTGCTGTGTTTACAGTGAAAAACTCCTGATGATGGTCAGAGGAACTGTCCAAAACATATAGAGTTTTATTCCAAAAATAAATTTAAGAAATTAGTGCATCTAGTTGGTTTTATTATAAGGATTTATAATGATGTACGGTCATCTGAACGTCCAATTGAAGAGACACTTCAACGAAATACTGATGTCTGTCAAACCATTCTCACAGCCCCGGAACTACTGAAAGTTTGCGACAGTCCATGATTAGACGTGCCCATTAGTGCGTTGATTTTGGTAGAGGACATTTTGAGCATTTGTTGTGAATTGTGGCTCGACAAACAATAATAACCGAACAGTTGTTAAATTTGGAACCTGTGTGGTAAAGGCAATATGTCTGTTGGACGTAAAATGTTGCAAGTTAAGGTTTTCATTGTTGGGTGTATTCCTTCAAGTAAACTCAGTAATCATTTTTAAGTGGTCCCTTCCGTGCAATCTTGCAGTAACAAACACCTCATTAATTACAGCAACCAAATACAGGTAGGAGAAACTGAGTAAATATAAACAATGGATAAATATTATTCAATTTGCTGGTGTAGTTTGATATAAGAAATCACACATTACAGAACGTATGATGTATATGAACACTTTTGTTTGTGTTGATGTAAAGAACTTACTCTTGAAGTTCGTCCTAACATTTTAGATACGCCGTGTTTAATTACATTTCAGAAACCGTAGAGGATCGTTTTTTATTAACAGTAATTGAAGTAGACTTACGAAGAAATTTCCATATAACGAAGGCTGATTATAAAATGTTCAATAATCCTCTTACATCCTGTGTAAAGCAGTTTGTATCTGCAATAATTATTCTATACTTAATGGCTAGAGATGTAGATTATCTTAGGTAATTACCTGGGGAAGAAGGATTAGCCTAAAGTATATTCTGTATTAACACAAGGCGAATTTAATGCCCGAATACAATAGATTACTTTTTCAGTGGCCGTGCTGCTCTTGTCAGTTGACATCCCTGACTTTCTTACCTGTGACCCTATAATGTTTACTATCTGAGAGAGACGATTTCCGGACGACTAGGAAGGATCCGAAGAAATTTTAACACGGTTGCCTACTGCAGATTCTTCTTCCAGAATCCAATACTTTCTTAGCTAGTTAAGAAATTTCCCGTACTTAATGAACCCATAATTTATTTACCGTTTTCGCAACAGCCCGCCATTGCTCCGTATCCAGAATCAGATAGCTATATTCAGCGCACTCACATGCACTTCCTGTAAGATTTGTCTTAATATTGTCTCTCCGTCTATGCCTAGATCTTCCAATGGTTTCATTCCTAGGTAACGACCCTCTTCTAATTCTATACACGTAGGAATATATAAATGTTCCGTCAGGATAATTAGATGTCTACTGCTACCAAAATCTAACTTTCCGAAAAAAAGTGAAATGCAAAGTAGCAATCCACGACAGATATATTGGCTGTGATGTCTGGAAGAGTTTGCATTTCCAGCATACAATAAACGGTCGTTAGTTTCTTCCAAAATCATACATGTGATATTGGTTCATGTTGTTATAATTAGGTGAAACTAGAGATTGTCATGACAGAGGGTAACAGGATCACGGTTTTGACGTTTTGCTGACCGTGCATCTCAGTATATTTATCTCAGTAATTCACCAAATTGATGCACAAAATGTTTGTTTTAGAATAAGTTTATTTCATGCCTCTAGATGTTTCGAGCACATGTGCTCGAAACATGTAGAGGCATGAAATAAAACTTATTGTGAAAAAATTTTGTGCATCAAGTTGGTTAATTACAGAGATAAAGGATCACGGTGTTCTAGAATGTTACGCCTTGCAGTTGGACAGAAGGGCACAGTGTGACAGAAGAGGCTCTGCTGTTGTTATCATCCTTGTGCAGAAGAAGGTTCACTCTTTTAGCCTGAAGATACACGCCAAGCTACCTGCAAGGTAGCTGCACAAACATATGACCAGTACCGGAGGCTGTAGTTTAAGTTTTGTGTACTCCTGATGATGGGTGATATTAACACCCGAAACATGTAGAGTGGACTTGCAGAATAATAAATAGACTGCTTTGTGTTGCATCTCGGACAATTATTGATATATTGTTACATATGTATTAGTCTATACGGCGTCACCTTCAAGAAGAACGTGACCTTGACAGTTTCAACATTGCATATTTTATACAGGGTGTAACTACTTCATGAATACCTAAATGAATTTGAAGCGTTCTTAATTAAGTGGTCGTGTACTATGTACAATATCCACCCCAGATTTGACTTAGATGTAGTTACAAAACAACTTAGAAATTCGACGTAGTCGCTATACTAGAGGAGGAACAGCACGGCTACCTCAAACACAAATATCAGCTATCGACCAGTCTTTAATGGACTCTTGCTATTCTGTAACGAAGTTGAATAAAGAATACACATAGCACACACAAACACACACATACACATAAACACACACATATACACATGCACACATAACTCGTAGCTATATTTGATATGTCAGGTCAACGAGCAATTGGCTGAAGTTGCAATGTTTTCGTTTCTTATCTGGATGTTTTATTTTCGAACTTGTATAGACATCAGCTGTCCAGTTTTATTATGACATTCCACCATCACTCCAGATGAACCGCTTGCAGTACCTCATTTAGGCCCGACCGATCCCTTTTTACTTTTTTACATTTTCCCAAATCACCAATGGAGATAACATCAGCATCGTGAATAAAACCTTAAATTGAAAAGTAGATATTTTGGGTCAAAAATTTCCCATTTAACCTAGTGAAAACTTATGCATTTGTTAGTCGTGAGACCTTTTAAAATCCCTCCCTCGTGTATTCAGCATTCCTATCGACAATCGACGGGTGCCGAAAGACAGTGTCGCCTCAAGGTTATGTCGTGGAACTGCACAGTGGTGTAGCACAAAATCCATTCGTTTAGGTTGTCACGATATTTTTTTGTAATGCACTTCCGCCGTGTTCTTATATGCTACTTACTAATATAAACAACGAAATACAAAGCTTCATAGATCACAAATACATTTATCATTAAACTTCTTATGAAAGTTTCGTCCTCTTTCGTCGCCTTCAAGAAGACCAGTGTATGTGAATACTTTTGGAATACTTCCTACTCCAAAAAGTTAAAACTGAAAACATTTGTGTTGATTTTTGTGCTGAAGTTATTCGTTTATGAAACACACATTTCTAGTGTGAAGAGAGAGAAAGAGAAACCAACGAGATGCAACCAATCAGATTTTTATTATCAAACTTCTATCTCAACATGTTTCAGGCATCATTATGCCCATCAT
>Ga0123353_10011719_pt1 | contig 12378 bp, 4 predicted proteins | sample TergutLab28metaG_3_FD_92763 | JGI IMG/M metagenome (GOLD analysis project Ga0123353, IMG submission 92763) | Labiotermes labralis P3 segment gut microbial communities from Petit-Saut dam, French Guiana - Lab288 P3 | ecosystem: Host-associated > Arthropoda: Insects > Digestive system > Gut ... | reverse complement strand
GACCATCTTTGCCGGCCAGCCGGCGGCCTTTGTCATGGAGTTGCCGCCATACCGCGTCCCTTCCCTGAAAAGCACCTTCATACAAATATGGGAGAGGCTCAAGGATTTTCTCGTTCGGGCGGGAACGATCATCCTGCTCATGAGCGTCGTGCTGTGGTTCCTGCAGAACTTCGACGCGTCGCTCAATATGGTTGGAGACAGCACGGGCAGCATCCTTGCCGCTGTAGGGGGTTTCATCGCGCCAATGTTTCGCCCGATGGGCTTTGGCGTATGGCAGGCCGCTGTCGCCCTGCTGACCGGTTTGGTCGCGAAAGAAGCCGTAGTGGCATCGCTGAGCATGTTTTACGGATTCACGCTCACTGCGGCGGGTACGGTAGTAGCGGCGGCGATGTCAGGGTTTACGCCGCTCTCGGCATTCAGTTTCCTTGTGTTTATACTGCTGTACGTCCCATGCGTCGCGGCAGTGTCGACTCTGTACAGGGAGATGCGCAGCCTGAGGCTGACGGCGTTGTCCATTGGCTGGCAGATCGCGGTTGCGTATGTTGTTTCTTTGTTGGTGTATCAGATCGGATCACTCTTTATGTGAAAGCCCTCTTTGAAAAGAGGGTGGCCCGCAGGGCCGGGTGATTCCCCAAAGAGGGTGGCCCGCAGGGCCGGGTGATTCCCCAAAGAGGGTGGCCCGCAGGGCCGGGTGATTCCAAAAAAAATAAGGGGGAGCATAATGGATAGACGTCATGACAAAAAAAGGGACGACCATAACGACTCTGAACGGGACCACGACCGTAACGGGCAAGGCGGGAAGCGCCGGGTGAGATTCAAGCCTAAGGAAACGCCGGGCGTGATATGCATCGAGCGTCACATCCACGACGAAGCCGTCGTGATTTCCGGCTCGCTGACCATCGAATACGACGATGCTGAGGTAAACGCCTGGATTGAAGAAGAACTCGTGACCGCCGCCGGCGAAGTCAAGGAGCGCGGCGGGATAGTAGGGCAGATCAAAGCCGCCGTCACATTGACCTCGACAAGCATAATAACGGTGATGGATGACAGGGCGGCAGTTAAGGAACCGCCCCAGAAGTATGCGCGGATAATGCTTGCCGCCATTATGTTCATGGTATCCCCAAAGGAAGCGGAAAACATAGTGAAAAACGCGCTGGTAGGGATCCGTGCCCGAATACGGCATCTTCGACAATACAGATAGACGGGTGGGGTGGGTTTTGGACCCACCCCACTTTATAATCCTTCCGATTAGCGGAACTATCGCTTGATGACTTCGAATATCTTGATGTTCGAGCCGTTGCCCTTGAGGTCGAACCTCAGGAAGAAACCGTCGCCGATAGCTACCTCTCCGCTGATGTTCCTGTTGTTCGCGCTGGTGCTGAGCACTATTGCCCTGCCGTCGATGACCAGTGTCAAGACCTTCCCGTTAAGCCACAAATTATCTTCGCTCAAGCCATAGCGCAATACATCGGGAGCTACGCCCCTCAGGAAGTTCGCGTCCGCCCGTATAAGCTTTGGCATGGCTTCAGTGTACTTGTCGCCGCAGCGCTTGCATGTGAAGGTCTTGAGGCCCTCCTTGTCGAAGGTCGGGTAGACGGTGATCTTGCTGCCCCAGTTGTGGCCCAAGGCCGGGATGATTTCCTGCCTGAGCTCGACTCCGCATATCGAGCAGATGAACACCCTCAGTCCGGGCGCAGTGCAGGTAGCAGGGGTCGTTACCGCTTTCTCGACATGCAGCCCGTACTTTGCGGTCAGCGTCATATCGCCCGTTACCTCGTCGTTCCCGAAGTCCCACTTGTCCCCGTCATCCGTGAACCATCCGAGGAAGTGGTAGCCTGCCCTTGCGGGGTCTGCCGGGGCTGCCGCGTACTCGCCGATCTTGACGTCCTGCGTCCCGAGGTCCGTGCCGTCCCAGTCGACAAACGCCACTTCGACGGTTTCGACTATAACTACGATGTCATAGGTGTCTACCGCCAGGGTCTCGCCCGCGGCGTTCTTCATGGCGACCTGCACTTTTGCGGCGCCGCCGCCGATAGCCTTGAAGGTTGCCACGGATGCGTCGAACGTGTAGTTCACGCCGCCGATCTTGCCGGGGCCCGCGTCGTCGGTCCTGGACGCGACCGCGCTCGTTAGTTCGACTACGCCCGCGCCTTCGAGGATCGTCCATTCGTAACTCAAGGTCGCCCCCGGGATCGCGCGGTATACGGTGTTATCGCCGGTGCCGCTCGCCCATTCGAAGTACCCGCTGTCGTTTACCTTCGGGTTGGCCTGCAGCCTGGCGGACCCGCCGAGCGTGAGCCTGTTCAGGTCGCCCCTGATCAGGACTGCGTCCTCGGTGGCGTCTATCCAGAGCCTTGCTACGTCGGCGGTCGTCGAGGATGTGACGTTTGCCGTGCTCGACGGGTTCCCGCCCCTGTTGGTCTTGCAGTAGTACGGTATGAGCTGTACCCACTGGTCGCGCGGGCCGGTCGTTGTGTTGTAGCGCGCGTAGCCCTCGATGGTGTATACGCCCCTGAGGACCATGTCGGGGCCGCTGAGCCTGTTGACGACCTTGAAGCCTTCCATGTCCCTGGGCAGGCGCACGCTTGCCGCCGCGCGCCCTGTGGTGATGCCCGGCGTTACGTTCGGGTCGCCGTTCGGTACGCTGGCTACCTCGAGCGTGTATACTATCGGGCCGCGCTCCACGACCACTTTGTCCCACTGGCTCTGTAGTACAGAATAGCGGTCCGTGGCGGACGAGTAAACCCTCGCCACGTTGATGTCGCCCTCTGTCAAGCGGATCTCCATCGGGATGTTGTAGTTGATGACTGTGCCCGTGGCGGGCCATTCCCTTGTTATTGAAATGTAGCCCTTGGCATTTGCCGTTGCGTCGATCTCCTCGCCGTCAAGCAGCAGCGTCACCTGCTGGTATTTCTGAGCCTTGACCCAGCCGGGTACGCGCAGGTTGAGCGTGAAGGTCTTGTCGGCGGGCGGCGTGACGGTCATCTCGATCTCGCCTTCCCACGGGTATTGCGTCACCTGGCGTACGACAATGTCGTCGCCCTGTACGTTTATGTGCCCTGTACTGCCGCCGAACATGTTGACGAAGATGTTATCCTGCCTCACCGTGTACATGTATCCGCTTGCGTTGGCGACTGTCCTTATGACGTTTGGCGGGCAGCACGCGCAGCCCTGCCATTCGGCGCGGGCTGTGGACTCGTCCAGCCTCGTCGAATACGCGAAACGCGTACCTTGCAGCGTGACGCCTACCAGCACGCCGTTGTACAAAGCGCGCTCGTACGAGTCGGCGTACTTCGTCTCCTCATGGTAGAGGCCCAGCCTCTGGTACCAGTTCGCGCCCGCGATGGCGGCGCAGACCTCGGTGTAGCCGTTGTTGCTACGGATGTGGTACGGGGCGCCGAAGCCTTCGGACGATTCGCCGGAGCCGAGACCGCCGGTGATGTATGTGTTCGTCTCCGAGGTACTGTTGTAAACATTCGTTATCGTGTTGAGGTATGGGAATTTAAGGTTGTTCAGGTGCGCGTACTTCGACGTCTCCGGCATCCAGATCGCCTGGTCGGTGGCGCCGGTGTAGTAATACATGCAGCGCACCGCGTGGCCTACCGCCGTGACCTGGCGCTCCAGAGGCAGGTTGTCCTGCGCATAGTTGCCGCCGCTGCCGCCGCCGGTGTATGTGCTCTCCCTGCGCTGTTCAACAGGGTTGGTCCTCGTCCTGCCGCGGCCCCAGTTGAGTTGGGCCACGGTCCACCTGTACTTGTCGCCCGCGTTGACGCCTTCGTATTCGTCGCACAGGTCGGCGAACATCATCATTGCCAGCTCTATCTCCGCGTGGCCGGGTATCTCGTGGCGGTACCCTTCAGGCCCGAATAGGTCGGAGATGTGCTCGCAGACGCGGCGACCGATTTCGTATAGCGTGTAGTCGTTGAGGCCTGCGCCTACGGAGAAGCGCGTGTAGGCGACGGCAGCTTCGAGGAAGTGGCCCATGTTGTACATCTCGTGGCGCGCGAAGTACCTCCAGCGCCAGTAGCCGGTGCCTTCTCCGCCGCTTGAACCCGAGAAGCGCGATGAGAATGCCGTAGTGAGGTACCCGTCGGCGTACTGAACCCTCTCGATCAGGTCGATCCATTCCTTGACTTTAGCGAGCCGGCTGTCCCTGGCGCCCGCGAATGCCGGGTTGTTCCAGTTGGCCGCCAGTGTGTAGGCGAAGCCTTCGAGCGTCTTGTACACGTCGGTATCCTGGAATACGTAGCCGTTGTACGAGACGGTTGGCGCCGTTTCAGCGCCGTCCCATACGGCGCTCAGCCTTGTGATTGAGTTCTTGAAGTTCTGTACCGCGTACCTGTTGGTGGCCGTGGATTCCAGCATGTCGACCGCCTGGTCGAATGTCGCCGTCGCGTTGACAATCTGTTTCGGCGCCCAGAAGATGTCGTCGAAGATGACGTTCTCGGACGAGATCCTGTGGTTGTTCACCGGCGCCGCCAGCGCGGTATTCACAGTGAAGATCGCCTTAGCGGGAAGTCCGGGGGCCCTGCTGCCTTGCGCGGTCACGCCCGTGACTGTAAACGTCGTGCCGACCTTGTCAGCCGCGTAGTCGGCTGCCGTGAAGCTGTTTAAGTCCCAAACGACCGGGATCAGGCTTTGCTCGAACGTCTCGGAGAAGTTGTAGTTGTTGTTACCTACGGCGGAAGTCGTAGGGACGTCAAACCGCATACCGTCGACCACTACGCGCCTTGGCAGGATGGGCGCGCGCCCCGCTGCCGTGTTGGCTATGTAGTCGAGGGCCCCAAGCATCCTTACGTTCGCGTCGCGGTAGCCGGTCGCCGTTATGCCCTTCTCCGCGTTTGCGATCTCGCATGTGATCCTGACGCTGCCCGCCGCTACGCCTTCGACTACTACCGTGTTGCCTGTATCGCTGCCCACTATCCGGGCGTTTGCGTTGTTCAGGCTCCATTTGTATGTGACCGGGAGTACCCCGGCGTTTGGCGTGGCGGTGTACGTAGCCGTGTGGCCTCCGGGGATCGTGGACTCGCCCGCGACGGCTACCGAGATGTTCGCTACGTTGATATTGAAGTTGCCTGTGACCGTCTTGACTCCGCCTTCGTACTCTTCGTCCTCGTGCGTTGCCGCGACGGAAAGCACGCCGGCGCCTACGTCATTCGCAACCACCTGCACTGTCGCGCCCGTGTCGCCGCCTACGATAGCGACGGCGCCCGTGGCTGTCCACTTGTAGGTGACGCCCGTGATGCCTCCGTCTGAGGTAAAGGCCGTGTATGTGTTAGTTGTGGATACTACGGGCGCGTTGTTGCCCGAAACGCTTACGGAGCGGAGCTCGGGATCTCCGGCGATGCCGAAGACTTCCCATTCGCCGACGCCGATGCCGTTGCTGATGGTGCCGGTCCTGTGCAACCTGAGGCGTAACTGGGACGTCACTACCGGGTCAAAGGTGACCGCGTTCCAGTTGCCCATGGCGCGGGTGCCTATGTTGGTCACGGCGGAGTTGGTGACTGGGTCGCGCATGTTCGTTACTTCTCTCCACGTGTTGCCGTCCAGCCACTCGACCCTGGCTTCGCTGTTCGGGACTGTGACGTTGGAGTCGGTCCACCAGTCGCACCTGACAGCGTCTATGCGATAGGGCTGGCTCCAGTTGAGCACGAAGTACAGCCTGTTGTTCACGCCGAAGGTGTCGGTATAGGACCAGGATAAATAACCGTTGGTTGTGCCGGAGGCCGGCCTGTTACCGTCCGTGAGGCGCAGCACTTGTATGCTGGGAACCCCATAGCTGTCGTTGCAGAAGTTCGAGTTTATGCCTGTCCTGTCGATGCCCGCGCCGGTAAGCGGGTTGTAGCGCGCGTCGGTGGCGTTGGTTATCTGCCTGACTTCGGGCAATCTCGCTATGTTGCCTTCGGCGGCGGTGTAAACGGCCGCTCTGCCCAGATCTCTGGCAGGGGCGACGACCAACCCTGTGATCGCTGTTCGCAGCGCGTGCAGGGCGGCGGGGATGTCGGCGATGTGGATCGTGCTGGAGCCTACGCCGATGGCTTCCGCGCGCTCTTCGGCCTCGATGATCACGGCTTGAAGCACCAGGAAGGATTCCGGCGTGTAGGATGATGCGCTGTGTGTCTTTGCCGTCGCGATAAGGGCGGTCAGGCCCAGTGCATCAAGGTCTTCGGGTTCGGGCATATAGCCAGGCCTGAGGGCGAGCAGTAGCGCTTTCAGTGCGTCAAAGGCGGCGCTGACCTGTTCGATTGTTGCATCGGCGTCATTGTACACAGCCTGCGCCGGCGCGATCTGCGCCACGACGCGGGCGTAGCCGTGCGGCGCTGCGGGCCTGCCGGCAAAATCTCCGAGCGGTTCCACCAGCGCGCGGGCTGCGAGGCCCTTGGCTGCGTTGCCGGGATCCGCCAGCAAGTCGGCCCAGGCTGCATCGAACGCTGCTTTGTGGAGCGTTTCCCATGCTTCCTGCGCGACCTTCAGCGCCATCGCTTCTACGATGACGGCTAACAGGTCGGCCTTGCCGTCGACGCTCGGTACCAGCGCGCCAACGGCTGCCTGCACCAGCGCAAGCTGCGCGTCAACTGCCGATTGCGCAGAGGCGATGTTCTGATAGACGCCCACGGCTGTGCCGACGGCGGCCTCGAGCGCGGCGAAGGAAGCGGGTGTGTATGCTTTGGCTTCGAGCGCACTTGCAGCCAGGATCGCGGCGTACAGGTCCGCCCTGTCGACGCCCGTGCCGCCCGTCACTGTGTTGATGCGCCAGTATTTGGTGGTACCGTTACCGGTTGCCGTGGTGCCGTCAGCGTAGTAGTCCGGTTGCAATACGGATGCCAGCGTGTTCGTCTGCGGGCCGGCGGCGCTCGCGCCCAGGCTCGCGGTGTAGAGGTTGCGGTTGTTGCCGGGTGTGTTGGACGCCGAGTCGGCGAGGTTCACCGGGGCGTTTACTGTGATGTTGCTCAGGTCGGAGTTGATGCTCTGCGTCGACCATACGCCCTGCGTCGCGTTTATGCCGGCCATTGCCAGCGGGCCGAGGAAGATCGTGCCTGCCCAGAAGGTGTCCTTCTTATCGGGCGCGAAGTCGATGCTCGTCTGGAAGGGCATGGTGAGCACTACGCTGTCCGCCGCCGTCCACAGGCGCGGCGGGATCATAACGAAGGAACTCGGCAGGTATTCGTCCGCGACTTCCACGCCGTTGAGCTTGACGCTGACGCCCCTGGTTGCCCACCACGGTATGCGAATGTGCATCCCGATGTCTTTCTGCGTCTGCCCCGCGTTGGGGGTGACGGTGATGGTGGACGTCTCAGCCGGCCATGTGCAGACCTGGCTGACGGTGTAGCCGGCAGCGTCCCAAACGGCTTTGGTCTGGACCATCATGTTGACCCAGATCGTGTCGTCGGAGACCATGTAGACCGCGTCGGTGTACCTGAGGGCATTCTCGACGCCCGTACCGCCGCAACAGCTGGAGCCGGGGTTCGTGTTGCCGAACGGCTTGTAGGCGCCCGCGCCTATCGCGTACTGATACGTAACGCCCCAGGAGCCGCCGGCCTGGCGCACCGAGCCGATGAGCTGGTTGAACATCAGGCGCTCGTAGTAGTCCATGTATTCGGCGTTGTCCGGGTCGAAGCAGGCGAGGTCCTTGGACAGCTTCGCCAGGTTCGTGGCGCAGCAGGTCTCGTTGTTGCGACCGTTGTTGAGGTCTATCCTGGATATCTGCGTGTATGGCGCGCGGTACCATTCGCCGTCGCCCACGTTGCCGCCGTAGTAGCGGTAGCGCCCCGCGTTGAAGTCGAAGAAGTTCTTAGCGACGATGTAGTAGTATGGGTTATTGTTGAGGTTGTATGTCCAAAGGGTGCCGGGGAAGTTCGGGATGCGTGAGTTGGCGTGGGAGTTGCCGTTGAGCGACATGATCTCCGAGTTCACCGCCAGCGGATCCCAGTATGACTTGTTGTAGAACATCTCGGCGCCCTTGAGCAGCAGCGCCTTGTCAGGGTCGGTGTCCGGAAGCTCCGCCGCGCACCTTGCCATGGATTCGTTGACGCCGCCGTACTCGCCGGAGATGTTGACGTACCATGTGTAATTCAGGTTGCCGTATGTGCTGTTGTAGAAGTCGGGGCGGGCTGTCGTATCCCTGGTTATCCCAATATAGCACTTCGTGGTCAGCCTGTTGGATATCCAGTGCGACATGTCCTTGCAGATAAGGAACGCCTTGTTCGCCACGGCGACCACGTCGGGGTTGTCATTGTCTTTGAACGTGTAGTAGACGTCCATGAGGCCGGCAAGCTGCTTGTGTATCGAGTAATATGGCGCCCACACCCATGCGCTGTAGGTGGCGTACCTCTCGTTGAGGATCGGGTGTAATGGCGGGGTGGCGTTGATGTAGCCGTAGCCGAACCAAGTGGGGTCGTTGTTCAGCGTGCCGTTGTCCCAGCTGGACTGCGCCGCGTCAAGGTTTATAAGCGGCCAGTCGGGGCAGTTGGCGGCTTTGTCGGCTGCATTGTACGGCCATGTGTCGGCTGCTTCGCGCCATCTGGTCACTTCGAGGTCCTTCCAGGTCTTGCCGCCGTCCAACACGTCCTTGTAGGTCTCGCCTTCCTCTTTGCCCACCCAGTCGAGCGGGTAGAAGGTAAGCTCCTGTATCTCGCGCATCTCGTTGACGAACCTGGTGATCTTGTTCAGGATAGCCGTCCTGTTCGCGTCGCTGCCGGCGCCGCTGACATATGCCAGGGCAAGCGCGTTGACGAAGTGCCCGGCGCCGTGGCCCCTCAGCTTCGTTGTCGGGCTTTCCCATCCCGTGGGCGTAGGTGTGTAACCGGAGGTGGACAGGCCCGCCGTGCGCCTGTAGTTGAACAGGTAGGTCAGGACGTTCCATTCTGAGCTCGTGGCGGCCTGGACGACCGAGCGCGTGGCGTTCGAGGTCAGCCTGTTTTGCGTCGTGAGTTCAAGCGACACCTTGCTCATAGGCAGGGTCTTAGCTACCTTTTCGGCGGGCGGGTTGAAGGCCCTGGCATTGTTGACTTCGGGCAGGGCGATGTCCGCTTCCACGACGACGCAGCCGACCGTTATCGGATAACCGTAGGCGGTGGCGCCGTCGCCGAGGATCCAGCCGGATACGGTATACTCGCGGTCGGTGGCGTAGCCTTTCCACGTGTTTTCAACGTTGGACGGCGTCCAGCCGGCGATCGCGGGCGGGCCGCTGGCCGGATTCGAAGCCGCCTGCCAGGGCCACATCGTGTTGCGCCATTCGGCGTATCCGTCGGTGTATTCGACCCAGACGCGGTATGGCAGCTTGGGCGCTGTGCCGCGCGGGACGTCTATGACGTACGCCGCGCTCAGGTCCTCGCCGTCAGGGGCGTCCTTAACATTTGCGATTGCCCTGCCGAAGCCGCTCGGGAAGGCCGGGATCGTTACGTTAAAGGTTTTTGTTTTGCTGACTTCGCCTGCGGTGACCGTGGCTGTCAGGGCCGCCGCCGCGTCGGCGCCCGACGGCGGGCGGATCACCATGCCGTTGTGCCAGAGGTTGTCGGTATTGGACGAGCTCCAGGAAATCGTTGTGCCGTGTAACCCTGTTGCCGGGAGCGTGAGGTTTTGCGTGATCTCCAGCGAATCGCCGATACCCAGCGCCGCGAGGGCCAGGTCGACTTTCTGCTCGTCGTCTTCAATGGGCGCCGCTGCGCCGTATATGTTCCAGCAGTTGATCCCAACACCGGGCGCTGTCCCGGAGGTCTTGTTTGCCTGGATGCTCAAGCGCACATGCAATGCCATAACCGGCACTTCAAGTATAAGGTTGTTCCACAGCGTATTGCGTATCCAGCCGGACGACCCTAGGTTCGGCAGCGCCCCGGGTGTGAAAGCCGTGCCTATGGAATCGAGCCTTGTCCAGTTCAGCGCCGCCAGGGCAGTAGCCTGGGCCGAATGCCCGGAGCCCGTGCTCGTCTGCTGGGTCAGCGTACCGACATACGGGTCTGTTGAATACTCGACATAGGCGTTTACGGGGTATTGTACGCCATTGTCGGTGAATACCCACCACAGGACGCTCGTCCCCGATATCAGTACCGGCTCCGGAAAGGACATCGTCACAAAATATCTGTTTGTAGCCGTGCCTGGTGTCGCGCCCCACGTATTGAAGGAGTTGGCAGCGGTGGAATTCGCTACGTTAGTCCCGTTGATTATATTCGATGGCGGGCCCCCGTTGGCGTGGGGGACCGTGACAATCGCGTTGTGCGGGGCTATCCCGCGCGCTATGTTCGTCTGCCCGGCGAATGCCGCGAGGTTTACGCCGGTATTAGATTCCGTTGATTGCACGTTAGCCGCCACAGCCATGCCGCCAAGCGCGGGAAGCAGCGACACAATCATCAGGATAGCCATTGTTATGCTGATTACTTTTCTTGCGTATTTTTTCATAGTGTTCCCCCAATAAAATAATATTGTTGCCTCTTTTTTTCCGGAGTTGGGGTTCTCCTCGCGCAAGTTCTGAACAATTCGCGCCTTTTTCTTTGCGACATTTGTATTCTCAACGCGATTTTTCTCTATACAACGATAAAGACCGCAAACAACACATCCATATACACAAGGGTTTCAGCGAAGCCAAAAAAACCTCGCAAGCATCATGCCGCAATGCAGCGCCACGATGAATGGTGATTTGATGTTCTTCGGGCGGAATTATCCACAACTAACCTTGCGCTCCGGCATTGCCGGAACACTCATCACCCTCGTCATGATCCTTCGGTGGCAGGGACGGGCCGACCTGCCGGCTGTTTCTTCCTCTACGTGGTCCCGGCGTTATCAGTTAAATGTTTTTCGCCACCACCTCCATTTCAAATCGGCGCATGACTCATCTTCCCGTGGCACAATTTCCACTTCCGCACGGCGGGGAGGGCGCCGCCCTCCCCGCCTACCGCCCGTTAGGGCGACACTTTTGTATCAGATGTGGTGAATTATACTATTATTCACCAAAATAAGCAAGTGAAAGCAAAACGTTAATAAAAATTCCTCATATATTCGTATATTATTCATATTAATCACAAAACTGCTAACAAAAAGGAGTCTTGTGCCCCCCCCACGTTCCGCGGCCAGTGCCTGGTATGTCCCAATCTTTAAAACGGCATAATAAAGCGCCGTTTTCCTTAATCTGGGAACGGCGGTCTTGACATGCTTGAATTATTATGATAGAATATGTATATAATAATATCGAGAGGTGTTTTTCATGTTTATTAAACCGTCTACCGCGCTTCGCAACGAGTACAACACTATTTCTCAATTGTGCAAAGAAAAACAAGAGCCTGTCTTTCTTACAAAAAACGGCGAGGGCGATTTAGTCCTTATGAGTATTGAAGCGTATAAATACCGCGAGGAAATGTTAGATTTGCGGGAAAAACTGCTTTCTGCGGAAGCTAACAGGCTTTCGGGCGCGAAAACCTATACCATAGCGGAAGTGAGCGAACGATTGCGGGGGCTGATTGATGGAGACTTGTGATGTGCATTTTCTTCAAGAAGCGTTGGATGATCTAGAAGAAATAGTCCTGTATATAGCGCAGGACAGCCGCGCCGCAGCGCTCCGTATGCACGACAAGATAATCGAAAAAGCTAACGATTTATTAATTTTCCCGAAACGCGGTCGGCTTGTACCCGATAGGAAGATGGCGGCGGCGGGTTATAGAATGTTGGGGATAAAGCCGTATATAGCGTTTTATCGCATAGTTGACCGTAATGTTTTCATTTATCGCGTATTGCATGGGGCGACAAATTATCCCTTGCTGTATGAAAAAATAGCGCAAGCGGGTGATGATTATTGAAAAGAAATCATCTTGTAAAGCTTTACAAGGCGCCAATCCATCTGTCCCAAAGTAGGTGAGCAGAATGCGGCTAATGATAACACTAATGTATATCTTTCTGATGATGGCGCCTCTAGTAACGGGATGCGCCCGAAAGGGTGTTGATGTGGGAAAGGATAAGCGGATACTCCAAAAGGTACTTGGATACATTAACGATATAGGTCGATTTGAGCAGTGGGACGTACTATCTTCGCGTATATCCGCGTTTTTTCGATGTCATATGCCTTCTATTATCTGAATTTTGTGGTGTTTTTCTATTGACATTCAAGCAGCTTGATAGTGTATCCTCCTTAAAAAAGGAAGGTGACTATGATGCGCGAGTTGGTCATCGACGAGGAATTCAGGTTTTTGTTGCCGGCGCTTGACAAGAAGACGTATGCGCGGCTGGAGGAAAGAATCCTTGATAACGGCGTCCGCGACCCGATCGTGATTTGGGGAAACACCATAATCGACGGGCACAACAGGTACTCGATAGCAGTGCAGCACGGTATCCCGTTTACTACTGTCGCAATGGAGTTCGGCAGCCGAAACGAAGCGACGATCTGGATCATAT
>Ga0123353_10011716_pt1 | contig 12379 bp, 9 predicted proteins | sample TergutLab28metaG_3_FD_92763 | JGI IMG/M metagenome (GOLD analysis project Ga0123353, IMG submission 92763) | Labiotermes labralis P3 segment gut microbial communities from Petit-Saut dam, French Guiana - Lab288 P3 | ecosystem: Host-associated > Arthropoda: Insects > Digestive system > Gut ... | reverse complement strand
TTACTCGCGCAGTTCCCCGCGCCCCTGGCGGGGCGCACCCCGCCGCACGGACAGCGCGCCACCGCCGTGGCTGAGCGCGCAGTTCCCCGCGCCCCTGAGGGGTGCCCCTTCGCCTGCACAGGCGAACCCCGGCCCGGGGAGGGCTCAACCCACTCCGGGGGGGCGAGACGCAGCCCGCCCAGGGCTGAACCCAGTGCGCCCACAGCGGAGCGTAGGGCTCAGGGGGTGAGGACGAGGCGGCCGATGGAGAGGCCGTCGGCAACGCGCTGGACCGCCCCGGCCGCGCCGGAAAAAGGAACCCGCTCGCTGACGAGAGGCCGCACCGCCCCCTCGGCGGCCAGCCGGCACAGCTCCTCGTGGGCGTGCCCCACGGCCACCGGGTCGTGCCTGGCGTAGAGCCCCCAGTGCAACCCGAGAATCGAGTAGTTCTTCACCAGCGCGTGGTTGAGCCCGGGCGCGGGAATCGTCCCGCCGGCGAACCCGACGACCACGATGCGCCCCTCGAAGGCGATGCACTTGGTGGACCGGGTGTACGCCTCGCCGCCCACCGGGTCGTACACGACGTTCGCGCCCCGCCCCGAGGTCGCCTCCTTGACGACGGGCACGAAGTCCTCGCGGTGGCGGTCCACCACGATGTCCGCGCCCAGCTCCCGCGCCGCCTCGGCCTTCTCGGGTCCGCCGACGACACCGATGACCGTCGCCCCCGCGGCCTTGCCGAGCTGGACGGCGGCGCTGCCGACCCCGCCGGCCGCGGCGTGCACCAGCAGCGTCTCGCCGGGCCGCAGCCCGGCCCTGCGGTGCAGCCCGAACCAGCCGGTCTGGTAGCCGATGTGGAGGGCCGCGGCCTCCGCGTCGTCGAGCGCCTCGGGGGCCGGCAGCACGCCGGCCGCGGGCACCACGGCGTACTCGGCGAACGCCCCGCCCGGCAGCGCGGCCGGGCTGATCACCCGCGTCCCGGCCTCCAGGCCGGTGACCCCGTCGCCGAGTGCGGCGACCTCCCCGCACAGCTCCACGCCCGGCGTGAAGGGAAGCGGCGGCCGCACCTGGTACTCGCCGCGGCACAGCATGGCGTCGGGGAAGTTCACGTTGGCGGCGCGGACCCGCAGCAGTGCCTCGCCCGGTCCGGGCTCGGGGGTCGGGATGTCGTCGAGGCGCATCACCTCGCGCGGCTCCCCGTTCTCGTGCACGCGCCATGCCTTCACGTCGGAACTCCCAGGAGGTTCAGGGCTGTTGCACCGAGTGCAGCAGCAGGTCGGAGAACTCGGAGGCGACCTGTTCCGCGGACAGCGGGCCGTCCGCGTGGTACCAGGTGCCGAGGTGGTGCACGGAGCCGAAGAAGAAGTCCACGACGAGGTCGGCCCGCAGCTCCGGCCGGAAGTGGCCGTCGCGCTGCCCCTCCTCGATCAGCGAGCGGAACGTCTCGTGGTAGCGGCGGCGTTCGGCCCGCACCGCCTTCTGCTTCTCCGGGCTGAGCTGGTGCATGGAACGGAAGAAGATCTTGGTGTCGTCCAGGTTCTGGATGCTGGTGACCACCACGTCCGCGGCGGCCTCGGCGAGCCGGCCGCGCACGTCGGTGCCGCGCGCGGCGATCGCGTCCAGGCGCTCGGTCTGCAGCCGCAGCACCCGCCCGTAGATCTCGTGCAGCAAATCGTCCTTGGAACCGAAGTAGTGGTAGAGGGCGCCCTTGGTGACGCCGGCCGCCTCGACGATCTCCTGCACGGAGGTGCGGTCGTAGCCGCGCTCGGCGAAGAGCCGGGTCGCCTCGGCGAGCAGCCGCTCGGGGACGGCGGCGCCGGCGCCGGCCCCCGTCGTACCGCTGCTCCCGCCCGTCGCGTTGCGTGCCATGGCCTGCCCTCTCTTCCTGCCCGCCGGTTCCGTGCCCGCCGGCGTTCCGACCGGTATGGACCCTATCCGGCCGTCGTCCTCAGTTCGCGCCGGAGGATCTTGCCGGTCGCGGTCTTCGGCAGCTCGCCGAGCACCTCGACCTCGCGCGGGTACTTGTAGGCGGCGAGCCGCTCCCGGCAGTACGCCACGATCGCGGCCGGGTCCGCGTCGGCCCCCGGCCGCAGGCTCACGTACGCCTTGACCGTCTCGCCGCGGTACGCGTCGGGGACGCCGACGACCGCGGCCTCGCGTATCGCCGGGTGGGTGTAGAGGACGTCCTCGACCTCGCGCGGCCACACCTTGAAGCCGGACGCGTTGATCATGTCCTTCTTGCGGTCCACGACGTAGAGCCAGCCGTCCTCGTCCATGAACCCGACGTCTCCGGTGAGCAGTTCGCCGCCGGGCAGCGCGGCCCGCGACTCCTCGGGGCGGTTCCAGTAGCCGGGGACGACCATCGGCCCGCTGACCGCGATCTCGCCCGGGGTGCCGAAGGGCACCTCGGCGCCGGCGTCGTCGAGGATGCGGACCATGGTGCCGGGGCCGGGCACGCCGACGGCCAGGGTGCCCGAGTCCGGGTCGACCGGGGCCTCGCTGCCCGGCGGGACGCTGGCGCACGGCGCGCTGCACTCGGTGAGCCCGTAGCCGTTGGCCAGGTACAGACCGCCGGTGCGGGCGCGGAACGCCTCCACGACCGCCGGCGGCAGCGGGGCACCGCCCGAGGAGATCAGCCGGAACGACGCGAAGTCGGCCGCGGTGGCGTCGGGCCTGGCCAGCAGCGCCATGAACGCGGTGGAGGGGCCGACGGTGTACGCGGGCCGGTACTCGCGGAAGGCGTCCAGCACCACGCCGGGCTCGAAGCGGTAGGTCAGCGCCAGGGTGTGGCCGGCGACCAGGGCCGCGGACAGCTGGCAGACCATGCCGGTGATGTGGAACAGCGGTGCCAGCGCGAAGACCACCGCGTCCTCGCCCAGCTCCTGGATGCGCACCTGCCGGTGGGCGTTGAAGGAGAGGTTGCCGTGGGTGTTGAGCGCGCCCTTGGGCCGCCCGCTGGTCCCCGAGGTGTAGCTGATCAGCGCGGTGTCGCCGGCGGCGGGCGGCGCGACGGCGAGTTCCGGGCCGCCGGCGCGTGCGGCGGCCGGCAGGTCCTCGGCGTCGGCGGCGGGCCGGCGCGCGCCGGTCAGCACCCGCGGGTCGTCGCGCGTCTGCAGGTCGAACTCGCTCGCCGTCAGGGCGATCCGCACCGGTGAGCCGGCCGCGGTGTCGCGCACGTAGCCGTCCCACGCGGCCTCCGAGCAGACGATCGCGGCGGCGCCGGCGTCGTCGAGGATGTGCGCCAGCTCCCCCCGCTTGTACATGGGGTTGACCGGGACGACGGCGCCGCCGGCCCGCCAGGCGGCGAGCAGGGCGACGACGAACTGCGGCACGTTCTGCAGCATGACCGCGAGCCGGTCGCCGGGGGCGAAGCCGCGCGCGGCCAGGCGCCGGGCCAGGCCGTCGGAGAGGGTGTCGAGGTCCCGGTAGGTGAGGGCGCCGTCGAAGTAGCGCAGGGCGGGGTGGTCCGGGACCCGCTCGGCGGCGGCGAGGAAGCCGTGCAGGACGGACGGCGGGTACTCGACGTCCTTCCGCTGCTCCTCGGTGAAGTGCCGGAGCCAGGGCCGGTCCGCGGAGGTGGTCATGCGCGCCGCCCTCCTTCGCCGCCGGTGGCGGTGCCGGTGCCGGTGGCGGTACCGGTGCCGGTGGCGGCCGCTTCCGGGCCCGCGGCACCCGCCTGCTGGGCGAGCAGCCCCTCGTAGCCGCGCTGGATCTTGTTCATCCCGCGGAGCCAGCGTTCGGGTTCCGCGGCGCGGGCCGCGGAGTACCCGGCGACCTCGGGGTGCGGCAGGATCAGGAACCGCTCGTCCGCGATGCCCCGCATGACGGCCTCGGCGACGTCCTCGGGCTCGATGGCGCCCGGGGTCAGCACCAGGTCGCCGGCGGGCCCGGTGGACCGCAGCATGGCGGTGCGCACGCCCTGCGGGCACACCGCGTGCACCCGCACCCCGCGGTGGCGGTAGGTCAGCGACAGCCATTCGGCGAAGGCGAGCGCGCCGTGCTTGGTCACCGAGTAGGGCGCGGCGCCGATCATGGTGAGCAGTCCGGCCGCCGAGACGGTGGACACGAAGCGGCCCCGGCCGCGTTCCAGCCACTCCGGCAGCAGCGCCCGGGCCGCGCGCACGTGCGCCATCACGTTGACGTCCCAGGCCAGCTCCCATGCGGCGTCGTCCGCTTCGGGGCCGCCGCCGGTGCCGACCCCGGCGTTGGCGCAGAACACGTCGATGCCGCCGCCGAGCGCGGTGCGGGCCGCGGGCACCACGCCGGACGCGTCGCCGGCCACCACCGCGGCGCCGATCTCGTCGGCGACCTTGCGGGCGGCGTCCGCGTCGAGGTCGTTGACGACGACCCGGGCGCCCTCGGCGGCGAATCGGCGGGCGAGCGCGGCTCCGATGCCGCCGCCCGCCCCGGTGACGACCACCCGGGCGTCCCGCAGCGCTTCCACGACCACGACGTGTCTCCTTCGACTCGGCGTCCGTTCCGGGCGGCCGGCCCGCGCCTCCGGGGCGCCCGCGGGGCGTTCCCGGAGCGGCTCGCGCGAGGTGCGCGGTTCCACCCACGCTCGCATACTAAGCGGTCGGTCAATCTGGCGGAAGGGCCGGAATCCGCAGCGCGGCCCACCCGGGGCGCGCCGCGCGCCCGCGGACGCGCAACCGCCGGGCCCGCACCCCCGCACCCGCAGCGCCGTGCGCCCCGGTGCGTAGCTGCTGCGTATTCACCTACCCGGGGGATGGACGCGAACCCGGCCCTTGAGGATGATGCGCGCAGAGCGGACAATCGCGGCGCTCCGGTGGGGGCGCGGCGCGTTTCGAGGGGGAACCGTGGCTGTGGACGCCGAGGCCGGCATGTCGGGCGTGACGAGGGTGACCAGCGTGCAGCCGTACTGGGACGTGACCTTCGACGCGGACGGCGATCCCGATCCCGCGCAGCGCGACGCGCTGCTCGCCGGTACCCGCGCCCTCACCGACCTCGTGGTGTTCTCGCACGGCTGGAACAACGACCTGTCCACCGCCAACGCCCTCTACGACCGCTTCTACGCGCCCTTCCCGGGCCTGGTGGCCGCGGCTCCCAAGGCCCGGTTCGGCTACGCGGGGGTGCACTGGCCGTCGATGCGGTTCAGCGACGAGCCGATCCCGGACTTCCCGCACACCGCCGTCGCGTCCCTCGCCGCCCCCGCCCCTGGCGCTCCGGACGCGCCGGCAGGGGGTGGCCCGGGCCTGGACCCGGCCACCCGGGCGGCGCTGGCCGCCGTCTTCCCCGGCAGCGACGCCCTGGTCGCGCGACTCGCGGAACTTCTCGCCGAGCGGCCCGCGGAGCCCGAGCGGCTGGCCGAGTTCGCTGCGGCGGTACGGCAGTTGACGGGTGTGGCGGCGCAGCCGGCGGGCACGGCGGCCGTCGCCCAGGACCTGGCGTCCGCCGGCGCGGCGGCCGAACCGGAGCTGCTGGCCGGCGATCCGGCCGCGATGTGCGGCCTGCTGGCCGACGCCCTCGACCAGGCGGGCTGCCCGGTCGCCCCGGCGGAGGGCGAGGCGATCCTGGGCGGGCTGGGCAAGCGGGTGTGGGACGGCGCGAAGGAAATGCTGCGGCAGGCGACGTACTACGCCATGAAGCGCCGCGCGGGCACCGTCGGCGAGCAGGGACTCGGGCCGCTGCTGGGGCAGTTGGCCGCCGCGGCACCCGGGGTGCGGGTGCACCTGGTGGGACACAGCTTCGGGGCGCGGCTGGTGTCCTTCGCGCTGCGCGGGCTGCCGCCGGGCGTGCGGGTCGGTTCGGTGACGCTGCTCCAGGGCGCCTTCTCGCACTACACCTTCAGCGGGCCGCTGCCCTTCGACGCCCGCGGCGGCGCGCTGCACGGGATGCAGCAGCGCGTCACCGGGCCGCTGGTGGCCGCCCACTCCAGCCACGACCAGGCACTCGGGGTGTTCTACCCGCTGGCCTCCCGGATCGCCGGCGAGGACGAGTCGCTGCTGGGCTTCGGCGACCGCTGGGGCGCGATGGGCCACGACGGCTTCCAGTCCCTGGACGGCACGCCGGCTCTGACGCTGGCCGCCGCGCTGGCCGGGCCGTTCCCGGGCGGCGGCTGCGTGAGCGTGGACGCGTCGGCCGTGGTGTGCTCCGGCGGCCCGCCGTCCGGCGCGCACAGCGACATCTGCCACGAGGAGCTGGCGCGGCTGGTACTGCGCGCGTCGAAGGGCTGACGCCCGAGCTGCCCCAGTGGCCGGCCGAGGCACGAGGCCGTCCGCGGAGGCAGCGAGCAGGAAGACCGACCGAAAAGCGGCCCGCGTACCCGAGTAGGACCGGGCCCGGTTGCCCGACCACGGCACGGCCCGGATACCCGGACAGAACCCGAGCCCGGTTACCCGACCACGGCACGGCCCGCGCGCCCGGACAGAACCCGAGCCCGGTTGCCCAACCACAGCACGGCCCGCACACCCGGACAGAACCCGAGCCCGGTTGTCCGGCCATGCCGTCGGCCGGGTACCCGGATGGGGCCCGGGTACCCGGCCGACGCGCTGTCACCTCGGGGACCGGTCAGGGACCGGACCGGTCAGCGGTGTGCGGGGAACTCGACGACCTGCTGGAAGGTGGGCCGGTTCTGCCAGCTGATCCGGTCGTCGGTGACACCACCGAGCGGCCGCTGCACGATCGAGTCGGCGCACCACTGGTCGCCGGCCGAGCAGCCACCGTCGTCACCGGGGTAGACGGTGTTCGCCGGGACGGCCGCGGCCTGCTTGAGCGTGGACAGCAGGATGTCGCGGCAGGCGGACAACTGCCCGTCGCCGCAGTACTTCTGGGCGAGCGGACCCTGCACCTGCTTGCCGAGCACCGCGCGCAGGTCCTTGTCCGCGTAGGACCACCAGCCGTACTGGAACGAGCTGCCGGCGTGCGATCCGGTGGGCCCGTGCCCGGCCGACGGCGACTCGTCGACGGCCAGGTCCGCGGTCAGCGCGGTGTACAGGTCGCTGCCGAGGCCGGGCGCGAACTCGCCCTGGATCAGCAGCGGCCACCAGGCGTCCATCACCCGGACCGCGTCCGCGTCGGCGTAGGTGTGCGAACCGGCCGACGTCTCGCGGCGCTTGGCGCCGGCCTGGCTCCACGCGGTCAACTGCTGGACGGCGGTGGCCTCCTGCGGGTCGGTGACCGGTGCGGTGCCGATGATCTGGAGCAGCTCGGGCAGCACGTCCTCGCCGCGCAGGTCGGTCACCGCCGCGTCCTCCATCGCCTTGACCAGGGCCGACCTGGTGACGCCGCCCTGCTGCACGAGGGCCTTGACCCGGGCGTCGAGCAGGTTGCCGCGGTGCACCGAGCCGTCGCCGAAGCCGGCCGCGGTGTAGCCCGGGGCCTGCTTGTTGTTCCAGCTGACGTAGTAGTCCTGGTCGATGGACTGCGGGTGCTGCGAAGACGGCGTGTAGTCAGCGGTGTTGTACGTCGGGTCCCAGCCGCGCCAGTCGTAGGCGGCCTGCGCCCAGACCGGGAACGACGGGTCGACGCCCGGCGCCCGCACCGGGTTGGTGCCGCTGTTGTAGTACGCGGTCTGCCGGGAGTCGGCGTAGAACCAGTTGAAGGTGTAGTTGATGTCCTGCACCGCCTGCTGGAACGAGGCGGCGTCGTGGACGAAGCCGGGGTCGTTCAGCTCCTGGAAGCCGAGGATGGAATCGGCCTCGTGCCGGTAGGAGCTGCGCAGTTGCGTGTAGGCGACCGCCTTGCCGCCCACCGTCGCCCGGTACTCCACCGGCCCGTACGCCGTGCGCCACACCTGCATGCGGTAGGAGCCGGCCGGCGTGGAGTCGGCGGTCGTGGGCTTCCACGAGTTGGTCCGCTCCAGCTTCTCCATCGCCACGCAACTGCCGTGGTACAGGTAGTGCGTGGAGTCCTGGCACAGCTCGACCGCGTAGGTGTCGGTGACGTCCTGCGACGCGGAGGTCGCGCTCCAGGCGTAGTCCTGACCGCGGCCGAGTTCGACGTACATGCCCAGGCCCGCGAAGGACGCGCCGCGGGCGCTGATGCCGGGGCCCTGGAGCTCCTGGAGCATCAGCAACTGCGGCGCGAAATAGCCGGTCTGCGGGCCGAACACGGCGACCGGATGGCCGCTCGCGGTGTGCGCGCCGCTGACCAGCAGCGCGTTGGACATGCCCTTGCGCGGCGTGGAGAACAGGTTGGACGGCAGCACGCCCTGGCTCTTGGTGGTGGCCTGGGTGGCGCCGCCGGTCGCGTCGTAGACCAGCGGCTCGGGCACCACGGAGCCGGGGTCGGGCAGCGCCTCGCCCTGCGGGTTCGCCGGCTTGCCCGCGTAGGGGAACGAACTGCCGTCGTGGACGGTGGAGACCGCCTCGGGGTCGTCGCGCTCCCGGAACGCCTCCCAGACCTTCGTGCCCTGGTCGACGCCGTACTTCTGCTGGGCGGCGAGCAGCGACAGCGCGGACTGCACCTCTCCCCCGCCGCCGGTGCCGAACAGCGCGCCGATCACCGAGGCGAGCGCGATCAGGTCGGTGAGCTGGAACGGCTCGATGGTCCCGGCGTTGGTGATGGCGTCCACGTGCCCGGTGAGCACGTACTCGCCGGGGAAGTACCGGCCGTTCTTGGACGCGGTGATGTAGGCGTTGATGCCGTCGACGTACGCCTGCGCGTCGGCGAGCGCCTGCTGGCCGCGGGCGCCGCCCTGGGTGGACAGCCAGTCGACCTGCGACTGCAGGTCGGCCTCGGTGTAGGGGGCCTGCCGCCAGAACTCCTGCTCCAGGCCGCGGTTGGCGGCCGCGCCGCCGGCGAACGAGGAGAGCTCGCCCCGGCCGACGTGCCGGAACAGGTCCATCAGCCACAGCCGGTCCTCGCCGGCCGCGTAGCCCGCGCCGAACTCGGTGCCGGAGCGGGTGCTGCCCTGGATGTGGGGGACTCCGGTGGCCTTGTCGCGGGTGATGGTGACGTCCGAGCGCGGGCTCTCCACCGAGGCGACCTGGTTCGACGGCACTCCGAAGGAGGAGTTGTTGAAGAAGTTGGTGATCGTCGCGTCGGTGAGGTTCTGGTAGCCCGAGGCCAGCGAGGAGTACGGGCCGAGCTGGTCCATGGTGTGCGCGGGACGGGTGCCGAGCACCTTGTTGGCGAGGATGTCGGCCAGGGTGGCGTTGCCGTTCTCGCCGGGCGGCAGGATGTCCGCGCACTGGCTGGCGCAGTAGTCGTTGGTGGGGTCGGCGGCGTGCGCCGCCATGGGCAAGGGCGCGACCAGGGTCGCGCCCAAGGCCAGGAGGGCGGCCACGGTGGCCGATCTCAGCGTGCCGATCCGTCGTGGGGTCCGCAGCGGCATGTCTGCTCCTTCCGGATGCCGGTGCGCGGAGGTTACCGCCGGTACAGCGGCCCCGGAAGATGAACATACGTCAACTTTTCCCCGGGTCCCCTCGGTGCGTCCCGGGTCTGGCGGTTACCGGCGGGTAGTGCGAGGATCGCGCCGAACGCACGGCGCGCTGCGGCGAAGGGACGGCCATGGGCGAGTTGCACGATCTGACGGCGGTGGAGCAGGGCGCGGCGATCAGGGACGGCTCGCTCTCGCCGGTCGAGCTCACCGAGCACTACCTGACCCGGATCGACCGGCTGGACGCCGCGCTGGGCGCGTTCGTCACCGTGACCCCCGAGATCGCGCGCAAGCAGGCCGCGGACGCCGAGACGCAGGCCGTCGCGGCCCGCCGCGAGGGCCGGGAGCTGTCGCCGCTGCACGGCGTGCCGGTTCCGGTCAAGGACCTCAACTTCGTGGCAGGCGTGCGCTGCACGCTGGGTTCCGCCGCCTACGCCGACCACGTGCCGGACACCGACGACCACGTGGTGACCCGGCTGCGCGCGGCGGGCACGGTCCTCCTCGGCAAGACCAACACCCCCGAGTTCGGCCTGCCCTGCTACACCGAGAACCGTCTCGCGCCGCCCGCCCGCACCCCCTGGGACCTGGAACGCTCCGCGGGCGGATCGAGCGGCGGCGCGGCGGCCGCGGTGGCCGGCGGACTCGCCCCGCTCGCCCAGGGCAGCGACGGCGGCGGCTCGATCCGCATCCCCTCCTCGGTGTGCGGGCTGTTCGGCATCAAGCCCAGCCGCGGCAGGGTCAGTTCCGGCCCGATCCAGCACGACGTCAGCGGGCTCAGCACCTCGGGGCCGATCGCCCGCACGGTCGCCGACGCCGCGGCGCTGCTCGACGTCCTCGCCGGCCCGATGCCGGGCAGCCCCTACGGTGCGCCCTCGCTGCCGCCCGGCGAGACGTTCGCCGCCTGCGCCCGGCGCGAGCCCGGGGCGCTGAAGGTGGTGGCGCTGCCCGACCCGCCGGTGCCCGGGGTGGAGCTGCACCCCGACTGCCGGGCCGGACACGACGCGGCGGTCGCCCTGCTGCGCGATCTCGGCCACCAGGTCGACGAGTTGGCGCTGCCGGTGGACGACTCGGTACGGGACGCGTTCGGCACGGTGTGGGCGGTGATGGCGACGGTGTGGCCGGTCGCGCCGCAGGACGAGGAGCGGCTGATGCCGCTGACCCGCCATCTTCGCGCGCTGGGCGGCGCGACGACCGGCCCCGGCTTCGCCAACGCGCTGTACGGGTTCCGCGCGCTCGGCCAGCTGATCGCCGACGCGCTGCTCGGCACGTACGACGTGATCCTGTCCCCCACGCTCGCCCAGCCCCCGGCGCCGATCGGCGCCCTGCGCCACGACGAGGACCCGGCGGCCGAGTTCGACGGGCTGGCGCACTTCACGCCGTTCACCCCGCTCTACAACGCGACGGGGCAGCCGGCGGTCAGCGTGCCGCTGCACTGGACCCCGCAGGGGCTGCCGATCGGCGTCATGCTGGGCGGGCGGTACGGCGACGAGGCGACGCTGATCTCGCTCTCCGCGCAGCTGGAGCAGGCCCGGCCGTGGGCGGACCGGCACCCGGAGGTGTGGCGCTAGCCGCCGCGGCCCCCCTCCGGGCGACTCGCCGGGCCGCCGGCCGGCCCGCGGGTCCGACCCGTCATCGGGCCGCCACCAGGCCGCCACCGAGGACGTCACCCGGCAGGCCACCGCACCGGTCCCGCGCCGCGTTGACACGCACGGCCACCCGGAACCATGCTGAGCGGGCAGCCGAGCTGAGCAAGCGCTTGGACACCTGACCCTGGAGGAGCCCCCATGTCGCAGGCCGTGCCGCAGCAGCCCCGCGTCTTCGCCTCGCTCGACGACCTGCGCGCCGCGGTCGGCGAGCAGCTGGGCTGGACCGAGTGGCTGGAGGTCGAGCAGAAGCGGATCGACCAGTTCGCCGAGGCCACCGGGGACCACCAGTGGATCCACGTCGACCCCGAGCGCGCGGCGACCGGCCCGTTCGGCACCACCATCGCGCACGGCTACCTCACCCTGTCCCTGATCCCCTCGCTGACCCCGCAGCTGCTCCGGGTCGAGGGCGTGAAGATGGGCGTCAACTACGGCGTGAACAAGGTGCGTTTCCCCGCTCCGGTGCCGGTGGGCTCGCGCCTGCGGGCGACCGCCGTGGTGGCCGAGGTGACCGAGGTCGGCGGCGGGGTGCAGCTCGTGACCCGGGTGACGATCGAGCGCGAGGGCGGCGACAAGCCGGTCTGCGTCGCGGAGACGGTCGCCCGCTTCTACCTCTGACGGCACCCTGCCTCCGACGGCCCGGCGCCCTGCCGGACTTCGCGCCCCTGCCGGGCTCCGCGGAGCCGCGCGGGGTTCAGCCCGCCTGCCGCACCATCCGCAGCACGAGGTCGGCGTACAGCGCGCCGACCTCGTCCGGGGTCCTTCGGCCGTCCGGGTTGAACCAGCGGGCGACGTCGATGCACAGCGACAGCACCGCGAGGGTGGTCCCGGACACGTCGGGGACGTCGAACTCGCCGTCGGCCACCCCGTCCCCGATGATCGACCGGATCGCCTCCTCGCTCTGCCGGCGCAGGCCCACGATCTCGGTGTAGTGCTCCGGGGCCAGCGCGCCCAGCTCGTACTGCACCACGCGCCCGGTGGTGTGGTGCTCGGCGTGCCAGCGCACGAAGACCCGTACCGCGCCGGCCAGCCGCTCGGCCGCGGTGCCCTCGGCGTCCCGGGCCTCGGTCAGCATGGCCAGCGAGCGCTGGTGGCCGACCTTGCTGATCTGGTAGAGCAGCTCTTCCTTGGTCTTGTAGTGGATGTAGAGCGCCGCCGGGCTCATACCGGCCCGGCCCGCGATGTCGCGGGTGGTGGTGGCGTGGTAACCGCGTTCGGCGAACGCCTGGACCGCGGCGGTCACCAGCCGCCGGGCGGCGTCCGGGGTGATGTCGCCCCAGGCTTCGCCGGTTGCCGCCTCCGCACTCATCGCGTGCTCCTCCCAGCCGTTCCATTGTCAGGGTCACACCCTACCTGGGAACCTGAGCAAGCGCTTAGATACCGAGTGGTCGCTTAGGCGGGATGGGGCGCGCCCCGG
>Ga0123353_10011715_pt1 | contig 12380 bp, 9 predicted proteins | sample TergutLab28metaG_3_FD_92763 | JGI IMG/M metagenome (GOLD analysis project Ga0123353, IMG submission 92763) | Labiotermes labralis P3 segment gut microbial communities from Petit-Saut dam, French Guiana - Lab288 P3 | ecosystem: Host-associated > Arthropoda: Insects > Digestive system > Gut ... | reverse complement strand
TTCTAAACGCGAACCAAGTCCGCAATACATCCAAAACCCGCTTCCCGCAAGCTTTACACCACGGTTGTAATCGATCAAACCAAGCTCAGCGCATAACGTCATATGATCCTTTGGCGTAAAATCAAACTTATGCGGCTCGCCAAAATACCTTAGAGGCTCGTTGTTTTCTTTGCCCCCTGCAACAACGTCGTCATCGGGAGGGTTAGGCAGGCTAAGCATAAGCTCGTCAAGCTCGTCTTCAACCTTGCGCAACCCGGTTTCGGCGACACGTATCTTCTCTTTTAACACATTAAGGGTTTTTATAATATCGGCGGTGTCGCCACCTTCTTTTTTTATCTGCGGGATTTGCTTTGATATATTATTTTGATTTGCTTTATCTGTTTCGCTCCCGGAGATAAGAGCCCTGCGTTGTGCGTCAAGCTCGATTATCCGGTCGATCTCCGCACCGCAGTTTACACCTTTTTTTAAAATGCTTTGTTTAAGCGTTTCAGGGGTTTCACGTATCAACTTTATATCAATCATTAATTTTCACATCCTTTATCTCTCCGTCCAGTAAAATATCGAAAAGAACATCAAAGTCCTCCAGGTCATAATATTCCAGTTCGATTTTACCTTTCCCTTTATTTTGCTTTATCGTTACCCTTCTGCCCATGGCAGAGGTCAAGCGGTTTTGTGCTTCAAGCAGGTAGTTAACTTCCATCATAGGCTGTTTGGTGCGGTTTGATTTTTCCCGGCTAAGTTTTCTGACAAGCGCTTCGACCTCGCGAACGCTCATATCGTTACCGATAACCAGCTTAGCGGCATCCTTCATACGCTCCTCGCTCTTGAGTGCAAGTAATGCCCTGGCACTTCCTGCCGAAAGCTCCTTGCGTAAAACAAGCTCTTTTAACTCATCGGGCAACGAAAGCAGTCTTAATGAGTTTGCGACCGCCGGGCGGGACTTGCTCACCCTATGCGCAACTTCCTCCTGTGTCATATTAAAGTCTTCCATCAGGACTTTATAACCGCGAGCCTCATCTAAAGGACTTAAATCTTCACGTTGAAGGTTTTCAACCATTGCAAGCTCTAACGCTTCTTTGTCATCAGCAAAAACGATCCTTGCCGGGATCTGGTCAAGACCTGCTTCTCTGGCTGCACGCCATCTGCGTTCGCCTGCTATTATTTGATAAAAACCGCCTTCGACCCTTCGCACCATGATCGGGGAAAGCACGCCATGTACACGCATTGAGTCGGCAAGGGTTTTGATCCCTTCCTCCTCAAAAAAAGTACGGGGCTGGTCCTGGTTGGGTTCTATTCGCTGTATAGGGAGGTACTCAAAATCGTGCGAAGTCGCTTCATCCGCAGCGTCACCAAACAATGCGCCAAGACCTTTCCCTAAGCCTTTTTTACTCATTATTTTCCACCCTCCTTTATACCAAATCTGTTTCTCTTTAAAAATTCCTTTGCAAGCTCCTGATATGTTTGGGAACCGCGTGAGGAACGGTCATATTCAATGACAGGCTTACCGTGACTTGGAGCTTCTGCTATCCGTACACTTCGCGGAATGGCTATATTGTATGTTTTCTCTTTAAAATGCTTCTTTATTTCGGTTGCTATTTGTGACGACAGATTAGTACGTGAATCATACATCGTCAACAAAACTCCTTCGATGTCAAGCTCGGGGTTATATGCTTTTTTTGTCATTCGTATCGTTGTCATTAGATCCTTTAGGCCTTCAAGCGCAAAGTATTCACACTGTACCGGGATAAGGACGGTGTCTGCAGCGCAAAGCGAGTTCAAAGTCAGCATTTCCAATGACGGCGGGCAATCTATAAAAATAAAATCGTATTTATCCCGTATCCCGGCAAGCACATCCTTTAAGACAAAATTGCGGGAGTCCATCATCACAAGTTCAACACCTGCGCCTGACATAATACTGTTTGACGGGATCAAATCGCCATACGGAGTTTTACAAATTGCTTTTGATGCATCAATACCGTCAATTAAAACATTGTACATGTTATGCACATTTTTGTCTTTGTTGACTCCCATTCCGGAAGTGGCGTTGCTTTGCGGATCCATATCACATAATAAAACCCTGACTCCGGCTTCGTTTAGCGCGGTGCAAAGGCTTACGCAAGTAGTTGTCTTACCGACTCCACCCTTTTGATTTGCTACAGCGATTATTTTTCCCATTTAAACTCTCCTAAATTGGCGTAGCAATAATTATACCACATGAAAAATGAGTTTCAAGACTTTTCGTGGCTGCCGCAAAACATAAATGGCGGTGTAGATGGCTACTGTAAAAATAAAGAAGCAGCACATCAATCGATATGCTGCCTTTAATACCGGCTATCCCGGGTATAAAACTTTTAGCAACTAAGGCCTGTTTTCAAATGGATCGGGAGAATCGGGTTCTACATATGGCCGTTGCTGACCTGCATACATATCTTCGTCGAATGTGATCGGCAAAACATAGGACTCCCCGTCACGCCAAATAGTGATGGTTGTGGTATCGCCTGCTTTGTAAGTTCTTAATGCAAGCCTTAACGCATCCATAGAGTTGACATCGATCCCGTTAAGTGCTGTGATTATATCACCTATTTCCATTCCTGCGATATCTGCTGCGGAACCGGGGGAAACACTTCTAATGTATATTCCGACAACCCAGTTAAAATATTCAGCGTTAGCAGGCGAAACGTTCTGTCCGGTTATCCCGATAAGGGGTCTGCCGGAAATATAGCCATGTTCAATAAGCTCTGTCGCGATTTCGACCGCGTCGTTTATCGGTATTGCAAAACCGATACCTTCAACATTTCCGCGAACTACCTTTGCGGTTACGATGCCTATAACTTCACCGTCTGTATTGTATATAGGACCGCCTGAGTTTCCGCTGTTGACTGCGGCGCTGAACTGGAAGGTCCTGATACTTTTACGTTCAACGGTCACAACCCTATCGAGTGCAGAAACGATGCCGTCGGTCATTGTATAAACGAGGTCTCCAAACGGATTTCCTATAGCGTAGATCGTCTGTCCGACCCGTATATTATCGCTGTCACCAATGAATACCGGGCTAAGTCCGGTTTCTTCTATTTTCAATACAGCAACATCGTTACTTTCTTCAAACCCGACGACTTTTGCATCGTACGAGGTTCCATCATTGAGGATAACACGGATTGGAAGCTCGTTTCTTTGTGCGATCTCTATTACATGATAGTTTGTTATGATATATCCATCGGTTGAGATTATAAACCCTGAGCCTGAAATCGGAGCGACATCACCCGGGGAATCGCTATTAATTCCCGGGGCATCGGTGTTGATAACTACGACCTGGTTTCGTGCCATATCGTAAATATCTTGTGCAGTCATGCCGTCGTCGTTTGCTACAAAATGTGTTGGAGCATTATCATCATTGCGCCTGTCAACGTTACTGCTGCCAAGTATGACCTGCGGCGGCGAGTTAAAATCACCTTTATTTATACGATAGTCCAAGACGAGATATGCTGCCGAACCGCTGAAGAAAGCACAAGCGAGTACAAGTGCCATTGCTCGAAGAAAACCAACAAGGCCGTTACTGCTCTCATGTCCATGTCCATGTCCATGCCCGTTTCCGTTTCCATTACCGTTACGGCTGCGCCCGTTTCCGTTTCCGTGCTCGCGATTACGCGGGAATGGCCTGTTCACACATAAACCCGGCGAATACATGTTCTGCATATCATCGCCTGCGTCATTATAAGCATTTTCAAGAGCAACAGATTCGCTGCAAGGTTCATTATGCAAGCACTCCTGGTATGGATGCTCAACATATCCCTGTTCGTTATAATATACAGGCTCTCCATATGGGTTTACATTATACATAGGTTCAGTGCGAGCGGGTGCACTGTAAGGATGTTGACCGGGAATTAGCATATTATACACCGGATTACCGTAAAACACTCCATTTTGTGGAGGGTCATTTAATGGAGGATCATTAACATTACTGCCTGTTGTATCCTGATGTATTTTTCTCTCTTCATTCTCATACGGGTACATGCTAAGTCCTCACTTTTCTTTCGTATAACGCTTGTTTTGTCAGATAATAACAGCTGCCGAAAGGGTAAGCTGTTAAGTGGAATGTGATGTATTAGTATGGTAATAAATCCATGTGAACAAAAAATGAACAAAATCAGAATATTCTAAAAACTCTCAAAATTCTTGACACCGGAACACGTAGAGTTTAGAATACTCAAAACAGATTATTTGAACAATGAAAGGAGAGTCGCATATGGCTTATTTTTTTAATGAACCATCCAGGACATTCAGTGAATATTTACTCGTACCGGGATACACAAGCGATGACTGTGTGCCGGATAATGTCAGCCTTAGAACACCGCTCGTAAAATATAAACGCGGTGAAGAATCAACACTTAATATCAACATCCCGCTGACTTCCGCAATTATGCAAGCTGTTTCCGACGACAATATGGCGGTCGCACTTGCGAAAGAGGGAGGGCTTTCTTTTATTTTCTGCTCGCAAAGCATTGAAAATCAAGCAGCGATGGTTTTAAAAGCGAAATCCTACAAAGCAGGATTTGTTACAAGTGAATCGAATATAAGCCCTGACTCACAGTTGTTTGATATACTTTCCCTTAAGGAGAGGACCGGGCACTCGACCGTTGCGGTTACATCAGACGGCACAGCCAACGGAAGACTTGTCGGAATGGTAACAAGCAGGGATTACAGGATAAGCCGCATGGATGGAACAGAGTTTGTCCGTGACTTCATGACGCCCATCGACAGACTTGTAACAGCACCATCCGGCACATCACTAAAGGCAGCTAATGACATTATTTGGGAACACAAACTGAATTGTCTGCCGATAATCGATGATCAAGGCAGACTGATACATATGGTATTTCGCAAGGACTATGATTCACATAAAGCAAACCCGTTGGAATTGCTTGACCCGCAAAAAAAATACGTTGTCGGGGCAGGAATCAACTCACGGGACTACAAAGAGCGTATACCGGCTCTTGTCGAAGCCGGCGCGGACGTTTTCTGCATCGACTCATCAGAAGGGTATACGGCATTTCAGAAGAATACACTTTCATGGGTAAGGGAAAATTATGGAGACAGTGTAAAAATCGGAGCGGGGAACGTAGTTGACGGAGAAGGATTCAAATTTCTGGCGGACAGCGGCGCCGACTTTGTCAAAGTAGGTATTGGCGGTGGTTCGATTTGTATAACCAGAGAGCAAAAAGGCATCGGCCGCGGTCAGGCAACAGCAGTCATTGATGTTTCAAAAGCGCGGAATGAATATTATAAACAGACCGGAATGTATATTCCGATCTGTTCCGATGGCGGTATAGTCCATGATTATCACTTCACACTTGCGTTAGCGATGGGCGCTGACTTCCTGATGCTTGGGCGGTATTTCGCGCGTTTCGACGAAAGCCCGACAAGCCGTGTAAGTATCGGCGGAAGTTACATGAAAGAGTATTGGGGTGAAGGCTCCGCTCGCGCTCGTAACTGGCAGCGTTATGATATAGGTGGATCAAACAAGCTGACATTTGAAGAAGGTGTTGATTCTTACGTACCATACGCGGGAAGCTTAAAGGATAATGTGGCGTTAACACTGGGAAAAATGCGCTCAACTATGAGTAACTGCGGCGCGCGTACAATAACAGAGCTTCAAGAAAAAGCAAAATTAACGCTTGTGTCCCACACATCTATCTTAGAGGGCGGCGCCCATGACGTTATGCTAAAGGATAGCATAACGCCAAAGGGTTATTCACAAGGATAATAAGCACTTCATTTTATAAAGATATATAAAGACCGAAGTGCTAGCTCAATTGCATGATATAGCAAATGATTTTATTTGCTTCGGTGAAACCGACGTTTGTATGGAACGCCTGGCTTGCGTCATTATCAAAAACACAGTCGGAGGCGAGTTCGCTGCAGTCGAACTTTTTCGACCATTCTTTCGCGTGCTCAACAAGGCTTTCGGCGATCCCTTTACGACGGAATTCAGGTTTGACATATAGGCCTTCAATGTACCCTACAGGACTGGAGTCCGAACCCTCCACATAATCGCTGCGTAATGAAAGACTAAGGAACGCGACAGGATTATTGCCTTCAAAATACAAGAACTCATTTTTAAACAGCCCGTCGTGATTCATTCTAAGGACTTCATCGACCGAAAGATCGGGCCATAACGCAACACACATTTCCGCCCAGACGTTTTCATTCTCTTTTGTTAATGGAACAATCATTCTAGTACCTCCGTTACATGTAGTAGGACAAAGTCTTTTTCGAGAGTGTTCCTAATTATAAGCTAACAAAAGGAATTTTGCAAAACAAAATTCCTTTTATCTATAGTTATTTAAATATTTATCTCCGATTTTTAAAACAGTCGCTGTTTCAACTCGTGTACTTCTGTGATTTCGGTGACGGGATCACCGTATTTTGCCAGATTAAAGACTGTTGAGAGGCTTTCGGGGAGTGGAAAGTTACTTCCGGATACGTTTTTTGTGATTTCATCAAGCACTTCGTTAGGTGTATCATTTAAGCTATCATGTGTTAAACCGGAACGTTTTGCCCGGCGGACGTACTCTTTGTAGATATAGAAAATACGTTCGCGATCGGTCAGCAGAGATGAATACCGGGGTCGTTTAAAGTAGCTTCGTACTTTCTGTTCTTTTCTATTTGGAAGGACCTTTTCAATCGTTTCTGTGAAAACTTCGCTATTGATCTGTGGTCTTTGACGATCTGTTTTAAAAAGCTTTATTATAAAGATAGTGAACTTTACCAGCGCAAAAATCAAAGCAAAGAGCATAAAAGCTATAAGGATCACAAGAGATACCCGCATGATTATTTGATAGAGGAGTCCGGGTTCGCTTATAGGGGCATCTTCGTCGGGTTCAACTATAAGCGGGGGTTGAGGCGGGGGCACCGGTCTTTGCCCGGGCAGAGGATCAAAGTCAAATGAGATGATGCCGGAAAGCTGTGATAATATGTTGCGTGCGAATGAAAGCAAGGCATCAAACGCTTCTGTTATCCAAGGTAAAACAGATAGAAGAATCACGATAATACAGAAAATTGCTATTATCACAAGCATAACGCGTTTTGTTGTGCTTGGGAGTTTTATTACATCAACTCCAAACCGGCGCGAGCTGTCGATATTTTGGATCATAAAGAAAGACAGGATCGAAAATGATGAGACGGCTGTCAAAATACTGAATAGTTGCCCGTGCTCCGCCATAAACGGCGATCTTTGAAGAAATAACGCGGTAAAAAGATTAAACGCGAACATAACAAAGCAAATTGCCCCTATATTACTGAACTTGTCAGATATAACATAGGAAAAAAACGATAGAAAAACAATCATATATACCGTTGCCGCTAATTTTGCCCAGATTGACATGTCGGGGAGCAAAACAAACACTGTTAAAGCTGTTAAGCATAACCGCAAACCGAAACGAAGCAGGGCGGCGTATTTTATCCCATAAAAATCAATAAACAACATGACACAAGCCGATATATACAACGCCGGCATCAGCCAAAAAAACGGGACATTAACGTAATTTGTAATAAAATAAGTACACGGGAGGGTTGCAGTAAGGCCTAATAACAAAAAAGTAAATCTCAGGGAATATGTTCGTTGTTTATCCGGCTTAACCATAGAGCGCACCTCCTTCGGGAGGCTGTTGCTCTTGCAAGCAGTCAGGTATAATCAATATTTCCACCTTGTTACCGGCTCTGCGCAGGGCATCACTTTCAGCTATTATGTCACTTGTGATATATCGCGTCATCAATAGGATATCAAAACCGCGCACAACTTCAACGGCTTCTTTGAGCAACATATGGAAGCTGCGGGAATGGACAAATTGGATTTCAGCCATCGCCGAAAACAATTCTTCCCTATGTGCTTTGCCCATAGCGGGCGGGACTGTTATTTCTTTTGTGGTGCGAAGGCTTGTTGCGTTCGTGCACAGTGCAGTCTGTTGCCCGAATGAAATGGAAAAATCAAGAACTGTTGCAAGTAAACGTACCGCGTACTCCAATGCGTATGTTTTTTTAGGGCCGGTGTTATCCCAGGACTCCGCTTTATAATCAACGTTAAAAAACACCATCAGCTTTGAATCTGACGTATAATCGTTTTTTTGTACAACAAGTTTTCTTGATTTTGCGCTTGCTTTCCAGTTAATAAGGTTTTGCGGGTCACCGGGTACGTAATCTCTTATACCTGCCTGCATAAACGGGTCAGGAAGGAAAAACCGTTTTACAATAACATCCCCTAAAAATGAACGGGTCGGTAAGTTTAAAGCATTTTGCGGCAGGGGCACCGGATAGACATGTAATCCACTTTCAGGCACATATGAAAGTGACTTAACAATAAAACCAAGCACGTCTCCGGTCGTTACTGTTGCAGAACCCAGAGGGTAATAACCCCGCTTGGTGCAAACGATTTTATAGACGCGATTTATACGGCGTAAAGGAGGAACAGAGAGGGTCGAGCGATGGAAAACACCGGCGCTTACACGTGTGTTGTCGTTTTTTGTGAACAGCATGGTTTCGCTGAAACGGGTTTCAACTTTCATCCAGAGTAAAGGGAGCAGCTTTCTGTTTTCTATAACTTCAAGGAGTTCATTTGTTTCGCCTTCAAAAATCCGTTTATGCAGAATTGTACATGAGTATGTCAAACCACGAAGCGCAAGTAGATGGTAAACCACCCCTTGCACGAACACAACGATTAAAAAAGCAAACATAAACTGAAGCATCATTTTGGTACCGGCAGGGTCGAGAGGATGTCGTCAATAATTGATATAGCGGCACGGTTGCTGTTAGTTGCTAGGGTTGCTATGATCCGGTGTGCAAACACAGGGCAGCATAAAGCCTTGATATCGTCGGGTGTTACAAAATCGCGCCCTTCCATAGCGGCAAAAATCTTAACGGCTTTCATTAAAGCTTGAGTTCCACGCGGGCTTACACCTAATTGAGAAGATTTATGCGTCCGTGTCATTTCAGCTATGTCAATAATGTAGTACTTCAAGTCATCCGATATAAACACCCCGGGAAATGCAGCAGTCGCTTTTGCAACATCATCCGCCCCTGCCACCGGTGACAGCTCATCAAGCGGATTGTTCCCGTCAAAACGCTCAAGGATTTGGCATGCTTCATCACGGGTCGGGTACTTCATGTTCCCTTTAATAAGGAATCTGTCAAGCTGTGCTTCAGGCAGCGGAAATGTTCCATGGGTCTCTATCGGGTTTTGTGTTGCAATAGTAAAAAACGGCGGAGAAAGCTTTAAGGTTTCGTTGTCTATCGTTACCTGCCGCTCTTCCATACATTCAAGCAGCGCTGATTGGGTGCGTGGCGTAGCACGGTTTATTTCATCCGCAAGTAATATATTAGTGAAAACAGGACCTTTTCGCAGTATAAAAGCATCTTCCCGCTGGCTGTAGTAATGTATTCCCGTTATATCCGAAGGAAGCAGGTCAGGCGTAAACTGGATACGGGAAAACGCACAATCCAGGCTCTTTGCCAATGCCCTTGTAAGCAGTGTTTTGCCTGTCCCGGGCACATCTTCGATCAGCATATGACCCGAACCGATAAGACAAATCAAAGCCGACTTTATTGTCTCTTCCTTTCCGACAATTACCTTAGATATATTTCCTACCACCCGGTCGGTCAAATCTTTTATTATCGAAACATCCATACGCTAAACCCCATATCTGAACAGATTTTAAGTTTTCTACATGACACAGTTTACCACAACGGCTTATCTTGAGCAAGCAATGTACAGTTTATTATGTGTAATTATAGTCTCAATTCCTTTATTGATTTGCTAGTGCGCATTTGACAAATCAACAACTTTTGTAGCAACATTATCACAAAATACCCGGTCATGCTCAACAAATAACATCGTTGGCTTAAAAGTTGCTATCAAATCCTCGATTTGCAAACGCGAAAGCACATCGATATAATTGAGCGGTTCGTCCCATATATACACGTGTGCTTGCTGGCATAAGCTTGCGGCAATCAGGACTTTTTTCTTTTGCCCGGCACTGAAATCCAACATATCTTTTTCAAATTGTATTCGAGCAAAATCAAGCTTTCGCAGGATCGCCTTAAATAGGGATTCATCAATTTGTTTATCCTTTGCAAAGGTTTTTAAATCACCGGCAAGAAATGATGTATCCTGCGGCACATACGAAATGATCAATCCGCTGCCAACTCTTACATTTCCCGTATACGGGACAGAATCTTCACAAATTACAGCACTGTCCGCGGTATTTCCACAAATCAACTTCAGTATACTGCTCTTGCCCGAGCCGTTACCACCCATTAGAGCTAACCTGTCACCCTGCTCAAGGGAAAAGCTTAAATCATGGAAAATCTCTCTGCCATCATAAGCAACGGTTAAGGCATCAATATAAATCAATCCTGATGAGTGGTACTTTAACGGATGGATTTTTAGGTTATCGGAGGTTTCTATGTTTTTAAGCAGAGCGGATTTCTCCTCAATGGCAGATTTCTGACGGCGCTCAAGGTTCTTGCGGCGTTGCTGCATACGCCTTGATTTTTCGGCATTATATGCCATTGTATCAATGTTGGCGAAACCTTTTTTCCGTATCTTCATTGTACCTTTGCCTTTTTTTGTGGATTCGACCTTATCAGCCCAGTTTGAACTTTGTCTTGCTGCGGCTTCAAGCCGCTTAATGTCTTTTCGCAACCGCTCATTCTCTGATAATTCAAAGCCGTCCTGCAGTTGTTTGTTATGATACCAACTGGAAAAGTTTCCGCTTTGTATTTCGATGTTTGCCCTGTTGATAGACAGGATGTGGTCGATGCATTCATCTAAAAAGGCTCTATCATGCGATACTAAGATGAAGCCGCTTTTGCTTTGCAAGTATCTTGAAACTGTTTCACGGGCTATCATATCCAGATGATTAGTTGGTTCATCGATCAGCAAGAAAGAATTTTCCCGCAGAAACAATCCCGCAAGCAGCACTTTTGTCTGTTCGCCGTTTGAAAGTGTTGAAAAAGAGCGGTCTAGAATACTTTCATCCACCATAAGGTTAAATAATTCTTTTTGGATCTGCCACAACTTAACATTCGGTGCGACTTTTTCCAGAGTTGCCAATGTGTTTATATAAGGATCCTCAACAACATAAGGAAAATATTCAAAGTCAACACTTGCGGTGATAGAACCGCTGTACTCAAAACGCCCTAAAAGCAGATTCAAAAATGTTGTTTTACCGCGCCCGTTACGGCCGCAAAACCCAAGCTTCCAATTTGTGTCAATCTGAAATGATACATCAGAAAAAATATCATCATAACTGCCGGGATATGAAAATGTAAGATTCGATATATTGATAAGCGACATAAAAATACTCCTTCCCCATCTTGGAAAAGGATTAAAACTCAAAAACGGTAAACTTAACACAACCGCGGTCAGATGATTTTTTAATCCAAATCCAATATAATAACGAGCCAAATAAAAGGCCTTTAAATATTACTATTGGTACTCGGATCAGCTTATCATTCTTACACCTCGTTACATATATATTAGCGGGCTTATTCTATCAGAATTTGTGGCGATATGCAAGCAAAACATCCAAATATGCAGGACAAACGCATCAATTTCTCGCCCAAAAGGGTTGACAAGGCAAAAAAAGTATGAAAGTTGAAGAAAAAGCTGGACACCAGCACTTTTTTTTGGTATAATGTATTACATAGTAAGTAATACATTATGCTTCGCGCTGCACCCGCCCGTTGCCATTGACCCATAAGTTCTACAGTAACCGCATCTGTCTTTTTTGCTCCCCGCGCTGCGCGCCCCGAGCCCCCACCCATGTGCCCTGCGGGTATCCTGCAAAGCCAATATGCACAGAATATATAGGAGCAAATCAGAAGCTGAACGGTCATATCCGAATAGCGGGCGATGAAGGCATCGGCGCACCCGCCGTGCCAGGGGCGGGCAAGGGGGCTGCGAAGCAGGGGCGAGAAATGGAGGCAAGGTATGGCAAATTATCCGGACTGGGTACTCAAGCATAAAAAGAAAGGCACATACATCAATTTCCAGAACGGGAAATATTATCTTTACGCTGCGCATTCGGAGCGTGTCCGCGGCACAAACAGAGTCAGGCGCGTAAGCGACGGCTATCTCGGCAGGATAACGGAGGAAGATGGCTTCATCCCCGCAAGGAAGAAACTCTCCGACCCTGTCCATGTATATGAATACGGGCTTTCGGAGACAATCATCTCGCTATGCGCCAATATCCGGGCAGGGCTCGGCCGCGAGTTTCGTGGCGGTGCCGATTTTGTCATGGCGGGCGGCGCGATGCTATTCATATATGGATGGATCGGGCAGGAGTTTTATGAGACGTCATGGCTGTCAGTGCGGCTGCCCGGTTTAG
>Ga0123353_10011714_pt1 | contig 12380 bp, 15 predicted proteins | sample TergutLab28metaG_3_FD_92763 | JGI IMG/M metagenome (GOLD analysis project Ga0123353, IMG submission 92763) | Labiotermes labralis P3 segment gut microbial communities from Petit-Saut dam, French Guiana - Lab288 P3 | ecosystem: Host-associated > Arthropoda: Insects > Digestive system > Gut ... | reverse complement strand
TGTGCGCGGCGGATACCGTGATCATCCCGATCCAGTGCGAATATTATGCGCTGGAAGGGCTGGTGCAGTTGATGGCCACCGTGCGTTCGGTCAAGCGGCTGTATAACGAGCACCTGGAAATCGAAGGCGTGCTGCTGACCATGTACGACGGGCGGCTTAACCTGACCCAACAAGTGGTTAACGAGGTCAAACGGTTTTTCCCGCGGAAGGTTTATTCCTCGGTTGTGCCCCGGTCAGTGAGACTGTCCGAAGCGCCCAGCTTTGGTCAGCCGATCGATGTCTATGACGCCCGGTCAAAAGGCGCGCAAGCTTATGATGATATGGCCAAGGAGTTTTTGAAGAACAACCGAAGGTGAGTTTTTTCTAGAGCTCCATCCGGCGGGAAATCGTAGGGACGACCGGCCCTGGTCGTCCGCTGGTCTGCGGGACATCGAGGACGATGCCCCCTACAGTTTATTGATGGGTGAGATACTAGTGTATAATGTAGAGTGTAGAATGTAGAAATATAGCAAAATATTAATGCGAAAGGCGGTTTCATAATGATAAAAAAGTATGAGTACCAAACAAAATCAATTGATGCAAAGAGCTGGAACGGCGGTAAGGTCGATGTTGAGGAGCTTGACAAGGTCTTGAACGAAATGGGAAGTCAGGGATGGCGGCTGGTGGAAAAAACCGCGACAAATATGGGTGATGGCAGTACGTATTATTTGTATTGTACGTTTGAACGCGAAATGGGATAGAAACATCCAGTAGGGGCAAACCTCGTGTTTGCCCTCATCAAGGGCAGATAAAGGCAGGGCAGATACAAGACCTGCCTCTACAAAACCACTGTTTAGGACAAGGTTATTGTCTATAAAAAATGTAGGGGCGGCCTGTGGCCGTCCACAGGATAAGAAAAGAGAGATGAAATGGGTAAAAAGATCAGAAAGATACTCGCTGCTTTGTGTGCCTTGTGCATAGCTATTGTTTTAGTGCTTTCGTTCAGTTATGGCTACTTCGACAACTTGGATAGTGATGTAGACGGATTTGCCGCTATGTCAGGCTTAATAAGATTAAATCTTAGCATTAGAACCCATGTAAAGCTGACCGACGAACCGTTGAAATTCTTGGTTACTGATTGGGAAAGTTCCCAAGCTTTTGTAGAAGAATATTTTGACTGCATTGAAGAAGATCATGAATATATGGGCGTCGGTATTAAAGGCGGCATAAAATACAAGTATCTGAAAGGGCCTTTTAGCAGATGGTATCGCACAGTTACCATTACGGAATTACAGGATCAATAGAGTGTTTCACGTGAAACATACATTGTTTTAATAAGCATGTAGGGGCGATTACCAATCGCCCGTGCTGTCGCAGTTGCCAATACATGAGAGAAAAGAAAGGACAAAAATTATGGCACCAAAAAAAGGCGGCCTCGGTCGAGGCCTGGACGCGTTGTTTGTTGATAATTCGGCGGAGGAGGGCAACACGGTCGCGCTGAGAATGTCGGAAATCGAGCCGAACAAGCTTCAGCCCCGCAAGGATTTTGACCCGGAGGCATTGAGCGAGCTGGCCTCAAGCATTGCTGAGCACGGGATACTTCAGCCGTTGCTGGTGCGGCCGCTGCCCGACGGGGGCTATCAGCTGGTTGCGGGCGAACGCCGGTGGCGGGCTTCGCGCATGGTCGGGCTGCAGGAGGTGCCGGTTTTTATAAAAGAACTGTCGGACGAGCAGACCATGGAAATGGCACTGATCGAGAACCTCCAGCGTGAGGATTTGAACCCGATCGAGGAAGCCGACGGGTACAAGACGTTGATCGAGACCTACGGCCTGACTCAGGAGGAGGCGGCCAAGAAGGTCGGCAAGTCCCGCCCGGCGGTGACAAACGCGCTTCGGCTGCTGCAGCTGCCGGATTATATTTTGGATAAGGTCAAGCGGGGCAAAATTTCCGCAGGACACGGGCGTGCGATTCTGGGGATTGAGGACAATGACGCGCGGCGCAAAGCGGCGGAATTGGCCGAGGAAGGCGTTTCGGTGCGGGAAATTGAGAAGATCGCCGCCCAAAAAGCCGCGTCCCCCTCCGGGGGGGTGAACAACAGGGAGAAAAGCCAAAAGACCCGCGACGTAATTTATGACGAGGTCGAGCTGGCGTTGTGCGAATTGCTCGGACGGAAGATAACCGTCAACACGAGCGGAAACAAGGGCACGCTGTCGATTGAATTTTACGGGCAGGACGACCTGATCGAACTGGCTAATGTTATCGGGAACGACCCGGAGACCATCAAGCAGGATCGCGATGCTTTCTGTGACAAAATGAAGGGCATCCTGTAGGAGCGGCTTTTGGCCGTCCGCAAAATATGCGGAAAACCCTCCGCCGGAGGGGAATTATAAGGAGGAAATTATTATGTTGGATATTAGAATTATCAGAAACGATCCGGAAATGGTAAAAACTGCCATGCGCAACCGCAATGCGGATTTGGATGGCGTGATTGACAAAATTTTACAGCTGGATTCTGAGCGCAGGGAGCTTGTCGGCGAGACCGAAAGCATGAAAGCCGAGCAGAATCAGGTATCCAGGGCGATTCCCGCCATGAAAAAACGTGGCGAGGACACGGGCGAGTTGATGACGAAAATGAAGGAGCTGTCCGAGCAGGTCAAGTTGAATCTGGGGCGGCTGTCGGCTCTTGAGGAGGAGCAGCAAAAGCTGACGCTGGTTCTGCCGAACCTTCCGCATAGCAGCGTGCCGGTGGGCAAAAGCGAGGAGGACAACCCGGAGATTCGCCGGGTGATGGAGCCGCGAGAGTTCCCCTATGAGCCGCGCCCGCACTGGGAAATCGGCAGTGCGCTTCAGATTCTCGATCCGGAGACGGCCGCGAAGGTCACCGGCGCGAGGTTCCACTTTTACAAGGGGCTGGGCGCGCGGCTGGAGAGGGCGGTCATCAACTTTTTTATGGATACCCACGCGGCAAACGGTTACACCGAGATATTCCCGCCGTTTATCGCAAACCGGACGTCCATGACCGCGACGGGGCAGCTTCCTAAGTTTGAGGAGGACGCGTTCAAGCTGTGCGACAGCGAGTATTTTCTGATCCCCACCGCCGAGGTCCCGGTGACAAATATGCACCGGGATGAGATTCTGGACGGGAGCAAATTGCCGCTCAAATACTGCGCTTATTCGGCGTGCTTCCGCGCGGAGGCGGGCAGCGCGGGGAGAGATACGCGGGGGCTTATAAGACAGCACCAGTTTAATAAAGTTGAGCTGGTAAAGTTTGCCAATCCTGAAAATTCTTACGACGAGCTGGAGAGCCTGACCGCCGACGCCGAAAGGATTTTGCAGCTGCTGGGGCTGCCCTACCGGGTGATATGCCTGTGCACCGGGGATTTGGGTTTTTCCTCTGCCAAGACTTACGATCTCGAGGTGTGGATGCCGTCGTATAACCGTTATCTGGAAATTTCCAGCTGTTCGAATTTTGAGGATTTCCAGGCGCGCAGGGGTGCGATCCGCTATAAAAACGACGTCAAGGACAAGGCGCAGCCGGTGCATACGCTCAACGGTTCCGGGCTTGCCGTGGGGCGGACGGTCGCCGCTATTCTGGAGAATTGTCAGAATGAGGACGGTTCGGTGAGCGTGCCGGAGGTGCTGCGCGGATATATGGGCGTCGACAAGATCGGCAAATAAAAATTTATATAAAATTTTGGGAGGTACTTTTTGATGGACGGGAACTATTACGCAAACAATTCCTATGGGCCCGGTTATCCGCAGCCGCAGCAAGGGTATAATCCCGCGCAGCCCCCTGTGTATCCGGCTAACATGGCACAGCAGGACGAACACTTTTCGGTGGGGCAGTGGATCGGAATCTGGTGCTGGAATCTGATTCCGGTGGTAGGCGGCATTATTTATCTGATTGTGCTTTGTGTTTACGCTTTTGGGGATACGCCAAAAAAATCCGTAAAAAATTGGGCGAAAGCGAAGTTGATTATTATGCTTGTCGTTTTTATTATCTCAATCATTGCGACCGTGATAATGATGGTGTTTTTCTCGGCGTTTTTCTATACGCTGGCCGAGTCGCTGGATAGTTCCGGCTACGTCAAATAATATACACGATCAAAATTACGCAAAAATGTGTAAAAGTTTTTCTTGCATATTTGCGCGGGATGTGTTAACATTGTATTAACATTTTCTAAAATTATTTTGGGAGGCGCTTTTTGATGGATGACAATTTCTATGGCAACGATTCCCCGGGATATGACACACCCCAGTATTCCGCTCCGGAGTACGGACAGCCGCAACCACCACAACCGCCACAGCAACCGTATGCACCGCCGCAGCAGCAACCAGCGTATGATCCTAATCAGCAAGCCTACAGCGCACCGCCGCCGGCAAGCAACCCCTATCAGGCTCCGCCGGTCAACAATCCCTACCAACAGCCCCCGGTAAACAATACATATCAGCAACCGGGATATAATGCCGCACCGCCTTATGGCGCGCCGCCGATTGCTTCGGGAAAACAGCCGGGAGCCGCTTTGGCAGGATGGTCTTTGGGATTAGGCCTTTGGGGGTTCCTCTGCGGAGGTTTGATTCAGGCGATCATAGCGATCGTTTGCGGTGTGAACGCGAAAAAAGCGGGGTACAAGGGCGGAATGGCCACAACAGGTATTGTACTTGGCATACTTGGGATTGTCGGGAGCATCATTCTGATAATTGTGTACATTGCGATGCTGGCTTCAGGTGAGCTTACTAACTACGGTTATGGTTATTAAATCACCGGTTGTGATTTGAGCGAGTGTTTGCGGGGCGCCGGAAACGGTGCCCCATTCATGAGAGGTCAACGTCAGCAGGTCTAAGCTCTAAAATCTAAAGTCTAACATCTAAATTCGGGCCCGTAGCTCAGCTGGGAGAGCGCTGCGTTCGCAACGCGGAGGTCGCAAGTTCCAGTTGAGCTATAAAAGTCCGATAAATACAACTGAATATGGGCCCGTAGCTCAGCTGGGAGAGCGCTGCGTTCGCAACGCGGAGGTCGTGGCACTCTCCCGGCACAAGATATAAAACTTAATATGGGCGATTAGCTCAGCTGGGAGAGCGCAGCGTTCGCAACGCTGAGGTCGAGAGTTCGATCCTCTTATCGTCCACCAAAACCCTGTAATCAAGCCGGTTGCGGGGTTTTTCCTTGCTTTGCGCAATGAGTCCAACTGACGGTTTGAAGTGCCTGTATGTACCTTGATATGAGTTGCGATTGTCATAGATTCCAATCCTTTCATTTAAGCTGTTTAAAAGTCCAAAAAACGTAATTTCCCTCGTGTTTCCCTCGAAACCCTTAAAAACAGGAGTTTTTTGGTCACTTAGGCGTATCTCATGGTCGATAGATTCAACACGGTATCTAACTTCTGGGCAGCCTCCATATCCTTAGATTTTAAGGCATGGGCGTAAATCCCTAAAGTGGTTGATGTACTGGCGTGTCCTAAGCGTTTCGCCACGGTGCAAACGTCCGTCCCCTCTGCTATGAGGATGGTCGCATGGGAATGTCGCAGTGAATGGAGCGAAACGTGCGGAAGGTCATATTTGCGGACGAATTTATAAAACCAGTCGGTCAGCGTATCGGGATAGATGGGCTTTCCGTTCCACTGGGTAAACAGTCGGTCGGTGTCGTGCCATTGGTCGCCTAACCGAAGCGCTTGGGTTCTCTGCCAAATCCTATAATGCCGGAGCATATCACAAGTGGTATCGCTTAAAGAAAATTGACGTATGCCGGCTTGTGTTTTCGGTTCCTTTGTAATGATGGTTTTGTTCCCAATATACTGAGAGGAACGAGCTACACGCATTTGTTGGTTGTTAAAGTCGATGTCTTTCCATTCAAGACCGCATATCTCGCCACGGCGCATACCTGTAAGCAGTAACAGCATAACAATCATCCGATACTGCATGGGTTCATTATCTAACATCGGAATCATGCGTTTGATATGGTTTTCATCCAGATAGGCAATTTCTTTGTAGGGGACTTTGGGAGGGTCGGCACGGCTAGCGGGGTTTCGGTCGAGCAGTTCCCATTTAACTGCGGCATTGAGAATGGTGGATATGACACGGTGCAAATCCTGTATGGTTCGTGGGGAGAATCTTTTACGGCTGACTGGTTTCCCGTCTCTCGTTTCGTTGACGGCTTCTTGTGATAAGCTCCGATACAGCCGGTTGAGGATTGTGGGGGTTATATCTTTCAGCTTGATGTGTCCGATAGCCGGATAAACATTTTTAAGGTGATCGTTGTAGCGGGTATAGGTCTTAATCGCCAAATTGTCCTTGCCGTAGTCATCGAACCAACGCTGAGCGAAATCGAAAAATTTAGTGTTGTTGTCCGGGCGTACTCCTGTTAGAACCTCTTGCTCAAACAGCACCTTTTGTCGTTCAAGCTCTTTTTCAAGTTGCTTCTTTGTTAATCCGGGCGGGGGTAGCCATGTTTTGGATTTTTCAATCCGCTTGCCATTAAAGTCCGAACCGCAGTATTGCCGGAATTCATATCGGTTACCTTTGAACCTCACATTCGCCATAGTAATGTCCCTTCCTGTTTGCCTTTCTGCTTGCGTATTTTCCCTTATAGCAATATAATACCAAAATCAACGGCATTTGTATAGTCTTAATTGTAAAATATTTACAAAAATTTCCTCTGGTTAGCGTTGGTGTATGTTGGTTATGTACTAACCAGAGGATTTTTGACAGATTAATCGCTAACTTGCCTTGCCGATTTTACCGCATTCAGCAGATTCTTCTGTCTTGATGGTCATTGACAAATAGTCCATCAATATGTCATAATTAAGAAAAATCTTCCGCTCTACTTTGATGGACGGGATGATACCCTCATTCACCATCCGCCGCAACATACATAATTTCAATGCGGTTTTTGGGTCGGCTGTCCGAATCTCGTTATACGCCTCAGTTATCGTTCTCATCCGTGGCACATAATCCTCTTTAAGGAGTTCAGTGTAGTTAACTGCTGTATTCTGAGGAAGTGCCTTTGATATATCAGCAAGTATCTTTAACACCTCAAATAATTGGTTGCTGTTGGCGTTCGCAATCAGTCCCATTTGCGTCATAGCAGAACCCCTCCCTTTGCGTAGTCCAACATGAAACCAATAGCCTGAATGCTTGTCGCTTTTAGCTTTCTTTCTTCGTCATCATCACCGTACATTGACAACAAAAGGGCTTTGTGCTTCTTCATGGTTTCAAATGCTTTCCGGCTGAACTCAAAAACCTCATAATCCGTCAAAGACAATACTTTGCAATCCACATAATAATATCCTAACTCGGAAAAATTCTGTTGGACTGAGAAATACAAGTCTGCATAGTCTCGGATTGAACGAAGATTACGTTTTGAGCTTTCCTCTAAAATGCGATTTATCTTTGCGCTATACTCGCAGACTCCATCAAGAACCACACGCGAAAGGAGCGCACAGAGGTCGTCTGCTTCATTGGGGAAAAGTTTATAAATTGATTCCCTGCTCAGCATATTTATTTACCGCCTTTCTTTTTTCTGCACACTGCGTTGTCATTCCCGTCATCATCCTCATCATCATCGCTGTCATCGCCGACATCATTATCGACATCTGTATTAAGTTCATTAGACAAATGTGCTAGAAATCCAATAATTGCCTTTTTGTCGCTTTTGTCTAGCACACCACCACTGTCCAATGACAGCTCTTTTTTGTCATCTACTATGGAATCAATAAATTCGATGATTTCCGCTGACAGGCGATTGCTTCGCTCATCGTCACCGCTGTCTATTGATGGTTTCTTGTCTCCATCCAACATGGAATCAATAAGCCACATGATTGCCGCTTTTTGATGTTCTTCTCGCTCGTCAGCACAGGTCATTGATAGCAGATTAGCTTTATGTTTCCCGATCGTTTCAGCTGTTTTGCGATTCCACTTGTTCTTAAGTGCAGAAACAACCCCATAATGCCTCGTCATGAGCAGGAGAAAGCCTACTGACGATAAGCTGTCAATTATCTTGTTTACTGCGGCTTCTCCATCGGAATAATTTTTTTCAAACATAGAATCAGTGTACATTGTCATGTACCTCCTTAATTTTTTTTGTGTTGTTGGAGGGTGAGCACCCCCCGGTTAATCAGTCCATTTCGCAGGACTTCTGTCCGCTATCTTTTTCTGTGCGTCCGACAGCAGGCAATCTATGGCTCCTATGATGTGCATTTTCTTGAACTCTTCGCTATCATCAGCACCGTTTATTGATAGCAAATGGATTCGATGGTTTTCCATTACCTCAATTGATTCACCATTCAACGCTAAACCAACATCGGTTTTTGAAGAGGTGTAATACTCTAAAAGCTTGTCAATCAAGAAAGATGTCCAAAGCACTTCGTTGTAGACGTCGGCATAGTCCTCAATTGAGCGACAAACATTTTTTGAGCTATCTTCAAAAAGTTTGTTTATCTTTGCGTTGTGATAGCGAATTTCTTCAAGCACCGCCTTGGTGAACTGCGGTGTCGTACGTTCTAAAATTTCCTCAAACATTGTTTTTCCGCCTTTCAATTTTTAAATTTTGTGGGGGGGGGCAAGCCCGAATACATATAGCATTGAACCTGCCCCCATGCCTTGAAAATGGGTAACTAGGATGTTACCCGCCGCCGGATTACTTTTTACGGTAGTAACGCTTGATGTCCTTGGGGTCAAACTTCTCGTAATAACCCGCTCGGATTTTATCAACCGTGGTAAAACGGGCGACACCAACCCTTACCTTGATTTCGTCATTATAGCGGTCATAGTATTCTTCGTTCCGCAGGACTACGCCGACCTGTTTGCCTACGAGATCGGAGGGCTTCCATTGATCCGGGAAGCCGGGATTTGAATCTCTTACGGCGGTGATAAATTGCAACCGGCGCTCTTTGGATTCGGGTGTCGTTCCTACGAAAAATACATTCGGCGGGAATTTGGTGTCACCAACATTCTGGAAAAAACCGATCTGTTCGCCCTCACGGATTTCAAACTGACCCTTGATGTATCCAGCAGACCGGTTAAACTCAATTTTGGTAAGGTCAACCGCATATCCGTCAATAGGAATAGCGTTTAACTTTTCCTCTGCAATGGACGATTCGAGTTCGCTTGTACAAAAGGTTTCTTCATCTTGCATATCTTCGATTTCGTCGAAAAAGATGTCTATGTTTGGATTTGCCATATCTATTTGCTCCTTATTTTGTATTCTTCATTCGTGATGGTGTTCACGGTCTGACGTGTGCCGTCCGAATAAAGTTTGATTATGTTTTTCGTTGCCCTGTAAAGTGGGTAGCCATCAGCAACATATGCCTTGGCCTCGCCGTAACTCATTTTGAGGACAACAGGACATTTAATGCCCTTGCTTTTGCGGTAGAATCTGAACCGAGCCGGATAATACTTCAATCGTCCGCCCTTGACGATGTGTTTGTTGCTGTGAGAATCGTCATCATTCTCCAGTAAATCATCATCTATCAAACGTGCTGTGAAGTAAATCCCAAAATTGTTGGCAACGGGAAGTCTGACCGTTTTGGTGAACCCATGACCCCATATAGTGGATACTTCATCATTGGCGATGAACAATCGGTTTTCGTTTCCATCCTTGACGAGCAAATGTATGTGCCATGAAGATGAGCGTTGCGGCTCACAGATGGCTATGTACTCGGTTGAGGGGTAACGATACCTGAATCGTAACCAAAAATTCTTGAAGTCGTGATAGAGCTTCTGGGTATCGGTCATGAGGGTGCTGTAAGTCAGAGTGATATGCAATTCGGAATTTCGACCAGAGAAATTAGCATTTACTAAGTGCTTCAATGCTTTCATGCTGGCACGGATATTCTTCTTGCTTTCCAGACGATGGGTTGAGACTTGATGTTGGATGACTTCACCAGTGTAGAGGTCAACCATACTGGTTTTGTCAATCTTCCTGTATCTGTCTAAACTCGGTGGGAGTTTACCCATTGTCTGGATTTCCACAATGTTCCCGCTGACGAACAATTTTGAAGGAAGGCTATCATCCGGCTTTCTGAGTTCTGTCCGCTCAACAATGATTCTATAATCATGATGGGACACTGTGTGATAGCTCCTTCATGTTTAATTGTCGGTCTGACCATCTAAAAGATGAGTGTGCACGTTCAGCTATTAGACGGTCAGAAGTCAAGTTAAATGCCTTTGGTAATCACCTCGTTTCGGAATGGGATGAATCGATTCTATGGATATTAAACCATATATTTGCAGAGGGCGCATTTGTTTTTGCTTGGACTGCGCACACGATTCAACGTAAGCAATAAATGTTTGAGGAGGTAATGATGGAGTATTCTCGACAAGAACAAAAATTGGTCGAAAAGGTTTTTGAAAACCCAAAAGTTTTATCACATATTCTTGATGAAGAGAAGTTCTATTACGTATGCTTTCAAAATTATCTTTCAGCGCACCTTGCTTATATACCCAGAAAAGAAGATGAAAAGCCTTTGCAAAAAACACGGTTTCATGAACTTGGAACTTTTCTTGCTAAGGTTATCGAACATATTGAATTGCGTTTTCAACTAATGCCTAGCCATGTCGTTCCAACGGCTGACCTTATTAATAAAGTAATGTCCCCATTGCTCGATTTTGAGGATGAAGTAGAGGGACGCATTTTTCTACATGTTATTACTGGATTAATGTCAGCTTCATATTCAAAAAGAGGAAAAGAGAAAATTCATAATTACCTTGAATTTATAAAAATGTGCGCAGACCATCCAAAATACTGTGCTCTAAAAAACTTGTATTCCTTTTCGTTGATGATTAATGAACCTCTAGTAGGTTATAAAGTAGAAGCAACTGATGTTAGGATTAGGACATTTGATGGTGTTGTAAATTCCGAAGATATGTTTAAGGCTTTTAAGGAATTAAAGGCAACACCCATTTATAAATTCAAACCTACTGGTTATGAACAAACAAAACAGTACTTCCATCAAGTAATGTTTAAAAACGGGTATATGGAAACACTCACTTATCACGTTTACGAGCTTCGTACAATACGTGATTTCCTTTCAGCGGCATTGCAAGAAATATTCAGACACTCCAAGCAAATTAAATACTGTGGTAACGAGGATTGCGGACAATATTTTGTGCCTCTAAATTACAACGAAAAATATTGCAATAATATCAGCCCGAAGAATCCAAACAAGACGTGCAAGGAATACATGCGGTTGTTTAATCAGCAACGTAGTGAAAAATCAAGCGAGCTCAAAATTCTTCAAAAAAGAGTTAGGAATATGCTTCACCAAAGGGCTTTCACATATGGAAATTTTTCAGCAGACGAATATCAAAATTTTTTAGATACATGTGATGATTTTAGGAAAAAGATATTTGATGGAGAGAAAACGGAAGCAGATTATATTAATTACCTTAAAGATTTCTATGGGGACAAATATAAATCAAAAAAGGCATAACAGCTTTTACACTGCTATGCCCACAATCAATTTATCTGTCTGTTTCCGGCAACGACACGCCGGGGGGGTAGGTCAAATTATTTCCCTCTACACCTTGGCAGCAAGTAGCTTTTTCCCGAGCTTCCAAAACATTTTGTCAGCCCTAGTAATTTCATCTATTTGTTCTTTTTCCAGAACATCTTTGTAGTCCAACAGATTGTCAATATTATCCCGGCATACTTTAATCTGCTCCAAAGCATAGGCCATTCTTTCAAGCCGGTTAGACCCCGGACTATCTTCCTGAATGATTATAACCATAATTTTTCTCCTTTAAAGTTTAAGTGTTTTTCCATGCCTCGAACCAGTAAACTCAGTGCATTCACCGTTTCCCATCGGCATTATATATGTAATCGCATTGGTTTCCAGTGAAAACACAACGCAGTTATTGGCCTAATAATTAAGGGTGCATGAACGCAGTCCGTCAAAGTTGATCCGCTCAATTTGCTGTTTTGAGACAGAAAAAGCACCTTGCCACAGCTTGACAAAGTGCATTTTTGGAATATGGGCTATATGGTTGGCTTGTCATACCTTTAAGGAGCGTTAAGAAGTCCGAGGTTGGTTTCAGCAGTCAAACGGGTATACCGGGTACGGTAAATTCTCAGAGGCAAACAGGGCCGTTAAGGGCAAAACTGGAGCTAACAAGGAAATCAGCTCGGTTCAGCTACATTAACATATAGCGTGATTTTTTTACTGGTATCGACTTTGGAATAGGCAGAGGGCTCCATATTGATAACTATGCCTACACCCACCGAACCGTCTTCTACATTCACTCGGACGATATTATAATATCCTGACGCATTCAGCACCGCAACCGCCGCGTCATAATCCATCCCAATCACCGGGGGAACCGCGCTGTGACTTTCTCCCTTGCTTACCACTACCTTAATTGTAGAACCCTTTGGCAACATTTGTCCCGGGGAAATATCCTGCGA
>Ga0123353_10011713_pt1 | contig 12380 bp, 7 predicted proteins | sample TergutLab28metaG_3_FD_92763 | JGI IMG/M metagenome (GOLD analysis project Ga0123353, IMG submission 92763) | Labiotermes labralis P3 segment gut microbial communities from Petit-Saut dam, French Guiana - Lab288 P3 | ecosystem: Host-associated > Arthropoda: Insects > Digestive system > Gut ... | reverse complement strand
CACCGAGCTGAGGCTGCATATGTGACACCTCAAGACATGTCCCAACATGCACAGACTTGTTTCAATCCACTCATTGCCTTCTTTCCTGCTTAGGTAGATATATTATTGAACACCCCTTGTAATATGACATACACCTTGATGACTAAAACGCACCAAATCAACTGTCAACTGTTTATCATAACTGTAGGACTGTGGGGGGACTATGACAACCCAAGTTGTATGGCTGGCAATGGAAACCTAACTTACAAACATATGACATGTTTTATAACCACTACATTCTTCATGGATGGAGGAGTCTCCGGGTTATCATCCTGGATGGAGGTGTCTGATATTTAGGTCTGACAGTAGTGTTCATCACTGAACTACCAAGACACACATCAGACTTTGAAAAATAAACAATTCTCTACATCAATGACACACACGCAAACGCACACACACACAGAGCAATGAGATTATGTCAGATTTGTTGCTGGAGACTTCAAACTACTCCGGAAAACTGCCCAACTGGCACAACACAACAACCTTGTCAGGTAACCACAATGAGAGGCACAAGACTTCTGTTATGTACATGAGCAGTAGGATTTCAACCTTAATAACGCAGCATGACTTTCATCCAAACAAGGTGCCAAAGAATCACTGCTTTAATGTTTCTTGCCCTGCATTTACTTACATGTGAACAACAGGGTGAAGCTTCAGAGTGATACATTACACTGTGTCCACCCCACTCAATGTTTCAGTTTGCACAACTTTATTAATGAAGTAAATAAACATCTGTCCTGTCACTTGATAATAAAAGGGATGACTCTCATTCTGACACGAAGAAAATTTGAAAAATGACAAAAGCAGAGGCCAGTGGAAGGATATTCCCCATCATTCACAGCAATAATGTAATTACTTGTACAGTCCAATTAATTACTATCTGTCAACATATCTGCAACAAACAAAAGGATAAAACATCAGGTCATTAACACATAATTATTCAACATGATACACAGGAAGAAGTGGCACTCACCTCAGAACATGTGATGTGACAAGTCAGCAGCTTAAAGCAGTGTGTCAGATGTGCTGGGGGGATTTCCAACCAGCATAGGAAAGCTACCTTCTGTCCAGTGGATCAGATTGTGCTCTGTCATCTGTGATGCCTGAAAGTGGTCTTTCAGCAACATCTGGGAAAAATTGCAATGCATCTGGAACGCTTCATTTTCTCGGACTGGGTCCCCACACATCCGGTATAAGTCTGCAGTTAGAAAAATGTTGTGTTGATATCTGAGATTCTCACAGCAGTGAATATTATTGCCTCTTTCTCTGGGACTGACAATTTAACAATGAGGGCAATTTCACCCATTCCTTGGCATAGACATGTTTTAGCATTTTGATAACTGTTTTTTTCTCTGCTAGCTCCCATCTTGCACTAAATGAATATAAGATTATAAATTTGTTCTACAGATGGATAAGTTCTAACCTTGAATACGAACTTCTTGTTAAGTCAGTTGCATGTTATGGTTGCAGAGAATAGCAAATGATACAATAAGTTCTAAGGACTACTCTTTAAAGTACCACATTTAAGTTTTGCTATATCTTGAATGCTCCTGCAATTCAATGACTCAACAGTAGTCCGTGAAGTCTTAGCACTATATGGATGACCCAAAACCTCTTATATTTTTAACTGGTTACCATGATGAAAAAAAAATAAGGTGCAATATTGCAATATTTATCTTGTGAGTAGTAAGTGCCTTAACATGACTGGAAATAAAGGAAACGAAGGGGAAAAAACAGAACATCTGAAAAAACAACTTTCGACTCTGGACTGCATATGTGAACACAAAGACTCAGACAGACTGTTGGCATCTGAATTTCCCCTTGGCAGATCTAAACTTAAATTGAAATTGTGGTGTATGAACTAGTGATAGCAGGTTTCAAGACTCGCAGAACACCTCCACAAAGAGGTCTGTACACTAAGTTTCTTACAGTGTGCTAGCAAGTAAATGCATGGAGACAAGCATATGGTTCGATAGGCTGTTCGCCAGTACATTTCAGAGATCAGCATATGGTTGCCTAGGATGGTAAAGGTTAAACAAAAAAAGAAATGGTTATAAATGTTCAATTTAAAAGGCTTTGGCCTATCCCAGAAATTTCAAGTAGACTGAAAACAACAAATGTCATCCCTTAAAGACTGAAATTGAGGCCTTCATTTTAAAACTGTTTATCTTGACAGGAACTAATCCCACCTTTCAAAATGGCAGAAGCCCACAACTGGACATGTACATCAGGAATCTTGCTTGCTAGTTGCATAGCAGGTGTCACCATGTTCATACTCTCTCGACTGTTGCCTAGTGAGAGGAAGATATGGCCCAGAAGCACCAGGGAGCATGACGTGAGACGATTCAGATCCTCTGCATTAGCCATCTTGAGTGTCTCTCGTAAGTAGCGTCTGCACAGTTCAACATCATGCAACCACTTAGATCCATCACATCAGCTAGTTTCAACACTATATGTCATTGAACTAAACTACAAGCTAACTGGACCTACTTGGCTTCATTATAGCGAGCTTGGAAGAATGACTGGAGCCCCTGCACGTAGTATGCTGCAGCCCGCAGGCTGTGTGAGTGAGAGGGCAAGGACTCGGGGTTGATTCTCTCCAACAGAGCGGCAAACTCCTGCTCACGTTTTGCTCTCAGGTAAACAATGGCTAAGTTTAAGTTTGCAAATGTCCACAGCTCTCGTTCCTGTGATGTCTGAAATACAATAAACTCCTTATTTACTCAACTTCTGTGAAGCACACCTCAAGCAGAAGTAAAGTTGTATCAGCAACAAAACACAAAAGCAGTTAATACTGTCTTATGAAGAAGAGAATTTATGTATTTAAAGGTACATATGGCCCAGAGGTAAGGAAATGCACTTAAACTTGATTTGAATCAGAGGTATCCTGCAAGAAATTTGTCAAATGCTTTTGCACTTCTTGTCTCAGACATATATAACACTTTTTGAATGTAAGAAGTAAGAGGTCCAAATGACAAGTTCCAGTTCACATTAAACTGGAATCTCTATATGCTGACCACAGTCTCAGAGTTTGCCTCCTCTCCACAAAATATAACAAGACCACCTGTCACAATAGGAACATCCACCAGTGATTGATACAGTGTTCTAGCAATTAACTCTTTTACAGCCTGGCTGAAAAAAAAAACCTAAAAGATGAAAGCTTAGCCTGCCAGATCATACTCCTGTGTTTATTACGGAAAAGTAGCATTCTTACCCTTTGACATTCTCATTGAACTAGCTGCATCTCAACCACTGTTTCTGTCACAAATTGTGCAGTAAAAAATTTGTCTCATGAAACTGCTGCTACAAGCTGTGCTATAAAATTACAGAAATGCAACACCTCAATCTATAAATTTTACTCTTTTTCTCCCAAAGATTACACACCCTGTTGACTAACACATTAAAATGTAGAAAAGTAATAATTTACTGCCATGCTCACTGGTCCTGTGCACCAGAGAACACTGGAAATTCCAGAACCCAACTGAAACAATGTTGCTGTAGGACAAGACACACCATACCCACATTGAGAATCTAAGTCTTAACCCTTTACAACACAGCAGTAATGATATGTACAAACCACTTTAACATTATAAAACCCTGCACTCCACCCACAATAAACTTAACATTTTTGCACAATTCTCATTATAATCAGCAATTCTTCATCTTTGTCACAGAAACACAGGGTTTCCTGTATGTCTGAAATGTTCTTTTAAATATTATTTAAATAAACTTGAGGTTTCAGGGTGTTAATGCATCATACAATGATCTGACCCCAAGTGCTGCAGTGAATTGGGCCTCAGCTGCCTCCATGCAGTTCATACTCATGGCATACAAGCCAAGAAGCGTGTGCAGTTGCGGACGGTGTGTGAGGAGAAGTCGTGGCTGTTGCTGGCACAGACCACAGGCCTGTGAGATCTCACTCAAGGCCAACGACTTATTTCCCATCACAAGCCGACACATAATTATGTGCTCCAGCAGCATCAGTTGGAATACTGACAGGATTGGTCTGTTGTCCACAACTGAAACACAAGAGCATCAGCCCACTTAGTGGACCAGTATCATGGTAACAATATGGTAATTTTATAACTTTAATCTCGTTATTTAACAACTGTAAATATCTAATGCTGTTGTTGAACAGGTATTACTCCTTCAAATGATGTACCTGGTTAAAACTTCAACCTTGAAATAAGTTTTTCATAACTTTTCTCACACCCACTGGCACAACAGTAGGATAGAAGCTCAATTTAGATCATAACCACTTACTTACATATCCTTACCAATTCAGCATTCACCAATCATCTTTTCACTCAACACTACATAAACTAAGCCACAGGCAGTACTGTTAAAATAACCATAAACAAACAAGTAGAAAAGTCAGCAAGTGACACACCAATACACTCTGGCACCTCTGCCAGTCTGGTTGAATAAACGTACTCTTCAGTTTCTCAATCTGCATAAGTGCCTTGTCAGTGTACTTCTGAGCTTTATCCATGTAGCCAGCCTGCATACTGTGCATCACTGTCACCAGGTACACCAGCACATACAGGTGCTCCTTTGGCATCCAGATAAACATGTCCCCAACATTGGAGCCACTCACACCTGTAACACCAAAAGGCAGTAATGCACGAGAGTAAACAACTTTTGCCTCTTCACTCTTGTGGTCACAAACAGTAATTCTGCAGTTCTGAAAATGCACAACCAAAAGAGATCGAGCAGAGGTCCTTCTTCCCACCTACAGGCCACATGAAGACCAATACATTGCAAGACTACAGCATGCATGAGCTGAATTAGCCAATATCAATTCAGACCCTGCATCAAGTGTTCAGAATGCTGAAGATGTTTCTACAGGAAGACTGCTTCCCCAAGTGAAATGTGTTCCTTACCACCCTAACACAGTTTCTCAATAACTATTTTTCTCATTCAAGACCATTACTAAGTCACGCCACCTCAAAAGTGTCAGTAAACTGATGATGAAACTGCTTGATTAGAATACCTGAACCAGTGTACAATGACAGGTAAAAAGGAGCACTCTTCCAGTTTCATTAGGGGGCTTGAGAATATGAATCCCTGGCCACAAAGAACCAGCAAATTACTGAAAGTCAAGTCACAACAGATTTTCAGACATAGTGGATTCTTTGATACAATTTAAGTGATAGAAAAATAATGAGAAAGCTGTGTAGAATATTGCCCAGAATACTTCAAGGAACAAGAACCGGAAGACTTGGGTTGAATACAAGGACAGTATCAAAATGAATTGTACAGAAATAGACTGTTACATAAGTTCAACTGATTTAGAATAGATCAAATGGTGGTATTCTTTCAACACAGCACTGAAACTTAGGTTCCATCGGAGTGGAATATTTCTTGGCCAGATGAGAGACTATCCTCTGGGCTCAGTTCCAGACATAATGCTGAAATGAAATAAGTTATACTATTTCTGCTTTGTCTTAAAGCTAAAAGGGGAATTCACTGTCAAGGAAAATAAGTTCTTGGAATTAAATCAGAATGAATGAAATGTGATCAAATATGACTCAGTTTTCTCAACAAGTTCATAATGTACTGAATGAGCAGCTCACTCTCATCTGAGGGCCAGGTCGGCTGCATGATGGTCTGGATGCTCTGTTGAAGCTGCTTCAGACATGGCTTCACACTCTTCACCTGTCCTGCCATTAGGTAGTGGCACACCTGCAACAAACACATTCATGAAGCAGGCTGTAATTTACATAAGCACAGCCCACTGAAGTTTCACTGGTCACACTGAAAGACAGTATAGACCTCTTCAACCTTCAAATGACTTGGTTGGTATTAAATTTCTGTGCATGGTTTTTGAAAAATGTATTATTTGAACAGAAAAAGACAGAATTATGAAATAAGCAGCACTTTGTGGGAAATGAAACAGAGATTACGTGGAATTCCTTAAAAAGTGTAAATTACCTCATTGCCTAAACACATAAAATTAGTTTCTTGGGTGGTTTTTTACGTGTGTTCATATATGAGAATGTACGTCATTTAAGTTCAAGAATTAAGTAGCATACAATCCCAAACAAGGTTTGAGAATGACAGTGCAAGCAAAATTCCCAAGAGGAAAACCAAAATGATTTCAGAATGGAACAACAGGTTAGGTCAAAAAGAAGGAAGGAAGAACATATGATGATATTGAGGTGAAAGATTTTTGCAAGACAAGAGACAAACTGAAGGGCTTGGTAGTTAGATACTCCAGAAAAAGGAAAAACAGCTGAAAAGGAAGAATAACACAAGATCACACTGTACTTTCCTCACTATTATCCACCAATATGCATTACAGCCCTAGAATAGCACTCTGAGTACGGAATTTCATTTATGCACACTGTAAACTTGAATATGTTCTGGAAAAACAGCTGGAATTATTTTGAATGATGCCATCCCATTGTGTAGGTATAACTAATTTAATGTAATGTGCCGTCACTACACAACATATAAAAACAGTTGTAATATTACAACTGGTTAAGCTCTGCCGGTAGCATACACACACAGAGCAAGAGTCACCTGGCTATGCCAACATAATAAGGTCAACAACCATACCAATTGGCGTACCATAGGAATCATACTATCCCATGCCCAACAACGGAGACAATAACTACAGCATGAGAGGCACATAACTAATTTCAACATCGGCTTATGCGCTACACAACAACAGCACTTGACCAACCACCCCACTACAATAACAACTGTGAGTCTTCCTAAGCCACCATAAATTATGAAACTTGCATTCCACCATGATGTTTAAGACAAATGCACACACTAGAAAAAGTGAAACCTAATAATACAGTTAATTAACTATACCGAACCTGAAGTACACAGAACTGCATATAATACAGTTGTAAAACTTCGTAAAAATCCAAGACTAAGTGCTGACAATAAGTGTTGTGTAAAGCCCACAATTATGATTACACCGTAATATCAAAACCAGCTTACAACAGCTATGGAACCAATAATCTGTTAGTAATTTAACCAATTTTAACTGATACTAACGTGAACGATCGCCCCCACATACGTCTTATACATCCACACAACCCAAAGTGTTACTACATATGGCGGCATGACATACATCCGTCCCTGAGAGTGACCTTAAAATCACATATAATTTTATAAGCAATTTTAGATTCAATAGTTTTTTAACCATTAATATAGACTCTAGAAGCTTAATGTTTAATGTAAACAAAGGGATCCCATTGGTAAAGCTAATGAATGTACCTTAATTAACACAATTTCTTTGTTGGCCTGATGATGGCCATGTAACAGCCGAAACATGTAGCTGAGCTTAACCAGTTGTAAAATTACAACTGTTTTCATATGTTGTGTAACAACAGCACATTACAATACATTAGCTGGAATTATACTGTGATACTGGCCTTTATAGAATAGCCATATAGAACAAGCTGTGCCACTAATTAGAATACATTTTGGACTAATGTGAACACTGCAATACTGAGAAAAACATAACTCCCACTGCTTGTTATTTCTGCAATCTTTGCCTTCTGTTCATAACTACTACCAACTTTATGGCTAACAAACATAACGAACATACATAAAAACAGAATGACGAAACAGCCAATGACAGCCAGCCTTATATTAGGGGTTTCCAAACATTAAACTGCATAATTAAAAAAAAAAAAAAGGTCATTGCTCCAATCTCACATGTTTCCCCAATTTATTTATTGTTTCAAGCCAGTTATACATGTAGCTGTGTTACACATAAATAAACAGCTACAGAAATGACATGCTACTATCTTCAATATGGTCCTTAAATATTGTGTAGGGGTGCATTCTGTCACAACCCACAGTAGAACTAGACTACCAAATAATCTTGTTAGCATGACTTTTACTACAATTCTCTCTCACACACACACAAATTATGTCATTATAAATGACAATGACAAATTAAGACTTAAGGCTTAGATGCTGAATGCTGTATTTAATGCATAAAATGGATGTAATCTGTTATATACCAGCAAGTTTTAAATTTGGTGTGTGAACTCCCTGAAGATGGCACAACCGTGCCAGAACATGTAATAGTAGCAAAAGACCATACTTTTAAATGTTCTTGTGACTTGTGCATTAAGTTGGTTTTATAAATGATTATTTATCAAAATGCAAAGAATGAATAATTTTACAACAAATTGGGGTTTGTTCAGGGTAAAATAAATCAGAGAAGGGCTTCAGCTCCATTCAGGCAAGACAGTTAAAGGTAAACTTCAGGTTGGGACAAGGCTCCTTGGGCTGGGCCAGGTACAATTTCAGCAGGTACACATATCTAAAACCGAGATCTGCCACAAAATGAAGTTAATTTTAGATCTCCACTTGGTTACCACATTTATGCATGTAAGTCATAATTTTTATTCCAAAATTGGGATTTTTGATGCGCAATAGTTGAAAACAATCATGAGAAAATAATAACAGGAAATCACAGCAGCCTTCATCTTCAAACAAGGAACCTATTTATAAGAAAAAAAATTCATGACAGTGTTCAAAGAATTTTCACGAACAGTAAGTGTTCACAGAACCAAATGTTTGCACTTATAATCAAAGCAAATCTCATTAAATAACCAGTAAAGATCAACTTTTAAATCTATGAATGTCAATCCAGCCACATTTGCTTGGGAATTTAAACAAAGCATTCTAAGGAGAATATGTGGACCCAAAAACGAAACAACTGAGACTAGAGAACACTGCATAACAAGGAGCATCATGATTTGCATTCTTCTTCAAACACTTTGGCATGGTCAAGTAAAGGACAATAAGACGAGCAAAAAACAGCACAGAAGACAGTATTTTTCAGTCACCACTATCAGAACCTCAAACCTTACACTGGAGAGATGAGAAAACTGAGTCCAAAACATAAATAGGGAGAAAATGTTCAAGCATATCTTCAACAAACAGGCTGTGATGACAAGGACTCTTTCATCTGGATGATGATAGAGAGTAGTGGTGAACTCTTGATTTCAGTGCCAATAATGGGTAAGGAGTTGCTTGAATATTTGAGCAACAACCCAAGTATGAATGGTGCCATAACAGCATGAATCTCAGAGTGCCAGCTCTGTGTGAGTTGTATCACCACCTTACGTGGATGGTGATACAACGCACATAGCACATGAACACTTCTTACCCATGGAGATTTAGCAAAAATAATTTTATCTGTATTTTATATTTTAACATATATTGTAAATCACATATTTAAAACAATATTTTATAACTGTACATTGGCTTGGTTGTCTTTGTAATTCGCTTCAAAAAAACATCTCCATGCAGATGCCCAAGAAAGGTGACCAAAACATGTAGGCAGTTTACGACGATTATAATGCAATTCATATATTTTCGTATGAACTTGTTGGTTCTATTCTTATAGTGAAGCATCAGTGCATGGTCACGAAATATTTAAAATTTAGAGAATTAAGTATAAAATCTTCATACATAAAAATGGGTTGTGACCTATATAAAAATGCAACCTATACACACACAAATATGGCATGCTAGCAAATGATAATGAAAAGTGCACACTAAGTGTGCTTACAAGGAATACTAAGTCATGTCAAAATGGCCAATGTGGCAAGATGAAATGTTTTGGTTTCACACATAATGACAGAACTAAACAAGTAATTTGCACTTGCAAATTCAGACCAATTTAACCATTCATTTACAGTATATCCTCCATGAATAAGTCAAAATGAAAAAGCAGCATCACCTGTAACACAAGAAAAAACACCTTGAGGTACTCCTTCTGGAACTGGCTGCCCTGCCAACCATCGACAAGGTGGCCAGCCTGGTTCAGCAGGGGGTGAACCTCCTGGAACTTCTTGTCTATCAGCAACAGCTACAACATAACACATCTTTCAAGTATACTCAAAGTATGATACACATCTCAAGTCATAACTACCATAATGGAAGCCAGGATATCATAGTCAGTATAGTGACAATGCCACAGACTGGATAATCTGGCATTCATATCATGGCAGGAGAAAAAGATTTATCTCAACAAAGTATCCAGACTGGATTTGGGGTCCATCCTGCCCTCTATTCAATGGGTAATAGGGACTCTTTCCCCCTGGGGTAAAGTTGTCAGGGCATGAGGCTGACCACTAACCTCCATTTAGTGCCAAGTTTTAAGAACATGCAGAGCTCTAAGTCTAAGTCATTCTATACTCCTTCATGGCATGAATAGGGACAACAACTTTCCCCTTACCTTTATGTACTACAATCAAAATACAACATACATTTCAATTGATAACTACCATCAGTAACTGTACTCACCATGCCCCTGCTTAGCAGAAATAGAACCCTCGTGTAAGCTGCATTGGAAATATGGGCATAGTCCACCCCAACACCCAATAGGCTGCTCGCAAGCTCATAGTCATGCTCACTTGCATGGATTTGCTGCAATGTGAATATCAGTTTACAGTGCTGATTTACTTAACTCAATAAAGACAATAACATGGTGACTAAATATTACAAACTGGTAAGGGCATAGAAGGAAGTGGTTTTAAGGTACAATCCTTGCAGTTGCCTAAAATGACTAAGGAAAATCACAATATCGTCAGGCTAAGCAATTTCCATGCCTCATTTCAAACCTGGGGCCTTTCAAATAAACACATTAGATTTTGACACACATAAGCTTGAAAATTTTAACAATTCTGTAACAATTTTCCAAGAGTTCATATAGGGCCTACCCTTTTTCCTTTCATTAACGGAGTACGAATCTGGGAAGAGGGGATTAAGACCTGTTTGAAGATTCTGGACAACAACTGCCATGGAAGCTAAAAATCTGTTAACAGAGATACTAACCTAGCCAAGATTTGAAGCGGGTACTTGCTAAATATATCTAGCTGAAGTGTTATCACTACAGCAGTGGCACCTGCTGAGTATAAAACAAGGGTGTGCTCCCTGTTAGCATTAGCTTAATTTTCATTAAAAATTTTTCAAACTGTGCTTGACAAACTTCATTTTACCGGTGTCAACAAACTTGGTACAGTTACTCCTCTAACAAATTATTATACACAGAACTCAATAACATAAATAAAGATATAAATATCTGTATTTCATGAAAGTTTTTATGATTATGTGAATTTCTGAATAGCAAACTTCATGAAATAAACAACTAATTTGTATTTGCAATTAAGTAATGGTGGCTATATTCAGATGATTTTCAAGAAGTGGGCCATGGTTTTTCAACACATTGAGATATTCCTCAAAATATCCTTTGTTTAAAGATGTGGATGACTCATCATTGGTCCATAACAGAAGTTAATGATTAGCAAAATAACACACAGCATCAATAAGCTGATGTAATATTAGTCTGATCTTCTTCACTTGTTCATTATGCCTTAGACACATTTTCTGCATTGAGGGTCAAGGAGCAGGTCAACCCTCTGTTGTTTTCCAAGTAGTTTTAACTGTAGATAACAGTGCACATAAGTTTGTGATTTTGAGTGCTTTTGCTGCACACTTGACAAATTATTTAAATTCAAGAAGCCATGTTTATTCACTACTTCACGCCCATCAGAAAAAGAAAACAGGACCAAGAATAAATGTTTTTTCACATCCTGCCATCCAGTCAGTCTTTTCATACTTAAGAGATGCTAAGGTCTCTTGTTTATCATTATGTCTTAGTTTTATAATGAGTTATTAAATTGGATAATGGTGGAGTAGGTCGACCTTTTACTGACTATTCTTAATTTACTGTGTAGCAGGTGCACAGAAAATGGGTTATCTAATAGTTCTTTAATAACTATATTTTCAGCCAGCTTAATCAGTCTTGAAAACACTCTAGAATGATCAAGGGAGGCAGCATACTATCTAAATAGGAGTATGATTCAAAATACAGTAAGAAAATGCAAATATAGCAACAAGATAAAGTTTACATAATATGACACTCTCTAACCTTCTCCAACAATCTTGAACATTGGTCAAGTAGTGCTGGCTACAGACAGCACAGCTTGCAGCATCTATGACTGCAGTCTTGTCAGATCGTAATGCACAAATTGTCATCCTAGATTCATTTATGATTAATTGTCATAAAAATATTTCTAAAAAAAGGGTTCACTCAATTAATAATCAAACATTAAATAACTTTCTCCTAATGTTACAAGAAGAAAACTGGGAATCAGTCTACAATACCAATAATATTAATGAAATGTTCAATAATTTTCAAAATACTCTCATTAGAAATTCTGACAATAGTTTTTCTGTCATCACGACAGGAAACAGACACAAAGTGCTAACTGGATTACTAACAGAATAAAAATATCTTGTAATAGGAAAAGAGAGCAGCTATACCTACTAAGAAGGAACAGTAACAATCCACAGGT
>Ga0123353_10011712_pt1 | contig 12380 bp, 12 predicted proteins | sample TergutLab28metaG_3_FD_92763 | JGI IMG/M metagenome (GOLD analysis project Ga0123353, IMG submission 92763) | Labiotermes labralis P3 segment gut microbial communities from Petit-Saut dam, French Guiana - Lab288 P3 | ecosystem: Host-associated > Arthropoda: Insects > Digestive system > Gut ... | reverse complement strand
TGCCAAGTCCTTGCCGAGTTTGCGGGCGGAGTCCGCATCGACTACCACTCCCTCCGCATTAGCAAACGGAATCTCCGTCGAACTTGAAAACACCGTGTTCGGATGTGTCGAACCCCATTTTCCACACGAAAGCAACTCGGCATCCGCCTTGCTGTAATTCGCCGTATTATTCCACGAAACACCGAACGGCAGTATGTTCGATACCGTTATAGGAATCGGTCCTTTGCGTTCTTTTTCCAGTATTTCAGCGTACCGCTTCAGGGCATTCTTCAAAACGTTTCCGGTATTTTGCTGGACAAAATAGAAATGCTCATTTGTTACCAAATACTTCCTGCGTGCTTCTTCGTGTTCACTATTTTGTTCGACAAAATAGAAGTATTCATTCGTTCCTTTTCCGACATTTTTCGGGTCGTCACCGCCGCGAAGCCACGGACAATGCAAATCAAGGAAAAACAGCGGTTTATTGTCTGCCCACTTCGGAACCTGTTCCGTAATCGCTCTGATAGAGTTATACCGCCGCTGAATATAATCGCGGTTATGGTCATGCGGTTTGCGGTTCTTGCCCTGGTCGCCGTCCTCAACACCGTCTTTGTCCACAAGCGGAACCATGAAGAAATCGAAATTTTGCCGCAGCCATTTGCCGTCTTCCGTGTCGGAAAGAACGGTTTCGATGATTCCCTCCATCGCGTAAGTTCCCATCGTTTCACCGCAATGGTGCCGCGAAGAAAAATAAGCCCGGAACGGCGCATTTTTGTTTTCGCTAATTCGCAGAAGTTCAACATTGCGTCCCTTTTCGGACTTGCAAAGAGATTCAACTTTCAATGCCGGATTATTCTTGTGTTTCTCAAGAAACAGATTGAGATTTTTTTCTGTGTAGTTAATACACTGACTAATATAGACCTCTTTTTCGTCCGGTTTGAAAGTGTAATCGAATTTGCTGTTTGAGAAACCGGCTTTATCCGAAAACCAATGCCAGTTAATTCCGTCATGACTGATTGCGGGACCTCTTGCGCCGACAACGTTGGGAATTTCAAAATGCAGCGTCTTTCCTTCCGCACCTTTGATGCGGAACGACCAGTAAAACCATGAACCGGCGGTGTCCCGTAAATCTTGCGCCAGTTTTACGTTGTCGCCGTCAATGCTGACAACTTTGATATTCCCGCCGGGAAAATCGCAGTCGATTTTAATCTCGGCAGTTGCGGTTTGTACCGCGAAAAACAAACAAATGAACGATAGAGATAGAAAGTGCTTCATTGAATTTTGTCGGTTAAAAGGTGAAATTGGACTTGCAGTTTATTCCATTATATGATATTATCCGCGAAAGAGAATAATCGTTTTTTATATTTTTGCCGACATAACCGATACAATCGGTGACTTCGGAATACTCTCCAAAAGCGAGGATAAAATGACTGTTGCAGACCTAATAATAGCGTCGGAAAAGGGAAATATTGTTCCCGGAAACATCGACCCCGTAGTGCAAATTCTGCGTAAATTAGCGGACAAATTCAGTTTTTACCGCGGTGAACCCATTGGACAGCAGATTTTATTGCTCGGAGAATCCTTTTACGGATACCGCTTTACTTCCAGAGAGTACATCGCTGTGTGGTCTGCTGCCGACAACGTTCTCAACCTGTTCGACCGAAATGGAAAACATCTCGACGCAGCATTTACGAACATCGACTTAGAAAAAACCATTCAACTGCAAAGCGTGGTTACGGAAGTTAGAAGAGCAGCGTGATTTTTACGGTGTAATTTTACGGTGCCGGACTGCAAATATCGCAGGACTTCATACCGCAGCAGCATTCTCGGAATTCGGTCTCATGATGTACATTGTCGGACGCTCCTTGAAAACCGACTACTTGTTTGTTCACCTTTGACTTTTGTGAAATGAGATGACCGGCATCTAAATCCAGCACAAGATTTCCGCTGGTATATTTATCAAGTATCTGCGATTCTTCCCGCGGCGAAAGCGGCGTTAGTATCTGCGTAACAAAATTAATTTTCGCAACACCGGTTTTGTAAGAATCCAGAGTGAATTTCTGTCTCGCATTGACTTTCTTGATGGTTCCGTCACCCTGACTAATTTCGAGCGGCATTGCTTCAAACCAAGTTTCGCCGACTTTCACCGGATTTTTCGGCAGCGGAATCGTGATGCGGTGTTCCTGATTTGCCGCCGCATAATTCCGAAGCGCAACTTTCTTTTTTGTTTCACCGGAAGCAGTGATAGTTAAATTCGCCAGCGGAACGCCAATCATACCTTCCAGATTGGAAAAATACATCGGAATTTCCTTGTCCTTTTTTGAATCGTAATGTGCCGGGTCTTTGTCCGTTTGCGATTGACTCATCACGACATTATCAACGGAGTATTCAAACACCGCTTCTTCCTTATTGACTTTTATTGTTTTCCAAAGTTTCACTGACCGGCTTGATGTTTCTACTTTGACCGTTTTGCCTTGAATGGATGTTATAATTTTTTGCGATTGCAGCACATTCCATTTGAGAATTTCGCCTTCCTTGAATTTGTAAAACAGGAGAACGGCTTCGTCTTCTGCGAAACAAGTTGTTTTCCCGCAAAGAGATAAAACGATTGCGGTGGAAATAATTAGAAGCGTATAGTTTTTTATTTTGTTCATGAATTTTTCCTTCATCATGTCTTACATATCATCGTGAAAAATCAATTACTCAAGCACATCCACAGTGCAGCCATTCGGACTGCGACACCATTTGTAACCTGCTGAAGTATCGCAGAACGGGGACCGTCGGCAACTTCCGGCGTGACTTCCAAGCCGCGATTTATCGGACCGGGCGCAATAATCAGTGCTTCCGGTTTTGTTTTCGCAAGACGTACCGAGTCCATTCCATAAAGATGCGTGTATTCCCGCACCGAAGGAAAGGGACGGACAACCTGCCGCTCAAATTGAATCCGCAGAAGATTGAAAACATCAACTCTGTCTAATATATTGTCGAGAGAATAGGTGACCTCGATGCCGAATTGTTCCCATTGCCGCGAAACAAGCGTAGAAGGACCGCAAAGTATGATGTTTGCGCCGAGTGCTTTCAAGCCCCAGATGTTCGACCTTGCTGTTCTGCTGTGAGCGATGTCGCCTACCAATGCGATTGTCAGACCGGCAATTTTCCCGAAATGCTGCCGAATTGTTAATATGTCGAGCAGTCCCTGCGTAGGATGTTCATGGGGACCATCACCGGCGTTGAGAACGTGACATTGCAGATTTTCGGAAAGAAGTTTTGCCGAGCCGGGACACGAATGACGCACCGCGACGCAGTCAACCTGCATTGCCTCGATGTTTTTCGCCGTATCGATAATTGTTTCGCCCTTTGCCAAACTGCTTGTTTTTGCCGAAAAGTCAACAACATCAGCCCCTAACCGGCGTGCCGCTAAAGCGAAACTTGTTTTTGTCCTCGTAGAATTTTCAAAGAACAGATTCACGCAGGTCTTGCCGGTGAGCAGCGGAATTTTCCTGTCGCCTTCTTTCAGTATGGGAATGAAACGCTCCGCCTGATTGAGAAGCAAGGTGATTTCATCGGCAGACAAGTCCTCGATGGCGAGCAGATGTTTTCGTTTCCATTGAGCGGGAACGCAGCCCCAATTAGATAATTCAGTCATAGAAGGTACTCCGGTTTTCACTATATTTTGCCGGATTGGACGTGAAAAGTCAAGCCCCGCATTTATCAGAACCGCAATCGTCAGATTGTGAAAATCAGAATGTCGGTTGTCTTGGAACTATTGGTGCGATTACTGATATAGTGATACTTTTGGTCCGCATTGCCGTTTTGCAAGATTGCAGATTTGAAAGAGAAATGAAAAAACGGAACAAATTGCTTGAAAGGCACAAATAGACAGAAAGCATGGATTATAAATCCCTCACTAAAGAGGCGGGGACTTCAGTCCCCGCCCCGCCGGTGATTAGGAAGTTGGTCATGGTTGTATTCAAATTACTGTTTCATTTCAAATTGCCGATATGAGCGTTTCCAAAAATTCTTCCGGCGAGTAGACATTTAAGCCGGAGTCGAGGAAGCCGGTTTTGTCCCGTGTTACGACAATGTCGATGTGACAATCATGCGCTGCGGCGGCTTGGACGGCATCCTCGAAGTCGTGAATGCCGGAGAACCGAGCAATATCGAGAACTCTGCGGTTGACCGGAGCAACTTCGCACCATTGTAACGTTTTGTCAACAACCCTCATTGCATCATCGGTTTTGCCGGTTGTCCGGCGGACGATATAATACATGTTTGTCAAAGTTGTCGCCGCAACAAATCCTCGGTATTTTCGTTCCAACAGCAGTTTTATGACCGCAGAGGAAACTTCCAAAAATTCTTTTCGGTTTAACAAAACATCTAATAAAATGTTGGTATCAATCAGTACCCGTATCATCCGTATTTCTCCATCAGGTAATCACACTTGGCTTGCTCGGCTTCCTCATCGGTCAGCGGCGGCAGATTCAGTTTTTTGCAAAAATCCAAAAAGTCATCAACTGCTGTTTTACCATTCGGTAAAATTCTTGCCGGATCTACTTGCCTGTCGTCGTCCGATGGGCGGTCTTCCATACTCGGCGTTCGCAGGACGACTTCAATTTTTTCTCCAACGGCAAATGGGGTTGCGGGAATTACAATCGACCCGTTTTCGCCAGTGTTAACGTTGTAACGTATTGTTGTCATAGTTGCTTTTCCTCCATTATGATGTAATTAAATTTTATCATAATTAAATTTTATCAGGTTAACATCTGTTTTCGTTCATTCTATCAAACGACGGGGGAATTTTCAACCTGTGAAATTGTCGGGTATTGAAATTCTCTTTCTGCTGCCGTAGAATTCTGTCTGCGGTTAGACGTTTTTTAATCAATGGTGTTATGGGAGTACCAATCAAATGACTCAATCTAAATTGCTTCAATTTGCCGAAGTTTGTCTCGGTTCGTACTACTCCGAATTCAAGCAGGCGTTAGACGATTCTAAAAACGAGGAAATGAACACTTCGGAGTTCCTTGAGAAATATCCAATGTTCAAGATGGTTTGGGCAGAATTGAAAGAAATTCAACAGGGCGGCGATGACTCCGAAATTGATGATTGTCTTGCCGTTATGTTTTTGCTCTTTGCCGAAGACAAAAATGTAATGTTCCGTGTCGATTGGTCAGGAGAAGATGAAACCGGAGATGTCGCACAATTCGTCGGTCAACTGCTTCAATCACGGAATATCACCGGTTTTGAATGGGACACAGAAAAGTTTGACGCATCGCTTGATTGGAAAAAACTCGGACGAGGCGATTACATTCTGCTGCTTTTCAAAGCCGTTGACAAGGAACTGCAAAAGATTGGAAACCGCCTGACTTTCTTTTTTATGGGCGATGATAGTTATCCTTTTACCGTTTTGAACGAAGCGGACTTTGACAAGGTAAATCGTCTCGCTTGGTCGCATTATGGAGTATATGGAGCAGATACGATGAACGAATATCAAGTCGGAATGTAAATTGTCGCCGGAAATAAACCGCCAGTTATCACTGGCGGCTCGTATTAACTTTTTCCTTCCACCTTTCAATCTGTTTTCGCACTTCTTCCGGCGAAGTCGAACCATAAGACCGCATCGCCGATACTGCATTCTTCGCACCAAGCACCGTATAAACCGACTCATCGAAACCGGCATGCACCGCTTGAAATTCAGCCAGCGTCAACTTAGCCAATGGGACGTTCTTGTCCATCGTATAACGGACAACTTTGCCCACAATGCCGTGCGCCGTCCGCTGCGGAACCCCTTGTATAATCAGATGTTCCATCAGCGTCGTTGCGTCAAGATAACCCAACTCCAGCCGCTGGGCAATCACATCGCGGTTCAATTCCATTCCCTCAACAAGCGGAGCGGCAAGCGACAACGCCGCCTCCACCGTATCAAAAGAATCGAAAATCGGCTGCTTGTCTTCCTGCAAATCACGGTTATACGCAAGCGGCAAACCCTTCACGAGAACCGCCAGCGTTTGCAGATTACCCGCAACACGGGCTGTCTTGCCGCGAATCAATTCCAATACATCAGGATTGATTTTCTGCGGCATAATGGAAGACCCCGTGCAGAACTTCTGCGGAAGTGTTATGAATCTGAATTCCGAAGTGAACCACCAAATCCACTCCTCGGCAAGCGTACTCAAATGCAGTGCAATTTCCAAAAGGCAAAATGCCGTCTCAAGAACGAAATCGCGGTCACTGGAAACATCGATGCTGTTCGCAGCAATCGATTCAAAGCCGAGTTCTTCCGCCGTCTTATTGCGGTCTATCGGAATACTCGTACCGGCAACGGCGGCGCAGCCGAGTCCCATCACATTAACTCGTTTGCGGCAATCAAGCAGCCGCTGCCGGTCCCGCTCAAACTTTTCGCAATACGCAAGATAGTAATGCGGCGCGAGAACCGGCTGCGCCCGCTGTGTGTGAGTATATGCCGGCAATATCACATCGAAGTCCTTATCGCACTTTCCCACAAACGCTTTCTGCAAGTTGATTAAAAGTGCGTCAACTCTGTCAATGCCGTCACGTATCCACAAACGAAGGTCAGTAATAACCTGGTCGTTTCGGCTTCTTGCGGTATGCAGTTTCCGACCGGCATCGCCGATTTTTTCCGTCAAGGCACTTTCAATGTGAAGATGAATATCTTCTTTCGCAATATCGTATTTGAAAGTACCGTTTTCGATTTCGCTGCGGATTTCTGCTAAACCGTTTTCGATTTGCGAAAACTCATCGGAAGTCAGCAAGCCGCAATTCATCAACATTCTTGCATGAGCGGTTGAACTTTGTATATCGGCGAGATAAAGCCGCTTGTCGAAACTTATACTTTCGGTAAAAATTTCGACTTCTTTATCGGTATCTTCGGTAAAAACACCGCCCCACGCTTTTTGTTTTTCTTTTGGTTCGCTCATAAAACTTCACTTAACCAGTTTCAAATTTCCAACGCCGACTGCAAACGGATTGGCAATGCCGCTGATGTCCTGCACGGAAATCCGCAGTGTTTTCGTCCCTTGCGGTAAATCAAACCGGATTTGCTTCGCCGGTTCATATCCCTTGATAATCCAATCGCAAAGCAGCGTTTCATTTGCTTGAACGACAAAACGGACATTACCCTGCGGACGCAATCGGTCATCAATACCCGCGCTGCCGCGCAATGAAGCGAAGTTCTCCGTGATTTTGTACTCCAAAACAGTGCCGGTCGGAATTGATAAACCGTTTTGATAAACCGTGCCGTCTAATTGCACGCCTTCCAAACCGGGCAGCGGATTACTGATGTTTTTCAATCGGGCATCATTAACCGGCAAAACGGTCAACGCGGCTAAAACGTTTGCCTGTTCCGTCTCATCGGGTTGACGAAATCGGCTGTCGAAAAAAGTCCGCTGCAAGTTGATGAACGTACTGTTCTCACCGCCGGTTTTCCAGTTAAACGGAAACTGATGCTGCACCGACATCGGTTCTAAATCGGAAACGAACCAAAAGTTGTCCAGTCCGAATTCGAACCGGTCAATCTCGCTGCCTGAAACCGAGCCGCTGATTCCGCTCGCCGAAGTCCAATCGAAAAATTCATTGTCCCGAAAGGAAATTGTTTTCAGCGCAATCTCCGTTCCGTTCCACAAGGAAAGATGAGCGAGTATTGGTTCGCCGTCACCCTTCGGCGTGCGGCTATTATTTTCCTCCGTGTTATTAAATAAAATCAGACCGGTTATCCGCCGAATCGGAACCGGCAATGTTTCGCCGTCAGAGGCGAACATCACTTTGTCCGCCGTGATTTCGGTAATTGCTCCTTCGTAAAAATCGAGGGTGTCGTTTTGCCCGAAGACCAATTTGTCGGCTTTGCGGTCTTTGGCATCGGCGATTTTCGTCCACTGTTCCGGCGGAGTATAAACCAATTCCAGCGATTTTACATCGAAACGTACCGAAGCGAGTTGCTGGACGGAAAATTGAACTTCGGCAGCATTTTTTTTATCATTAGACAATGACAGCGGAGTACATTGAACCGTTTGCCCCTTCATTGTGATTTTTTCTGCAATGAGTCGGCTGCCGTCCCGCAGTGTTAAAACGATAACGGAAGCGGGATAACTGATTTTCGGCTTGCTCTCGGCAACTGCTTTATTAGCATTTAGAAGCGGTATTATCGGTCGGATTCTTTGGTTGCGCTGCCGCTGGTTACGCTGCATCGTCGGCGGGTACGGCATATCGGGGCTCTGCCGATTTGAAAGAACCATTTGAAACGGATTTTCACTGCTGTTTTGCAGTGCTTCCAGCCGTTCCAGCGGAATCGTTTGTGTTTTTCCGTCTTCCGACAAAAGCAGTTTTTCCGAATCCATCGCAATGATGTTTCCGGTTTGTGTTTCACCGTCGGCGAAAAATGCTTCGAACCGGTTTTCCGGCAGTGTTGCAGCCGGTGTTGCAGGGACGGCATCATCCGCTGCGCGGCACAGAAAAGTACTGCCCAAAAGGACGAAAAAACAGACGTGAAAAAAGCGTAGAGTAATCATAGCCGTTATTATACCATCTATTTTGAGAAAAAGCAGTATTGCGTTACAAATCAATGATATGATAAACCGCCGAATATAATTCATAGTGTTCCGGTTTCCCTTCTCGAAAGAAACCGCTTCAGCGGTGGTATCCCGGACAAACAATGCCGCAAGCCCAGAAAAAATATACTACCGGCGCAGCCATTAGCAGTGAATCAAAAACGTCAAGGATACCGCCGAAGCCCGGAAGCAAATCGCCGGAGTCCTTCATCTGACTGTCGCGCTTGATGAGCGAACCGGCTAAATCGCCGGTCATTCCGGCAAGGGCGACCACAATCCCGAAAGGAATCCAGCCATACCACGGTGTCTTTGAAAACGGAGACACCTCCAAAAAAATGTTAGCGTAAACCGGCAGAACAACACTGAACCAAACGTAGGTGCCGGCACAGCAGAAAAGAATGCCGCCGAGCGCGCCCTCAATTGTCTTTTTCGGACTCAACACCGGTGTCATCTTGTGCCGCCCTATTAAATGTCCTACTGTGTAGGCACCGATATCGCACATCTTCGCCGCAACAACAAGCGAAAGAATTGCCGCAAGTCCGTAAGCCATACGAAGTTGTATCATATAGCACGAAAGAAGCCCGATATAAGTAATTGCGAAAACCGCGCCCGCAAGATTGACGGTAACTCCTCCGGGATGGGAATACCGCTGCATTTCGCCGTAAAAGCATATTATAATTCCGGCGGCAACTGCCAGCAGAGTAAAAAAACTTGCTGTGGACGACCATTCCCAGCCGTGTTTCGAAATGGTTTCGCCGAGAATTTCCAACTTGTACTGCTGAAAAACATTGGCTAGCCAGCAACTCGCTGCGATAAGAAGGTTTCCAAAATAAACCGTTGACTTTAGCGGATGCAGACCGGCAGCGGCAAGAATACGGAGAACTTCGCCTGTTAGATAATAAATGCATACCAGATAAAACGGTATCAGAACAACACCGCGCGGCAGCCAGACAATTTCCCGCATCAGCCCGAAGCGGGAAATATACAAATCGAGAGCGCACAGAAGCAGCACACCCGCTATGATTATAGTTCCGAAAATAAGTCGGTTATGAAGCATTTCTTAAACCGGTCTTTCCTGCTAAAACCCTAATTCTTCACCGATAAGGATAACTTTAATCCGCTGTGCCGGTCGGCAGTTCCGCATTGTAACAATGTAGGAACAGATACAGTCATCGGACGAACAATGAGCGCAGGAACCAGTTGAAGCACAAGGGGTTTTCAAGTTAAACCGCTGCACATTGACGGGGGCGGCATAATACTTGGCGCGGGAATATGCGTCTTCAACTGTTCTAACGACTTTGTTCATGCCTGCAACGAGGATAACCTGTTCGGGACCGGCAATGGTAGCGGCGACGCGGTTGCCGAAGCCGTCAATGTTGACCAGTTGTCCGTCTTCACTGATGCCGTTGACACCGGAAAGAAAAGTATCGCTCAACAGTGCATCGCGGGACAATTTCTTTTTAATCTCCGGTGTCGGAGCGGACTCACGGTCAATTACGCTGTAATTTCCTTCCTTCAATTTTTGAATGACACCGGTTTTATGGAGAGTCACGGAACCGCCCCAAGCGACGGTACTCTTTTCGGGAATCAGCGAAAGGATTTTTTCAACGGCTTCCGCCGAGGTCTTGAAATACCACGCAGCGAAATGGCGGTTTTCTAATGCTTTGACAACTTTTTGAGCAAGCAGGTAGTTGCGTTTTTCAAGCGGTGCCGGTACGTTGGACATTTGATTTTCCCTGTGAATGAATTAAACTAAAATACAATATAGGTATTTTACGGGGAAAAAACAGAAAAATCAAATAGGAGATTTTTATTATGAGATGCTTTTTTCGACTGATGTTTAGCATTGCCGCTGCTGCGGTTGTATTTGCCGTCGTCTTTTTCACTTATCCGAAGAAATACGAATCGAAAGCGTGGATACAGGTTCTTTCGCGAAAGCCGGTCTACGTTTTTGAAGAAAAAGAGCCGAGTCAACTTCAAACCTTGGTGGCAACGCAGTTTTCGTTAATAAAAAGTCCGCTGATTGTTGACAAAGTATTAGAAGCTCCGAAAGTTGCCAATCTTAACTGTATCAAGTCACAAATTTATAAACAGGATTATCTGACAAATCGTATTAGATTTAACCGGGCGAAAAATTCGGAACTTTTCAGTATTTCGGTTCGCACCAATGATGCGTCGTCTTCGGAAATTATCGTCAATGCTGTTGTGGACGCTTATCTTGAATACATAGAGACGCAATCGCAGGACTGGCACAGAATAATGCTGCAACAGTTGACGCTGGAATTGAATCGGCATCAGGCGAACGCCCGATTTTTGCAGGACGAAATCCGCTCCAAAATGGAAGAGGCGGCGAAAAAAGGCGGTACTGCCAGTATGGAAGGCGGAATGAGCGGCGGTTTTGCACATGGTGAATCCTTGCAGCGTGATCTCTATCTCGCAGAGTCAAAACTTGATGCATTGAAGGCAGAAAAGAAAATGCTGCACGAGATGAAAAGCGATTCCGGCAAAGAAAGTTTGTCGCCGATGGCAATTAGCAATGTTATCGCAAACGACCAATTGTTAAAACAGTTGAATGACAGCCGTTCCGTTTTGGAAATGCAGTCGGAAGCAAAAAAGGAAGTTGCCGGAAAAGACGACCCTTCAATTCTTGCGTTGAAAGATAAAATCGACGCGATAACAAAACGTATTGAGGAGCGGAGAAAGTCGTTAACGGAAAATTCCGCCGGAGATGCGATGAAGTTAATACTTTCCGACATAGAACGGAAAATCTGGGAAAAAAGCATGGAGATTCGGACTTTAGAGATATACGTTGAAAATCTTTGGCAACGCTACAAAGACCAAATTAATGCCGTAAATTCCAGAACGACAAAAATCGTTGACCTTACCTTTCAGACAGACCAACTAAAGCGGATTAACGGCGTGTTGGACTTACTGTCGAATAGGGTAATAATGTTGCAGACGGAAATAAACGGTCCGATGCAGATTCAACTTCGAAAAAAGGCAGCACTGCCGATAAAACCGACAGCGGATGGATGCCGTTTGCCGGCAGCAAGCGGCGCGGCTGCTCTTGCTTTCGTTATTACGCTGCTGGGTTTGGTTTGCAGAAGAAAGAAATGCGGTTAAACATTTAGAGCATATCAGGCATTGGTGTGGACTGGTGGAATTCACTTTCGTCATTCCCGCGAAAGCGGGAATCTAGACGCAAAGGGTTCATGTCCATTCTCTAGCCCCCCGCATTCGCGGGGGTGACGGGAATTTGTCCACACCAAATACAAAAAACGCTCTAGCCGGTACTGCGGCTATTATCCGGTTCAGCACTCTTTTTGCGATTCCGCTTTTCAACAAATATGACGATAATCCAAGCGGGAATCATGTAACTGAACAACGAACCGTAGGAAACACCGAAGAATTGTATTCCGCTCATACATTCGTAATACCCCCAAGTTTCGTATAGAGCATAAGACATTCCAATGCCGAACAAAACCGTTGACAGAAGCAGAATAATCAGAGAAACCGAGTGTTTTACAAACCGCAAAATAACCACTGAAACAAGCAGCGGAAAATTGAGTACAACACAACCTAACGTCAAAGGAACAATCCCCGTTAATATCGAAAAGTTTGAGTAATGAGATTCACGAAAAAGAAAATAGCCAAAGACCATCATAAATGATGCAATCAGCACCACTCTCATAGTCCAGATTGTCACGCTGCGGAGGTTCATGGTTTTTCTCCTCAAGTTTTTCGTATCATCAGTAGTTTGTAAAACGTAAAACTGGTATTGTCAGACGCAAGTTCTTTTCTGATAATGGATTGTGTACTAAACCTAATCCGTTTTTCAGG
>Ga0123353_10011711_pt1 | contig 12381 bp, 11 predicted proteins | sample TergutLab28metaG_3_FD_92763 | JGI IMG/M metagenome (GOLD analysis project Ga0123353, IMG submission 92763) | Labiotermes labralis P3 segment gut microbial communities from Petit-Saut dam, French Guiana - Lab288 P3 | ecosystem: Host-associated > Arthropoda: Insects > Digestive system > Gut ... | reverse complement strand
TCTGATGTATATGCTGTGTATATATGTTTCTCATGCTTAACAGTCTGAGCACAGAATATAATTACTAATATATATTTCTTGTCTGCTTCCTTCCTGTGAGTGCGTAGTTGGTGGATGACCTACATCTATATTTGTTTTCCTCCCACCATGTGGAAGATCAGGTTTTCATGTGTATTGTCAGACATGTCTTATTTTTATGACTTGAAAAATCATAGAACATTAGGCGTCCTGAACCGAATTCTGCGGGACAGCAGGAAAGAGTTGTTTAAAACAAATCAAGCCAGAACTGTCCAAGGAAAATGGGGCGAATGGGATACTCCCTTGTACTAGATAACCATGCGTGATTCAGTTTTTTTTGTTGAGGTTAAGTTTCTGATCCTCTTGCAAACCAATCTTGCTACCCTTTCTGGTTTCCACCGTTGTATTCAGTTTTTGTGTGTGATTTTTATTCTTTATGTAGTGTGTTATAATTTATCAAATGTAGGTGGTGTATAGCGTGAAACACATACACTTCTATTTCAGTTCATTAACTTGCCAAAAAACACATTGTTAGTTATTTGTATGCAAGCTATATACCCATTTCATTCTGTGTTTTAGAGCATGTTTACCATGAACATATGCATAGTTTATTTACATCTTCTTTTACATTAGTGGCTAATAAACCCCTGTGGATTGAATAAAGGATTGAATTAAATTGTTTTTGCACCTAGAATTTGTGACTTCAGTCATTAAATGGACATTGTCAGCATAAACCAGAAAGTGTTGTGTCCCATTCATTATCATTCCCTCCTGGTTTTCGTGGGCCTTCCTAATGACCTGTTTTTAAGCAAAGTTTAAAGTAAGGAGAGAAGGAAGTATTTTGTTTCAGAATGTTCTGAGAAGTACAACAGAAATATTTACATGTCCAGTTGTTACTATTGATTTAATTTAATCACATTTTAATTAACTGAACTGTTTTTTTGGGTATGTCAAATTCAGTGAGAATATTAAATGAAAGCTCCCTTTTAACAAATCTTAGGCTTCCTTGAAGTATGTAAATAATTTCATACCATTTTTTTTTTCAAGTAACTGGTGAATGCAAAATATGTGACGAATAGGTGATCTTGCCCATGGTCCTGAAAAATTTTGTCTACATATGGAGTTAACCATGAGAGAATAGTATGTTTTATGTTAGGCATCCCATTTTGTTATAAATCAATATTGTATACAATATAAGGAATCAAAATGTCATTCCCAAAAATTGACACATGGTCTTTTGTATTGACACAATTTTACATATTTATATTTAATGATATTACTATGATGATGACCTGTGATAAGTGGGTCCCTGTCACCACGGTGTGGCGCGTCCTCAGGTTGTGGATGGAGGAACGGCCTTCAATATGGAGGGCAGCTGGGAATATATTGAATAAGCAGTCATGGGCGGCCGAAAAGGGGTGGTCCTCCAGCTTGGGGTTTGGGCAAGGTGCTCAATAACTCCACACCGTAAAAACATATCATGTTACGAAATATTTACAAGGCAAGCCTTGGACATCTCTCTGGTATGATCTAAACCACAGAAAGGGTCTTGAGATTTGGTACTTGGAATGTTATGAGCCTGTATAGGGCAGTTTCACACACAGCAGCAGCCAGGGAATTAGCAAGATATAAATTAGATTTAGTGGGTGTACAGGAGGTTAGGTGGGACAAAGGGGGCATGATAAGAGCAGGAGATTATAATTTTTTCTGTGGAAAATGAAACAAAAATCATCAGGACAGGATTTTTTGTACACCACAGAATAATTTTTTCTGTGGAAAAGGAAACAAAAATCATCAAGAACAGGATTTTTTGTACACCACAGAATAGTGTCAGCAGTTAAGAGAGTAGAGTTTGTTGGCGATTGGGTGTCATATATAGTTCTGAGAGGTCGCTAGTGTAATATTATTGTTCTTGATGTGCATGCACCAAGTGAGGAGAAAAGTGATGATTCAAAAGACAGTTTTTATGAGGATCTAGAGCAGGTTTTTTATAATTTTCCTAAGTACTATATGAAAATTCTAATAGATGTACAAAAGTGGAGAGAGAATATTTTCAAACCAACAATTGGGAATGAGAGTCTACATTAGGATAGAAATGATAATGGTATTAGGGTAGTAAACTTTGCCACATCAAAAATCTAGTTGTTAAGAGCATCATGTTCCTGCACCGAGACATTCATAAGTGCACCTGGACCTCCCCTGATGGGAAGACTCACAACCAGATTGATCACATATTAATAGATGGGAGATGGCATTCATGTATACTAGATGTACGAAGTTTCAGGGGAGCGGATTGTGATACCGATCATCAGCTGGTGGTTCAAAAGTTAGGGAAAGATTGGCAGTAAGTAAACAAACAGCACAGAAGTTTGCTGGAGAAAAATTTAATCTCAGGAAGCTAAATGAGCTGGAGGTTAGGAAACAGTATCAGATTGAGATTTCAAACAGGTTTGCAGCTTTGGAGAACTGAAGTGATAGCAAGGACATAAACAGGGCTTGGGAGAACATTAAAGGGAATATAAAAATTTCAGCTAAAGAGATTCTAGGTCTGTATGAATTGAAACAGCATAATCCATGGTTTGATGAAGAATGTTTAATTTTTTAGACGAAAGGAAGCAGGCTAAAATGCAGTGGGTGCAGGATCCAAGCCAAATCAGTGTGGATACTCGGAACAATGTAAGACATGAAGCTAGTGGACATTTCAAGAACAAAAAGAAGGCATATCTGAAAGCTGAAATTGTGGAACTTGAAAATAACAGTAAGACAAAAATATTAGGGCTTCTATAAGGGCATCAGTGACTTTAAGAAGGGTTACCAGTCTAGAACTGATGTAGTAAAGGATGAGAAGGGAGATTTGGTTACAGACTCTTTCAGTATTGCGGTTATTGAGTGTACATAGGGTTAATGATATTAGGCAGACAGAAATACACGCAGCAGAACCACTAGTGCCTGACCCAAGTGCCTCTGAGGTTGAGTTGGCTACTGAAAACCTAAAAATTCACAAATCACCAGGTATTGTTCAAATCCCAGCAGAATAGATTAAGGAAGGGGGTGGAACAATTTGCTATGAGATCCATAAACATATTGTTTCTATTTGGAATAAGGAGGAATTGCTTGAGGAGTGGAAGGAGTCAATCATTGTATCTATCTGTAAGAGGGACAATAAAACAGATTGTACTAATTATAGGGACCTATCACTTTTGCTATCTAAATTTTATCCTACATCCTGCTGTGAAGGTTAACTCCATATGCAGAGAAAATTATTGGGGTTCATCAATGTGGATTTTGATGCAACAGATCAGTGACTGACCATATATTCTGCATTCACCAAATACTTGAGAAAAAATGGGAATACAACGAAGCAGTACATCAGCTCTTTATAGACTTCAAGAAAGCTTCTAATTCAGTTAGGAGGGAGGTCTTGTATAATAATCTCACTGAGTATGGTATCACCATGAAACTGGTAAAGCTAATAAAAATGTGTGTGAATGAAATGTACAACAGAGTCTGGGTAGGCAAGAATTTGTCTGGCATGTTTCCTATTAGGAATGGTTTGAAACAAGGAGATGCTCTATCGCCATAGCTTTTCAACTTCATTTTACAGTGCGCCATTAGGATGGTTCAGGTTAACCAGGACGGCTTGAAATTAAATGGTACACATCAGCTTCTGGTTTATGCTGATGATGTTAATATATTGGGAGGAAGCATTCAAACTATAAAGGAAAACGCAGAATATTTTATACTTGCTAGTAAGGAGACTAGACTAGAAGTATATGCTGATAAAACTAAGTACCTGGTCGTGTCTTGAGATCAGAATGCAGGACAAAGTTAAATATGATGATTGTTAATAGATCATTTGAAATGGTGGAATAGCTCAAATATTTGGGTAAAACCTTATCAAATCAAAATTCTATTTAGGAAGAAATTAAGAGCAGACTGAAGTCAGGAGATGCTTGCTTTCATTCTGTGCAGAATCTTTTGTCTTTCAGTTTGCTATCCAAAATTTAAAGATTAAGATATACAGAACTATAATTTTGCCTGTTGTTTTGTGTGGGTGTGAAACTTGGTTGCTGGCATTGAGATTGAGGGAGGAACGCAGGCTGAGGGTGTTTGAGAATAGGGTGCTGATGAGAATATTTGGGCCTAGGAGGGTTGAGGTAACGGGAGTGGAGGAAACTACATAATGAGGAGCTGAATGAACTGTACTCCTCACCCAGTATTGTTCAGGTGATAAAATCAAGAAGAATGATATGGGCAGGGCATGTAGCACATGTGGGGGAGAGGAGAGGCATATACAGCTTTTGGTGGGGAAACCTGAGGGAAGGAGACGACTTCGGAGACCCAGGCATAGATGGGAGGATAATATTAATATGGCTCTTAAGGAAGGTGGATTTGGGCTATGGACTCGATTGAGCTGGCTCAGGATAGGGACAGGTGGCTTTCACGTGTGAATGCGGTAGTGACCCTTCAATTTCCATAAAATGCAGGGAATTTCTTGACTAGCTGAAAACCGGGTAGCTTCTCAAGAACGACTCTGCTCCATGTAGTAAGTAAGTAAGGATGTTGATGACTGATTAAGTTGAAACTTGTGTGGCTAGAGATAAAGAAACAAGTTGTTGTTTTTGGTGGTGTACATGTACTGTTTGTCAATTGAGAGAAGAATGTTAGATAAAATTTTATACTTTGTTGTACGTAGTAATAATAATATTTATTTACTGCAATTGGGTTGTTACCCGGTGGCAGTCTCATATGTAATACCATTTCTGTAATTCAAGTCTTAGTAACAAAGTTATGGGCATTGACTGGTATATATGTACTTCATGTAGAGTGCATTGTAAAGATCAGTTTTGATGCTGTGTACCTAGAGACACTGACAGTGATGTTAAAACAATCTACAAAAAATTATCTCTGTGAACTTCTTGATGCTTCAGTATATGACTTCTTTTAAAATGAACTTCATATTGTCTAGGAGCAAGATTTCATTTTTTCTGCCGTAGTTTGTGAGTGTATGTTATGAAGTTAAATTTTTTTGCAGTGAGTTCGGCAATCTTAGCCCTGAACTTAATGCTGCATGTCAGGCTGGTTTCACAGGGTTGTTTGTTGGCGCATGCTATGGAGGAATTATTAATTCAAAGACTGCATATACAAACTTCATGGAAAGAAATGATGCTACTGTCTTCAAGAGCCATATGGAAGCCAAGGTGTGCAAACAGTAAAGTAAATGAAATTCACAGTACCATAAAAAGGTTAATTATTGCAATATGAGGTCACTGTTTTATCTGACAACTGCTGATTGCCACCTTATGTCAACTTGTTTATCATATTTATGTAGCCTACTCAGCTGACTGTCCTTACAGGACAGAATAATTGTGGGAAATGACAAACAATTGTTGTCGGATAAAATAAGGACCCTGTGAGTGTAGCATGCATTAGATGAAACAAGAAGAGAAGAAAAGTCACTGAACTAATGGCATACCTGTCAGTACAGTAGCCTTTTGATTTAATGGATTAATGAGTTGAAGGGGGCATCTGTTAAACCCAATTGTCTGTTACTTGTGAAAGTGTATTAAAAACCCATGGAAGTTTCCCCATATTAAAAGAATTTTTTATAGAAAACATAATTTGTTCAGGAAACATAATGCTATGTGCTTATAAATGTACAGTATTTACATTGTTATAGGAAATTGTAGTAATGCCCCAATCTGCCATAGGGACAATGCTCCTTGACCCAGCTCTAGGCAGCTTTTGTTTGAAAGGCTCAGTCTCTTTTCTAGCTTCGCAAAATGGGCAGCTGTTTGTGATGCCATGCTGTTTTGCATTTAAAAAATCACCAAAACCAACCATCACTTCCTATAAATTGAATTTTTATGTTCTTTGTCATTGTATCGGTGGCAGTTTTGATATCTGCTTCTTACATTCCTGCCACATGAACGTTGGTGTGTTTGTCCATTCATCACAGCATCATCTAAATTTACTTGTTTTGCTTGCTTTGTATGTTTTCTTTGGCCAGCTTTTCCATAGTGGCTAATGCCTTCTGCATTAAAAAATTATGAGGGTTTCATAAGACCTTTGTTTTTCTAATATCAGACACCATTTACTTATTCATCTTATGCTCCATACATATGGCTGCCTTGCTTACGCCAGATTCAAGCTTTTCATTTAACTGTAGGTTTTGCTTTACACTGATGAAGTTGAAACGTGCGTTGCTAGAGTTAACGTAACAGGTATTTGCTGCTAGTAAAGGTTGTGTTTGATAGTGTACAAGTACTATTTTTATAATACAGACAGCACAACAAGATGCCAAACATCAAAGTTAAAACAAAAATGAGTTTATTGAAAACATGCTGTTAAGGTACCTGGGCACTGTGAAGACAAAGACTAAGATGGGGTTGTGAAAAACAGCATCTCATGTTCTCACCTTAAAGGCAGTAGATACGGTCCATTGGTGTTTAAAGATGTTTCCCTTTCAAGAAACGATGCCAACCAATTTTGTGATAATGAATAAGGAAGACGTATGAAATTTTGTCATGGCCATTGTGTACTGGACTTCCCATGACAATGGTGGGCTGGTACAGTACTTTGAAAAGGTTTAGCCCCAGATTTGTTTCTGTTAAATTGAAAATCCCCTAAATCGGGGTCTGTTAAATTGAGGGCCTACTGTACTGTTAGATGTGTAAATCTAGTTTTACTGAACCAAAATGCTTGTTAATGTGAATTTTAGTATAAAGAAGAGATTGGCATACTACACAGAATAAAATATATAAAATGTTAAAAATTCAGCGTAATTTGCTTTCAAATAGAACTATCCTACCTGACTGGGAAGAGACCTTTTAACTGGCCAGTGTTTGTGGTTTACTTTTAGAATGTTACCACCATGTATTTTTGTATTTTATAATCTGGCAGATGTAGAATTTCGTCGTTATCTGCTGTCAGAAGTCTAGTGCTGTTTTGTCTGTCATTACCATTTGTGGAGTGACAAATATACAGTGTTGTAATATTTGAACTTGTGGTACATAATTTCCTTTTAAATTCTAATTCTGTTTGCATGCAAATGGCCATAGATACTGACATACCTAAAAACCAAGTTAGTCTCAGTTACTTCTTTTTGAGAGATGACTCAGTCTGATAAGACATATGCAGAGTTCAGACATGCAACAAGGAAATGCCTTTTCAATTTAACATTGATATTTCCAGAGAATGGATATGTTACAGGAGAAATTAAACATAGTATTTCAGCCTTGAGGCCAGATTTATTTATAACGATTCCAACGTCTACTAAAGGAAAGGTCTGGGTGCCTTATGCCTGTCACAGAATCACATGGGGGGTGGAGTTATATCTTCACTCTGTCTTAACCTCTAGACTAGAAAGATTCTTTGGTACCCATTGAATAGCTGGAGGCTGCTTGGGTCCCAGACTGGCCGGGACGCACTGGGGAAGAGAGAAATCTCTTTCCTCTTCTCAAGGATTGATGTATGATTCCTAGGATGTCCAGCTTGTAGTGCAGTCATTGTAGCGACTGTGCCGTCACGTCTCTCTGAAGACATAACATGATGGATTAAAGATTTCATGTATGATTAAATACAAAAAAAATTAATAGAAATACAAAAGAGTTTCAAATAACAAGGTGGTAGACATGATGATGCTGTTGATACACACCAGATCTCTGTGTAGTCACCACACTTCTAGGCATATGTACCACCATGACACCAATCCTTTTATCTTGTTGTAGAAGAAACTGGTGTTGAATGTCTCTAGCCAGGTGACCCCTTCCTTCACATCAGAATTTATTGCAAATTGCTTGCTGTCCAGGTGCTTCGTCAGTGGTCCAAAGAGAAGGAAATCACTGGCCACAAGATTGGGATTGTAGGGGCAGTAATTAGTGATCTCCCAATTATAATGCTGTAACCAGTCACAAATCCATTTGGCAGTATGGGGCCCAGTGATTCACATCATTAGACCCCTTAAGAAGTGCCTGACTGGCAAGTAATTTGCAGCAGACTCTGAGTGAAGCACACACTCACCTCCCGGTTTCAGACACTTGAAAAATGCTTTAGTGTTAATGGTGACTGTGAATGTCTGATGTGTACTGATCTGCTACCCATGTGACTTGTATACATCAAAATCAGAATAAAGTCATGGGCATCAGAGTGTTTCTCACCTCATTTTTTAAGCTTCCTTGTACATTTTCAGAAAAATTGCATTATTTATGTATGTGTTCATATATATTTTGTAGAAAAAACTTCAAGATCAGGTGACAGTTGCATTTGGTAAAGGAGCTTTCAGATGGGGCTGGAGGTTGGGTCTCTTTACTGGTACTTATGTGTAAGTATTCAACTGTGATATAAATCTCATAAAAACGTCTCAGTATATATTAATTTTTGTATAGTGTTATTGCTTTGAGAAGCGCCAACACAAATTTTGGCAGCTAGTGGAGCCTGTTCCTTGCTATTAAGTGCCACCAAATCAAATTGTATTTGTAGGAGTACTAAAATAAGATTATATAAAATTGTAATAGGAAGTATCCTGTGCTATGCAAGTTCAACTTGGGCATTGTCTAATAAGATGGAAATAGCTGTTGGAGCCTTTGAAAGAAAAATAGTTTGCAGAATATATGGGCCAGTACATGAAAATGCACATGGGGAATCCACTATATTAATGAAATCCGTGGTTTGTATAAGGGTACATATGTGGTAACATACACACTGCCACCTGTAATTGATTATACTTTTCCTTTTCCATAGAAGAAAGTATAATCTCTGCTGACTTGTACCCAATTAAATGCAATCTGTATTTTGATAATTCTCTTGCAGACGTCATTAATGACCCTAACCTGTAGAGAATCCACACTTTCCAAGTTTCACCCATTTTCCATTGCTTAGGTTGCTTAAAGAATCTGCCCAAATGCAGTGGCCTGTGTAACATTTTTTTAACATGTTGATTTTTTATGGTGAGTAGTTGTTAGCCCCTCACCCAAAACCCAAGCAGGAGGAAGACCATCTGTAATTGCTTATTCAATATATTTACACCTACCCTGCATGTCTGGAAGCCGTCTGCTTCATCCATAACCCGAAGATGTACCATTTTGTGGTATCAGGGACCCACTTAATATGCTGAAATTACACTGCTCTTTGTTTTAAAAGTTTATATATTATTGCTGGAACTGATTTTTTTTTAAATTTACATTTCATTTCAGACCGCATGAACAACATACCATTAGAATACGTGTGATTGTTATACCTTTAACTTCCTATTTTCAACAATAAGATGACAGACAGCTTCATTTACTTGCGAAATGATAGCAACATGTGGCATTCGCTATAAAATCTTTAAGTTTTGTTTGGATGTAGATCTTCCAAAACTACAATTTTATTAGAATAATTTGTAGAAAGATTGTAAATTGCAATATGACAACTAAAAATGTTTTAATTTGGTGACTGTAGCCAATGAATCACTAACTTGACATATTAGAAAGACACAAATAAATTATTTACAAAACTTTCATATTTCATATTTTGGTTTTCTGCTGCATAATGTCCTGGAAAAGTGCAACCAGTTTTCAATCAGTTTTGACATGCCATCACTCCCCATCACTTGAATGACTTCTTGTAGGACAGAATGCTTTGTATGATGAATGTTCATCTTAGGAAATAAATGGTGTAATACTTTTGAATTTTTTATGCGTTGTGCCATTGAAAAGTGCTTTTATTGGTTGGTGTTAATTGCTGTTTTATTTTTGAACAGGTTGTTGACAACATCAATATCAGTGTACAGAGGATATTCAAGCATATTGGAGTATGCGGCTGCAGGTTGCATTACAGGAGCACTCTACAAATTCAACATGGGGCTTGCAGGAATGGCAGTTGGAGGAGGCCTAGGTACTGATAATTTTCTTACAGCATATGTCATTCATATTGGCTGTGTTCATCAAGTCTTGAGCCATTTGGCACTCGAAAGCTTCATGTTTTTGGAATGTTCTAAAATACTTTTATGTATTCGGGGCTGAGAGTTTGATTTTTGTCGTGCAGGTAGACCTACTTCAATGGATAACATCAATACTCTAGGGTGTTCAGCTTTGCATAATAAGTAATTTGAAATCAACCATATGCAGTATGCATGTATATTATTGTAAACACCGTGCCACAAAAACCTACTGAATGTTGTTTCATACATGTGCAAGAATAAGAAATTAAAGGCTTGTTGAATTGTATGTTACATATTCATGTTGCAGCCTAAAGTATTAAAGATATCTGTAAAAACACTGGGTACTTGTATTTTATAATTACTGAAAACTGTAATTTTGGTTGCATCCAGGCTTCTAAGTTTTTAAGTGTCAACTTAAATTGAAAGTGTTTTGAGGTGTATCTGCATATCTATATTTATCTCAGTAATTAACCAACTTGATGCACAAAATTTTTGTTTTACAATAAGTTTATTTCATGCCTCTACATGTTTTGAGCACATGTGCTCATCACCAGGAGGTCAAAACTGCATTACACAGCCTCTGGCATCATCACACCTATAGGTGGCTGTCTCGTGTACAGGTTGAGAGAGGACTCTCTCAGCCATTTACCAATCAATAGAGTGTCATATCTCAGAAGTTTTGAATGTTCTGAATTTGAAATTTTGTTGCTGTTTGCAACAGTACACAGAGAATTGAGTGTGTTTAGATATTGTACACATTGGAGAATTGCACATATTTAGGTATTTGTCCATAATTCAATAACAATGTTAACTCCTTGCAGTAAGTGGTCTCTCTGTGTCCAAGTGGGTGCATACCCAAAATTTTTCACTGGGGGTTGGGGGCTGACCTTGAGGCTGTATAGTTCATGTTTGATTTTAAAAAACTTTGTTATAAAAATCGAGTCATAAATATAACTGTAACATACAATTGTTTGCAGCTGCATTTGTGTAAATATAAATAAAAGTACCTTACTCAAAAAGGATGTACATAAATAATCTGTGAACAGACAGAACTGTTGTAGGTTTTCATCCCATACCAATACTGCAATTTTATAACATACCTTTTGTCATTCAAACATTAGGTGCCAGCAAAATAAGAGTTACTGGCCCTCACTAGATAGGGCCTTCCTCTAAACTACATCCTAGCCCTTAGTGTGATGACTATTTTCTTCCTAATTTCACCAGATCTCTTAAATGTAATTAAGAAATGCACTTCAGGTTCCTGGACTGGACAATCACCTTTAAAGGGCCTACCTGGAATTTCAACTACACAAAAATCAAAACCATATACTCTTCTAATCCAACTTCAGAATCTCCAAGCCAGTGACTAAGTAATAATTATAGACCCATTATTTGTCTACAAAACATATTAAAACTAACTGAAAAAGAACCCAAATATGTCTGCATATTGCTGTGTTGTTTATTTTATGTTCCAAAATATTAGTGTACTGGTGGCTGATTTTGGCTGAGGTGTAAATCTCATAAAACATTTGATATCACAGTGATTGCAAAATCTGTGTTCTTTTAAAATGTCAATTTGGGGGTGAAGGCTGCAACCTGGCAGCTCTGATTTGTGTGTGCGCTTGTGTCTAACCCTGAAGCTGGGAAATACTTCTTGTCTGCTGTCTTGGTATTTTTTAAGATACTCTTTATATCTACAGGCAGTCTTCTCCATCTGCAACCTGAAATGGCATATGGATCTGCCTGGAAGTTATATCCAGAAATATTTGTGTGAAAGTCATGTGATTTATTTAGTACTGGTGTATTTCATTAACTTCCCCCTCTGACTATTTCTGTTGAGAAATTTAGAATTTATTTTCCCATAAGATCTATACTTTGTGATGCTTTATTTTGATAGAAGCTTTTACCATTGAATTATGCATGGGAAATATTCTGTTTTAGGTGGTGTTCTTGGAGGAATAGCAGGACTTGTTTCTTTGAGTATTTTAAAACTCAGTGGAATGAGTATGGAAGAGGTTCGATATTGGCAGTATCAATGGAAGGAGGACCGAAATAGGTCAGTAGTATTGAGTAGTTCAGCCAAAACCTGAAAGAACTGATACATGTTCTTTGTTGGGTATGATGTTCTGTCTCTCATACATGGGTGCTGATAAGTCCTTAGCCCGACCAGGAAGGAAACAAGCTAATGTTTCTGTCAGAATGGCGTGAATTTCCTTTGGCACCTTGCCTTGCAGGAAAAAAATCTTGACATCTCGTGCCTCGATTTTGTTGAAATCTTGCATGTCCGTGACATGCTTCTGAGCTTGTTTCCTTCCAGGTCAGGCTAAGGACTTGCCAGCACCCCGGTAGTTGTCAGTACATTTTTATCATTACTAGTATTATTACGACCGCCTCTGTGGTCTAGTGGTCAGAGTTTCTGGCTACAGATACAGAGGTCCCGG
>Ga0123353_10011710_pt1 | contig 12381 bp, 11 predicted proteins | sample TergutLab28metaG_3_FD_92763 | JGI IMG/M metagenome (GOLD analysis project Ga0123353, IMG submission 92763) | Labiotermes labralis P3 segment gut microbial communities from Petit-Saut dam, French Guiana - Lab288 P3 | ecosystem: Host-associated > Arthropoda: Insects > Digestive system > Gut ... | reverse complement strand
TCAAATGCTTTGTGCTGATTGACCTCAAACGCGAAGCCGCCGGATATGAAGATATTGGGCAAATGAATATGTATCTCGGCTATTTTGAAAAAGAAGAAAACAACAAAGGCGATAACCCGCCTATCGGAATTGTGCTGACACGCGAAAAAGACGAATATGTAATTGAATATGCCATGCACAATATCTCTTCCCGACTCTTTGTGTCGAAATACCAACTCTACCTGCCATCGGAAGAAGAATTGAAACGGGTGATTGAAAAAAGTAAAGAAATAAAGTAATGGAAAAGGCGGAGGGGATTATAAAACATTTACCGTTACGATAAATATTGTACCTTTGCAAAAATTATAAAAATGATACTGCTATGCGACACCCTGAAATGAATAAAAAAGAGTTATCAGAGGCAGACATAAAAGAAAAATTTATTACTCCTGCCGTAACAAGAGCAGGTTGGGATGAACGTACTCAAATTGGTCGTGAAATATTTTTTACGGATGGACGCATTTATGTGAAAGGAAAAATTACAGCGAGGGGAAAACGAAAATTTGCGGACTACATTCTGTTTTACAAACCAAACGTTCCCATTGCAATTATTGAAGCAAAAGACAATAACCATTCTGTAAAGGCGGGCATTCAACAAGCATTAGGCTATTCTAACACATTGGATATACCTTTTGTTTTTAGTAGCAATGGAGATGGTTTTTATTTCCACGACAAGACCGTTACTGACGGACAAATTGAAAAAGAGATTTCACTTGATGATTTTCCAAGTCCTAAACTTTTGTGGGAAAAATACAAGCAATATAAAGGTCTTGAAGATAAAGAAATAGAAAATGTAGTGTCCACCGACTATTTTTTCGATGGCTCCGATCGTTCACCAAGATACTATCAACAAATTGCCATTAATAGAACGGTTGAAGCCGTTGCCAAAAAGCAAGATAGAATCCTTTTGGTAATGGCAACAGGTACCGGAAAAACGTATGCCGCATTTCAAATCATATACAGATTATGGAAAAGCGGTGCAAAAAAACGCATCCTCTTTTTAGCAGACAGAACAGCATTGATTGACCAAACCGCACGAGGCGATTTCAGGCATTTTAAAGACGCCATGACTATTATCAAACATAAAAATATTGAAAAAGCATATCATATTTATTTGGCTCTTTATCAAGGTTTGTCGGATAATAAGGCTTCGACTTCGCTCAACCACCATGCGGAAGATGCCTATAAGCAATTCAGCCCTGATTTTTTTGATTTGGTCATTATTGACGAGTGCCATAGGGGAAGTGCAAAAGAAGACAGTAAATGGCGTGAGATTTTAGACTATTTTAAAAATGCCACACACATAGGTTTAACCGCCACACCAAAAGAAACCAATGAAGTCTCAAATATTGAATATTTTGGAGAGCCAATTTATACCTATTCGCTCCGGCAAGGCATTGACGATGGATTTTTGGCACCATACAAAGTGATCAAAATAACTCTTGACGTGGACGCCGAAGGTTGGAGACCGCCCAAAGGTTTTTTAGATAAAAACGGAGATCCCGTTGAAGACAGAATATACAATAGAACAGATTTTGACAAAAATCTAATCATTGAAGAACGCCGTGAATTGGTTGCCAAAAAAATAACGGAATTTTTAAAGGGGCATGACCGTTTCGCCAAGACGATTGTTTTTTGTATTGACATCGAACACGCCGAGGGTATGAGAACCGCATTGGCAAATGCTAACGCCGCTATGGTGGCTCAAAACAGTAAATATGTGATGCAAATTACCGGCGACAACGAAGAAGGAAAAAGAGAATTGGATAGTTTTACTAATCCAAGTGAACGCTATCCGGTTATTGCCACAACGTCTAAATTAATGACTACCGGCATTGATGCACAAACGTGTAAACTCATTGTGTTAGACAGCAATATCGGTTCCATGACCGAGTTTAAACAAATCATCGGCAGAGGCACAAGAATTAACGAAGAATACGGAAAAACCTACTTTACGATCATGGATTTCAGAAATGTTACCAATCTCTTTGCCGACCCTGATTTTGACGGAGATCCGGTTATGATCAAAAACATAACGCAAGATGATGATATTTCCGGTGCCGATGATGAAACCTCAGAAGAATCAATCATTGACATATTGGACGGTACGGATGTTCACTTTCCTGTAACTTATACACAAGACTTGGAATTTGAAAATTGGATTGTAGCAGAATCCGATCGTCGAGAAAAAATTCGGGTTGACGGTGTAAAAGTTACCATACTAAACGAGCGGGTGCAATATTTAGATACAGACGGAAAGATAATTACGGAAACACTGAAAGACTATACCAAGAAAAATGTTCTTGCACAATATGCAACCCTCGATAGTTTTCTGAAATCTTGGAACAGTGCGGATAAGAAAAAAGTGTTAGTTGAAGAGTTGGAACAACACGGGATTCCCTTTGACGCATTAAAGGATGAGATTGGCAAAGACTTCGATCCGTTTGATTTGATTTGTCATGTGGCTTACGAAGCGAAACCGCTGACAAGGAAAGAAAGAGTAAACAACGTGAAGAAGCGAAACTATTTTTCTAAATATGGAGAACAAGCCCAAGCGGTTATTCAAAGTCTTTTAGATAAATATGCCGACAGCGATATTTTCTCCATTGAAAGTTTAGAAGTATTAAAACAATCTCCGTTAAACCAACACGGAGCACCATTAGAAATTATTAAGATTTTTGGCGGAAAGGAGAATTACTTAAAAATATTAAAAGAATTACAAAACGAACTTTATAAAGCAGCGTAAGAAAAAATAACCCGACCGCGAAGCGGTCAAATGTTTATAGAAAAATGGCAAATGTAAGCGCAGTAATAAGCAGCATAAGAAACATAATGAGACAAGACCGTGGCATCTCCGGCGATGCGCAACGGTTAGAACAATTGGGATGGATGTTGTTTCTTAAAATCATGGACGACAAAGACCAAGAGTTGGAAGTGATAAAAGAAAATTACGTTTCTGTTATTCCTGAAAAATTCCAATGGAGAAATTGGGCTGCAAATCCCGAAGGAATCACCGGAAATGAATTAATAAATTTCATTGATAGCAACGAACCCACCAACAAAGGACTTTTTGCAACGCTACGTAACACTATCCACTCGGCAAATCCCAAACGTGCCATGATTGTAAAAGAGGTGTTTGATGGCTCAAACAACTATATGAAAAGTGGTTACGAAATGCGCAAGGTAATCAACAAACTCAATGAAATTGATTTTACAAAATCGGAAGACAAGCACATTTTCGGCACGATTTACAAAAGCATATTGCAGGAATTGAGAGATGCCGGCAACAAAGGCGAATACTATACACCAAGAGCCGTTACGCAATTGATGACCCGCATGACCGACCCAAAATTGGGCGAAAAAGTATTAGACCCTGCCGCAGGAACCGGTGGGTTTTTAACCGCTGCCATTGACCACGTAAGAGAAAATTATGTAAAAACGGTTGATGATGAAACCATTTTACAAAACTCAATCACCGGCTGGGAGTTAAAACCGGTAGCATACGTATTGGGTTTAACCAACTTAATACTTCACGAAATTGATATTCCCGACTATCATTACATTGACAGTTTGAAAAAAGAGTATAACAGCATCGGCAAAAAAGACCATGTAGATATTATCCTTGCCAATCCGCCGTTTGGCGCAAGTATTGCCGATGGTGTAGAAACCAACTTCCCTGCAACCTATCGTTGCAAAGAAAGTGCCGATTTGTTTGTAATCTTGATGTTGCAGTTACTAAAACCCAACGGCAGATGCGCCATTGTGTTACCCGACGGCTCTATTACCGGCGAAGGCGTAAAAGCGCGAATTCGTGAAAAACTTTTAACCGATTGCAATTTGCATACTATTGTCCGCCTGCCACAAAGCACATTTTTTCCGGCAACGGTAAGCACCAATTTGCTGTTTTTTGAGAAAGGCGAGCCTACCAAAGAAATATGGTATTACGAACACCATTTGCCCGAAGGACAAAAAAGTTATTCCAAAACAAAGCCCATACAGTTTGACGAATTTAAGCCGCTTACAGAATGGTGGAATGATAGGCAAGAAAATGAAGTGGCTTGGAAAATAAAGGTGGAGGATTTGAATAGTTGGGATTTGGATATTAAAAATCCTGTTAAACAGGAAGATAAACAGGCGTACAGCACCCAAGAACTAATGCAACTAATGGAAAATAGTTTAGCCAAAAGCAACCATTTATTAAAGGAATTAAAAGAAACAATACAATGTGGATACATAGAAAATTAAAATTGAATACAAAGATGAATATCTATTTGAATGGATTGACCGCTTCGCGGTCAAATGTTTATAGCAATGATGACGGCAACCCAAACCACCCGACCGCGAAGCGGTCAAATGTTTATAAAGATGATAATACAAACCCGACCGCGAAGCGGTCAAATGTTTATAGAAAAATGGCAACATACGTTCATACGACCCCGAAGGGGTCGCACATCATCGCAAACATCACGTTTCTACAAACATGCAATCCCTTCGGGATTAAAACGGAAAATAAATATATTGCTTAAAGAAACGAGATAATGAAAGCCACTGATTCATACAGAAAAATTAATAATAGCCCTTATAAATTATCTGACATTTGTACAATCACTAAGGGCGATACCGGTATTATGAAAGCCATACCCGGAAAATATGCAATGATAACTTTAGGCGAAGAAGATAAAACCCACAATGAATTTCAATTTGATGCTAAAGCCGTAATTGTTCCTTTGATATCTTCAACCGGGCATGGACACGCAAGTATGAAAAGAGTAAAGTATTACGAAGGAAAATTTGCGCTTGGTAATATTTTAAGTGCAGTTATTCCGAAAGATGAAACAAAAGTTAATGCTAAATATTTGCATATTTATTTGCATGAAAACAGAGATAGACTACTTGTTCCTTTGATGAAAGGGGCAGCAAATGTAAGCCTGCCAATAACGAGATTAGAAAATATAAAAGTAGTTATCCCAAGTATAGAAAGGCAATTAGAGATTGTTGAACAATACCAAACAATATCTAATAAAAACAACCAACTTGCCAATACATTTGAAGACCAAACCCAACTCCTCTTCCAACTCCGCCAATCCATACTTCAAGAAGCCATACAAGGCAAACTGACGTCAGAATGGCGGGAGCAAAACCCAAACGTAGAGCCTGCCGCCGAACTACTGAAACGCATTAAAGCAGAGTTTCGACTACGCTCAACTACCAAAGGCAAAAAGAAAGAAAAACCGTTAGCACCTATTGCCGAAAATGAAATCCCTTTTGAATTGCCGGAAGGGTGGGTGTGGTGTAGGCTGGGAGAGGTTTGTGAAATTATTATGGGACAGTCACCAGATGGAAATAGTGTGAATAATTCGGGTGATGGTATAGAATTTCATCAAGGCAAAATATTTTTTACAGATAAAATCATTGCAAAATCAAATCACACAACGAATCGAATAACAAAAATTGCTCCTGAAAATAGTATTTTGTTATGTGTGCGCGCCCCTGTTGGAAAAGTGAATATTACAGATAGAAAACTTTGTATCGGAAGAGGATTGTGTGCTCTTAAAGCGGATCCTTTTATAGGATTTAATCTTTTATATTTCTTAATTGCAACACTTGAAAATTCTTTTATAAGCAAGTCAAAAGGCTCCACTTTTACAGCCATTTCATTAGATATTATCAAAAACGAAACCATTCCTCTCCCGCCACTTTCCGAGCAACAAGCCATAGTAGAAAAAGTAGAAATCTTATTAGAAAAATGCAATCAATTGCAAGCGGAAATAGAAACGATGAACAAGCATAGTAAAGAATTGTTGAAGGCGTTGTTTAATGAAACTTTTGAGGGGGAAAAAGAGATATAATAATAGTGAATAAAAACATAACAAATAATGCAAATTTTTAAAAAAAATAATAAATGATGTGCTTTACTAAAAAAAGAAGAATCCCACAGAGGACATTGGATGAAATTAAAAACATTTGCAACATAGTTTTTGTAGATGATAAATCTTTCTCAATTATTGATATAATAAAAGATTGTGGTTGGAGAAACGTACAAAAACTAAAAGATGTTGACTCAATTGACCAAAAAGAAATTCGAGAAGCCCATATAATTTTTATGGATATCCAAGGAGTGGGAAAAAAACTAAAATTAAGAGATGAAGGATTGGGTTTAATAGTTGCTATTAAAACAAAATATCCCAGCAAAAAAATAATTGCATATAGTGCCGAGGATCAAGGGCAAGTTGCAGCATTTCACCAAGGTCTTGAATTAGCGGACAGTAGATTAAGTAAGAATGCCGATTCATACGAATTTCAATTTAGATTAGAAAAGTTTTCAAAACAAATATTTTCATTAGAAGAATGTATTGAAAGAATAAAAAATATCTTAATCGGAGAATTAGGATTTTCACCTCAGACAGAAGAAATAATAAAAAAATTAGAAAAGATAAATAAAAGCGATGCCATTTCTATTGATGTTGTAACAAAATATTTTAATATTCAAAATGCTGCGAATTTAACTACTATTATTCAACTATTTTTAAAAGGATGCTAAATGAATATATATTTTCATATTACTAATAAAGAAGGAGTTATTATTGCTTCTAATATTCCTGAAGAGTTTACTCTAAATAGGGAAAATGTTATTGAAAAAATTAAAATGGAGTCTGCTTTTAATGGTATTCAATACAGACATGGATTGTTTTCTAATGAATTTGGGAGTGTATATTTAGCAACTGCTGAAAAAAACCTTACTAATAAGATCTTTAAGCGATATTTTGATTCTTGTTTCTTCTTTTTACCTCAATTAGTTGAGAAAGAAAAAGAATTTAGGGAAAAGGAGTTACAGAATTTTAGACGTTTGAAACATAATTTAATAACACATAATACAAATATCCTGCAAGAATTAGAAAAAAATTTCCCTCAAAAAAAAATTTCTAAAGCCGCAAAAAATCAAATCGAATATATTGAAAATATAATTGAAAAAAATAAAAAAGCAATAGCTATTGCCACTCTAAAAATATTAAAAAGGGCAAACTTAATGAAATCCGAATTTGATGTTTACGATATGTTAGTTTCAAAAAATAAACCTTATTTAGAATTTGATGAACACAACATACATAAAATTATTTTACAAATTTTAAGTCCATTTTGGTTGGAATTTGTTGAGAAAGGGATACAAGTGGAAATTAATGATTGTCACGAATTGGTACGTGTCGATTATAGATCAATATCTGTAGCATTTACCCATTTATTTGAAAATGCTGTGAAATATACTGCCCCTAATACTGGCTTGAAAATAGGATTTGAAAGTGAGAAAGACAAAATATCTATTTGTTTTGAAATGACCAGCTTAAAAATAACACAAAATGATTTAGATAAAATATATGATGAAGCATATTCTGGTGAACATGCAGAAAAATGGAATAAACATGGTTCTGGATTGGGAATGAATATTGTCAAGGAACTTCTTACTTACAATAATGGCGAAATATCTATACAAATAAATGTAAATCCTTCAGAAAATTTAAATATTTTGAATAGTATTCCTTTTGAACGCAATAGATTCTATGTAAAACTTCCGAAGAAAGGCTGCACAAGTATTCCTAAAAATCTTACAAATTAAAAAATGTACAATTAATAATAATTATATTTTTGTCCAAAGCATTTATAAATCAAATAACATCATGCCCGCCCTCCCAAAACATAAAACACAAATCCGCAAGGCAAAACACCTTTTTCAAACAATCACCTCTTCACACAACTCATTCATAGACAACGCTCTATATTCTATTTTGTAGTTTGGCAGTTGCTTTACTAAATTTACCGCCTTGTTTTTTTATCAGCAAAAACAACATTTATCGTAATCCCCATTACCGTAATGACCATTACGATAAAAAAAACGACGCGCTGTTCTCGTTATTCAATAATTTTCGTACCTTTGCCGCAAAATATCATTTATGGCAGCAGTAATATTACTCGGCACAATTGGACCATGGCAAGTGGTTCTTATAGCGCTTCTCCTATTGCTCTTTTTCGGCGGGCGGAAAATTCCCGAATTGATGAAAGGCTTGGGCAAGGGAGTAAAAAATTTTAAAGACGGAATGAAAGAGGACGACGACGACAACACCGCCGCATCTCAAAAGCCTGAAAATGGCTAAATCATTTATTTAAAATTTTTTGTATCTTTGCATCATGTTTAAAAGACGCTTCTTTATTTTATATCTTGCTGTGTTAGTGATTGTTACAGGTTGTAGCAAGCAGCACAAATTGCTAAAAAGCACCGATAACGATCTGAAATATGAGTCGGCGATAGCCTATTTTAATAAAAAAGACTATTACCGTGCATTGCAACTTTTCGACCAGTTGAGTTCCATCTATCGCGGCACAACACGCGGCGAGCGTATCAATTACTACCAAGCCTATTGCTACTACGAACAGTCCGACTACGTCCTTGCAGGCTATTATTTTCAACGCTTTGCGAAAAACTATCCCAACAGCAAAGATGCCGAAGAGGCACTTTTTATGTCGGCTTTTTGCAAATACAAATTGTCGCCCCGATACTCCTTAGACCAAACCAACACCTACGACGCCATCACCGAGTTTCAAACCTTCCTCAACCGCTACCCAAACACCGCACGTAAAAACGAATGCAACAAATACATTGACCTCCTGCGGGCAAAATTGGCGAAAAAAGACTTTGAAATCGCCAGACTATACTTCAAAATGGAAGAATTTGAGGCGGCAGTCGTATGTTTCAAAAACATCATAAAAGAGTATCCAAACAGCGTTTATGTAGAAGATGCGTCCTATTATATCGTACGCTCCTACTATCGTTTCGCCATGAACAGCGTGCAAGATAAAAAAATGGAACGCTTCCAAAAAACATTAGATTCCTACAACGACTTTATCTCGTTTTTTGCCGACAGCCCATACAGAAAAGAGATTGACAAAATGAACGCCTCGACGCTTGAAAATATTGAAAAATTAAGAGACAAAAATTAATATATTGATTAACAATGGATTATAAAAGAGTTAAAACGGAAGACACAGCGGTAACACGAAAACTGAGAGATTTCAACAAAGGAACCAACAACCTGTATGAAACAGTTGCCATTCTTTCAAAAAGAGCCGACCAAATTGAAGTTGATTTGAAAGGCGAGTTAGACGAAAAAGTACAAGAATTTTACTCCCCGACCGACACTTTGGACGAAGTATTTGAAAATCGCGAACAAATTGAAATCGCCCGTTACTACGAAGCAATGCCCAAGCCCTCGTTGCTGGCAACATGGGAATATATGAACGACAGAATATATTTCCGTAATCCGATAAACACGGACAACTTCTAAAACACCCCCTGCCATGCTGAAAGGGAAAAAAATATTGATAGGTATTACCGGAAGCATTGCCGCATACAAAATACCTTACCTTGTACGCCTACTGAAAAAAGAAGGCGCAGAGGTAACCGTCATCTTAACCCCCACAGCATTCGACTTTGTAACGCCGCTCACCCTGTCCACACTATCGGAAAAGCCGGTTTTGAGCGCACCCTACAAAAAAGAGAACGGCGAATGGACAAACCACGTCAGTCTGGGAATGTCGTCCGACCTGTTTCTGATTGCTCCGGCATCGGCAACCACGCTGGCAAAATTAGCCGACGGAACCGCCGATAACTTGCTGACAACAACCTATTTAGCCGCCCGTTGCCCCGTCTTTATCGCACCGGCAATGGACGTGGATATGTTTCGACATCCCGCCACTCAGAACAATATCAACACCCTACGCCAACGCGGACATTTTATCATTGACCCCGCCGAAGGCGACTTAGCCAGCGGCTTAAAAGGCGCAGGACGTTTGGAAGAACCCGACAACATCCTAAAAATTATCAAAGATTTTTTTTTAACCACGCAAAATCTGAGCGGTAAAAAAGTGCTGGTAACAGCAGGTGCTACGTGCGAACCCATTGACCCTGTACGTTTTATCAGCAATCACTCCTCCGGCAAGATGGGATTGGCGATAGCCGAAGAAGCCGCCTCGATGGGCGCTACCGTAACGCTTGTTTGCGGAAAAATGGAAAACTGCCACGAAAGCAAATGGATCCGTGTCGTCAAAACAGAAACCGCCCAACAAATGCTCAACGCCTGCCTCGAACACGCTCCCACACACGACATCATCATCAAAGCCGCTGCCGTAGCCGATTTTACCCCGCAAGCGGTGGCGACGGAGAAGATTAAAAAAGGTGAAAACACCCTGACAACCATCGAACTAAAACCCACCGTTGACATTCTCGCCGAACTCGGAAACAGAAAACAAAACCATCAAACCCTCGTCGGATTCGCCTTAGAAACCGAAAAAGTGATGGACAACGCCGCCCGTAAGTTGCACGATAAAAAATTGGATATGATTGTAGTAAACGACGCCACCAAAGAAGGCGCCGGATTCTACAGCGATACCAACATCATAACCTTGCTCTTTCCCGATGGAACAGCAAAAAAATTTGAAAAGAAACCGAAACGTCTGGTTGCCCGCGACATCTTGTGTGCGATAGCCGACATCATTAAACAAAATCAAAAAACGACATGAAAAGAATCATCATCATTGCATTTATTTGCTTGAATGCCACGCTATTCTACGCACAAAGCGGAGATGTATTGGCAAGCATCAGCGTTTCATCACGCAGTGTAGAAGGAACAGACAGAGCCATTTACGACGCCATGCAGAAGTCGTTGAACGACATGGTAAACGGTCGCTCGTGGACGCCCTATCAACTAAAACAAAACGAAAGATTTAGAATCAGACTCGCCATTAATATCACCAAACGCTATTCCGACACGGAATTTGACGCAGATATTAATGTTGCCATGGGACGTATTGTTTTCAACTCCAGTTACGAATCAACCATCCTCAATTTTGTTGACGGAAAGTTGCATTTTTACTACAACCAGTTTGAACCGTTGGAATTTATTGAAAGTACCTATACCAACAACCTCGTTTCCGTTGTAGCATACTATATATATTATGGTCTGGGGCTGCAATTCGATACGTTTCAACCGTCGGGCGGACAAGAGTTTTTCTCCCGAGCAAGCGACATCGTCAGAAATGCACAGTCGTCGAGAGAGCCGGGCTGGAACTCACAAGACGGCGACAGAAGCCGCTTTTGGCTGACGGAATACCTCATGAGTCCGACCTATCGGGGACTTCGTACTTTTATGTATCAATATCACCGTCAAGGACTTGACGCAATGGCAGACAACCTCGAAAATGGTCGTACCCATATCACACGCGCCATCGAAGAGTTGAAAAAAGTCTATGAAGAACGTCCGGGAATGTATGTAACCCAAATGATTGTTGATGCCAAAAGAGATGAAATCATCAACATCTTCCGTAATGCTTCCGAGAACGAGAAGAAGAAAATCATCGAGATCATGAAACAAATTGACCCCGCCAACTCCAACAAATACGACGGAATTAACGTCTCAGCACCCACGTCTAACTTCCCATCATCTACGTACGACAACCCCTCGTTCCCTTCCAACCCATCTTACCCGCAAGGCGGAGGCTCAGATGGACGGCGGTGGTAATACGGTGAAAATCAATAGCAAAAATAAAAAGAGGCTGTCCGTCCGAACAGCCTCTTTTGTTTGTGATCCGCCTGGGGCTCGAACCCAGGACCCCATCCTTAAAAGGGATGTGCTCTACCTACTGAGCTAGCGAATCTCCTTTATTTTTTGTTAGAACTTTTACTCCTTAAAAAGTGGGTGCAAAGGTACTACTATTATTTTTATTCTGCAACTTTTTTTTTGCCCAATATTAATACGTAGTTATACTTATTGCAGGCTTGATAAATTGCGCTAATTTTGCCCCCGATTTAATACGAATAATTTCATGGATGTATTTAATAAAATAGACAAAGCAATGGGTCCCTTGTACACGTGGGGACAAATGGTAGATGGGTATTTCATGTTTCCAAAACTGGAAGGCGAGATTTCTAACCGGATGGTTTTTCGCGGAAAAGAACGTTTAGTGTGGAGTTTGAACAACTATTTGGGCTTGGCAAACCACCCCGAAATCCGCAAAGCGGACGCCGAAGCAGCCGCAAAATATGGCATGGCGTCGCCGATGGGCGCACGAATGATGTCGGGACAAACCCAATATCACGAACAATTTGAACGTGAAGTAGCCGAGTTTGAACGCAAAGAAGCGGCGTATTTGTTGAACTTCGGGTATCAAGGTATGGTGAGTATCATTGACGCCCTGACCGACCGCAACGACGTGATTATCTACGACGCCGAATCCCACGCCTGCATCATAGACGGAATGCGCCTGAGTTTGGCAAAACGGATTAAATATCCGCAC
>Ga0123353_10011708_pt1 | contig 12381 bp, 10 predicted proteins | sample TergutLab28metaG_3_FD_92763 | JGI IMG/M metagenome (GOLD analysis project Ga0123353, IMG submission 92763) | Labiotermes labralis P3 segment gut microbial communities from Petit-Saut dam, French Guiana - Lab288 P3 | ecosystem: Host-associated > Arthropoda: Insects > Digestive system > Gut ... | reverse complement strand
TTTTGGCTCAATGCATCACGAGACGTCGAGGCCGGGCTGCTTCCGCAACGAGCGGGAAGAAGCAACGCAACGCGTCTGCTGAGTACTCCGATCGGACTTGCGTGGAGACTCTTGCGTAGTGCGGTGATCATCTGGGCGATCACTATACCGGTATTGGGTATCTCGTACGGGACGGTCATGGGAGATATGGAAGGTTTCGTCGAATCCAACGAGATCTTTCGCGAGATCTTTACCGGTGATCCCGTGCAGTTCGTCTCCTATATCATGATCGTGATCACCGTGATCGGTACCATTCCGGTCCTCCAATTCATTCTCAAGGCGCGCCAACAGGAAAACGAGGGGTTTGCTGAGAATGTGCTCGTCAGGTCGGCGTCGCGCACCGGTCAGCTCACCGGTTACTTTTTGATCGCACTTGCAGCCTGTTTTTTGATACCGTTGCTCAACGCGGTCGGTCTCTGGCTTGGCAGTACCGCGGTCATGGAGAGCCCAATCGCTCTTACGACGATCCTGAAAGCGGGAATGGTCTATGTACCAGCGATGCTGGTCATGCTCGGGATTGCAATGGTGCTGATCGGTCTCTTTCCTCGTTTCACCAGCTTTACCTGGGTATATCTGGGGTATTCGTTCATCGTTATCTACTTCGGTAGTTTGGTCGATTTGCCCGAGTGGCTCACCCAACTCTCTCCGTTCGGTTTTATTCCGCAACTACCGACCGATGATTTCAAAATCTTTCCGTTGATGGTGCTCGTCGCGCTGGCGCTGCTCATGTTCGTGGTCGGCTTCATCGGCTACGCACACCGCGATATGGATCTTGTTGCGTGATGCGGCAGAAATGAGTCAGTGAGACATAAAGGGTCGGTTCCTATTGTCACAGAACGAGACAATAGGAACCGACACTTCTGTCTCGGAACCGACCCCACTGTCTCATGACAACAGGAACCGACCCTCCCGTCCCACACTCCCGTCCCATTTTTCCTTAAGCTCACATTTTAGCGTTACAATTAGTGCGGTATCGAATAACGTCATATGCCCGGCGTTATCGATGGGCTTGAAGGGATATTCATAGCCTCCCGTGTTTGGAAAGATACCGATCTATTCCAGAGGGAAAGGATTGCCTATGAGTAAAACTTCGTATGCTGGGAAAGTGCTTCGGGTGAATCTGACCGACGAGACGGTAGTAGCCGAAGAAGTCAATCTTGAAGAAATGAAGAAATTTATCGGTGGGCGCGGATGGGCGACCAAGCTCCTCCTCGACGAAGGGGTCGCGACCGTCGATCCATTATCCCCTGATAACAAAGTCGTTATCGCGGCCGGTCCGCTCACGGGAGCGGCAGCTCCTACCGCGGGACGCTATATGGTCATTACAAAATCACCGCTCACCGGTATGATCGCCAGCTCGAACTCAGGTGGGTTCTGGGGAGCAGCGCTCAAATCCGCTGGGTGGGATGCGGTTATACTCGAAGGAAAGGCAGACGAGCCGTTCTATCTCAACATCGTTGACGATAAGGCGGAGCTGGTCAGTGCCGATCGTATTTGGGGAATGAAGACCGCCGAAGCGACCGCAAAGATCAAAGAGGATAATCCTGATGCAGCCGTTCTTCTGATCGGTCCAGCTGGTGAGAGCCAATCTTCGCTTGCCTGCGTCATGAACGATCTTGATCGTGCTGCCGGGCGCTCCGGTGTCGGCGCGGTCGTCGGCTCAAAGAACTTCAAGGGTATCGCGGTCACTTCGACGGCGAGTGGTACGGTCGACGTCACCCATCCTGAGAATCTCGCAAAAGCGAACAAGGAAGCGATGGGGCTTCTCAAGGAGAATGGTGTCACCGGTGAAGGTCTGGGAGCACTGGGAACTGCGGTGCTCGTCAACATCATCAATGGCATCGGCTCGTTGCCGACGCGCAACTGGCAAGAGTCCTATGATGAGAATGCCGACAAGATCTCGGGCGAGACGCTTGCCGACACGCTGCTCGTCAAGAATGGCGCCTGCTATCGTTGTCCGATCGCCTGCGGGCGCGTCATCGAGCTTGATGGCGAGGTCATCGGTGGGCCCGAGTATGAGACAATCTGGGCATATGGTTCCAACTGCGGCGTCGACAATCTTCGCGCCATCAGTGAAGCGAACCATCTGTGCAACGAGTTCGGACTTGACTCGATATCGGCCCCGTGCACGATTGCGGCGGCGATGGAACTCTATCAACGCGGCATCATCTCCGAGGAAGCGTGTGAGGGTGTGCCGCTTAAGTTCGGAAGCGCTGAGGCGATCGTCGAGTGGACGCGTCGCATGGGCGCCGGAGAAACGGAGCTTGGCAAGTTGATGAGTAAGGGTTCCTACGAGCTGTGCTCACATTACGGTCATCCCGAATACTCCATGTCGGTCAAGAAGCAAGATATGCCAGCCTATGACGCGCGTGGTGTCAAGGGTATGGGTCTGACCTATGCGACCAGCAACCGTGGCGGCTGCCATGTCCGTGGGTATCTGACGAGCCCCGAGGTCCTTGGTATCCCCGAGCAACTCGATAGGCTCGCGACCGACGGAAAGGCGCTGTGGTGCAAGATCTTCCAAGATCTGACTGCGGTCATCGACTCGATGGGTATGTGCCTGTTCACCTCGTTCGCACTGGGTGCACCGCAATACGCGGATATTCTTAACGCGGCTACCGGTACCGACTATGATGCGGATGCGATCCTCGAAGTGGGAGAGCGTATTTACAATCTCGAGCGCATGTTCAACCAGGCGGCCGGTATGAAGGCTGATGCCGACACGCTACCGAGGCGTCTGCTTGACGATCCGATCGTGGCAGGTCCCTCGGAGGGCGAGATCGCTCCGCTCGATAAGATGCTGGGCGAGTACTATGAGCTGCGTGGCTGGGAAGGCGCTTTCCCGACCGCGGAGAGGAAGGCTAAACTCGGTCTGTAGTAGGACGAGTAGTAAGAGTAACAAGGCAGGTGCAAGCCTGCATTGGTGCTGAGTGCGCCGCATAGTGGGAGATCGTGCGGCGCACTCCCATTGAAGATGACAGGGTCCTTTGAGAGCGAGGTGTGGCAGTGGTCGAAGTTCGATTGTTCGCGACATTGCGACGTGGCAGAGAGAAGATCTACCAATATGCGAGCGAGCAAGCGCCCGATGGTCTTACCGTACTCGCGGATCTGGGGATCGGACCTGAGGAGGTCAAGATCTTCCTGATCAACGGTCACCATAGCGCGCTGGACGTACCTTTGAGCGATGGGGATATCGTATCGGTCTTTCCTGCAGTCGGGGGAGGATAGGATGTCGAATACGGATCTCTTCGCCCGTCAACATGCGATCCCCGAGATCGGTGAAGAGGGTCAACGCAAGCTCGCCGAATCCTCAGTGTTGGTCATCGGCGCGGGAGGACTTGGTGCTCCGGTCATCGCTTATCTCGCGTGTGCGGGAGTCGGCACCATTGTCATCGCTGATGGTGACGAGGTCGAATTTACCAACCTCAATCGTCAGTTCCTGCACGGAATCGATGATGTCGGTAAGAACAAGGCGCGCAGCGCCGCAGAGTCAGCAGGAAGTATCAACAAGGTGTCGAAACTGGTGCCGATCGAGAGCTTCCTCGAGGGTGACGAGCTCGCAGCGTTGGTCTCTGCCGCGGACTGCGTCGTCAACTGCGTGGATTCCTACGCGGTGAGGACCGAGGTGGCAAGAGCCTGTCTGCTCGCTCGGGTGCCGTTGGTCGAAGCGGGGGTAAGCGACCTCTATGGTTGGGTCCTCTGTATCGACAACGAACATGCCTGTCTCGAATGCGCAGGTCTTCGCGACATCGTCGAGGAGAGCAGTCCTGCGGTGCTGGGTGCCTCGATCGGAGTGATCGGGTCGGTCCAAGCTCTTGAGTGTATTAAGATCCTGCTCGATTCTCCCGATGTCGGGTTCGGCCAACTCGTCAACTTCGATGGGCGCCACTTAGAAATTGAGTCGGTAACGCTTCCGCTCGATACGAATTGCGAAGCGCACCGGCTGGCTCGCGACACATTCTAAGAGATCCAACCTCACAAAGAAGACAAAAAGGATGCCTCACACACTCTGTGTTGATGCTGAGATAGAGCACAGATCCTACGAACGCGTATGCTAGAATGAAGCGCATCGATCACAATTGAAAGGGAATTGTCATGGCTCTAGAAAGAACAGCGGTACAAGAAGTGCTCGATACGATTCGCCCGCGTCTGCAGGCCGATGGGGGAGATATCAGCCTCGTCGACGTTAAGGATGACGGAACTGTCATAGTCGAGTTGGAAGGCGCCTGCAAGGGATGTCCGATGTCTCAATTCACGCTCGCAACTCAGGTCGAATGCGTCCTCAAAGAGGCGCTTCCTGAGGTCACGGGAGTTGTTCCCGCCTAGCGCGCCTTATTGAAGTATTGAGAATGGGCAGGTGATCCCTGCCCATTTTTGTGCCTATGGAGCAAAGAGGTGGACCTCGGTGATTGGTCAGTCACTCAGACCTCTTGAATGTGCCACGACCCACGGAGCCAATAAGATCACCAAGAGATCTATCGACCAGAGGTTGCCGGTCAAAACATTGTAAGCCGAGATCAGTTCCTCGAAGGTGTTCTTCTCGATGACCATTCCGAAGAAGAACTCGAACGCTATGGTCAGCACGACCCAAACAACCCCAAGAGCGAGGAAGGTCCTTCGACTTGCCTTACCGAGTCTCGCAGTCATGATCCAACTCACCAGAACAATAAGCGCAGCTAATGAGATCCCACTGAGCGGTAAGGCGATACTGCCGATGAAAGGAGTAAGGACGATGTCGCGAAACGCTCCGTTGGCAACGCCCAGTGGGAGCATGATCAACCAGTAGGGAAGCGATCGCTTGATGATTGTGCTGTCTATACTTTTCATATCTGTATTCCTCTCGTCAAACAATACTGACCGACTCTTGCGCCCACCCTTTAATCGACCTCTTTAAGTACGCTGTAGAGACCGGCAAACCCACCGAACAGGATCGCGGTGACCGGGAAGACGAGTAAAGCCGCTCCCCAGTTTTTGAAACCGAACCCCAGGATAAGGATCACCGCGATCGAGGCCGGGAAGACGAATGCCGCGACCGCGCCGATGACGCGTTCTGCTTCACGATTCTGGGGACGATAATCACCGATCCGCAGGATCTGACTGAAAGCATTCTCCTTCATCGCGACCGGGATCAAGAGCATTAGGGGAATTGCAGCCAGGGTCAAGAAGATCGCCAGCACATAGAACGTATTGAAGGTGTTGAGCATGATAAGAGCGATGAATATCAGAACAGCGAGCATCGAGAGCACTACCCCGGTGATCAGACGCGAGGTGAAGAGGGGTTGGAACACCTCGTGCTCGCGCTCGACCTCGCATTTTATCGTCGGCAAGATGTCGAACGCCCCTCTCTCATAGCGTTGGTATTTCTGGAAGGACAGACCGGCATGGATAAACAATCCGACCGCGGGAATAACGAACGTGAAGAAGAGCGCTAAAGGCAGGATCAAATTGTGCGCGCTTTCTGAGGGCGGTCGGATAAGCGCACTGAAGAATCCCGGATCGGTCAAACCGACATCGGGTGGGGAGGCAGGCGAGATACCGCTCCATACCAGCGCGCTCAAAAAGAGCGCTAATCCTAAGAGTGATAAGAGGATCCCCCACACGATCGTGCGCGTGAACTTCTGATGCGCTACGAAGAACTCATCGATCTCTTCGTGTGATACCAGCGGTCTGCGCTCCTCATCGTCGGTGGGGTGGTCGATCCCCAACTCACAGAGCAGCTCGTCGATAGTACCGAACTCGCCGATCACTCGAGCGGTCGCTTCATGCTCACTGATTCCGGCAACGCGCAAATCCTCGAACTTCGCCTCCATATCTGATAGGAGCTCGTTCTTGATGTGGAGTACTTCAGCGGTCTGGGGGAGAGGCCGAAACACGTTCTCTATATAGGTTAGGATCGTTTCCATCAGCTCACTTCCTTAATAAAACGGTCGATCACTTCTCTTGTCAACGCCCATTCTTCACACTTTTGGCGGTAGTAGTCGATGCCGGTGGGGGTGATGCGGTAATACGTTCGCTGTCTGCCGTGTGTCTGACTTCCTTGGTAGGATCGGATGAACCCCTGCTTTTCGAGTCGATTGAAAGCAGAGTAGAGCGTCGTCTCCTTGATGATGTATTTCTCATCGCTGATCTGGCGGATGCTCTTCGAGATCTCATATCCGTATGAGTCTTCTTCGAGCAACAAGCTGAGTATCATCGTGTCGTTGTAACCTCGAATGACGTCGCTACTTATCATATCCCCACCTCCTTGACTTCCGTATCAGGATCACACTTACTACGACTAACGTAGTAATAATACACCAATTACTACGACAAGTATAGTAATATAAAAAAATCAGTATGGTGAGAGGGAAGGCTCCTCTGTGAATATCGTGGACGGAACATGATAATCCATTTGTGCAGAAAGTGTGACAAAAGGAACCGACCCCACTGTCTCAAAATTGACAAAGCTATCTAACGCTATTATTATGTAACAGTATTAACTAATTGTTGGATGAATCTGATGGAGGCCAAGCACATGGGATATGATGACCTCGCTGCCGAACTCATGGATGAGATGAAGTCACTCCACAGCATCAAACCACAACAGCATATCAATGAGGCATTTCGAGGCGAGGCTTTTATTCTCGACTATATCGCCACGCATGAAGGCACGGTATTGCCCTCGGAGATCGGCCACGTGATGGATGTGAGTTCCGCACGGATCGCCAACGCTTTGGGAAACCTCGAGAAGAAGGGGCTGATCACACGGCGTATCGACACCGGGGATCGGCGCCGAATCCTTATCGAGCTCACCGCACACGGAAAAGAAATGGCGCACAAGCATCATCAGGCCATTCTCGGTGTCGTCTCGAAAATGCTCAGCCTGCTTGGCGAGGATGATGCAAAGGAATACGTCCGTATCAATAAGCGGTTGTCACAGATCTTGCCCGACTGTGATGATTTCGTGCAATAGATGAGCGAAATTTGCAAACGAGCACCGTAAAGGAGTCACCGTGCTGCAACTGGTAAACATTGACAAATCGTATACGACCGCATCGTTCACGCAAAAGGCGCTCGATGACGTCTCGATCGCGTTTCGCGATAACGAGTTCGTTGCGATCCTTGGGCCTTCCGGCTCTGGTAAGACGACGCTTCTCAATATCATCGGAGGACTTGACAAGTACGATAGCGGCGATCTGATCATCGACGGAACCTCGACCAAGGAGTATAAGGATCGTGATTGGGATACCTATCGCAATAATCGAATCGGATTCGTGTTCCAAAGCTATAACCTGATACCGCACCAGACCGTGCTCGCTAACGTCGAATTAGCGCTCACGTTATCAGGTGTCGAGCGTGCCGAGCGCCGTCAACGCGCGACCGAAGCGCTCGAGCGGGTCGGTCTTGGTGACCACATCCACAAAAAACCCAACCAGCTTTCCGGTGGTCAGATGCAACGTGTCGCGGTCGCGCGCGCGCTGATCAATGACCCTGAGATCCTGCTTGCCGACGAGCCGACCGGCGCGTTGGACTCCTCGACATCCGATCAGATCATGGAACTGCTTGGCGAGATCGCCAAAGAGCGCCTCATCATTATGGTGACGCACAACCCCGAGCTTGCCGAGCAGTACGCGACGCGCACGGTCAATCTTCGGGACGGACGCGTCACCCACGACACCGACCCGCTCTATCCCGAGGCGCTCGAAGAGCAGCCCGAGAAATCGGTCTCTCGCACGTCGATGTCGTTCTTGACCGCGATCGCGCTCTCATTCAACAACCTCATGACCAAGAAAGGCCGAACGATCATGACAGCGGTCGCCGGCTCGATCGGCATTATCGGAATTGCGGCGATCCTGTCGCTCGCAAACGGAGTGAATAACTACATCGCGCGTATCGAGGAAGATACGCTTTCTTTATATCCGCTTACCATCGAGAGTACCGGCTTCGACATGACATCGATCTTCATGTCGCTCGGTAATGAATTTCATGGCGATGAGGAGGACGCAGAGGAGACGACCACTGAATCCGGAAGTTTCATCTCCATGATCAGCAGTATTCACAGCGGATCAAACAATCAGGAAGCGGGTGATGAGAGTAAATCGCGGATCATATCAGAGACCAAGATCGTCGCGAATATGATATCAAGTCTTGATAACAATGACCTTGCTTCGCTGCGTGAGTACTTCGAAAGTGGTGAATCCGATGTTTATGAGTACGCCAATATCATCTCGTATGGCTACGATATCAAACCGCTCATTTTCAGCAATGACGCGACTGACACGCAGCGTCAGATAAACCCCAATAACTCTCTGAGTTCACTTGTCGGAGGTGGCATGCTCGGAGGGAGCATGGGAGAATTTGGCTCACTGATCACCGCGGGTTCTCTGACCAATGTATTCTCCGAAATGCTCGATAACACTGAGATGCTCGAAGCGCAGTACGACCTCGTCGCAGGAAAATGGGCGACCGAGTATGACGAATGTGTCTTGGTGCTCGGTCCGACCGGAGGGGTCAGCGACTTCGTGCTCTATTCGATGGGGTTACGTGATCAGGAAGAATTCGATGACATGGTGCGCGCCGTGATAAACGATGAGGAGATCATCGTCGATGAGGAGCGGCTGGAATTCACACCCGAAGAGTTGATGGCGGTCACCTTCAAAGTCGTCAATCGCGCCGACACCTATACCAAAGACACCGAGCATAAAGTATGGCTCTCGAAGGTCGATGACGAGAAGTTCATGAGACCGGTCATAAAGGACGGCATCACATTGCGTATCGTCGGCATCGTCCAGCACAATGAAGAGTCTCAGGCTCAGGCACTCATGCCCGGCTTCTCATACTCGCCGCGGCTGCAAGAGCACCTGATCGAGCAAGCACGTAACAAGCCGATTGTCAAAGAACAGCTTGCCCATCCCGCTCTCAATATCATCTCGGGACGCACGTTCCAAGATGAGATCGACAATCCACAAAGCGCGGATCTCGACATGGCATCTCTGTTCGGATTCGATGAGTCAGCGCTGACCGATATGTTCAACTTCGATACTTCGGGGCTTAATATGGATATGTCGGGCATGGATATGTCGTCGATGGACTTCTCCGGTATGGATATGTCATCGATGGATCTTTCGCAGATGGATCTGGGAAGCATGGATCTGTCCGGCATGGATCTGTCGGGGATGGATCTGTCGGGGATGGGAGATCTCGATCTCGGTAGCATCGATATGGGCGCGATGCCTCCGATGCCGCCACTTGATATCAGTGACGTGCTCAGCAATCTCGATCTGAGCGATGTCACCGTTAATGAAGCGGCGCTTCAGGTTTTGATGCAGCAACTGACTAATGCGTTCCTTGCGTCACCTCTGTTCGATCCAAGCGATATACCCGGATCGCTCTTTCTCTATCTGCAAACTCCTGAAGCCCAAGGCATCATCATGGGCGGTATCGGCACGGTCATCGATCTGGAGAAGCTCGAGGCCGATGTGTCAGATGCGGTCACCGCCGCCATGGCACCGATCATGGCACAGTATTTCCAGGCGATGGCAGGTCAGATCTCGAGCGCGATACAGCAAATGATGGCGCAGCAGATGTCGCAGGTCATCGTGCCGGCGATCACCTCGCAGATGTCGAGTGTTATCAGTCAGCAGATCGGCGCGGTCCTCCAACCAGCGATGGCCAATATGATGTCGACGATGATGACGAATATGATGTCCACGATCATGGGAGCGATCTCATCGCAGCTGACCAGCGCGCTCTCCGAAGCGTTCAATTTCGACGCGAGTACACTGACCGATGCGTTCGATATCGAGATCGACCCCGCGCAGATGCGCGAGCTGATGATGGCGGCGCTCACCTTCGAATCCAACTCGTTCGAGTCGAACCTGCGTAAGTTCGATTATGCCGACATGGATAAGCCGACCAGTATCAACATCTATCCAAAGGATTTCGACGCAAAGGCCGAGATCATCACCATACTCGATGACTATAACGCGCGTATGGAGGAGCAAGGTTATGAAGATCGCGTCATCTCATATACGGACTTCGTCGGAACGCTGATGAAGTCGGTGACAAGTATCATCAACACGATCAGCTACGTCCTGATCGCTTTCGTGGCGATCTCGCTGGTGGTCTCCTCGATCATGATCGGCATCATCACCTATATCTCCGTGCTCGAACGCAAGAAGGAGATCGGTATCCTTCGCTCCATCGGTGCATCGAAAGGTGACATCGGTCGAGTCTTTACGGCAGAGACACTCATCGTCGGGCTTTCCGCCGGTTTGATCGGAGTGGCGATCGTCGCGCTCGCTACATTCCCGATCAACTACTTCATCGGGGAGCGGTTGCTTAATATTTCGCAGATAACCATCTTGCCCATGCAAGCAGCAGGTGTTCTTGTGTTGATCAGCATGTTACTTTCATTCATCGCGGGACTGATCCCATCATCCGCGGCGTCCAGACGTGACCCGGTCGAGGCGTTGCGTAGCGAGTAGACCGAAAGCGCAAAGCGCACCTATTCTGATATACTCTATGCACGGTTGCACATGCGACTGGTGTTGTATGGTCCGCGATGGAAATGTAGGAAATGGAAATGGCAGAACAAGATTTTGGTACGACCTTTGAGCATCCCGAAATGTCGCAAGATGCGATGGAAGCGCTCATCGATGGAACACTGGCAGATTTCGACGAAGGTGATCTGGTACAGGGAACGGTAGTAAAGATCGAGCATGATGAGGTCTTGCTCGACATAGGATATAAATCAGAGGGCGTGATCCCCGCACGTGAATTGTCGATCCGCAAGGATGCGACCCCTGCGGACCTCGTCAATTACGGCGATGAGATCGAAGCGCTCGTTCTACAAAAAGAGGATAAAGAAGGACGTCTGATACTTTCCAAGAAGCGTGCCGAGTACGAGCGCGCGTGGAAGAACGTTGAGGAGCAGTTCGAGAATCAAGAGGTCGTCGAAGGTGAGGTCATCGAGACGGTCAAGGGTGGTCTGATCGTTGATATCGGTCTGCGTGGATTCTTGCCGGCGTCGTTGATCGATCTGCGCCGTGTGCGCGATCTCGATTCATTCATGGGAGAGCGTCTCGAGGCACGTATCATCGAGATGGATCGCAATCGCAACAATGTCGTACTCTCGCGTCGCGTGCTGCTTGAAGAAGATCGCAAGCAGGATCGCGGAGAGCTTCTCGGAAAACTCCAGAAGGGTATGATCCTTCCGGGTGTGGTTTCATCGATTGTCGAGTTCGGCGCGTTCATCGACTTGGGAGGCATCGACGGCCTGGTCCATATCAGTGAGCTGTCGTGGAGTCACGTCAACCACCCGAGCGAGGTCGTCAAAGTCGGTGACGAGGTCGAGGTGCAGGTTCTCGAGGTAGAACTCGAGCGCGAGCGTATTTCGTTGGGTCTCAAGCAGACCAGCGAGGATCCATGGAAGAAGATGGTCGAAGGCTATCCGGTCGACGCGATCCTTGAAGGAACGATAACCAAACTGGTACCGTTCGGTGTCTTTGTCGAACTTGGTGAAGGTGTCGAAGGTCTGGTCCATATATCCGAGATGGCGAAAGGTCATGTCGAGACTCCACAGCAGGTCGTCGAAGTCGGCGATAAGGTGCAGGTCAAGGTCATGGGTGTCAACGCCGAGAAGCGTCGCATCTCACTTTCGATGCGCGCCGCTGCTGAGGATCTGGGTTACGAGATCGAGATCAGAGGTAAAGCCAAGGAAGAAGAGCCCGAGGTGGTAGAGGACGTCGTTGTCGATGACGGTGCGTTCGCAGATGAGCTTAACATCAGCGATATGCCAGCCGATGAGACCGTCGCCGAAGAGGTCGTCGCCGAGGAGGTCCCGATAGATAGTATCGTTGCTGAGGAGGTGCCGGCTGAGGACATCATCGCAGATGAGGCCGTCGCCGAGGCAGTTGCTCTTGATGCGGTCGAGTCAGAGGATAAGGTTCTGGCAGCCGAAGTCATCGAGGTGATCCCGGTCAGTGAAGAGGTCACCGAGGAGGTTCCGATCGTCGAGGAAGTTCCCGCCGATGAGGTCGTTGTCGAAGAGGTACCGGTCGAGGAAGCACCTGTCGAAGAGGTCGTCGTCGAAGAAGCACCTGTCGAAGAGGTCATCGTCGAGGAAGCACCTGCTGAAGAGGTCGTCGTCGAAGAAGCACCTGCTGAAGAGGTCGTCGTCGAAGAAACACCTGCTGAGTAACGAACTCGAACGCGACATAATAATATGAACAAAGAGCCTGGATATCCAGGCTCTTCTTGTGGTCTCGGTCTGTTGGGTCGGCTCTACTAGGCGGCCTCAGCTTCTTCGCTGAACTGCGAGTTATATAGGTCAGCATAGAATCCATCGGCAGCGAGGAGCTC
>Ga0123353_10011705_pt1 | contig 12383 bp, 12 predicted proteins | sample TergutLab28metaG_3_FD_92763 | JGI IMG/M metagenome (GOLD analysis project Ga0123353, IMG submission 92763) | Labiotermes labralis P3 segment gut microbial communities from Petit-Saut dam, French Guiana - Lab288 P3 | ecosystem: Host-associated > Arthropoda: Insects > Digestive system > Gut ... | reverse complement strand
CGCCACCTACCTCCACGTGCTCTGTAGTGTGCCGGAGCCTCCGTATAAATTATCGCACACAATACAGGGAAGCACCACCATTGTTTCATATCTCGTTGGTGCGGAAAGGAATGGTCATAAATGACAAAAAAGCTGTTTACATCCGAATCGGTGACCGAGGGTCATCCCGACAAGCTCTGCGACCAGATATCAGACGCGGTTCTGGACGCGATTATCGCCAACGACCCCACCGCCCGTGTGGCCTGCGAGGTCTGCTGCACCACCGGGCTGGTGCTGATCATGGGCGAAATCACCACCGATTGCTATGTGGAGATCGCGAAAATCGCCCGTGACGTGATCAAGTCCATCGGTTACGACAATCCCCTTGCGGGCTTTGACGGCAACTCCTGCGCGGTCATCGTGTCGCTGGACGAGCAGTCGCCCGACATCGCGCTGGGCGTGGACAAGTCCTTCGAGCTGAAAGCGGGCGAGCAGGACGATTTGAACCTCAACGGCGCGGGCGACCAGGGGCTGGTGTTCGGTTATGCCTGCAATGAGACCCCCGAGCTGATGCCGCTGCCCATTTCGCTGGCTCACAGGCTGGCGCAAAAGCTGACCGACGTGCGCAAATCGGGCGAGCTTGACTATCTGCGTCCCGACGGCAAAACCCAGGTCACCGTGGAATACGACGACGGTGCGCCCAAACGTGTTGACACCGTTCTGGTTTCCACTCAGCACAACGAGGACGTCGAACTGGAGCAAATCCGCAAAGACTTGCTTGAACTGGTAGTTAAGCCGATTATTCCAGCGGAATTGCTGGACGGCGACACCAAATACTACGTCAACCCCACCGGTCGGTTTGTCACCGGCGGCCCTCAGGGCGACAGCGGACTCACCGGGCGTAAGATCATCGTCGACACCTATGGCGGGTATTCCCGTCACGGCGGCGGCGCGTTCTCGGGCAAAGACCCCACCAAGGTCGACCGGAGTGCTTCCTACGCGGCGCGCTGGGTTGCCAAGAATATTGTGGCCGCGGGTCTGGCCGACAAATGTGAAATCCAGATTGCTTACGCCATCGGCATCGCCCATCCTGTGTCGGTCATGGTTGATACTTTCGGCACCGGCAAGGTCTCCGACGATGTTCTGATCGGCGCGGTGCTTGAGGTCTTTGACCTGCGTCCGGCGGCGATTATCAACGCGCTGAATCTGCGCAACCCGATCTTCAAAGCCACTGCGGCCTACGGCCATTTCGGCCGCACCGACGTGCTGCTCCCATGGGAGCAGACCGACCGCGTCGAACAGCTGCAAGCGGCGGTGAAATAAAACCGCAGGGGCGGATATTTGCGGGCGAGTGCAATTCGCCCCTACAGATTTTGCGATTGCCGACAGGGGGATTCCATGCCATACCCGAAAGAGCTTTACAAAGAGGCCGACAGGCGCATAGCGGCGCGGCGCGAAAAGGCGGAGAATGACGCCCGGCGAAGGCATGACGCTTTGGCTTCGGGCAACGCCGCGCTGTCCGCTATCGAAAACCAAATGGCCAAAACCGGCATGGAAATAGCCCGGGCGGTGCTGTCCGGCGGCGATGTGGCCAGTCAGATCGAGTTGCTCAAGCGGCGGAATCTGCAGCTTCAGGAGCAATTAAAAGCCCTGCTGGCTTCCAACAATCTGCCGCAGGGCTATCTGGAACCGGTCTACACCTGCAAAATCTGCGCCGACACGGGCAGCAGCGGCGGGAGCTACTGCGTCTGCAAACGGCAGCTTCTCAAGGAGCTTGCCTGCGAGCAGCTCAACGCTCAGGCGCCCATGGCTCTGTCAAGTTTCTCGAATTTCCGGCTGGATTTATACCCGGCCGATTCGCAAACCGGCGTCAGCCCCCGTGCGCAGATGAGCCGGGTGCTGGACTGCTGCAAAAAATACGCCCGGGAGTTTTCGTTGAAATCCGGTGGGCTTCTGATGTACGGCAAAACCGGCTTGGGCAAAACCCATCTGTCGCTGGCCATTGCCAATGAAGTTATCGCCAAGGGCTTCGGCGTGGTGTACGGCTCGGCTCAGATGCTGCTGAACAAGCTGCAAAAGGAACATTTTTCCCGTGAAAACGGGGGCGATACCGAAGGTCTGCTGACCGGCGCGGATTTGCTGATTCTGGACGATCTGGGCGCGGAATTCACCACGCAGTTCACGGTTTCGGCCATATACAACCTGCTGAATTCCCGTATGCTGACCGGAAAGCCCACCATAATCAACACCAACCTGACCTTCAAGGAACTGGACGAGCGTTACGGCGAGCGCATCGTTTCCCGCCTGAGCGGAAACTATAAATCCCTGCTGTTTATAGGCAGGGATATGCGCCAGATTCTGGCGGGGCAATAAAATTATCATACTATAAATCAGCGAGCGGAATTCATCATCCGCCCGCTGATTTTATCTTTTTCTTTGGATTCTTAGACGACACCTTGCGCCAGCATGGTTTTTGCGACCTTTTCGAATCCCGCAATGTTCGCCCCGGCTACATAGTTGTCGTCCAGCTTGTAAGCTTTGGCGGCGGCGGCGGCATTTGCGTGAATGTTGGTCATGATGGACTTGAGTTTGCTGTCGACCTCGTCAAACGTCCAGCTCAGGCGCATACTGTTTTGGGACATTTCCAGCGCGGAGGTGGCGACGCCGCCCGCGTTGGCCGCTTTGCCCGGCGCGAAAAGCACCTTGCCCGCCAAAAATACATCGGTAGCTTCCAGCGTGCTGGGCATGTTCGCGCCCTCGCCCACCGCGATAACTCCGTTGGCGACCAGCGTTTTTGCGTCCTGCTCATCAAGCTCATTCTGCGTCGCGCAGGGAAGCGCGACATCGCAGGGAATCGTCCATATGCCTTTGCCCGCATGATATTCAGCCGACGGGCGGTAGCTCAGATATTCGTTTATGCGGCCGCGTTTGACCAGCTTGATTTCTTTGACAGCGTCAAGGTTAACGCCGTCTTTGTCGTATATATATCCGCCGGAATCCGACAGGGCGACGACCTTTCCGCCCAGCTGCGTAACCTTTTCGCTGGCGAAAATCGCCACATTGCCGGAGCCGGAAACCACAACGGTTTTGCCCTCAAACGAGTTGTCATGAGCTTTGAGCATTTCCTCAACAAAATAGACCAGACCGTATCCGGTGGCCTCGGTGCGGGCAAGCGACCCGCCAAAGGTCAGGCCTTTTCCTGTCAGCACACCCTCGTAAAGGCCGGTGATACGTTTGTATTGGCCGTACATGAAGCCGATTTCGCGGGCACCAACGCCGATATCTCCGGCGGGTACGTCAACATCAGCGCCGATGTATTTGTAAAGCTCACTCATGAAGCTCTGGCAAAATCTCATAACTTCGTTGTCGGACTTGCCCTTCGGGTCGAAATCCGTGCCGCCCTTGCCGCCGCCGATGGGCAGATTGGTCAGGGAATTCTTGAAAATCTGCTCGAACCCCAGGAATTTGATGGTTCCCAGCTTGACCGATGGATGGAAGCGCAGACCTCCTTTATACGGGCCGAGTGCGCTGTTGAACTGCACTCTGTACCCCCGGTTGACATGCACCTGACCGGCGTCGTCCACCCACGGAATGCGGAACATGATCGCCCGCTCAGGCTCGACCAGACGCTCCAGCAAACCGGCCTTCTCGTAGCCGGGATTAGCGTCGATAACCGGGCGCAGAGAATTAAGCACCTCGGTCGCCGCCTGATGGAATTCGAACTCCGCCGGGTTTTTTTCGACCAATTTTTCGAGTACCAAATCGATGTAAGACATTAAATGTTCCTCCTGTTTAAAAATCATAAAATTACAAAAATTAATTTTACGATAAATCAAGTGAAAATTCAAGTTTTTTTTGCAATTAATCGGAATTTTTTTGAGTTTCTTCCCGAACCGGCGATATTTTTTGCTTTTCGACCACAAAATCATAGTGCCGCTTGACCCGCAGATTACCGATGAAATCCTTTGCGCACTGGCTGCAGCGAAAACGGGCGGAAAAGGTGCGGTTTCTCACCCTGAACTCCTCCAGCCGCCGCGCCTTCTGGCTGCAGTCCGGGCAGTAAAACTCGAAGCTGGCAGGCGAAATATGACGGCTTTGGCTGTTTGATATGTAATACGGCTTGAAAAGCAGCCGCTCATAGAATTCATCGTTGACAATCTGAACCAGGTCATAAACCGTCTGCCGACTAAAGACCTTCCGAAAAATTTCCGCACACAGCAGGCAGTCGTCCCGGGCACGGTGCAGATCAAACCCCTCGCCGGTTATCCCGAGCTTTAAAGCGGCGTCCTTCAGGCCTATCTGCTGCGCGCCGGAGGTTCGCAGATATGCCTGCGTCAGCTTTTGCATATCCAGATATTTTTTCATGAACGAAATGCCCGCGTGTTGACCGGTGAAATACCGGATGTTGTCCATCAGCACCAGCAAATCGGTGTTGCTCCAGGTCATAATCACCGTGTCGCCGCGCCCGACCCACTTGCTGAACTGGGACAGCACCCTCGGAAAAGGGTTGCCGCCGCTCAAATCGGCCAGCTTAAGATTGGTCAGCCCGGTAACAAGCCCGGTGATCCGTTTGGATATCTGCACGCCCACCAGCTGCTGGAAGCTGTCGCTTACCTCCAGCCGGTCGTTCAGCCGCACCGCGCCGAACTCAATGATCTCGTTGAAAAAGCCCTTGCGCTTTTTGCTGTAGGCGGTGTTCCATTCCAAATCCATTATGATATATTGCAAAATTACATCCCCAATAGTTTTTTAGCGTTGCCGCAGGCGACCGCCTGATATTGCTCATCGTTCAGCCCAAGAGCCTCCACGAACCGCAGCTCATTGCCGATTCCGCTCCAGGGCATGTCGCTGGCGAAAAGTATCTTGTCCGCCCCGTGGCGCAGGATGATCCGTCTGGCGTGCTGAGCGGGCACACGGCCGTAGGAAAAAGAGGTGTCCAGATACACGTCCCTGCCAACCAGATGCTGCTCTGTCTCATAAAGGCAGCCGCAGCCGCCCATGTGAGCCGCGACCACAACCCCGCCGTTAAACGCGGGCAGTGCTCTCGCCAGCCGCAGCGGAGTGCAATGCACCGGCTCGAAAAATTCCAGATCCACGCCGGAGTGAAACACGGTGATAAGCCCCAATTCGGCGGCTTTTTCATATACCGGAAAAACCCGCTCGTCGTCCACGAAAAAGTCCTGATAATCCGGGTGGAACTTTATGCCCCGAAGCCCCAGCGCTTTTATGCGCTCCAGTTCGTCCAGCGCGTTATCTGCTCCGGGATACACGCTGCCGAAAGCTATCAGCCGCCCATGGTTTATGCCGGCCGCGAAGTCGTTGACCTTGGTCTGCTGTTTCGGGTTGGTCGCGATGCTCAGCACCACGGCCTTGTCTATGTTGCGCTCCTCAAGGTAACGGGTCAGGCCGCCCGCCGTGCCGTCGCAAAACGGCTCCATGTTGCCGGCGTTTTTGGCGAGGACGTCCATGGCGTGCGGGGCGATGGCGTCGGGAAAACAATGTGTGTGAAAGTCGATGAGCATAGGATAGCTTCTTTCTTTCTTAAATTTATACTACGGTTCGTCCGGCCGCTCTTTTGCTGTCTTGCCGTTTTCAGGCACCTGAATGCAAATCCCCCGGAACCAGATAGATTATATCGCACTTTGCCGATTTTTACAAGAGAATAGAAAAATAAAACAGGTTCGATTTTCTTAAGAACCAGGTCAGCCCCCGCGCGTGAAAAAGTCGTTGTATTTTAAGATAATTTAAGATATAATAAACTAATCGACTATTGCACATTGATCGGAGAGGGAATAATGCAAATAGAGACAGCGAAAAAAACATTCACCGTCGACATGCTCGAGCGCGAATACTGGTGGGGCGGCTGCGTGCACGACGGTTCGCGTATGCCGTTTCATGCAGCAACGGAATTTTACCGGCAGGTCGACCCGAATTCCACCACAAACCCCGCCAACCCTTTTTTCGTCAGCAGCAAGGGGCGGTACATCTGGAGCGGCGACGGCTTCGACTATGACATAAAAAACGGACGCATCAATTTGCTGTACACAAGAGCGAAGCCCGAGCTATACGATGGCTTCGGCACGCTTCGCGGCGCGTTTTTGGCCGCCGGAAAAAAGCACTTCCCGCCCTCCGGCAAATCGCCCGATGAATTTTTCTTCACCCACCCGCAGTACAACACTTGGATCGAGTTTATCTACGGCCAGAACCAGACGGGGATATTGGAATACGCGAAAAGCATATTGGACAACGGGCTGCCGCCGGGAATTTTGATGATCGACGACAAATGGTCTAAATATTACGGCGACTATGAATTCGACAAAGAAAAGTTCCCCAATCCAAAAGAGCTGATAGCGCGGCTGCACGAGATGGGTTTTAAGGTCATGCTGTGGGTCGTGCCGTTTATCACTTCTGACTCTGAGGAATACCGCGACCTGCGCGACGCGGGGCTGATCGTGCGCGATCGTGAGGGTCTGCCCGCCATGCGGGACTGGTGGAACGGCTACGGCGCGATTCTGGATTTTACAAACCCTAAAGCGGTCGCGTGGTTTGACCGGCGGCTTCGTAACCTGATGGAAAAATACGGCGTCGACGGGTTCAAGTTTGACGGCGGCGATTCGGTGTTTTTGCGCGACGACGACAAGACCCACACAGGCGCGAGTGCGCTTGAGCAGTCAAAAGCGTTCTGCGAGTATGGGCTGAATTTCGATTTCAACGAGTTTCGCGCCGGGTACAAGCTGGCGGGTCAGGCGTTGGTTTACCGTCTGTGCGACAAGTTCCACAGTTGGGAGAGCGACAACGGCATAGGTGCGCTTGTGCCCAACATGCTGGCCATGGGGATTCTGGGCTACCCGTACACCTGCCCCGACATGATCGGCGGCGGCAGCTGGCTGGATTTTGTCGGCGAAAAGCTTGACCGACTTGATCAGGAACTGTTCGTCCGATACGCCGGGTGCTCCGCGCTGATGCCCATGATGCAGTTTTCCGCCGCTCCGTGGAGAGTGCTGGATGAGAAGCATTCGGACATATGCAAGCGCATGGCCGGGCTTCACGGAAGTTATAAGGAGCTGATAATAAAGCTTGTCCGCCATGCGAAGCTCACCGGCGAGCCAATCGTCAGGAACATGGAATATGTCTTCCCCGGGCAGGGGCTGGAAGAGGTCACCGACCAGTTTATGCTGGGCGACAATGTCCTGGCCGCGCCGGTCTTCACAAAGGGCACCTTCCGCAGAACGGTCAGGCTGCCCGCCGGGAATTGGGAATATAACGGCGAAATCATTGACGGCGGGCGGAATTTTGAAATTGACTGCCCGATTGACCAGCTTGCGGTGTTTATAAGGCTGTAGGGATAACCCCCGCGTTTGCCCGGAACGCGGTCAGACCGCTTCTGCGGTTATACGAAAAAAGTGGAGGTTGCACGATGAAAACGCTTTACATATCAGACCTTGACGGGACGCTGCTTGACAGGCAGGCGGAGGTATCGGCGTATACCGCAAACGCCCTCAACGCGCTTATCGCCCGGGGCGTTAGTTTCAGTGTTGCCAGTGCCAGAACCTCCGAAACCGCCGTGCAGATTCTTAAAAATGTCAATCTCAACATTCCGATAATTCTAATGAACGGCGTCTGTATTTTTGATCCGGAATCGCAGAAATTTATTGATGTGAAATACATACCGGTCTCCTCGGTCAGGAATTTGCTCAATGTTCTAAACAGACAAAATCTGACCGGCTTTTTATACGGCCTGACCGGCCACAAGATCGACACATATTATGAGAACCTGGATTCGCCGCACAGGCGGACGTTTTATGAAGAGCGGGTCAAAAAATATTATAAAAGATTCACAAAAGTGGATTCCTTCGCCGAGGCGGCGGATAAAAATATAATCTATTTTTCCTTTTGCGAGAGACAGGAGCTTGTCGCCCCGCTTTATAACGAGCTGAAAAACGACCCCGAAATCCGCATTGAATATTACCGGGATATTTATATTGAGGATTTCTGGTATCTTGAGGTCTGCGCGAAATCCGCTTCGAAATTTGCCGCCGCTCAGCAATTGCGGCACTATTGCGGCTTCGGCAGGCTGGCCGGTTTCGGCGACAATCTCAACGACCTGCCGCTGTTCGCCGCCTGTGACGAGAGCTACGCCGTCGCAAACGCGAAGCCGGAGGTAAAGGAAAAAGCCACCGCCGTCATCGGTTCAAACGACGGCGACGGCGTGGCGAAATGGCTGCTTCAAAACGCGAAAACGGAGGGCTGACCATGCAATTCGGAATGCCGACGCTTATCGAAACCAAAACCCCGGAGGCCTGCGCCGCGCTCTGCCGCGAGCTTGGGCTTGACTTTGTCGAGCTAAACATGAACCTGCCGGAGTACCAACCGGACAGGCTGGACATCGACCAGCTCCGCGGAATTGCCCGGGAGTACGGCATATATTACACCATTCATCTGGACGAAAAACTGGATCCCTGCGACTTCAATCCGCTGGTGGCGGACGCCTGCACGAGGACGGCTCTGCGTACAATCGAAAACGCCAAACGGCTGAACGCGCCGGTTTTGAACATGCATCTGTCGTCGGGCGTGTACTTCACGCTGCCCGGCAAAAAAGTTTATCTGTTTGACGAGTACCATCCGGAGTATCTGCGAAAGCTGGCGGGTTTTCGGGATCAATGCCAGGCGGCAATCGCGGACAGCTGTATCAAAATCTGCGTGGAGAATACGAATACATTTCAGCAGGAATTTGGCGCGAACGGCCTTTCGACCCTTTTGGAAAGTCCGGCTTTTGCCGTAACTTTTGACATAGGTCACGATGCGGGGAACGGGTTCAAACAACGCCCGGTTATTGACCGGCATATTGAGCGGCTGTTCCACATGCACATCCACGACGCGCGGGGCAGAGAGAACCATCTCGCGTTCGGTGACGGCGCACTGGATTTGAGCAAATATCTCGATCTGGCAAAAAAGCATGACTGCCGCGCGGTGATTGAGGTGAAGACGGTTGAGGGGTTGCGGCGGTCGGTGGAGTGGCTGAGGAGGCATAAATTATAAATTATAAATTATAGTCGCGTTTCAAGTTGATCAACTATATTATAGAAAGCAAGGCAGGGAACCGGTTGTGGCTCCCTGCCCGGCGTGCGGTTTAGCCGCAGTTGCACTCTTTTTTGCAGCCACAACCGCAGCCGCTGTCGTGTTCGTGATGATGAAAACCGGGGTCTTCGGCAGGCTCGAAACAAACATGGCCTTGCCCGACGTCGGCTTCGGCTAAAAATTCCAGCGGGATATCCACGCGCATCCGCTGCTTGACCGTAAACTTTTTCTCCGCTCCGGGTTCGCCGGAGGCTTCGATTCCTTCGATGATTTCAGCGGGGCCGCAGCAGTTGATGTCAACTTCCCCGACTCTGGATTCGGCGCGGATGGTAACCGGAACCGTTATGGTCGCTTCATCGAAAACGTCCCTTGTGCAGATTTCCTCCAGGCAATACCTGTTGATCTTTTCGAAAGTATTATGCATTGTGCGTCTTCACTCCTTTAATTTTCCCCTGTCCAAAAAAGGCGGGTCACTAATAATATATTTGCCAGGAGGGGAAAGTGTGACGAAAATCGCGCACTCGGTTGAGCAAAAAAACAAACCCGTTCCGCAAAAAAACGGAGCGGGTCGCATATTTGAGTGCTTTTATTCAGTGTCGACATAATTATTCAGGATTACCGTCAGATTGCCGTTGCGAGTGCGGATTTCATCCAGCATTTCCTTGGATTCCTCAGCACCGGGAATCACAATCTCATACATCAGCTCAAAATAACTGCCCATCTCCATTGTGCGTATGCGCTTGAGCTTGACAACTTTGCTGTACCCCTTAAGGATGTCCTCAAAGGTCTGCTCCCAGCACATGTGCTCGGGCACCGCGATGCGTATGGTGCACCGGACGCTGCGCCCGAAGGTCAGCATTTTGATTCCCCATATGATCAGGGTGAAGATCACAAAGGCCGCGCCGATCATGACGGAATACGACATAAGCTTAAGCCCCGCCGCCAGCCCGACGCCCATTGCGAACAGAATCCCGCCTAAATCCTTCGAGCCGTTGAGCATACTGCGAAAACGCACCATGGCGAAAAGCCCGCCGAGGGAAAACGCGCGCCCGATATTGTCACCGATAAGCATGATCATAACGCCCGAAATCGGGGGGAGCAGAGCCAGCGTCACGGCAAAATCCACCGAAAGGGATTCCCTGCGCTGTGTTAGGATATACACCAACGCCATAACTCCGCCGATAAGAAACGCGACGACAAGTATGACGGCGGTTTCGACCAGCGGGTTGGTCAGTGGAGTGTCCTGAGCCGGCGGAACCGCTCCGGGTGTCGTACTGCCAAAGTCATATACGGTGACCGTAAACAGTTTTTTTATGATTTCCCAAAGTGTGTATTTGTCAACGTTTTCTATAGGCATTAAAACGACTCCCCTTGATTGTATTCAGCAGGCTTCTACGCGCCCGTCAGATGCGATAACAGGTTTTGGAACTATCAGTTTTTCGCTCGTCTGCGCAGGATCATACCAGCCGTAAGGCGATATCCAGTCCGGATCCCGCTTGCTGTGCTGCTCATGCCGCCAGGAGATTCCTATCTTGGAAAAGGGTTGACGCACAAGCCCGTGTTCGGCCAGCATTCTGGAAAACCACATTGGCATTGGCATCCCGACAAATTTCACTTCTAATATGTAGTGGTCTTTAGGATAGATCAGCTGCCCCGCGCTGCCGCTGTGAAAATTAACGTTATCGTTGCGGTAGCGTATGTTGTAGTCATACGTGATGCGCAGACTTTTACCGTATTCCTTTGAGAAGAACGCGCGCCGGTCATAAAACAGAGCGGTTTTGTATACCGGGCCGTACTGCTTTAAAATAATATCCATCTCCCGGAGAATCTGCTGGTTGACGTTCGGCGCGTCGGGGAATTTGTGCTCGTGAACCCATGACCAGATATCGCCTGCGGGCAGAGTAACCCGGCGTTTGTTGCCATTTTTCATGAAATTCTTTTTGATCTCAATGAATGTCGGAGAATTCGTGCCTGCCAATACGTCTCCGTAATACCGCACACGCATTTTTTCCTTATAACGCGGTTTGTCAAGTGAGTTACGAATGAACCAGTCGTCCTGCGTGTCCAGATAAATATTGTTAACGACATAAAAGCCGTTTTCCCCCTGGGAATAAGGGTCGGCCGTTACACGCGAAGCGAGCGCCGCCGTGACGCTTTTCATGGTGGCGCGATCCATTTTATATTTGTATTCAAGGCGATTGAATATTCCGTCCATTATAAATATTACCCCTAATTTCCGCTCGAGAAACACAGATAAACAAGAACATAAATATAACACAAAATCGATCAAAAAACAAGTCCAAGACGCAAAGATTGTGATAAAATACTAAAATATATGCAAAATATATGTAGAGTGTTCTAAAATAATAAAAATTCTTGACAAACCATTGTGCGGGTGATATAATTCCTTATGCTGCGGTTTTGCGCGGTTGCTTAACAGTTTAATATAGTTGGGGGAATTCCCGAGCGGCCAAAGGGGGCAGACTGTAAATCTGTTGTCGACGACTTCGATGGTTCGAATCCATCTTCCCCCACCAACGTCCCGAAGCCTTGAGATGACTGGGTTTCGGGATTTTTCTTTTCCCGGTTTTGGTGGGGTGTGAAAATTAAAATATATGCCTGAATACATGTAATTATGTGCAATAAATGTAGTTATAGATGTAATTGAATTTAAGGTAAAAGGAAAGAGGCCGCTTTAATCGGCCTTTATTTGCGCCCGTACGGCTCTTTTAATATAGGTAAGACTCCCTGCGAGTGCTATTGAAGGGCTGGAACTGGCGGGCTGCAAAAAGTCATAAATTAACTGCGTGTTTCCCTCCCAGCGGTTTGCGTCCGCGTCGGTTGGTGTCTGCCCGGGCTGCCAGTTGGTGTTTGTCGGTTGCCATGTTGCCATATTATCCATCTCCCCTTAAGATATAATTTGTTTTTAGGGCACCGTTGTAGGTGTACTCCGCCTGAATCAATATACCGCTTTGAGTCCCTGAATCTGTCTCGTAAGACACCGTTTCGCCTAACTCCAGTGCCGGGTTGCCTCTGCAGGGAATTTCGTATCTTGCACGCCGGTTTTGAAGTCGGCTTTGCGGGGTTGACAGAACCCACGAAAGAGTCCCCTCGTGATATTCTTGGAGCTGTCCGTTTGCGTTAACCGTTATGGCGAACGTGGAGCTTGTCGTAACCGTCCCGTGGAATATCGTACTTCCCGCCGCGTTCTTGCAGCTGGCGCGGACGATCCTGACGGGGTAGTTCATACCGGGGATAGCAGTGCCAAAGTTGTTCCACTGGTTTGCCGCGCTGCCGGTCGTTCCCGTTATGGTTATTTGATAAGT
>Ga0123353_10011704_pt1 | contig 12383 bp, 11 predicted proteins | sample TergutLab28metaG_3_FD_92763 | JGI IMG/M metagenome (GOLD analysis project Ga0123353, IMG submission 92763) | Labiotermes labralis P3 segment gut microbial communities from Petit-Saut dam, French Guiana - Lab288 P3 | ecosystem: Host-associated > Arthropoda: Insects > Digestive system > Gut ... | reverse complement strand
ATATTAGTAATAGGCGGCGGCGGCCGTGAACATGCTATAGGCTGGAAATTAAAGCAAAATCCCGATGTTGAACTATTCTTTGCGCCGGGCAACGGCGGCACTGTTAAAATCGGTGAAAATGTAGACATCAACGTTGATGAGACAATTAAGCTTGCCGATTTTGCAGAAGCGAATAATATTGATATGACCATTGTAGGACCGGAGCTGCCGCTTACACTGGGTATTACCGATGAGTTCAAGAAACGGGGACAACGTATATTCGGACCGGGGGCGGAAGGCGCACAGCTTGAAGGCAGCAAAACGTTTGCAAAAAAGTTTATGGAAAAGTACAAAATCCCGACTGCCCGATACAACACTGTAACAAACTTTTCTGACGGACTAAAAATAACTAAAAAAAGTAAATATCCCCTGGTTATAAAAGCGGACGGCCTTGCGGCAGGTAAAGGCGTTATAATCTGCGCAGATAAAAACGAAGCGGAAGCAACGTTGAGGAGTATATTGGAAACAGGCATATTCGGAGAGGCGGGAAATAAAGTAGTTATCGAAGAGTTTCTGACCGGTAAAGAAGTTTCACTCCTATGCTTAACAGATGGAGAGACTATCCTGCCGATGGAAACAGCAAGCGACTATAAGCGTGCCCTTAACAATGATATGGGAGCAAACACGGGAGGGATGGGCAGCATATCCCCATCACCGCACTACACCCCCGAACTTGCGGACAGCATAATAAGAATTGCCGGCAAAACACTCGAAGGAATAAAAAAAGAAGGCTTTGACTATTGCGGAGTTATTTACATTGGGTTGATTTTGACTTCAGAAGGACCGAAGGTGCTGGAGTACAACGCACGTTTCGGGGACCCCGAAACAGAAGCCCTTCTCCCGCGCCTTAAATCAGACCTGGTTGAGATCATCAATGCGGCCATAGACAAACGATTATCTGAATGTCAGTTGAGTTGGGATAACAATAAAGCGGTAAGTGTGATAATGACATCGGAAGGGTATCCCGGACAATTTAAAACAGGTTATGAGATCGACATCCCGGCAACAGAAAGCTTTATATTCCACGCCGGCACATCTATAAAAGATGGAAAAACAATCACAAGCGGAGGCCGCGTATTGGCAGTAACAGCACTTGGAACGGACTTTAACGAAGCCCGTGAGACCGCGTATGCAGATATAGAGAAAATCAAATATCACGGCAAAACATTCAGAACAGACATAGGAAAATGAACAGAATAAACATTGGAAGATAGACAGAACAGGCATAGGAACTAAACAACACAGACATAGGACAATAAACAGAATAGATATTGGAGAAATAAGCATGAAAAAAATAACTACAGGAAAAACAAAAGACGTCTATCAACTCGACGATGGCAACTATTTGTTCGTCTTTAAAGACGATATGACAGGTGCCGACGGCGTATTTGACCCCGGCGCCAACACAGTCGGGCTTACCGTAGAAGGCGCAGGCCTCGCAGGGCTAGTTATGTCTGTTTATTACCTTAAGCTTATTGAAGAAAAAGGATATCCGACACATTTTATATCAGCGGAAGAAAACCGTATGAAAATAAAACCTGCAACCAAATTCGGAGGCGGGCTGGAAGTCGTCTGCCGCTACAAAGCATATGGCAGCTTTATCCGCAGATACGGCGACTATATAAGAGAAGGGACACCGCTTGACGCACTGATAGAAATAACACTTAAAGACGACGAACGCGGCGACCCGCTGATAAACGAAGACGCCCTTCTTGCAATAGGCATCCTAAAGCCGGGCGAATACGGAATAATCAAAACACTGACACAAAAAATATGCGAAATCATAAAACAGGACATAGCAGCAAAAAATCTGGAACTATGTGATATAAAACTGGAATTCGGAAGAGACAAATCCGGTAACATCATGCTCATCGATGAAATCTCCGGAGGAAACATGCGAGTCCTCGAAAACAATCAACCCGTCTCACCACTGGAATTGTCGAAACGTCTTACACAAGACAGATGAACCGCCCCACGTCTTAAAATCGTTAGCGCATCATTGGGTAAACGTCGCCGGGGTTCAGTTCTACTGATTTAAGATCAAGCAGTTCGGTGATAGTGATAAACTGGTACCCGTGCGAAAGAAGCTCGGGTATCAGTCTTTGGTATACAGCGAAGGTTGGTTGAAAAAGCTCATGACTGAGAACGATCGAACCGTTTGCTATCGTATTCATAATAGAGTTATATATTTCGTCGGTATTAGTGACTTTCCAGTCCTCCGGGTCAACTGTCCAGTAGATCATTGAAAAGCCCAGCTCTTTCGAAACCTCTCTCATAGTATCGCTCACCGCGCCATACGGTGGCCTGAACAATTTTAAACCGGTCCCTGTAACTTCATTGATAACATTAAATGTATCAATGATTTGTTTGCTGATGGCATCTTCTGAAAGTTTTGCCAGATTTTTATGATCCCACGAATGGCCGATGATGTCATGACCAAGGCTGACAGCACGAGCCAAAGCATCCTCTTGGGTATTTACAAGATTCCCGATCGTACAAAATGTGACCCGGACACCGTATTTCTCAAACAGATCCAGAAACTGATCGAAGTAAACACTCGGGCCGTCGTCAAAGGTCAACGCAACGACCGGCCTCGACGGGTCTATTCTACCGCTTTGCGGAGGTTCCGACGGTTCTGTGTCATCACCGCTGTCCGGTGTTGGTTCGGGAGCAGCGGGAAGCGGCGGGTCTTTCCTGATAAGCAGGGCGTCCCCAAGATCATCATACGGCAATGTTACAGTAAGTGTGCCATATTCGGCAGGCAAAAGCCTGTCTTTATCCAATACCACAATGATCCCGTCATTACTGACGACCAGATTATGTAACCAACTCATATCAATAAAGTTTAAGTATCTCTCCGTATTCGGATGCTCAAGCAGAGTTCGTTCCCGCATCAACTCCAGGATACTGTTTGACTGCGAATAATCAAGGATGTCATTTGACCCGAGAAAACTATTATCAAGCAGGTCTATATTAAAAACCTTAACCACTTCTGTCGGAGAAACTGACGGATCGAACATAGTAGAATACTCACCTTTCTGGAAAATTCCCGCATATCTGTTATCTACAAGGTAAGAATTAAAATGCATATTTATTTCCCCTCGTGCGATCGAGTCAGTTTGTTGATTAGATAAAAACTCAGCATAAACATCATTGTACAATCCGGATGCCCAGTTATATATGACAGAATCCGTAGAATTACCGCCCTGCGGGTAACGTATGTACGCATGAAAGGGCTCATTGTTGTTTTTAATGACTTTAGGGATACCATACTCGATCGTTGCGTGCTCGGGACCTTCATCTTTTATCACCGGAGGAGGTGACGGAGATTGTCCGGCATCCGGCGGCTCCGGTTTTTTTATTGAATCCGGATATGCATCAGAACTTATTGAGAAAATTACAAATATCAAGATAAGTATTCCACATAACTGGAAAAATCTTCTCATTTACAAGGCTCAATCCTTTCGCGTTAAATAGAATATCACATCCGGATAACCGCTTTTGTATTACGGATTTGATAAACTATGCTCTATTCGCTGACCGATACCGCAAGACCCATATTTCTTGCTATATTCGCAGCGTATTGTGCTAAATCATTCGAACATTCGGGAGTGCCTTCCATCATCTCTATCATCCCAAGGCTGGCATATTTCCCGGTGCCGAGCTTGTGATATTTGATGATATCGACCTTAACATGACTGCCAAGGCTTTTTACAAGCTTCAGCCTGCCAATGATCTCGTCATCGCTGTCATTTACACCCGGGATAAGGATCATACGGACGGTCATACTTTTACCCATATCCGCGATCCTCATCGCGTTTTCTAAAATCAATTGATTGTCAACACCTGTGTATCGCTTGTGTAATGTCCTGCTTAATGTCTTGATATCAAACAATACAAGATCGATCGCTGCAACTAACGGAGCAAGCTTTTCCCAGGGGAAATATCCTGCGGTTTCCATAGCGACATGCACTTCCGCTTTTTTTAAACGTACTGCAACCTCATGGAAAAACTCCGCTTGCATACCGGGGTCACCTCCGGAGAAAGTGACGCCACCGCCCGATTGATCATAAAAAACCTTATCGCGCAGCAGACCGCTTACAAGCTCATCCACCGTGACGATCCCACCGACCCGTTCATAAGCGTCATAATAACACACAACAGAACATTCTTCAAGGTTTGCCGTTTCACGGTCGATGTCCAAACCATCCTCCGTCATACGTATCGCACCACCGGATAACGCGACACAAGCCCCGCAACCGACACATCTGCGCGGATGATAAAGGAACTTTGTTGCATCCCCGATAAGCTCGGGATTTGCGCACCAAAGGCAATTTAAAGGGCAACCGATAGCAAACACGGTAGTCCGTATACCCGGCCCGTCATTAGTGGAGTACCTCTGAAGCTTTGAGACAAACCCATCAGGCATCGTACCGGCTCAGCTCCATTCTTTCAAACTTCTATGTTAAGGTCATCGATAACTTCTTTGATATCTTCGCTTGTTTTATTGGAAACATCGATATCTTCTTCGTTCTTTTCATCGAAAAGTCCGGAAACAACTTCCTTTTCCGTTTCTGTATGTACGATATATTCTTGCAGTATCTGCTTGATTATTACGGCAAAAGGAACAGCGAGGAACATTCCTACTATCCCGAGGTATGCGCCGCCGATCACGACTGCGATTATTACGAGGATCGGGCTGATTTTAAGTGAGGATTTCATGATCCTCGGCTCGATGTAATTACCGTCAAGCTGGTGGAAAACAAGCAAGGCAAGCATTACATACACTGCGGTAGAGATGTCGGTAGCTATAAGTGCGATCAAACTTATTATAAAAGCGGAAATAATTGAGCCTATGTATGGTATGAAATTAAACACGCCTGCTATAAGGCCAAGCAGCAGCGCGTAAGGTACGCCAAAAATGAGCAGGACCGCTGTTGCCGCTATGAAGTTGATTATACTGTCAAGCCCTTTGCTTGCAATAAAAGTAAGCAGGACAGAATTGATCTGGCTGAGATGCTTTATGATCGTATTGACCCTCTTCTCGCGTTTAAATACAGCGACATTCAACCGTTTAAAATAATCAGCGATTTTGTTTCTCTCTAAAAGAATATAAAGTGATATGACCATGCCCATGATCACACTGAAGATCCCGCTTACAAACCCCATGATCCCCTGGGCGACCTGCCCGAGCCCGTCGCTGTTCACAAGGGTGATCAGAAGGTCGTTTGCATAAGTCTGTATGTTATCGGCCAGATTTAAGTTTATCCAAATGGAATCCTCCGGCAAATTATCAAAGAACTCAAGAATAGTGGTGATATAACCGGGGATACTGTTTATAAGAGAAGCTACGTTATCGGAAATTATCGGTACAATAAAGCTTAATATGACAAAAATCAATGCTAAAAGAGCTATAAAAATCACTATCGTAGCAAAACCCCTCGCGTGCTTCGCGATAAACTTTGCTTTTGACCTTGCAAGAAGCCCTTCAACAGTGCGGTGCGGGATATAAAGAAAATAGGAGAACAATATACCGTACAGCAAAGGGGAAATAACGACAAGGAAGTGCCCTATAGCCGAAGTGATCTGCTCGATATTATCGATGGTCTTGTATATAAGCATTAAAATGATGGCTATAATAATAACAGGAAGCCATTTGGTAAATACAAAACCTTCTTTTTTCATATGCTGACCATCCCCTTTTAAATCAATATATGATAACCGCTTGCGGTTATCATATCATAAATTATGCTATTTTTCTATTGCTATTTATAAAAATAGTGGTAGCAAGATAAAACGGGGATGTTTTATAACATCCCCGTCGTTAGTAGGTTACACGTTTACTCAACGATTAAAAGACGTCCCTTTTTGCGTTAGTGGTATGCAGGATATGATGGGCTTTTTCGCTGCCGGGTACGCCAAGGTACTCGTCATAGAGGGCTATTATCTCCGGGTTTTCGAATGACCTGCGATGCGGGAGGCCTTCGTCTGCTTCGTAGATTGCCTTGGTACGGGCTGCTGCAAGGTCAACGCTGTTGCGGACGGTATCGCTTTGGTTCGGCTGACCGCCGCCATTGATACAGCCGCCGGGACATGCCATGATCTCGATCATGTGGAAGTCCTCTTCTCCGTTCTTTACCGCGTCGAGCAGTTGCCTTGCGTTTGCAAGACCTGACGCGGCGGCTACCTTGACTTCCATTCCCGCTATTTTATATGTTGCGCGCCTTATGCCTTCCGGTCCTCTTACCTCATTAAAATTAATAACCTCGAAGTTCTCGTCAAGCCAGTGGCTTGCGGTTCTGAGTGAAGCCTCAAGCACACCGCCTGTCGCTCCAAAGATAACGCCTGCACCGGATCCGATACCAAATGGGTTATCAAACTTTTCATCCGGAAGATTGGCGAAGTTGATCCCGTCAGCTTTGATCATACGTGCAAGCTCACGAGTTGTAATAGCCGCATCCACATCCGGCACTCCTGCCGCGGACTGGTTATCCCTGCCGATCTCAAACTTCTTTGCTGTGCACGGGATTACAGAAACTACAAACACATCCTTCGGGTCAAAACCATTCTTTTCTGCAAAGTATGTTTTAAGGATCGCGCCGAACATTTGTTGCGGTGACTTACAGGAGGACATATTTTCGATCAGTTCCGGGTAAAAATGCTCACAGAACTTGACCCACCCCGGCGAACACGATGTTATGATCGGGAGTGTGCCATTGTTTTTTACACGCTCGAGGAACTCATGAGCCTCTTCCATTATTGTAAGGTCGGCGGACAGGATCATATCATATACGCCGTCAAAACCCAAACGCCTTAATGCAGCCGCGAGTTTTCCCGTAACTATTGAACCGAGCGGCATATCGAACGCTTCACCGAGTGTTACGCGAATTGATGGAGCTGTAAATATAAATACCTTTTTATCCGGGTCGGCAATAGCGTCGCGCACTTTTTGAGTATCATCTTTTTCATATAAAGCTCCGGTCGGGCATACAACAATACACTGACCGCAATTGATGCACGGCGCATCATTCAGGCTATGCCCGAAAGCGCAGCTTATATTTGTCGCAAAGCCCCTTTTGACAGCACTAATAACAGAAACAGACTGTACGTTTGAACACATCGCGATACAACGCCTGCACAAGACGCATTTATTATTGTCGCGTACGATCACCGGTGATTTATCATCGATCTCATAATTGCTTGTAACGCCTTTGAATGTATTCTCATCGACTCCGTAATCGTGGCAGAGGGTTTGCAACTGGCAGCTTCCGCTTTTTATACATGAGAGACATTCCCTGTTATGGTCGGATACGATGAGTTCGAGTGTGTGTTTACGGGATTCCCTGATCGCCGGCGTATTTGTCTGTGCCTCCATGCCTTCAAAAACCGGATATACACATGCCGCGACAAGAGCGCGTCCCCCTTTGATTTCAGAAAGACATATCCTGCAAGCACCGATCTCACATAGGCCTTTCATGTAACAAAGCGTAGGGATCTCGATATTGGCAAGCTTCGCGGCTTCAAGTAATGTCATACCGTCCAGTACCTGGAGCGATATATTGTTTATTTTGATATTTACTAATTTCTGTTCCATAATTGTTCGCTCCTTTCTATTGTTTTATTATTGCGCCGAATTTGCATTTCTCCATACAGACGCCGCATTTTATACATTCCTTCTGATCTATTACATGCGGTGTTTTAACCGCTCCGGATATACAACCGGCAGGACACGCTTTTGCGCATATCGTGCATCCGATACATTTCTCCGGGATCACGACATACTGCAGAAGATTCTTACATACGCCGGCCGGGCACTTTTTATCGATCACATGCGCCCTGTACTCATCCCTAAAGAACTTATACATTGAAATTACAGGGTTTGACGCTGTTTGCCCGAGCGCGCATAGTGAGGATTTTGAGATGTGTGTGCAGAGCATTTCCATTTTGTCGAGGTCTTCAAGCTCGCCGTTTCCTGACGTTATTTTCTCAAGGATCTCATATAGACGTTTTGTACCGATCCTGCACGGGCTGCATTTACCGCAAGATTCTTCGACCGTAAATTCAAGGAAAAACTTCGCCATATCCACCATACAGTTATCTTCGTCCATTACTATAAGACCGCCGGAACCCATCATTGAGCCGACTGCAGTTAGGTTCTCATAATCGATTGGAACATCGAAGTGCTGCAATGGTATACATCCGCCGGACGGACCGCCCGTTTGAGCTGCTTTGAATTTTTTGCCGTTTGGAACGCCGCCGCCGATCTCCTCAACGATCTCGCGTAAAGTGATGCCCATTGGGATCTCAACAAGGCCAACGTTTGTGACATTGCCGCCTAAGGCAAAAACCTTCGTACCTTTTGATTTTTCAGTCCCCATAGAAGCAAACCACTCGGGACCCTTAAGCATTATTTGCGGTATGTTCGCAAATGTCTCAACATTGTTCAGCACTGTAGGTTTACCGAACAATCCCTTGACTGCCGGGAATGGCGGGCGAGGTCGCGGCTCCCCGCGATTTCCTTCTATCGAAAGCAACAGGGCAGTTTCTTCCCCGCATACGAATGCACCCGCGCCAAGGCGTATCTCAAGGTCAAAGTCAAAGCCGGAGTCAAATATATTTTTTCCTAACAAACCATACTCTTTAGCCTGGTCTATCGCTATCTGCAAACGATGTACAGCTATCGGATATTCGGCGCGTACATAAGCGTAACCCTGGTTTGCACCGATGGCATAAGCTGCGATACTCATTGCTTCGATGACCGCATGCGGGTCACCTTCGAGAATAGAGCGGTCCATAAATGCACCGGGGTCGCCTTCGTCGGCGTTGCAGCAGACATACTTCTGGTCACTCTCCGCATTTGCGGCAAACTCCCATTTAAGGCCTGTCGGGAAACCCGCGCCGCCGCGCCCGCGAAGCCCGGACGCTTTTATTTGTTCTATTACTTCCTTAGGGGTCATTTCCGTTAAAGCCTTGCCGAGTGCGGCATAACCGTCAAAGCCGATGTACTCGTCAATGACCTCAGGGTCTATGACACCGCAATTTCGCAGGGCTACACGGGTCTGCTTTTTATAAAACCCTGTTTCGTTGAGTGATTTTAGAGTATCAGAGTCATCAAGGGTTTCGTGGTAGAGAAGACGAGATACGATCCGTCCTTTGAGCAAATGCTCATCGACGATCTCCTTACAGTCTTCCGCTTTGACCTGAGCATAAAAGCTTCCTTCCGGATAGATTATCATTATGGGACCAAGGGCACACAGTCCAAAACATCCTGTGTGTACCACCTTGACCTCATTCTCCAGACCGACGGCTTTTAGCTCTGCTTCAAACGCATCGCTTACAGCATGGCAGCCCGAAGCAACACAACCTGTACCGGCGCAGAGTAAAACATGAGATCTGAATAAAGCCATTCTTTATTTCCTCCTATTCTTTTTCGTAAGCGCCGATTGTATACTCTTGTACGGGCTTGCCATTTACTACATGGTCACTGATGATCCTTGCGACTTTTTCCGGCGTCAGATGTACATAAGTGACCTTAGCATGACCCGGGACGAAAACATCCATAAGAGGCTCAAGCCTGCACATTCCGATACACCCCGTCTGTGCGACAGTTACATTTACGAGGTCCCTTTTTGCCAACTCCGCTGTTACCTCATTGATTATCGCGCGCGCACCTGCAGCGATCCCGCATGTTGCCATACCAACGACTATCCTTGTGTTACTGTCGCTATCCTCACGCATCGTCGCGTTCTGTTTCATTTTGTCTTTGATTGCGGCAAGTTCAGCCAATGATTTCATTTATTATATCCATTCCTTTCTTTAATCGTTATCGCTCGGCTCTGCCGAGCCACTTACGCTGTGGTTTTAAACTTTAGTTTCAAACTTATTGCTCATTGATAAATTATCTATATGTCTTTTACATATTCAGTTAAAAATACAACGACTTGGGGGCTGTTTAATGATACATCCTCGCCCAAAAGCTCTTTTACTTCCTGTGTAGAAAAAACGAACTCGTTTTTGTCCACTTTATAACGGATGATAAAATCTATTTCTATGTTTAATGTCACAAGAGTTATGATCGTCTCGGTCAGATTTCCGATAGGCTGCCGGTCAATATGGCTCTTTACAAAAACTGCCGTGATGGTCGTCCCGACACTAGGCTCAGACTCAAGCTTGATAGAGCCCCCGGTCATCTCCGCCGCTTCTTTAAGAAACGATATCCCAAGACCGATTTTCCTGGTTGTCCGTGTTGTGACAAACGGATCCTCAACAGCTTTCAGAAAATCCCCGCTCATCCCTTTTCCGTTATCCTTGACCCGGATCGTAATGCGGTCAGAGCCGTTGTCCTCTTCAACATCTATCTCAACAAGTTTTGCTTCGGCAGCAATGGAATTTTGGGCGATATCCAAAATGTTGAGCGATAGCTCGTCCATCATTTTATTAAGCTCCCTTTATTCCTTGTACTTGGCTAAAATCTCCGGAACCAAACTTTCGTTGAGTTTACCGTAAACATCCTCATTGATTGAAATCACAGGCGCAAGGCCGCATGCGCCTACACAGCGTGCGCTGTTAAGGGAAAATTTCATGTCGGACGTACACTCTCCGTCTTTGATCCCGAGCTCTTTTTCAAATTTTTCAAGGATTTTACCCGCACCGATAACATAACATGCGGTACCCATACAAATAACGACGCGGTATTTTCCTTTTGGAGTCAGGGAAAACTGCGAATAAAATGTAACTATGCCGTACACTTCACTCAAAGAAACACCCATACCTTCGGCAACCATTTTCTGGACCTCTTCAGGCATATACCCGTAAATGCGCTGCGCTTCTTGAATAACAGGCATCAATGCTCCTTTTTGATTTTTATGCCGGGCTATCGCCTCTTTTAATTCCAGCTCCTGTTCTTTTGTCCCGACAAACGGAATCGCGGTGGTTTCACTCATATTACAGTTCATTCCTTTCGTATGTCATTAATAACAATAATAAAGTATCAGTATACTATATTAATCAACGTAAAAAATCAATAGCTGCCGTGGCACTTCTCTCAGGAAGCATCAAGGAATTTTTTCTTTCGCTGATATTCCAGAGCTGATGCGCATCAGATGAAAAAAGCATCTTTTTGTCCGTATAAAGACCGGAATTTTCTTTGATAAACCCGTTCTCTACACCCCTTGTTGATACCTCTATGGTATTGATTGTCAGGTGAGGCGGGAGGAAACCCAAGTTCGATATAACACTGAATGAATCCCTGTCGATATGAGCGGGGATAAAAGCTCCACCGAACATATGCACCATACTGTAAAGATCATCAAATGAAATCGAAGCCGACGATATCAGCATACGCCCCTCTTCACCGGTGATATTGTCATTTTCATCATAAAGGTACTGATGACCGAAAATATCTACACGGTTTTCCATTGTGGAGAAATATGGGGTAAGCTCTTCTTTAAAGCCGGAAATCGATTCTAAGCCTGAAAAAAGACAAACAACATGGACTTCTTCGGCAGTTGAAACCTCGATCCCGGGAAGAACGATCAACTCCTTGCCCGGCGGGGTATATGCGGCCTTTGCCGCTTTAATAACAGACTCAATGTTTGAAAAAGCATTGTGGTCAGTGATCGCGATCATATCAAGACCGTTTAAAACAGCCATCCCGACAATATCGTTTGGCGTCATATCATCATCTGCGCAAGGAGATAACGCGGTATGTATATGAAAATCATAATATACAGGCAACAACCACGGTACCAACTTTCTTGTATAAAATCACTGTGCGCAAAAGTGCGCTAACTCATAACAACTGTGAGAATTTTACAGCTAAGGAATAAGCGCTTTCTTTTGATGTGAAAATCGTCAGACCTTCTTCATCGGCTTTCTCCAAAACATTAACCGGAGCGGTCAATCCTTCGGGGAGTATTACGCAAGACGCGTCTGTCATAACTGCTACCGCAACCATATTTAACGATGACTGCACCGTGATCCAGATATCACCTGACTGACACCCGCCAAGTACACGACTGAGAAGGTCAGAAATATAACAGGATTCGACCTCCCTGTCACTTTCCCCGGAAAGTTTTGTAAGGCTCAGTTCTTCAGCAAGCTTTGATATTGTCATAATGTTACTCTCCAATAAATTATAAATCACAAACAGGAATAACGAGGATGATTTAAGTGCTAATATGAAATATATAAAATAATTGTAAAACGGCTTGACAGAGCGTACAAAAGGCAGAATAATTCATTTGTCATTTGTCATTTGTCATTTGTCATTTGTCATTTGTCATTTGTCATTTGTCATTTGTCATTTGTCATTTGTCATTTGTCATTTGTCATTTGTCATTTGT
>Ga0123353_10011703_pt1 | contig 12383 bp, 10 predicted proteins | sample TergutLab28metaG_3_FD_92763 | JGI IMG/M metagenome (GOLD analysis project Ga0123353, IMG submission 92763) | Labiotermes labralis P3 segment gut microbial communities from Petit-Saut dam, French Guiana - Lab288 P3 | ecosystem: Host-associated > Arthropoda: Insects > Digestive system > Gut ... | reverse complement strand
TGGTTCCCGGGTTTCCGGATAGAAAGGGAAGAGCCCCGGGAGTTGGGGCGATAAATTTCCGGGGTTAAATACCCCGATTTCCCCCCCCCCCCCCGTTAACATTGGGCGAAGGGACTTTTGTCGAAAGTTTCTTTTTCATGATGAATTGTCTTGAAATAGAGGTTAAGTTTACAAGGCAAAAACACGATGCCTTGCTGTGAGTATCGGGAGCCGAATCGCACCAATTTAACGGAAAGATTTTTTCGCATTACAACTGTTATGTTCGTGAGAAGTGTCAAAATCGAAATAAACTGCCCAGTTTGTCTAAACTGACATTCAAATGAGTGTCCCGACGGATTGGACTGGCGGGCAGTTTTGTTCCGTTTTTTCTGTTTTTTCCTCATTTTCGTCAAAGTCGGTACAATCCGATGCCGATGACGTGGATGAGTCCCCGTTCATTGACCGAACGTGGGCAATTTTTGACAAAAAACTTTCTTATGCGTTATCATCTCTCCCTGAAATCGCTCCTTGAGTGGACGACCCTCGGAATTTTTCTCTTTCTCGTCTTCGTAGCCTTCACGGTCTGCTATGGGGACGACGTGAGCGGAGGTTGGCAGAGCACAGATATTGATCAGGCAAAGACCGTCGATAACGACGACCTGGAGGCAAAAGTTGCCGTCAAACCGGGTTCCGGCATCGTTTGGGGAACAAACAAGACCAAGGCATCCGCAGAACCCGCTGCACCGGTTTTGCCCAATTTGCCCAATGCCGAACCGGTAAAACCTACTCCCAGTACGCCTGCCCCCGGTACGGCATCACTACGGCAACCTGCACCGTTACCCCTCAAACCCGCCAGTCCGCAAACTGGTGTCGTCGGCAAAACCGATAAGTACCTGTTGAAAAGCAGCCGAAAAAAAGGCTCGACCGATTTGGTCGAAACATTGCTCGAAGTAACCGGCGATGTTAAACAGGTTTCCGGTGATCTCAAGGAAACGAGAGACAAAATGGAGGTAGTCGCCGGTTTTCGCTACGAAGAACGTGTGCATCAATTTTCGCCGACGGAGCAAATAGTCAGTGTCCGGCAATACAATTTGGCAAAATCCAAAATGAAAATCGGCGATCAGGTCAAGATGCCGGAACTCCCTAGTGAATTGCAAACCATCGTTTGTTCATTGGATCGGGATCAAGTGTCCCTTTTTTCTCCACACGGTTCATTACGCGGTGAACAACTTTTGCTCATCGAAGACATGCCCGGAAACACGTTGACGATAGACCGCCTTTTACCGAATACCGAGGTCGGAATTGGCGAATCGTGGAAAATCAGTGACAACGTCCTTCGTTCATTCCTCGCAGTGGATGCGGTTCTGTCAAGCAACGTCGAAGCAGTGTTAACGGCGGTTGCGGACAACATGGCAATGATCGAAATGGTCGGCGATGTCAGCGGCATCTATCTGGGAGCCGCCACGGAAATGTCCATTCGGGCAAAATTTCAATTCGATCTTTCCATCCAGCGAATCAACTGGTTAGGAGCAATGTTCGAGGAGAATCGATCTATCGGTCATGTGGGTCCCGGACTCGATCTCGTTGCCCGATTACAGGTAAAAATTTCGCCGATTGACTCGCCGCAGACGCTAACCGATGCTGCACTCATGACTGTCAGTACCAGACCAAGCCCGGCAATTTTGCAATTAAAATACGATGGCGGCAAGGGACCCTGGGGATTTTCGCATGACCGAAGTTGGTACGTGTATCAGGATGATCCGCAGGCAACGGTATTGCGCAAACTGATCAATGGAGAACTGGTGGCTCAGTGCAACATTGCCGACATGGGTACGGTCGATTTGAAAACCATGACAACGCTTCAAAAATTTCAGCAGGATTTGATTGCCGGTTTGGGCGACAATTTTGGGAAGGTTGCTGCGGCAGGGGAATACACTGATAAGCGAGGCTATAAGGTCTATAAAGTGTTGCTTGATGGAATCGTTGATGATCTTTCATTGCGGTGGATTTACCATCTGTTAACGGATAAAGAAGGCAAACAATCGGTAGTGGTGTTTGTTGTCGAGGCGGCAATGCTCGACCAATTCGACAATGCCGACGATGTGTTGTTGGAAATGTACCGCATGGGAAAATGAGTAGCCAAAAAGCAATATGCCGTTGCTTTACTTGTCCCGAACCCCAAGATATGCTACAATAACGAATCGCCCCGTGCATTACGAGGAGTTTTCGAGTGCCTTTCAAAGACAGCGCATTACAATCCGACGTTCTCATTGTTGATGACGACCCTGCGATCCTCAACCTATTGACTCATCTCTTGGAAATGGGGCATTACAGGGTTCGTTCTGCGTCTGATGGCAATCAGGCACTCCAAATGGTGTTGCAGGACTGTCCCGACATCCTCATCGCTAATTGGTTAATGTCGGGCTTGGATGGTCTTGAACTTTGCCGCCGGGTTCGGCAACTTCATGTGCGGAAGGTTCTCCCCCATTATTCTTACGTTTTGATTCTGACCACCCAGTCCGGCAGAAATTCCATTGTCGAGGTTCTCGAAGCCGGTGCGGACGACTTTATCGAAAAAGATATTACCAGTCTCTCCGATTTTCGGGCGGAAATCCAAGCCCGGCTCAATGCAGCCCGGCGAATCCGAAAACTCGAAACGGATCTCGAATTTGCCGCCAAATACGACTCACTGACGCATCTGCTCAACCGTGTCGCCTTTTTTGAAACTGCCCATGTACTTTGGGACCGGTCGATCAAGAGCAAAGCCCCATTGGCAGCGGTCATGATGGACTGCGACCTGTTCAAGCGGGTCAACGACATTCACGGACACCTTGCTGGAGATTCGGTATTGCGGGAACTTGCCGCTATTTTACGTAGTTTTTCCAGAGCCTCCGACATTATTTGTCGTTATGGCGGCGAAGAATTTTGTGCGCTATTGCCCGGTTGCAATGAAACAATCGCCTGGGATTGGGCAGATCGTATTCGGGAACAATGTGAAGCGATTCCTGTCAAGCACGGTGATCTGAAAATTTCCATTACGGTCAGTTTTGGCGTGGCGGAACGGACAGAAGCCACGGAACTGCTCGATCATCTCATTGATCATGCCGATCAGGCTCTTCTTACCGCCAAAACGTGGGGACGAAACCGATGTGTCTCCTACACCGAAATTCTCTCGGATTCCCCCAGCGGTGTGGGAAATTTTGCGAAACAGTTGCTCGGCAGCGTAACCGCCGAGGAAGTGATGATTCCCTTCCCACTGTCGATTCAGCCGCAGGATTCGATTGCGACCGTTGCCGACTATTTTCTCAAAACCCGATTTGAAACACTGCCGGTAACAGATTACGAAGGAAGACTCATCGGGGTTGTTTCGGAGACCGACTTGATCGCCATGGTCGGACAAGCAGAACATTGGGTATCACCCGTCAAAAATTTGGTGTTTCCTAATGTTGCCAGTTATCCTGCGGACATACCCATTCAAAAAATCGTCGATTTCCTCAACCGAACGTCGGTGCGTCGGGTGATGATCGTTCAGGATGACATTTTGGTGGGTTATATTAGTCGGACGCAACTCCTGCGTTGGCTCCGAAATCAGTGGGCAATGATGAGTGGGCACTACGACGATATTATTCCAAACACGTCTTCGCGTGAAATGTCAACAAGCAACTTGAGTACAGCCATCGAAGCGTTAAAAGAAGAATTTGCCGGCTTGGATACGATCATTTCCGATAGCGAGAGTATGGAGTTTTTCGTTCGGGATCGTACTCGAATCGTTTCGATTATTTCGCAATGCCAAGATACCATGGACCAAGTATTGAAATATGGTTCGATTCCAACAACACATAATACCGCCATTCTTCTGCCGTCGCAAATGACAGAGCAGTGAACTGTTCAGAACCGCAACCGATTCTACCATGCGATGACGGCATTGACCGGAAAATGATCGGTCGGATACCGTCCTTCTCGTTGTGTTCGGATAATTTCCGCCGAAATCGTCTTCAGACTCGGCGACACAAAAACGTAGTCGATTTTTTCCTTGTTCGGTAACTTAAAACCGTTAAAGGTTCCCACGTCCACTGCATCGGGATTTGCAACGCGAAAAGTATCCGTTAACTTATACGGTGGATTCCATTCTTGATCATCGAGGGTCATCGGTACTCCCTGCATAAATCGAACGGCAGGACTTTTTTCTCCGCAATTCATGTCCCCCATGACGACCACAGGAATCTCCTTCTTGTTTCGTGCCACAAGCCGCTCCATGAGTTGTTTTGCCCCGCGCTGCCGGGCTTCTTCGCTCTTGTGATCGTAATGAGTATTATAGACATAGATGCTTCGTCCCGTCGGCTGCCCTGCCTTGAGTTCGTGAAAAAGAGCCACCGTAACGCTCCGCGGACAGCCTGCCTTGGGATCGGTCTTTGAACCGGCAACCTCCGGCATGTCGGAAAGCCAGAACGTTTCCTGATCCGTGTCGTCTATTCTCCAACGTTCCCTTTTGTAGAAGAGGGTCATGGCTTCGCCGACCTCTGGATTAACTTCACGCGACCGACCGAAGACTCCGTGTTCCGGTAATTGTGAAGCGATGAATGTTACCTGATTCCGTGCCGGATCGGGACTCATCACGGTTTCCTGTGTCCCGACGAAGTCATAATTTCCGCTGACGATGACATCGGTCAGAAATTCTTTTCGGTTTGACCAGTCGTTCTCACCATCTTTGGCAGTGGAACACCGAACGTTGATCGAGAGAATTCGAATCGGATCGTCCGCAAAGAGACCGGAAAGTGTACACCAAAGGGCAAACAACGAGGCACCGAAAAAACAGAAGGGTCTCATGGCAATACTTACTTTTTTGAGAGTTAACAAAACCTGCCAATATCGTACCGGAGAAAACGATTTGAAACAAGATGCGATGGTACTCTTGTGAAAAACCTGCAATCGACCTGGCTCTGTTTATGATCCCTAGAATCCGGTACAATTTCTCCATGCTTGCCCTTGCCCTTTTGCCGCTTGTTTTTTACTTTGCCTTCCTGACAAGCCTTCATTTCCGGCGCACGCCGACGGTATTAAACGGCTCACTGGATTTTGCGTTGCTTGCTTGGGGGCTCTTCGGTCTCGTAACCCTCGGTCCTGGTCGGCTGGTCATTCCGCTGTACGTTTTTGCCGCTTGGGGAATTTACACTTGGCTCTTTTGGCTCGGCTTCTATTTTGTGGTTACACGTGCCTTCGCTTTACAGTTCAAAAATCGGCTCGTCGTCTATCACTGTCGACGGGAATTGGTCTTGCCCGCATTTTTTTCCCTCGCCAGAGAAATTGATCCGAAAACGGAATGGAGTGGCAACGTATTGTCGCTTCACGGTTTGGGAGTGCAGTGGTCTGTTGTCAGCGGCGGACATGGCAGACACTTGTCATTCATTCCTACGGAACTCAATCAAAAGAGTCCGTATCAGGAAATGTTGCAGGAGCAGTTGACAAACCTTTGCCGGACGTTGGTAATGCCGAAGAGTCGAATCCGCTGGTTTTGGTTTTTTTTGACATTCGGCTTGTTCTGTTTGCTGATCGGACTGCTCGTTCGTGATTTTCCGATGCTGGTTTTCCAATTCAACGACTATTGGCTGCACGCAACATGCTGACATGAGTAATACGTCAGAAACGCGACCCTGTTGGAAAAATCCGGGAAACTTGTGAGCGGTGTCCCCGTCCAATGTGAACTTTGTGTGCCGACTAACAATTTCCGGCGAAAACGGTAGAATGAGCGAATGCGTTTTTGTGCCATTCTCTGGATATTGCTTGCGGGAACCGCCCTGATCGGTTGCCGAGAACGCGCTGTCGTACCGCCCAGCCCACCGCCCGTTGACGTAAACACTTCAATAGATGTCCCGATTGCGCCGGACCCCTATCCCGTCCTGAATCGGATGGTCAGTGCCTATCAGGCAGCCGTTTCCTACTCGGATCGTGCAACCATTCAGATCATCGGCAAAATGTCGCAACCCGATACTGAACCCGTTCCTTGGAACTGTCTTGTCGTCTTTCAAAGACCGAATAGGCTCCGTCTTGAAATCAACGAAGGCATTTTTGTTTCCGATGGCGAGGACTGTTACGCACAAATCCAGCCGTTGCCCGATCAGGTTTTACATCATCCTTCCCCGGAATCATGGACGCTCGAAACACTTTTTCAAGATGTCCATCTTGATAACGCCATGGCATTGGGACTCCCACCATCGGTGCTTCGTTTTCCGCCGCAACTTGTTCTACTTTTTGCAAACAATCCGCTCCATACTTTTTGTCCAAAAGGAGCCACAGTCCAATGGCTCGAACAACAGCAAATTGGTTCGATTCCGTGCGATATTATTCGGATTAGCCACTCTGATGGCAATCGAATTCTTTGGATTAGTCAGGAAACTCAAGCGTTGCTTCGCTTGGATTACCAACCGGTCGGTTTGCCTGTTCCCGAAGGTTTTGACAGTATTGAGGCAATCCGAATCGAAATGACCGGTGCCCGATTCGACTGGGATTTTGTCCCCGAAACGTTTCAAATGCTCCAATCTCAAAATGCTGTTCAGGTTATCGAATTTCAGTCGAACACACCGGGATTGCCTACTCCAGAAGAGCATCGGCGTAGGTTGAGTTTAATGACGGACAACGATTCATACCGGCTTGTTGACCAACAAATCGAATCGGTCATTGCGCCGGAACAATCACCGCCGCCGAAGGTCGCACCGCAAACGTTCACATTAACACCGGTTTGGACTCTACCTTTGGTCGGGGTCAATGCGATGGCATTGTTGAAAGGTGAACCTCCGCAACTGCTCGTCCCGTGTGAAGGGAATTTAGTGGCGGCTTTGAACTTGCAGGGAAACGCACTAAAAAAAAATGCACTGGAAGGCTTTGAAGATACCATCATCACGGCTATTCAGGTGAGTCCTTCCCCTTTTGGAAAACAAAAGATTGGAATTTTAACGTTAGATTTTAAGTTTTTTCTTTTTGACGAGTCGTTTAAGCCAGCCGCCGTTTTCAATGTAAAAACTGATGAGGACAAAAAAGAAAAGATTCGGGACTTTCAGTTTGTTCAGCATCATGGGGAAGGATTGCTTCTGTTGGGCATTCAGCAAAATTCTGTTTCGGAACATTCCGCACCGGACACTGTGATTTCAAGTAGTATCCTTCGTGCCGTCGATATGCAGGGCACCAAACGTTGGGAATATCCCTTTGAGGGGATGTTGGGTCAAATTTCGTCGGCAACGATTGGAGATCAATCTTGTGTATTGGTTTCCCGGACTGTATCGCAGCAGGATTCGATTTTGATATTGTCTCCTGACGGAACGGTTTTGGATTCGGTGGATGTCCCTTTCGGCAGACATGCCCTTTGGTTTCATGTGTTGGGTTCGACAATTTACACGTTATTGGAGAATACGGATACGGGGGACGTGCGCATTGTCGGCTTGGACAGGCATGGAAAGGGAGGACTGTGGAGCCGTCTGCTGCCGCCCGGAGAGTATGAAACAGTCCCCGTTTATGTACCGACAGAAAAAAAATGGCTGGTGCCTTTACCGGACGGCGAAATTAGAGTTTTCGATCTGCTGGGCAACATCATCGATACATTTTCGCTGAATGTTGTCCCAACGGGACTGTTTTGTGTGGAAGTTGAGGGAACGACATTGCTGATCGTTGCCGATGGCGAAACGATCTCCGCCTGGAAAGTGGGAAAAATATCTGGAACTCCAATGGAAAACCAAGATTGATACGCCCCAAAAAACAGATACAATAGGGGCATGCAACGCTCGGTATTGGAAACAGCAAAACGAAGAATCGTGATCTTGCTCCTGTTTTGCTCCGTAACTTTTTTCGGTTGCGGACCTCGGGAGAACCCTAGGCTGTACATCTATTGCAACGAAACCTTTTGGTATGTCATGCAAGAAGAAGCCCTCTTCTTCAATAAAATATACGGTTTCCAGGTGATACTGATTCCCCTCCGCGCCTCACGAACGCCCGGTACAGCCGATGAACCTGTTGAGATTAACAGTGATCGACGTGTCCCGGTTCTGTGGCGGAGTATGCCGAAGGATCAAACGCCCCCCCCAGCAACAAATTCTCATGCCGCAATCAATGCCGACATCGAACGACAAATAGAACGAATTGCTGAATTGGGTTTAGGCGACCTCTTTTTGAGTGATTCGCAAAAACAGATTGCGAAACTTCAAAAACTAGCCCTCTCTGTGAATGAATTTCCTGTTTGTTATTTGACTCTGACGATGCTCGTTTCAGAGGGCAATCCTTATCGTTTTCGTTCCGCCAAAGACGTATTAGAATCGAACCGGAAACTAGGAATCGTCGATCCTTCACTGGACGGCTTGGGGGAATCGTCATGGAAAATGCTCGGGAACATTGTTCCCGGCGGCGAGTCTGCCATTCCAACAGAACTCGTTCAAATCTATGAACGACAATATGATTTATTGGAAGCATTGGAACAAGGCAACATCGATGCGGCTCTCGTTTGGAATGCAACAAGCCTTGCAAGTTTCCTGTTGATAAAATACGCGGATGCCTACAATGCGGCAAGTGAGGATGTGATGCGTGAAGCCGAACGGAAGAAAGATGACGCAAAACTTCGGATCATCTTGCAGAATGTTTACGACCTCCTTATCGAAACAGAGAGTTTTGCCGAAGAAGTTCCACTGATCGATAACCCCGGCGAACGTTGTGTTATTGCCGTTCGGTTGGTTGCTCTCGGAACGGCTTCCCGCTATGGTTGCTGCGAACGTTTTGCCGACTTCATGCGTTCCCGCCAAGGAAAAGATATTTTACGACGGTTCGGATTTGTTACCGAGTAGTCCCTGCCAAGGTCGTTTGTGAAGACTATTTACCTTGTTTTTTTCATCGTTTGCGTTAGAATGACAGCGAGTTTTTTACCGTAATCCGTCAATGATTCACTTGTCCGTTGTCGTGCCGGTCCGCAACGAAGCCGAGCACATTGCCCGGGTTCTCGACAGCCTTTTGGTACAACGGTACGATTCCGATAAACTGGAAATCATCGTCGTCGATGGACTCTCCGAAGATGCGACTCCGCAGATTGTTCAGGAATACGCACAGAAACATTCCCATGTTCGGTACTTTGAGAATCCCAAACGGCTTGCCAGTGCCGCCCGAAATATCGGTATCAACAATGCCAAAGGCGGAGCCGTTCTTTTTGTGGACGGACATTGCATCATCGACAATGATGACATGCTTCTGCGGGTGGACGAGGCGTTTGCCAAATCCGGGGCGGACTGTCTCGGCAGACCGCAGCCGCTTGAAATGAAGGATGCAACCCCGTTACAGTGGGCAATCGCTACGGCACGGCGAAGTCCGCTGGGACACCATCCCGACTCATTTATCTATTCCGACCAAGCCCGATTTGCACCGGCAAGCAGCGTTGGTGCGGCATATCGAATGTCGGTTTTCGAGAAAGTCGGCACTTTCGATGAAAACTTCGATGCCGCCGAAGATGTCGAGATGAACACCCGCATCGATGCGGCGGGCTTGAGGTGCTGGTTTGAACCTGCTATCGCCGTGAGGTATGTGCCGAGGAAGACGATACAAGGACTGCAACTGCAAATGCAACGTTATGGTCGTGGTCGTGTTCGACTTGGCGGAAACACCGACATACAGCCTCGTTGAAGAGTTTTGCACCGGGATTATTTTTTTTCGGAATATATTGTCTCCTTTTTTACCTCATTCTTTCCCTTGTGGTGAATGTCTTTTGGACGGTTTGGCTGCCAGCAACACTGATGATAGCACAGTCTTCTTTGATGTTTTTTGGACTGTATTATATGATACTCGGTGCGGAATCTGTTCGATTGGTATTCAAACAACGACGACCGGATATTGTACTTCTTTTACCAGCCGTGTTTTCATTGATCCACATCAATTACGGCTGGGGCATTCTTCGTGAATTTTTCTTTCCCAACACGTCGAGGCAATAGGAAATGCAAGAAATTCTCATCCGGCATCAGTACATCACTGCCGGACATGTTGGAGGATCGACGACTGGTCCAGTGGGTCGTCGGGATTTTGCAAAATGTCCTTGACTTCAGTGATCCTCGCGGCTACAATTGGCTCCGTCTCCATGGTTATCGGGTCATTGGACTGGGGCGAAGCCCCGCCGACAATTGCGGCTCTATGTGTCTTTTGTAGTAATCACATTATGGAAAACAACATAATCAACGAACCAACAAAGCCTGCTCCGGTAAAGGGAAAGGGGTGTTCGTGTTTAACGGCACTGACTCTGTTATTCGTGCTCGTTTTTCTCGCAGTGGGAGCGGTACTCATCTTTCCTGCGCCAATATTGCGATTGGCATTGCCCTACGTCGAAACCAAGACGGGCATTGCGGTAACATTTGAAAAGGCTCAATTTGCTTTTGGCTCGCTGACCAATAAAGGAGCAGATGTTGGTTCTCTGACCATTAACGGACTCACTGTCAAGCGACAAAAGCAGCATGCCGATAATTTTGATCTGAAAATAGAGAAAGTGGAAGTATCCCTCATGCCTTCTGGAATTGTACAGGTTTCAGGGCTGCGCGGAATATATGAACGCATCGACAACCAGTCGATAGACGAAGGTGGACATCGAGAAGATACGACCGCATCAAAAAAAACTTTCATAAACGCATTGATGTTGCAGGATGCCGAAGTCGATTTTATTGACCGGACTCTCGAAAAACCGTTTCAGGCAACAGTCAAAGTCGAACAATTTGCCGCCCTCAACACGGGCTCTTCGACATTGTTTGAACCATACGCCTGTTTGGGAAATGGACAAATTAGTTCGGCAACGTTTGCCATCATGCAACAAGACGACAGACCAAGGATAACACTTTCCGAAATACCTTTTGGTCTTTTATCTCCGTATGCTCCGGTGTTGGACGACATTTTCGTTTCCGGCGGCATGAACATTCTTGTTGTCGATCTTTCCGATGAGGCTCAAAAGAAAATTCGCGTCCATATCCTGTTACTGCCGAATTGCCGGATCAAATCGGCGGATGAAATTCTTGCACCGGCAATTCAAACGGCACTGCAAAAGTTGGATCAGTCTTCCATCCCGGCATTGCGGGACGCGAAGGAGAAAATCGAACGCCTGAAAACGTCTTCGGCATCATTGCGCACCGAGTTGGACAAGGTCGCTCAAATCATCGACACGTTGAAAGTTCTTGCGCCCCGCGATGTTAGGGAAAAGTATGAAAACTTCAAAAGCCGATATGACCAAGTCACGAATGCTTACGAAGAGTGGAATACCAAGTTCGCGACCCTGCTACTTGACCTTGATCGAATGAAGGTCGGCATTGTCAGCGACACGTTTCGACACTTTATCGAGTCCGGCACGCCGATAGAGATTGATTTGCAGCAGGTGAACGGCGAATGGCAATACGATTGGTATGACGTGGTCATCCGCTTGATCGAAAAGAACTACCAAACACTCATTGCCACTCAGTATCAGAGACGTATTCAGGAAATCGTCGATTCGGTGGATCGGCTGCTTGTTCCGTAAAGAACGGTATGGATGGAGCAACCAAGATCACGAGCAACTTGGGCAACAGAACTGTTGGAGGAGAGGAGGCGAGCAACGGCAGCGGTACGAAACTCGGTACTGTAGCGGACGGAAGGCATAGGAATGGAAACGGAAAAAGGAACAACGAGACCGCCATTATCCAAAGAAAGAAAACGCAAGCAACCACGAGATTGCTGGAGCAGTTACGTTTTTATTACATTATCGGTGCTTCTATCGTTATCGGACTGATCATTATTGCGTCATTTCGCCTTTTTTATCAAGGTACAGATACATCGTTAGAAGAAGAATTCAACAAAAAATTCGGACCGTATATTTCAGATTCTCTTGGCTTGAGTTTTCCAGGGCAATATGCAAATATCGTCGGTACGAATCCCCGATTAGAGGCTTATCATTTGACGAAAGAGGAGCGAGAGATTGCCATCAAAAAACTTCAGGACGTTCTGCAAAATACGAATAAAGTTATAGTGAGAATTTGCGATTGGGATTTGAAGACTAACCATCGTGGTTTCCAAGAATACATGCTGGCATATGACGATAATCTGGTTGCTAAACTGTGCGAACCAATTGATTTAGTGGGAGACACCGTCATACCGACCATGCTCACTCCTATGTCTGGTCCAGATATTGTCTTTACGCTGTATCCATCGGAAATAAATTTCAATTTTCTTTCTAATAAAACAATGTATATCACATTGGGAAAGGGACATCAGGCGTGGAAAGGCGACATGTCCCTTTTTAGAATATCTTGCCTAGAGCGTATCAGGAATTGATATGGACAGAAGTTTTGGAATTTTGTAATCTTTCATTATTGGATATTGAACGCCTTTTTCACGGAGGAATCTTATGGCGAAACCCTATTCCCTTGATCTAC
>Ga0123353_10011702_pt1 | contig 12383 bp, 3 predicted proteins | sample TergutLab28metaG_3_FD_92763 | JGI IMG/M metagenome (GOLD analysis project Ga0123353, IMG submission 92763) | Labiotermes labralis P3 segment gut microbial communities from Petit-Saut dam, French Guiana - Lab288 P3 | ecosystem: Host-associated > Arthropoda: Insects > Digestive system > Gut ... | reverse complement strand
GTGCCCCTTAACAATAGCATATAACAAACATCACGGATGTTGAGATCTCACCATCGTGACATACCCATACCAATCCTATAATGCACTACCAGCATACTTTCGGATGTAAACCTGATGATGGCCGCAATAGGCCGAAATATGTAGTTACTATCATCCTTTATTAAACATCTTTTTAGATAGTGTTGTGTTATTGACCGATACCTACACCTATTGTTTATATACACACAACGGGGATGGCTCATTTTAGAATGGTGAATGTATCTTAAGGACTGATTCAAACCAAACTTCCGCTTTTTTTCTAACTGGACTCCTTGACTTGACCTCTAATACCCGTGGTCGATTGTGTCCTTCCCTCCCTCTCCAATTTTTATTTCACTTTAAGTAGATATCACTTTATCTCTGATGTACTGTACGTGTATCTTGAGTAAGTAATCAATCGGAACTCTGCCACCATAGACAATTACTAAGTAGACATAACTTTTCTCGCATATTGACTGTCAGTAGAACATAGGAGGAGGGACATAGGCCTATCCTTGAGCTCGAATGGCTTTTACGTAAAACGAGAATCAATTTTTCTGTCAGCTCTTTCACCTTTGACGCGTATTTGAATATATTTATTCAAAGTAGTTTGCATGTAATAATCACGTCTGCAATAACGATGCTGGAAGCTGATTTTATAGAATTAAAAATCAACAAAGTGCTGAATTTCAAGAACACTTGTAGGACACCAGTGCCTTGAGTGTTACACTAAAACTTGTTTTAGATGAAGATTTTTCTAGGAGAGTTGTTCCACACTGCTAAACATTATTAAAGAAAATTCTTTCGTGTTTAGGGGACTGCGGTAGCACAGTGGTTAAGGTGCTGCGCTACAAATCGGAAGGTCGCTGGTTAGATTCCAGATGGTGTCATCGGAATTTTTCATTGACATAAAATCCTTCCGATCGCACTGTGGCCCTAGAGTCGACTCAGCCTCGAAAAGAAATGAGAACCACGAGTACTTCCTGGGGGTAAAAGTGGCCGGTACGTAAGGCTGACAACCTTACCACCATCCTGGGCCATTGTCACGTAATCTGGGAACCTTAACTACCTTGAACCCTCTGGGCACCTCGGACCTGTAATGGGACTTATTTACCTTTCGTATTTAGGCTTCTGTTTCACAATTAAGGAATTTACAGGAAGCTTAAGAAACCTGTGCCATTTTGCGCTTCGGTTGCTGTCCACAAATGACGAAAAGAGGGAAAACGGCACTGGCTAATAAGGGGGTCGATACTATGGTCAGTATGATGTGTCAGTTACGCTGTTGTTCTTGTGTATTCCTATTTTAGATGTTTATGTTTCAATTTCCAGTCCAAAAATTTTGATCGACTATATTTTCTATTCCTGAAAGCAAATGCAAAAAAAGTTCTTTCAAACGCATCGTCCTTAATCTGCGCACGTTGTTAAACATTTTTATTGATGTTCTAAAACACGGAACATCGTTATAAAGTTGTGTTTTATATAAACCAAAGGAAATGTGCTGATATCTTCTTAATATTGTATGAATCGTGAGTGATATCAAATTCAACTGAACTAACCAACTTTTCATACGCCAAAAGTAAACACAATCGATAAACAGTTCCCTTCCTACATTTTTCGGCACTCTCGGGAATCCTTATGTTATCATAAGCAGCGCTTCCACTTTGGTCCAATATGTAAAACACAAACGCACACCAGTTTCAGTTAAAACGTAGCACTCCTTCATAAAAAGTTGCAATATTAAAAATTATAGATTGATATTTTTACGAGCTCCATTTATGCTGTGTTAGAGGGATTCCCGGCAGTGCCGAAACGTGTAGGAAGGAAAATGTGCATAGATTGCGTTTACTTTTTAGTGCATGAAAAGTTGGTTAGATAAATTGAAAATGCTGATAACGTGGCTAGATGACAAGAATCGCGAAGGTTGGTATCGAAAATGCCTATCGATATATCGATATCCTTAATTGCATATCACATTTAGACACACACTCCTATCGGACTGTCTGAACGAGTTATCAGCCCGTCACACAGGCCGCTACCCACGCAATACATAACAGACACAAGGGACGAATAGCCATGCCCTCAGCGGGATTCGACAACGCGATCCCAACAATCAAGAGTCCAAAGACCTGCGCTTTAAGACAGTACGGCCACCGGGATCGTCATGATACTGTAATACCTTCTATCTTGTACTCAGCTGAGTAGAACTTAATCTGAGCCTGTGTCAATGAAATGTTTCTTACCAGACTGGCAAGTGGTTTGCAGAAAATTGTGCGAAATCGCAAAGCAGTTCTAATGTTTTCATGTAAAGTGGACTTATGCAGTCATATTGCATATTTATTCAAAAATGTTGATGATATACCATGTTTTCGACTTTCCGATGTAGAACGTAAACATGTTGTTTTAATACGCAGTTTCGCTTACCGATTGTCACAAAGTCGTTATCATCAAGGACGTCTCTTATATGGTCATCAGGATCCAGGATAACCCCACCACGCGTCTTTCTCACTTCCTGTACCATCTCGCTGTCTCTGTTCTCCTTGGTGCTGTCGACTTTTTTCTGCAGCTTGTGGTATCTGCGAACAGACTCTTCCCCAAGCCACTGCACAGTTTTTTCTCCTGGAACACGTTCCAACAAAACATTTTAAGTGGCGCCTTAAACAAGAGAGGCAATGTACATTCACAGGAGTTCGCGTAATCGTTCTTGCCGTGGAAAAGAAATAAGTATTACGTATTCTGAGTGTGTGTTTGTAGCCTTATGTATCCATTATGTGAACCACATGCGCCATATTGTCATCTGTGGCAGGTCTGTCTCTGAAATATATTCCCACATTTTATGTTTATGGTTCCGTGCATCGCTGATCTATATCAATAACTGTCCAACGAGATGCAACACAAAGCAATCTATTTATTATTCTGCAAGTTCACTCTACATGTATCGGGTGTCAACCACACCCATCATCGGGAGTACACAAAACTGTAACTACGGCCTCCGGTACTGGTCATACGTGGCTGGAGGGAGGTAGCTGCACAGCACAGCATGACCAGTACCGGAGGCTGTAGTTACAGTTTTGTGTACTCTTGATGACGGGTGTGGTTGACACACGAAACATGTAGATTGAACTCGCAGAATAATAAATAGACAGTTTTGTGTTGCATTTCTTTCGACAATTATTAATATATTTTTCCACATTATCTCATAAACTGCATGTTTTTCCGAAAAAAAAGTTATTGAGCTAGAAATGTGTGTTTTTTATTTAAATTTCTCTGCAAATTTTGTCTGAAATATTTCTTACTCTAAGAAGAATTCACCGAGATGCTATCATAAATGTGCATAGTCCTTCATGTAAAGTGCCAGTTTTTCTTGCCAGATTGTAATGATACTTGAATTTTCTGGACAAATTTTTGCGATATACTCATATATTAAATTTCATGATAATCCTTACAGTGGGAGTCGAGTTTTTCCATATGGACAAACGGGCTGACAGAAGAACAGGCATAAGTGACGAAGCTAATAGTTGCTTTTCGAAATTCTGGGACGCGCCTAAAAAAATAATGTAAATTTCTCCATATGGACGCCATGAAGGCACTTTGGAGTGGAGGTGTAGTTCCACGTATTCCTAACCTCAGGACTAAATGGAGGTGAGTGGTCAACTTTACGCCCCACCACTGTACCTCCAAGTAAGTAGTTTCCATACCAGTTGAATAGCAAGTTTGGGCAGATCTCAGAGACCGTCAGCATATTTTGACGGAGAGAAAAACTCTTGCCCCTGTCTGGAATCGAAAACGATTGCAATAAAATATTACAGGATGCTTCTTCACCATTTACTTTCAGGTGAGAAAGGAAAAAATCAGTGCAAAGGGGCTTATCTTCAGCAATAGGAAAAACTGACAAATAGAGAAAGCTGTTGACCTATTTTTTAAAGTCACTCCTTCGTGAACTTCAAACTTTCATTTTCAGTAAATATTTCAAAACCTCGGTAAAATGTGCATTGCTCATAATTGTTTATGTTCATGAATTATGAGGCCTTTCAATTTTCTGTACTGTAGGATGAAGTAATAGATGTCTCTGCGATGGGCCGATCCCTCGTCCAGAGAGGGCCCTACTGTGTGTGTGTGTGTGTGTGTGCGCGCGCGCGTGTGTGTATGGGTGGGTCTGTGTGTGTGTGTGCGCGCGCGCTTGTGTGTGTGTGTGTGCGTGTGTGTGTGTGTGTGTCATCGGTGAGATCAGGCGCAAAAATAACCCTCGACATCTGCAATGAGTAGGTACAAGAGCTCATAATAAGTAACTAAGTAAGTAAGTAAGTAGGTAAGAAAGTAAGAAGAAAGAAAGAAAGAAAGATTGAAAGGGTAAAAAGGTAAATCAGTCCCGTTACAGGCCCGACGTCCCCACAGGGTTCCAGGAAGTTAAGGTTCCCAGACTTCGTGACAACGGCACAGGATGGTGGTAGGTTGTCAGCCTTACGAACCGGCCGCCTTTACCCCTAGGAAATACTCACCCTGGTACTCATCTCTGTCAGAGACTGAGTCGACCCCAGGGCCATAGTGCGATCGGAGGGATTTTATGTCAATGAAAAATCCACTGACACCATCTGGGACCGAACTAGAGACCTTCCGATTTGTAGCACAGCACCTTCACCACTGTGCTACCGCGGTTTCCCGAATGAAAGTGTACCGTAATTAATTTACAGCAATAATGTCTCAAATGCCTATGTAATCGACGCTAATTTAACCGCGTGTTGCACCACTGATTCAGATCGTTGTCTTGTCTCTGATAACCCTTTAGAGAACTGTGATAACTGCATTTACTACTTGTTTTAGCATTCAGTGACTCTGGATTTTCGCCGCAGCGTGCGTTCGCACGTCCTTATGATTCTCGCTGGTGCTTAAAGAACGTGGGCAAGTTGATCTTTGAAATTGAGCCACAGTATGTTTTCTGTGAGGCAGGTATTAATTTTTAAATATTATTTAGGCAAATGTCATGCTCCAATCTATTATTAACACTACATATTTCAAAGAATATTTAAATACATAGTTAAACATTATAGGCTCACAAGTTTAGTCCGCCTTTCTCCTGAAAATAAAGTGAAGATGGTAATCACAATGCCGTCTATGTTTTATATTTTGAGAGAGGCTGGGTTTCGCCTATTGACCATTTTGAACCAGCTGGCCGATCTTCGCGAAACTTGGTATGATCTTTGTATCACTGGAGGCAGCGCCCAAGCCGTACATTATAGATATTCATTGGGAGGTAAAAACGAACGACTAATATGGAGTCCAAGTGCGTATATCAGGCTGTCTGTCCATACCTTCATACCAATCATTACTGTTTTTGTTGGATTTTCATCAAATTTAGTAGAGAAATTCTTTAGAAAATTTTCAAGCAAGGAAGATTTTCACGAAAATCTGTGCTTACTTAAGGGTATAAAGGAATTAATGCACGCACTTTGTACGTTATGCGGTGACGCAGTTGGTTGAGGGACTGTGCTACAAGCCGGAATGTCGCGGATTCGATTCCCGATGGAGTCATCGGGATTTTTCATTGGGTTAATGCTTTTGGCCGCACCCTGGCCCTGGGGTCGACTCAGCCTGTAGCAAAAATGAGTACCCTGACTATCTCCTGAGGGTAAAGACAGCCGGTACGTAGGGCCTGTAGAGACTGTCCAAGCTTGTAAAAGAATTGCTTTACCTTTACGTTGAATATTTGTTAACTGATCTGGGTGAAATTCTTTGGAGAAAACCTCAGCGTAATGTCGTTGATTAGTTTTGAGTTACACTAAAATAAATACAGTGGAAGTCAGACGAAAGTTTTAAAAAAGGTTCTTTTATTTGCTTCAAATTTGAATAAAACTCGGCACAGGAGTCTCCCTCCAAAATATTTACATGCGTTTACTTTTCGCAAAAATCAGCGGCGTTTCCGCAATGCTTTATTAAGGTATGAATGAATTTATATTCATACCTTCGGCATTTACTGTCTAATTTCGATGAAATTTGGTACTGGAGCTTTTCATATAAGGCAGCTTGTCATTTGTGAGTTTCGTGAAAATCGGCCCAAAGAAGGCCTACTACGATTTCAATTGTCTGTGTACTCTAAAACTTTATGGCATTTTGAAAGTAAAAAAATCCTTGGTGTTACGTCGGGGAGTACACTGTCGGCGTGGCGGAGCTACACCTTCTCCACATACTTCTAGATACTGAAATTGTATTTGCTAATCAGTGGCGTAGCTGGGTTTCTTTTAATGCCCGCGGGGCGAGCAGTAACAAAGGCCGCTCCTGACAGAAATTACGAACTTTAAACAAATCACAAGTATTTTAAACAAATTTTCTTTTATTTTTCTAAATGATTTCAATTTTTTTATGAGCAGAATTTTTTCTTTCAAATGAAATATTTATTTTGCTGCCACTGTGACTCTACTGGCCCCTCCGACCTGCCACCCTCATGCTAATTGCAATTTACACAAGCTTGATGAAGTACTAATCCATATAACATAAAAAGAGGGTAATAGTGAACATTTTTTTAAACTTCGCTCTCGATTACAATAACTAATAAATATTTTGAGCTGGTTATGTCACGTTTGGTAAGGACATGGAGTATGAACATACTGACACGTTTTACGTAAAATATCACTTCTAAATGCCAGTTACAAAAAAAACTTCTAAAACAAATATTGTTGTTATACCGCTCACTGAATGTAATAGAGACACAAACAAAAAATTGTCCATTTGGAGTTAACACGACGATTGAGCTCAACAATATAACAGCTACATCCGACAATAATGACATCTAGTGGGGTGTGTTTCAACTAACAAGTGTGCCGGTATTGTCAGATGTATTTGCTTTCTTTATGAGCTCAATCATCATACTAACTCCAAATGGGCAATTGTTGCGTTGTGTCACTATTGCATTCAGCGAGCGATATGACCTAACCAACAGCCTTAATGGGAAAAAGTCCGTGCTTAAAAACTCAGTCCTTTACAAAAATGTAGTAAAAAAAGAATAATACCTTTGTGATTCAACATACGTACAACAGTTATGGAGATTTTCTCGGAACGCCATCTTTCCCAAATCTAAATACAATAGTGTATTTCGCGCGGTTCTAATGTATTTGCCTTAAAACGAGTTGCATTTACTTCTAAATCTATACTACACGATCTTTAATGAAAAGACACCTTCGTTGCAACTGTTTTAGAACTCCGCACTCTAATAATTTGTGACTATTTTAGATAGGAGTTAGACAGCAAAAGTGACATATATTCCAGTACACTGATGTTCATATTGATTTCATAATTTCCTATGTAATATGGTGCAATTTCCTTTACCACAAGTAGCCTGTATGATTATTTGTTAAAATTTACGTTAAGTGGAGACCCATCAAAGAAAATCAATCCCATTACAGGCCTGGACAGGCCACCAGGGCTCCAGGAGCTTGAGGATCCCACAACTTTTAGAAAATCCGAGTGATATGTGTACCAACGAAAATTAAAGTGGAAGTTACTTGAAATATACCCTATTACTTTTTAAGTGTCACATCCCCGTTGTGCAATTCAGTCAGTGCATTTATTGAACAGACCGTCATGCAACTACACCATCAGCAGTTCACAATGTTTACCAGTTCTGGCCTCTTCTAAGACCAACATCAGACCATGCATTATATAGAATTCAAGAAAAACTGTACATTAATATCTATATAAAAATGGGAAAAGAGCCCAAAACTAGTAAGCATTGCAAGTTATTGATGGTGTTGTTGCATGACTGTGTGGTCAGTAAAAATGTAGATACGCGATTGCATTCCAACAGACAATGCCAGTTGTAATGTTACCTATCAATAGCATGAGTTTTGTATTAAGGGTATCGCCTACTTACCATTTCTGCATGGGACTTGAAGCCATTCCCCTCGGACGCGTACCGAGATTTTCATCTTGCAGGCTAACGGATGCTTCTTAGAAAATGCGAGAAATCTGTCCTTGCGTTCCTGCCTGCTGAATGCTATACACTCCAAACTAGTCAGACGAGCTTCGGTCTTACCTGACCAGTGGACATGTAGAGAAATTCACTTGGAAATAAGTGTGTTATTGCAGGTATTACTTGCGCAAGGTCAATGTAAAAAGAACAGCCATACTTTGGTGCTAAGTAAAATATAACAAGGGAGCCATAGTACTTATATAGAAATATTCAGAAGCGTTCGCGTAACCATTGTTGCTATGAAGAAACGAAGATTAATAATTATTATGAGTGCCTGTCTGTATTCTTACTTCCGCTATTTGACATGGAAGTTTCAACTTCCCTAGCCGTATTATATCGCCATCTGTGGCTTGTCCGGCTCTACAGTTTTTTTTCCCACGTTATCTCATAAACAGAATGATTTTTGAAAACAAATTCTGAAAAAAAACTGTGTTTTGATTTCACCTACAACTTTGGTCTAAAAGTTTCTCATTCTAAGAATAATATCGAGGCACTGTCGTACATGTACATAGGTCTCAATGTAACGTACTATCATATATGTACAAAGGTCTCAATATAACGTACTATCATACATGTACATAGGTCTCAATGTAACGTACATGTACAGTACATAGGTCTCAATATAACGTACTATCGTACATGTACATAGGTCTAAATGTAACTTAATATCGTAAATGTACATAGGTCTCAATGTAACGTAAATGTACAGTACATAGGTCTCAAAGTAACGTACTATCGTACATGAACATAGGTCTCAATGTAACGTACTATCGTACATGTACAAAGGTCTCAATGTAACGTAAATGTACAGTACATAGGTCTCAAAGTAACGTACTATCATACATGTACATAGGTTTAAATGTAACGTACTATCGTAAATGTACATAGGTCTCAATGTAACGTACTATCCTAAATGTACATACGTCTCAATATAACGTACTATCGTACATGTACATAGGTCTCAATGTAATTTACTATCGTAAATGTACATAGGTCTCAATGTAATGTACAGGTACATGTACAGTACATAGGTCTCAATGTAACGTACTATCGTAAATGTACATAGGTCTCAATGTAACGTACATGTACAGTACATAGATCTCAATATAACGTACTATCGTACATGTACATAGGTCTCAATGTAACTTACTATCGCAAATGTACATAGGTTTCAATGTAACGTAAATGTACAGTACATAGGTCTCAATGTAACTTACTATCGTACATGTACATAGGTCTCAATGTAACTTACTATCGTAAATGTACATAGGTCTCAATGTAACGTACACGTACAGTACATAGGTCTCAATATAACGTACTATCGTACATGTACATAGGTCTCAATGTAACTTACTATCGTAAATGTACATAGGTCTCAATGTAACGTAAATGTACAGTACATAGGTCTCAATGTAACTTACTATCGTAAATGTACATAGGTCTCAATGTAACGTACATGTACAGTACATAGGTCTCAATGTAACATACTATCGTATATGTACATAGGTCTCAATGTTACGCACTATCGTACATGTACATAGGTCTCAATGTAACGTACATGTACAGTACATAGGTCTCAATGTAACGTACTATCGTACATGTACATAGGTCTCAATGTAACATACTATCGTACATGAACATAGGTCTCAAAGTAACGTACTATCGTACATGAACATAGGTCTCAATGTAACGTACTTGTACAGTACATAGGTCTCAATGTAACGTACATGTAAAATACATAGGTCTTAACGTGACGTACATATACAGTACATAGGTCTCAATTTAATGTACATGTACAGTACATAGGTCTCAATGTAACGTACATTTACAATACATAGGTCTCAATGTGACGTACATGTACAGTACATAGGTCTCAATGTAACGTACATGTACAGTACATAGGTCTCAATGTAACTTACATGTACAGTACATGGGTCTCAATGTGACGTACATTTACAATACATGGGTCTCAATCTAACGTACTCGTAATTCGTGTAAGATTTTCATAACATTTGGAATTTCTGCACACATTTTCGAAAATTTCTCAAGTATCAAATTTCATGCAAGAGCGTCTAGTGGGAGCTGAGTCTTTCCATACGGACAGACAGACATGACGTACCTAATAGTCGCTTTTCGCAATTTTGCGAACGCACCTAAAATGATCACTTTCAAAATTAAGGATTATAGTGGCCAAAACGAACAAAGAGCAATCAGCAACTTCTCCTTTTGTCACATGCAGGATAGAGACTTCTTCATCCGGCACGCGATACCATGTAATCTTTTCGAAGTTTGCGGACGTTTCGTTTCCTCTAATTTGTCGGTAAAGTCATGGCTGATCACATAACATAATACCAAATACATATCGACAAATGCAGTTATATATAATTAAGCACCAATTTATTAACATTATATTTCACTCCAGCATGTCTAAACCCTTAAAGGGTAATCTGCAAGGAGTGTAATTGATACACTCGACCAGCAAGGTCAACAAAATGAGTCACCAGTCGTAAAATTCTGAAAGGCATCTGGTGACCAATTTTTTAAATTCGCTGTTATGTTATACGAAGCACACTTCCTGCAAGAGGCTCTTTAAGTGTTGGAACATGTCGGAGCTACGTATTGAGTTAAAGCGGTAACTTAGTAATAATATGAGTGCATTTGTCGGTATTTATTAAGTGTGGAGTTACTAGTGCACAGGTATGAAGAAGACAGATTTCACCTAACGTAATATTCTATGATGCTGCACTCATAAAATCTCTCACACAGAATAAACGAAACCTCGCTTGACTTTCTGGGTGTTTATTTTATGACAGTAGAATATCTGACAAACTCTGAAGTTGCTTTAACCTTTGAAGGTCGATGTTAATGTAATATTTTTATTGTTCTGAGCTCCGCTGCTGTCAGGGAATGTTGCAGTGGATCCTGATTTTATGTGCGGTGTAGGTTCCATGATCAGTGAGACGGCAAAACAAACTTCTTGTGTACGAATATTTAGATCTTAGCTCACAGGTAACAAAACTGTCTCCACTACAGAAACCATCCATTAAGTGCTGTTTAGGGGAAAAAATCATCGTTAACTAAATCCTACGAAACAAATAAATATTTCATTCTGTAGTAAAAATGTCAAACTCGTAAATGTGAAAGCAAGAAATGACAGCGGTTTTAAACGCTTAGTCGCGGTGGCGCGCGTGTGTATGGGTGCGTGCGTGCGTGCTTGCGTGCAGTCTCCAGGGTACCGTACATTGTATTTTGACTGCAGCAAAAAAATGCAATCATCCCTACGTAACCCTTTATTACAGTTCTGAAAATCGCAACGCACATCGAAGCAAAATAAAACTGAGCATTTTTACATAAGAGTTAATCAAAATATCCCAAACATTTTCCTAAAAATTTCTACTCTCCTTCTTACCTCACTCTTATGTGGCCATGCTCTACTGTTTATTACGCATTCACATTTTCTAATTAATGTAGAGGCAATGGAAACGTAATTCAGATTATTAACGTATAAATAAGTAAGTGAATAACGTGTACTTTAGTAATCCAAGTTAACAAATCTTCCTTGCCAGGATTTCCTTATTAACAATGGTAACGGCATCTTTGAATCCTAGTGTTTTCTTTGAGATAGTGTGGAGCTATGTCTCAATTTCTCCGCATGTCTACATGGTTTGGCGCTAAATTAAACACAAAAGCAAATTTTCATTGTCGCATTTTAGCTGTTTATCCGTGAAAAACGTTAGCGTACGTCGTATTTAATTGTTTTTTTTTAAATCAGCCATTTAGGATATGAGTAGTTTATTTTCTATGTCTTTACATATCTGATTAATTCAATTATTGGAAATAATTAATGAATTGAAATATGTATGTAATGTAGAATACAGGATCTGGGGGCATATGACTAGGAACACTCTATAGAAGAAATCTGAACACACAAAATATGCTAACCACATGTTCTAGGCCAGTATTTTCTTATTAGGTATTACGCAGGCGTGGGAAACTTCTGCGGTTCCCTTGGCAGAGACTTTCCTTATTGGAAACAGTAATGTTCACTTCAAGACCACTTTTGAAGGAGTGAACATTGATCATCTTTATCTCACAAAAATCTGTAAGTTTCTACATTTTTTAAGTACCATGTTACTTTCAAACCTATCCACACAAACACGACGGTGCATGAGAGTGTATTTCATATAGCTCGAATTTGACATTCAGAGGACCGTGCATCGTGATATATTCTTATAATAAAAGCCAACGAGATGCACTATTTCTTAACTATTTTTTATGAAGAACTCTACATGTTTCGGACAGATTTACTGTCCATCATCAGGAGTCTTAATACTGTATTCACAGCAATTGGTATTTGTCATACTATTTATGTTGACTGCTAGCGAGGTCAGGATGGAACTAGTTC
>Ga0123353_10011701_pt1 | contig 12383 bp, 6 predicted proteins | sample TergutLab28metaG_3_FD_92763 | JGI IMG/M metagenome (GOLD analysis project Ga0123353, IMG submission 92763) | Labiotermes labralis P3 segment gut microbial communities from Petit-Saut dam, French Guiana - Lab288 P3 | ecosystem: Host-associated > Arthropoda: Insects > Digestive system > Gut ... | reverse complement strand
TTTACGTTATCTGCTCAATTCTCCGGCGGCGACGGCACAAGCGACTCCCCTTACCTGATTACAACCGCCGAAGAACTTGCTCAGTTAGCAACACTTGTAAATGAAGACAATTATTACAACCCTGTTTGGGCTAACAAGCGCTATAAACTTGACAACGATATTGATCTTTCCGAATACGGCGAAAATTTCAACAATGGAGAAGGGTGGATTACGATAGGAAAAGATTATGATTATCCTTTTAAAGGAGTTTTTGATGGTAACTCCTATAAAATTAAAAATCTGTATATAAACAACAATAGCGGCATCATTTTCGCAGGATTGTTCGGGTATATATATAATGGTTCTGTAAAAAATCTTGGCGTTGAGAATATAAACATAAACATAAACATAAACCCTGCAAACAATTCTTCTTATGTAGGAGGGCTGGTAGGACAATCAAATAACAATTCATCTATATTAAACTGTTACACAACAGGTAAAATAAATTCATCAGCAAACAATTTGTTTTATACAGGTGGAATTGTAGGATACAATAATAATAGCAGTATTTCAAATTGTTATTCATCTTGTGCCATAAAATCATCCACAAAAAGTAATGCATTTGTTAATGCAGGTGGTATTGCAGGGATAAACGAGGAAGATGGAACTATATCATACTGTTATTCAACAGGTTCAATATATGCTTCAAGTGATTCTTTTGCTTTTGCCGGCGGTATTGCTGGAACAAACGAAAGCTACGCATCAATATCATACTGCGCAGCATTAAATCCCCAAATATCATGTTATGGACAATACAAATACTTCGGACGGATTGTTGGCGAATCAACATGGAATTTATCAACGACCAACATCGCATTCGATAATATGTTAAATCCTGATGGCAATATAAATTGGAATAATAATAATTATATTGATGGTCAAAGCATTACGAAAAGTTTTATTAACACTGAAAATACGCTTGATAATCGTTTTACATCCGACAATGGATGGACTGTAGAAAATGGTAAACTGCCCGGATTATTTGGAAAAACAGTTGAAATGCCCTTCTATCTTAAAATTGACGGAGGCACAGAATCAAATCCTTATATTATTAAAACAGCCGAAGAATTGGCGTTAGTGGCTTCTTATGTTAACTCTAATTTAGAAGATCAATTTGGCTACAACGACAAATATTACATACTTGACAATGACATTGACCTTTCTGACTATGGAGTTAATTTCAACGGAGAAAAAGGATGGATACCAATTGGGTGGTATACAAGCGATTACAATAAAAGACCTTTCAAAGGATTCTTTGACGGAAACAATAAAAAAATTACAGGACTTTATATTAACAGTACAGACCTTGAAACGACCGGATTATTTGGTTTTATTGAAACCGGTACTGTAAAAAATCTTGGAGTTATTAACGTAGATATTAAATCTTCATATAATTGGAATTTTGTTCAGACAGGCGCAATTGCAGGACGTATTGGATTTGGTTATAATTCTGTACGTATTGAAAACTGTTATTCCTCAGGTTCAGTATTCAATTCCGGAAGCGATATTAATTTAGGCGGAGTGGTTGGATTAAATTTTTGTGGTAGTATAGAAAACTGCTATTCAACTTGTTCGGTAAGTTCTTCATCAAATTATTTTTCATTTACAGGCGGAGTAGTTGGATATGTCAGATCGATATGCAACGTATCTAATTGCTATTCAACCGGAAATATTACTTCCACCTCTTCCGAGCAATCTTGTGCAGGAGGCGTGGCAGGTAATACTTTTGGACTAATTTCAAACTGTTATTCAACAGGTATGATTGCTTCTTCAGGAGATAATTTATCATATATAGGAGGAATAGCGGGTTCATTTTCGGAAGATGGTAAAATTATAAATTGCGCGGCTCTTAATCAGAGCCTTATTAGCGACGGCAACATTAGTGTTGGTCGGATAGTTGGTCGTAATCCATCATTAAAAGAACTCTCAAACAACATCGCATTCAACTATATGGTAAACCCAAGTTATAATTCAACATGGGATAACATTGGAGCAGACAAAATTGACGGCGCTGATATTACTATTCAGGAAATAAATAATAACGGTACGCTTGGCGGTCTTTTTTCCGGTAATGAATGGACAACCGAAAACGGTAAACTGCCCGGCTTATTTGGCAATACTGTTGATATGCCGCCTCATTTGATATTTTTTGAATTCGATGACGGGGACGGTTCAGAAGAAAATCCCTATATCATTACAACCGCACAACAACTTGAGATGTTGGCTCAATTAGTAAACGAAGGAAGATCAGATTATAATAACAAACATTATAAACTCGGTAATGACCTTGACTTATCTGATTACAATGATGAAGAAGGTTGGATACCAATAGGATTAGAATATCCTAACTCTTTTAAAGGAGTTTTTGACGGAGACGGAAAAATAATTTCCGGACTTTATACAAATAATTCAACGCTTCATTATGTTGGATTGTTCGGGTATATTTATAATGCAACAATAAAAAATCTTGGCGTTGATGCTGATATTAATCTGTCTTCTGATTATCATATATATTATTATACAGGAATTTTAGCAGGATATAGTAATAACAGCAAAATTTTAAACTGCTTCTCTACTGGCGCTATAAATAATTCGACATATAATAACAGTTCTCCGGTTACCGGCGGAATAGTAGGTGAAAATTTTTTAGAAAGCAATATATTTAATTGTTACTCAACCGCTTCAATATATGTAAGAAGTGATAATAATACTTATACAGGCGGAATTACAGGCAGTAATTATAGCTACATATCAAATTGTTATTCAACAAGTTATATAGAATCTAAAGCTACAAATGAATCTCATACAGGAGGGATAAAGGGATACAACGGTGGTATTGTGTCTAATTGTGCAGCATTGAATCCTCATATAAATTCCTTCGGTGATCAAGTATTTTTTGCGCGGATAGCAATTAATTTAGAAATTCATAATGGCTTGCTTAACAACAATATTGCCTATAACAATATGCTAAATCCGTATAGTTTAATAGAATGGAACAATATTGGAGCAGATAATACAGACGGAGCAGATATTTCCATTCAATCAATTCATGAAGACGGAACGTTATATGGTTTATTTACAGAAGAAAACGGATGGACAACTCAAGATGGAAAACTGCCGGGACTTTTCGGAAATACAGTTGATATGCCGGAACATCTAAGGATTTATACATTTTCAGGCGGCGACGGCACACAATACGATCCATTTATTATAACAACTCCTCAGCAACTTGAAAAATTAGCGTTATTAGTAAATACAAACAACAATGATTATAACAATAAATTTTATTTACTTGGAAATGATATAGACTTGTCTGATTATGGCAGTGAGTACAACAATGGCGCAGGCTGGACGCCAATTGGATTACTTGAAAACACGCTTTTCTCAGGAGTTTTTGATGGTAATAATAAAAAAGTTTCAAATCTTTATATAAATATCAATGACTTACCTTTTGATTTTGCCGGTATCGGATTGTTTGGACATAATAATCATATAATTAAAAATCTTGGCGTTAAAGATGTACAAATCAATACAACTAATTATGCCACTTATGCAGGCGGAATAGCAGGTATAAATCACAAAGACATTTTAAATTGTTGGATATCAGGCGAGATAAGCAATTCACAATTAACAGGTTATGCTCGTGTAGGAGGAGTTACAGGTTGTAATTCAGGAAATATTTCAAACTGCTATTCAACAGCTACAATTAATTCTTCCGGTAATGATGGTTCATATTCAGGTGGAATTGCAGGAGAAAATTGGAGCGTTGTTTTGAATTGTTATTCAACAGGTAAAGTAAACTCTTATGGATATAATTCATTCTCCGGCGGGTTGGCAGGATACAATGAAGGAAGCGTAACCAATAGCGCCGCTCTTAATTCGGGTCTGACTTGCTCAGGATATAACAGTAATTTTGGCAGAGTAATAGGGAAAAATGAAAATGGTACATTAATCAATAACATCGCATTTGACCAAATGGAAGGTCCTAATGGAAGTACATGGAGCAACACTGGAGCTACAACTATTAACGGAACTAACTTCAGTAAACAGGTTATTAATGCCGACGGTACACTTATTGGACAATTTACATCAGAAAACGGATGGACTACGCAAAACAAAAAACTACCTGGTCTATTTGGCTTTCCTGTTGTGATGCCTGAACATCTTCGTTTGACGGGAGAACTATATATTATTACAGATTATCTTCCTGACGGAGAGGTAGATAATACATACAGCCAAACCCTTGAAGCAACGAGCGATAATCAATTATGGTCTATAGACTTCGGAATACTGCCCGATGGTTTGAATCTTTCACCAAATGGCGCAATATGGGGAAAACCCACAAAAGCAAAAATTTATAATTTTACAGTAAAAGTAGAAAACAACAGCGGAAGCGATATACAACAGTTATCAATTACAGTTACTACTGATTCTGTTAATGTTACATTATCGGTAAATCCTCCGATCGCAGGTTCGGTTGAAGGAGATGGAACATTCAAATATGGAGATTTTGTTTCGGTTACAGCAATCCCTAACGAAGGATGGATATTTGAAAACTGGATTAAAGATGGCGAAATCGTTTCAACCAAAGAAACTTACGGTTTCTCTGCAATCGAAGATGTAAACTTAATAGCCAACTTTGTGGAAATTAAATTGATAAATATTGAAATCCTTTCCGGAGGACGATTATCACCCCCATTTTCGCAAGATTGTTATTCATACCGTTTATTGTTAGATTGTAAACAAAATAATGCAACAGCGATATTTGAGCCGGCAAGTTATAAAACTGAAATATTTGCTGATGAAAAACCGCTATTAAGAGATGAACAGGTTGATCTTTTAAAGGTAAAACCGGGTTCTGATATTGTAATTGTATCTGTTGTATATGGCGCTAAGCAGAATGATTATGATTTTATAATAGTTCGTCCGTTTGATGATGTAGTAATTCCTGTTTGGGACGATGTGCTGAGCGTAATTAATAATCCTGCAAATAATGGCGGATACAATTTTTCTGAATACCAGTGGTACAGCGACCCGATGATGTTGGAAGAGCATAAATTGGAAGGCGAAATAAAAGGTAATATTCAGGTCAATGATAATAAAAACACAAATTTTACTGTATGGTTAGTTGCCAATTCAGGTGAATCTGCATACGGTTGTGTTAAGTTATTATCTGAAGAAAACTTAAAAATTAAAGTATGGCCCAACCCCGCTACTGACAAAATTACAGTAAAAGTTGAAAATAACCCTGCCGAATTTGTGATGGAATTGCGTAATATGCAGGGAATATTGATACTGAAAAAAATAATAACACAACAACTCTTTGAATTAGATATAAACGACCTGCCAGCCGGCATCTATTTATTGACAATTGAGGGGGTTACGGTGAGGTTAGTAGTTAATGATTAATAAATTAGTGAATATGAAAAAGATAGAAACAATTATTTTAATAATCCTTGCAGGTTTAATTACCGTCAATATTAATGCTCAGAATAATAATTCTGATAAAATTGAAATCGGAGTGAGTGGTTCTGCTGGTATGTCAGCATTGAATTTTACGCCAATCAATGGAAATAGTCCCTCTTATGGCTTTGGCTATGATTTTGGATGGGATATTGCTTTTCTGTTTTCGGAACAATTATCGTTCAGAACGGGCGTTAATCTAGCTTCATATAAGTCGTCCATTAGTATTGAAGAACATAGTGTCAGACATCAAATCCAATTGCCGATTGGGATACCTATTGACGGTTTTTATATGATTGCTGAATACACTCAGTATGAGGAACTTTTTGAAGCATTTTTTATTCGTTTTCCGCTGATGGTACAGTATCAGATGGGTTCAAAGCAGAATTTTTATGTCGCGGCAGGTTTATATGTAGGGCTTCCTTTAAATTCATTCAGTCAAATAAATGCTGATCAATTAGTTACAAAAGGTTATTCCGAATATACAATGCAATATTATGAAAAAATGCCCAATCATGGTTTCGATACTTATACAGACATAAAGTCAGGCAGTAAATTAGATTTAGGATTATCACTCTCAGCAGCATTAGAAGCAGGGTTAAAATGGAATATAAAAAACGGAATGTTGCTTTATACCGGCATTTTTGCTGATTTTGGACTTAACAATATCCGAAAAGGCGACTCTATGGAAGAATCTGTTTTTTTTAATGAAGATGAAAAATCTTTTAAGTTTAATAGTATCTTACATTCTCAAACCGAAGGAAAACCGCTCACTGACAAAGTGAAGCCAAACGCTTTTGGGTTGAAAATACGTTTAAGTTTAACAATAAGTAAGTAATTATGGCATTAAATTTGTGTATATTAATTAAAAATAATATTTTTTAGATGTTTATATTAACAAAAATTTTAAGACTATGAACAAAAGCATTTTTTTTATTGAATCGATGCAACGCTTCCATTTCTTTTCAAAGAAAACGGCAGTTAGTTTTGCATTATGTATGTTCCTGTTTGCAGGTGCATTTGCGCAAGGTGAAGTATTTGACATCATAAGCGCAAGGGGAACAATTACGGACAAAACGACCGGAAAAACATTAGAAATCGGAGATCAGGTTTACCTTGATACTGAATTAGAATTTGGTACTCTGTATGACAGAGCAGTTTTGTTAAGTTCCTCAAAGGCAAAATATTTTTTGGAAGTTCCCAAATCATCTTTTGCAGAACAACAGTTAGTTCTTTCCTCTAATCAGGCATTGGCGCCGGTACAAAGTAAATCAAGACTTGTAACGGGTGTCAGAGGCTTTGAATTATTGAAAGATAAAGGATTATCTCCAGAAACTTTAAAAGAGTATTTCGGTCCCGACATTTTTACTGTGATTGGCACAAGTTTAACGCTTCCGGTTAAAAAACAAGACGTTGATAAATATAGTTTGCTTCTGCGTTATGAAAAAGGTAATTCAGTTGAAGAATATATTTCCAACGAATTGACAATTGACCAGAGTAATTTGAAATTAGAAGGAAGTGGCATTGCAGAATGTTATTTACTACTGAAAGATGGAGATGAAACAATTCATGTTACACAAGTTGCTCTTAACTTTGTAAGTAAACCACAATTATTCAAAGAGTTTGATTCGTTGCTAAAAGCCACAAAACAAAAGAAATCATTAGACGATGCTACAATCGAATTTCTTAAACAATATTGTACTGATGTTTATGGAGTAATTGACAAAGTATCATTGGAGAAGACTATTGATGAGTATTTACAATAATATAAATCTAAAAAACCCCGACAAGATAATCTCATCGGGGGGAATAGTAAAAACATTTTTTATTAAGTTCTTTAACTAAGATTTTTTATAACATCTAACCCAGTCAATATCCATATAAGCAGAGGATACCATTGATTTGGGTTTTTCCGGTAATGTGGTGCAAAATGTTAAATACATTGCTTCATTCGGAATATTTCTTGTTTCCTTATGAACTTCTTTACCGTTAATTTTCCAAACAAGCAGATTTTCTGACCATTCAAGCGAATAAATAAAATATTTTCCTTTGAATGTAGCGCCTTTTACGGTAGAAAGAAGACTTTCAGGCTTTTTACCGACTAAAGCATGAACGCCGCTTTCTAACTCTTTTCCTTTGGATTTTGATGTCTTGAAAACATCTATCTGTGGTAACATTGTTTCACCAAGCATCCAAAAGACATTAACAATAGGATAAGCGCTGCTGAATCTCACCTTTGCTTCAAATTTTCCGTATTTTTGACGAAAACTCTGTCCGGTACTGATTAATGCTGATGTATAATCATAATCTCTTTCTAAAAATCCAATTGCAGGATCCCACGATTTTCCTTTCGCTTCTTCCTTTTTGGTTGTTAGCCGGAGAACTCCATTATGAATGGATATGTTGCTATCAACAAAAAACTGCTTTTCACCTGCAAGAACGTAATGTTCATTCATCAGAGCTTTACCCCAGTAATATCCGGTCATCCATTTTGAAGGATCTAATTCCGGATTAGAAAAGTCGTCCTCAAAAGTAATTTCCCACTCTTTTTGAGCTCTAAAATCTTTTTTATTAAGAGTCTCATTATACCACTTTATCTCCTTGCTTTTCAGCAGTTTGGTGTATTCGTCAAACTTTTGCTTCTCTTCTGAATTGCCATACTGCTTTGATTTTTTCAGTTCAGCGACTTTATTCTTATATTCGTTTGAATATATTAAGTCTTTTAATTCCTGATAACTTAAAATCATTTCCGAAGAGGAATCTTTAATAAATCTTAAATAATTCTCTCTTTCCTTATTTTGTCCCTTTTCATACTTTTTTGTGGAAGTAAACTGTCCGCTTCCCCCAAAAAGAAAACTAAAAATATTTGCCATTGTCTATTTTTTTAATCTTCAATTCTTATTTTACTGTTTTACAACCTTTTCATTTACAACCTCACTGTTGTTTAAAAGAAAAGTTTTATTACGTAAATACTATCTAAAAGGTTTCCAATTTTTATTACTTCATACGATTTGTTGAAATTTTAATAATTGTACCTGTCCAAATCAACTTTGTTTATCATAAGAGTAAATTTCACGTAAAACCTTATCATACTTATTATAAAGATACCTTCTGCGAAGTTTCAAAGTCGGTGAAAGTTCTCCTGTATGAACATTCCACGAATCCTTTATTAATCTGAATCGTTTTATTTGTTCAAATTTTCCTGTATGTTTGTTGAAATAATCAATCTCTTTTTGAAAACGTTTATAAACTTTCGGTGATTCAATAAGTTCGGCATTATCTACAAAACGTATGCGATTAATATGCGCCCATTCGTGAAGATATTCAAAATTAGGAGATATAATAGCGCTGACAAATTTTTCGTTTTCACCTACTATCATAACCTGCTCAATAAATCTTGATTCCCGCAACTTGTTTTCGATGGCTTGTGGAGCAACATATTTTCCGGATGATGTTTTGAACATTTCTTTCTTTCTGTCAGTGATTTTCAGGAATTTACCTTCAACTAACGTGCCTATATCGCCTGTATGAAACCAGCCGTTTTCATCTATTACTGCTTTAGTTGTTTCAGGGTCTTTGTAATAACCACTCATAACATTTGGTCCTTTAACAAGAATTTCACCATCTTCATCAATCATAACCTGAACATTGTCAACTATAGGTCCTACAGTTCCAATCATAAGACAATCAGGATATTTCAGGTTATTTACAGCTATAACGGGAGATGTTTCAGTCAATCCATATCCTTCCTGCAAAGGTATGCCTGCAGCAAAAAATAGTCGTGAAAGTCGCGGTTGCAGAGCAGCTCCTCCCGAAACAATGAACTTAAGTTTTCCACCTAAAGCGCTGTTCCATTTAGAAAAAACAAGTTTTCGGGCTAATCCCAACCGAATCTTATACCAAAAATTATTTTTCCCTTTATTATTATATTTTTCACCAAATTTTACTGATTGTCTGAAAATCCATTTGCTTATCCTGTTCAATTCGTTTGCTTTTCCAATGATTTTTTCATGTATTTTTTCTATAACTCTTGGAACAGTTACAAATGCCGACACCTGTATTTCCTGAATATTTTGAGCGATAGTTCCCAGATTTTCAGCATAATAGACCGAACAACCATAATGCTGGAAAAGATAATTTACCATTCTTTCAAATACATGACAAAGTGGCAAAAAACTCAATATTCTGTCTTCGGGTGTCAATGGAAACACGAGACATGACTTAACATTGCTGATAAAATTATCATGTGTCAGCATTACCCCTTTTGATAAACCTGTTGTCCCTGATGTGTAAATAATTGAAACAATGTCGTTTGGAGTAATACTTGTTCTGATTTCTTTATGAAGATCTTTATATTTTACTTTGTTTTTTTCACCTCTTTCGACTATTTCACTCCAATTAGGGATATTATCGTAAAAATTAAATGTATATACTTTTTCTATTGAAGGAATATTAATAACTATTTCACTAAGACGTTTATAAAGAGCTATATCAGACACTATTACGAAACGCGCATCAGAATGTTTTAAAATATGGCGGTAATCTTCATCTCCTATGGTAGGATAAATAGGGACGTGTATAACTCCAATCATTGCCATTCCCATATCTACAAAGTTCCATTCAGGACGATTGTTTGATATGGTCGCTATTTTATCTCCTTTTTTAAATCCCATGGACATTAATCCATAGCTAAACATCTTGGCATTATAGTTATAATCTTCACCACTGAATTTAACCCATTTTCCATCTCGTTTTGCCGCAAGAGCGTCAGTTTTATTAAAATTATGCCTGATATTTGCAAGAATATCAAATGTTCGCGTTACTTCAATCATACTTATAAATTTTAAATTCGTTATTAAAATAAAAAGCCAAAAGTATAAAACATAATTATATTTCCAAAAAAAAATGAATTTTTATGTGAAAAAAAAATCTGATGTATAAATGCAGCGGATTGAAAACTATTCTATATGAACATTATCGCCCTCAATTCTGTAATTAATCTCTGTCGAAGCTTCAATAACCCACAACATTTCTTCAAGCGTCTCATTTTTGAATGTTCCTGAGAAATGAATATTTTTAACATTCTCATTAACATGTATATTGACGTCAAATCGTTTGCTAAGTCTTATTGCTAAATCGTTCAAAGTCATTGCTTCGATTCGCCATTCCTTCTCTTTCCATGAGGCTTCTGCCTCGGCGGTTTCCGGATCTAATTGTTTGACAATAATTTCATTTCCCTTCACAGATAATTTTTGTCCTGATGTCATTGAAACAGTTTCTGATCCTTCTTTTTTAACTGCAATTTCACCTCGTATAAGTGTTGTTTCCATTTTGTCTTCGTCAAGATAGGCTCTTACGTTAAATTCTGTACCTGTTACAACTATCTGTGCCTGTTCAGTATTAACTGTAAAAATGTTTTTAGCGGTTAATACTTTGAAATAACCTTCACCTGTCAGATGAACATTTCGGCTCTTTTTCCCATAATCAGATGGATAACTCAAACTACTGCCTGCGTTTAGTAATACGACGCTGCCATCAGGCAATTTTATCTCTTCTTGCGATCCCAAAGGAACAATAATTTCGACAAAAACATTAGATGAACTGTTTGTATCTCTCACAAAGAAATAATAACCAACTATCCCTAACATGAAAACAGTTGCAAAAACTGCTGCAATTCGCATAACAGTTTTTAGCATTGTATTTGTCCTTAATTTAACTACTTTTCCGTAAGGTTTTTCTTCTGTTTCATTTGCAATTCTCGCTTCAAACCGTTCGTATGCTTTTTTTACGTCTATTTTTTCGTTTGCATCAATCAATTTAGCGGCATCCCACGTAACAAGCCATTTTTTTAGTTCTTCTCTGTGAGAAGGGTCAATAGCAAGCCATTTCTTTAGATTTTCTACATCTTCCGGCGTTTCTTTTCTTAAAAGAAAATTGATTATATAATCATCAATCGGTTTCATGGCTAACTAAAATTTACAGTCGTTATTATTATTACAATTATAAATGAAAATAGGGTGGCTAAAAAATAAAAAAATATGAAAAATTTGTCAATTTCGTTGCGAAGTTTTTGTAAAGCGTTTTTAATATGATGTTTAACTGTATTAATTGAAATACCCATTTTTTCGGCTATTTCATGATAACTCATATTCTCTATTCGGCTCATTATGAATACTTTTCGACAATGCATAGGAAGAGCATCTATCAAACTGTTTAATTTTGAGATAGTTTCATCAGTTATCATTTTGTCTAAAGGAGTTTCTCCAATCAATTCATCATGTAAGTTTTCAGCCCATTTATCTGATACATCTTTTCTGGACTGGTTTTGTTTCCAGTAATTTAATGCTGTATTGCGAGTTGCAGTATATAGATACTCTTGAAATGTTTCGACTCGATATTCATTATGTCTGTTTTTCCAAATCTTATACATTACATCGCTAACTACCTCCTCAGCTACCTGCACATTTGAAACGTATCTGACTGCAAAAAGACATAACGGACGATAATATGAATCATACAAGCGATTCATCGCTTGAGAATCATCCCTGTTCAAACCTTCAATAATATATTTATTTATTTGCTCCAATTCAGAATCAAAATTATTTCCTTTTTTTCCATGCAACAAAAGTTTTTCGCCGCAAAATTAATAAAATTTTTTATTCTCAAAAAAAATAATTCACTTTGTAACAAAAAAATAGATGAAATTATTTTCAATTTGTAATCAATAATTTCACCTAATAAAAAACCCCTCACCTTATACAGATGAGGGGTTTATAAAATTTAGGCGGCTACCTACTCTCCCGGTTTTACTCAGTACCATCGGCGCTACGCGGCTTAACGACCCTGTTCGGAATGGGAAGGGGTGGAGCCCGCGCGCTATA